>Ga0315279_10004371_pt1 | contig 18989 bp, 19 predicted proteins | sample YL17G06_20_MG_FD_203694 | JGI IMG/M metagenome (GOLD analysis project Ga0315279, IMG submission 203694) | Sediment microbial communities from Yellowstone Lake, YNP, Wyoming, USA - YL17G06_20 | ecosystem: Environmental > Aquatic > Freshwater > Lake > Sediment | place: USA: Wyoming | collected... | reverse complement strand
TCTCGCCGTATTTCATGACCATCGAGAATACGATTTTCGATATCGCGGAAACAGCTGCAAACCTCGCCGAAACGAGGATGGGAGTGCGCGGGCCACTTTTCTGATTACGTCTTCCAGAACCTCTTCGTCTTCGTGAAAGCCGCGCATCCAAACCTTTAAATATTAATGGTTCAAAAATGATACATATGGTTCAAAAAAGAAACAGTATCGAGTTTGACATAATCCTGCTGCTCCTTGGCGAAGACGCCCACATAAGAGGCATCGCCAAAAAATTGGACGCTCCGCACTCGACGGTGCTGAGGGCGTTGAAAAGGCTGTATGCCGAGGGCGTGCTGGACTTCAGGCAGGAAGGCAGGAACAAGACGCACTTCATAAGAAGGAACCTCCAGGCGAGAAGCTACGTCTTCAACGCGGAAAGGTACAAGCAGCTGCTGCTATTCAAAAAGTACCCCTGGCTCGGGGTGGTATCCGAAGATATACTCAAGAAGGCCGATGGAAGGATCGTGGCGATCTTCGGCAGCTATGCGAGCTTTTCCGCGGGGAAGGACAGCGATGTGGACGTGTTCGTAGAGACGGACAAGAGGCGCGTGAAGGAAGCGGTCGAGGCCGTGCACTCGAGGATAAGCGTCAAGATGGGAGAGCTCGATACGAGTTCGCAGCTGGTCCGCGAAATAGTAAGGAACCATGTGATATTGCAAGGAGTCGAGGAATTCTATGGAAAAATCGGATTTTTTGGATAAGCTTCTGGACGAAGGCAAGCTAAAGCTGGCCGAGCCTTCTGAAAACGTTTGCGAATCCTATCTGCAGAAGGCGGCCAACTCGCTGAAGTCGTCGAGGGTGCTGTTGCAGAACAAGCTGTACGAAGACTCGGTTTCGATGTCGTACTACGCAATGTACAATTCCTTGCTGGCATTGCTATTCCGCGTTGGGATAAAGAGCGAGAACCACTCCGCATCCATTTTGATGTTCAAGAAAATCTTCGGGAGAGGCGATTTGTACAAAATGATAGCATTCGCGAAGAAGGAGAGAATAGACAAACAGTACTACGTCGATTTCGTGCTCACAAAGGAATCCGCCGAGGACCTGACCGAAAAGGCCGAGCATTTCACGACCGAGCTGAGGCTAATTATCAAAAGCCTCAGGAACGAGGACATACGCGCGGCGAGGAGCAAGTTCGAATCCATTTAACCGCTCCGATATTCCAAAATATGAGAAAATAACTACGTCTTCCAGAACTTCTTCGTCTTCGTGAACTGCACTTCGGCGTCGCGCATGTCTTTTAACAAATCGTCGACCTTCACGTGGTACTTCGCCAGTATGCGTTTTGCAGTAGCGGGTCCGATGCCGCGGCCGGCCATGATGATGACGGCGTTGCGGCCGTACGTTATGTACATGTCCGCCGATTTCTGCGCGCGCTCCACGAGCTCGCGATCCGTCTCGCTCATCTGCCTGTGCTTCAGGTGCTTCTGCACGGCCTTCTGCGTCTCCGTGCTGAGCGGATGCACTATGGCGAGCAGCTTCGCCTCGCACTTCGGGCATTTGATGCTCTCGGGCATGTCCTTTATCGTGTACGTCTGCGACCATTCCCCGCAGTTCATGCAGACGAGGCGCTCCTTCGTGCCCATTATCCTGCGCCTGAAAAGCTCCATTATCTCCTTGGTCGGCTTCTCCGGGCCGATAACCTCCGCGTACTTGTGCTTCACGCCAAGCTTGCCCAGCGGCGAAATACCCCGACCTGTATGAAAGAGCAATTTTATTTTTCCCGCCTGCATCTCGCGCAGCACGTCCGCAGCCTTCGCGATGTCAAGCTTCTCCGTTTCGATCTCGCGCAGCGTCTCCTTGTAGATTGGCGTGCCCGCGTACTCGCCGATTATGTTCTTCAGCCGCGTCCGCCCGAACTGGACGTCGTTGCTGAACGCGCCGAAGCGCTTGGCCACGTGCACGAACCTCCACTCGAACATCTCGCTCTTGCTCAGCGAAAGCTCCAGATAATCCCGGATGTGTTCGGGTTTCGTGTTCAGCAGAATTTCCTTGACGAGCTCCGCGTTCTTCGCGCCTTCCTTCGTTTGGAACTGCACCATTATCCGGTACGGGTCCGATTTGAAGCCGACCGAACCGACGCGCGCCGTTAGCAGCGCGGCGATGAAGCGGCCGATCGTGTCGTTCACGACGCTGCCGAAGCACGCATGTATGACTATCAAGTTCTCGTAATCCTCGATGAGAATCCTGTGCTCGTCCGGCACGACGCCCGATTCGCTTTTCGCCTGCTGTTTGATTATCTTTACCATCTTGTGCGCCACGCCGTCGTCAATCGGATAGAACTTCTTTATCTCTTCCTCCGCCTCACGCTCGCCTTTTTTCTGCAGCAGCTCTGCTATGCGCCTGCGCAGCGCGCCGACTTCCTGCGCGACGCCATAATCAACAGGCATGAGCTCGCCGTCCCAGCCGGGAATCGCCGCGTCGATGTCCGCGGACGGCTCCACGAGCACTTTGTCTTCCTCCACTTCGAGTATGCGCCACGGCTCGCCTTTGACGATGAACGTTGTGTCCGGCTCGCCGTGCAGAGCCATGAACTCCTCGTCCAGCGTTCCGACGAACGTCTGCTCGAGCGTGTTGAAAACGCGGTACTGCTTGGTTGTGGGAATCGTGCTCAGCTGCGAGAAATAATACTCGAACCCGCGCTTCTTCTTCTCTATCAGCCGTTTGGCAACGGCCGCCGTTTCGTCGTAGAAAACGAGCCCGAGTATCTTCAGTTGCCGCGCAACCGAGAGGAAGTCCGTCATCGAAAGCGTGCCGTACGGCCAAGCGCGCACGACGGTTTTGTAAGTCTCCTGCACGTCGAGCTTCCAATCCTCCAGGGTCATGCCCACGATCTGGTGTGCCAGCACGTCGAGGCTGTTCGTGTGGAAGCGCGTAGGCTCGAGCTCGCCTGCGAGCGCGCGTCGCGCGATCACAGCCGCCTCGAAACAGTCGTCCTCGTCCGTTGCGATTACAATGCCTCGGCTGACGCGGTCCATGCCGTGGCCAGCCCTGCCAACGCGTTGCGCCAGCTGCGTGACGCGTCGCGGGGACATGTACTGGAGCACAAGGTCGATGCTGCCGATGTCGATGCCGAGCTGAAGCGAGCTGGTACAAATTATCGATTTTATCTCCTCGGCTTTGAACTTCTTCTCCGTGTCTATGCGCACTGTCTTGCTCAGGCTGCTGTGGTGAATGCCCACGGGGAAGCGCTTGTCGATTGTGCGTATGCGCGAGACGAGTATCTCCGCGAACTCGCGCGTGTTCGTGAAAGTCAGCGAGGAGCGCGCGGATTTGACGAGCTCCATTATCGCGCGCAGCCGCGCGGCCGTTTCCTCGGTGGTGTAGACGGCGTGCGCGATTTCAGCGTCTCCGGGCTGCGGTTCCGGGCTGATCACGCGTATGTCGAACTGCTTGGCGGTTTCGGCGCGCACGATGTTCACGTCCTTGCCCGCTGCGAAGAACGCCGCGACCTTGTCCGGAGAGCCGATCGTCGCAGAGAGCATGATGAGTTGGAAGTCGCCGCACAGCTTCCGCAAACGCTCCAAGCCGAGCGCGAGCTGTATGCCGCGCTTGCTTTCGATCGCCTCGTGGACTTCGTCCAGAATGACATATTTGACGTTGCGCAGCTTTTCTCGCATGTTCTTGGCCGTGAGCAGCGGCTGCAGCGTCTCCAGCGTTACGATCAGCATGTGCGGCGGGAACTCCATCTGCATGCGGCGCTCGTGCTGCGTGGTGTCGCCATGTCGCACGGAAATCTCGAGCCCGAGTTCGTTAGCCCACCACATCAGCCTGTCGAGCAAATCCCTGTTGAGGGCTTTCAAAGGCGTCACGTACAGCACTGCGATTGGTTTCGGATTCTTGTCCAGCATCATCGAGAAAACTGGCGTCATAACGGCCTCGGTTTTTCCGCTGCCCGTCTCGGAAATCACGAGCGTGTTCTTGCCGCCGAGTATCGAAGGTATTGCCAGCTTCTGCGGGAGAGTAGGCTGGTCAAAACGTTTCTTCAACGCTGCGCGTAGCTGTGAATTCAGCATCTCGAACACGTTCGTTCCATTCGCGACTTCGTTGCCCTGCATTTTTTCGTCTTCAGCCAATCTTGACACCGTGCTTCTGCAAATCCTTCCTCAGCTGCTTCGCGTTCCTGAACAAAATCGCGTTGTATCCCGCTCCCCTTGCCACTTCAACGTTCCTCCGCTTGTCGTCGATGAACACGCACTCCTCCGGCCGCAGGCCGATGCGCTTCGCGGCCAGTTCGAAGATGCGTCTGTCTGGTTTTTCAAACCCTACTTCGGCTGAAAGGATAAGCGGTTCGAAATGGTCATACGCGCCGAACTCTTTTGCCGCGCGGATGTTCTCGTGCGTCGCATTGCTCAGCACCGGCACGCGGTAGCCGGCCGCCTTCAGCTCGCGTACGACCTGCAGGATGCCGTCGTTGAACTTGCGTGTGCTCCTATAAACCCGAATATAATTTTCCACGTCGTTCTTTCTTCGGGTAACGACCCTGCGCAAGGCGTCGAATCCGTAAACCGCATACTTGTACAAACGGCCGTATCTTAGTCCTGTTACGACCCCGCCCACGTCGAAGATGACGGCCCTTATTGGAATTTGCGAAGAACTAGAGCTGTTGCTGGACCCGGCCGGAGTAGATACGCTCTCGCGTCCGCCCGCGTCCGGCGCGCGGCCGTGCGTCTTTTTTTCGTCGTCTGCCCGCATAACTGCCAGCGACGCACTGCCGGCCAAACAAGCGGACGCAAGTATAGAAACTAATGCTTCGGCGATTTAATAAAGTTTATGGTTCTATTTTTTTAAACGAGTTTGACAATAGGTTTTTATCGTCTGTTCAACCGAAAGGGATGCAAGTTTGTCCTCAAGTGGGTAAATCTTGATGTCTGGCGCAATTTGATTCAAGTAATTTGTCAATTCGTGTGCTTTGCCGTGAATTGCAATTCCGACCTCATTCTCTTCCAATTCCCTATTTACAACCTTTGCAAAATGATACGTTCTAGCGCGACTGAACACTGGTCCGATTCTTTGGCAGACTTTTGACAAAAACTTATTTGTAGTATAAACTCCCCCATATAATTCCCAATATATCATACACAAATGTGGTATCTGGTACACTGGCTTCTCCAGCCCAACAAACCCTGATTTGTATTTTTCCTGCAATTTTTTAATTGAAGAAAACCAAGGTGCGTCTTTCCTAAATGATTCGATGGTATATTTTTTATTTTCGAACGCACCTTCCAAGAATATTTTATCAATTTTTTCTGTCGGTGGTTTTAAGTTTGCCAATGTTAGTTCAGATGTATGTTTTATAATTTCCTTGAGAGCTTCATTGAGTTGTCTCTCACTTTCTCTGTAGAAAGGCAGGTCGTGACAACCCCCGAAATCGTAAATGATTCTCACGCATTTTATAAGAGAAATTGATTATTTAATCTTATGGAAAGTCGGTCTTTAAAAATAATCCGCATACTCATGCGCAGATACCCGCAGCGAGGTCGCGGCGAGGTCGCGAGCACCGACGCGCGCAGGCCGTTCGAGGTTATGGTCAGCGCTATCATCTCCCAGCGCAACCGCGACGAGGTCACGGAGAAAGTGGCGGGCGAACTCCTGGGAAAGGCGAACACACCTGCGAAGATGCTAAAGCTCGGACGCGCTGGAATAACGAAAACGATCCGCTCGGCGAACTTTTACAAGACGAAAGCGAAGCACATCCACGAAGCAGCAAAAACTATAGTGAAAAATTTTGATGGAAAGATGCCGACGACGAGGACGGAACTTATGCAATTGCCGGGCGTGGGCGGGAAGACGGCAGACATCGTTCTCATGTATGGCTTTGGAATTCCGAGCATCGCGATAGACACGCACGTGCAGGTCGTGTCGCAGAGGCTCGACTGGACGAAGGAGAAGGAGCCGGAGAAGATACGCGCCGACCTGCACAAACTGTTTCCTGCGAGCATGCGTGGCCATGTGAACATACTCCTGGTCGAGTTCGGGAAGGAGTTCTGCCGCATGCACCTGCCGCGGTGCTACGCGTGCCCGGTCGAGAAGCTGTGTCCGTACCCGGGCAAGAATCTTCGGGCACCTGGAAAGAAAAAACTCAGAGCGGCCAAGAGGTGGCGCCCATAATCCTGGCTACTGTGGCGCCTGCCAAAAAAACGTACATTGGGACTTTCTTGACTATGGAAGGAACTTTTCTATCCTCGCCGGCGTCCATTCGGCGATACGCCGACTCCAGCAAATGACCGTAAACCTTGTACAACCCGAATGATATCCCGGCAGAAAGCGCGAGCCCAACTGCGAGGTTGACGATAGAACCGTTCATGATGCCGAACTGGGAGACGATATAGTAGGAAATAGACCCGCCTTCCGCTATCCTCTGGGGCTCGCCGCTGTGTTCGTATTCCGTGAACCCCCACAGCATGTTGTACCACACGCCGGTCCTCTCTATATCGACCACCGAGGATGCCACGAGGGAAAAAGGAAGCGCTTTGTCCAGGATTCCTTCCAGCTTGTTCAGCCTCTTTTCCAGCCTCTTCAGCCTTTGCACGTAACCGGGCATAATAATAGGAAGGAGCCGAACGGATTTAAGAAAGCAGACAAGGTCCTTTCCATCACTTTCCTGCGGTTCAAAAATAGTCGCGTATCCTGTGCGTGAACTCCTCGTGCCACAGCCAAAAAAGCAGCAGCAGCGCGTCCATGGACACGGCTATGGTCAAATCCGGTATCTTCGTCACGGCTGAGACCGTGCCGACCAAGTTCCAGTTAACCATGTAGTCGCTCAGCGGATAGAAAGGCATGACCTCGCCGGTAAGCACGGCGTCGAGCGTCAGGTGAAGCATCCATCCCACGGCCAGCAGCAGGAACACTTTGGCGAACGCGAGCGACTTGCCCTGCTTGTACTTCCTGCTCTTGCGGCCGCGCAGCGAAGGCCATACGTAAGCGAAGAACGCAGCGAACGCGAGGAAGCCGAGCGGTATCCAAATATTGTGGAAAAATATCCTGTGGTCGATTGGCGATTGCACCGTGCGGCCGATCGCGTTCAGCGCCGAGAAAAGCGGCACGTCCATGTCGGGCATCAGCCCTGCTACGCCGACGAGGAACGTGTGCTTGGGCGAGAACAGCCTTGCCACGCGCTTGAACCTGTCTCGCAGGCTCTCGAAGAGTATTATCGGCACGAGTATGTGCGTTACGGCCAGCACCATAATTGAATTTGCACGCGCTCCGTTAAAAAAGTTCGCGGCCAAGGCCAAGCAGCTGGCAAAGGCTAATAAGATTGAAAACCAAGATAAGGAATAGCGTTTTCGGCGCGCTGTTCGGATGCATTTGAACGCATTCAGACGCATTTGGAGGTGCTTGTCGCATGGCTTTTGAAACCGGCTTGCAGGAGTTCGACCCGCAGGTATGGGAGATTCTCGAGGCTGAAAAGAAAAGGCAGGAGGACAGCATCGAGCTCATCGCCTCGGAGAACTTCGTCAGCGCTGCGGTGCGCGAGGCGCAGGCCTGCGTGATGACCAACAAATATGCGGAAGGCTATCCGGGCAAGCGCTACTACGGCGGATGCAAGTGGTACGACGCGATCGAAGAGCTGGCGCGCGAGCGGCTGAAGAAGCTGTTCAACGCGGAGCACGCGAACGTGCAAGCGCACTCGGGCGCGCAGGCCAACATGGAAGTTTATTTTGCGATGCTGCAGCCAGGTGATACCGTCCTGGGCATGGACCTGAGCCAGGGCGGGCATCTTACGCACGGAAGCCCCGTGAACTTCTCGGGCAAGTGGTACAATTTTGTGCACTACGGCGTCAGCAAGGAAACGGAGACGATCGACTACGACGAAGTGATGCGCATAGCCAAGGAGTGCAAGCCGAAGCTGATCGTGTGCGTGGGCAGCGCGTACCCGCGCATCGTGGACTTTGCCGAGTTCAGGAAGATAGCGGACGCGACGGGCGCGTTGCTGATGTCCGACATCGCGCACGTGGCCGGGCTGATAATCGGCGGCGAGTACCCGCAGCCGTTCCCGTACTGCGACCTCGTCACGAGCACGACGCAGAAGACCTTCCGCGGGCCGCGCGGCGGCATAATCATGTGCAAGCAGGAGTACGCGCAGGCGATCGACAAGGCCGTGTTCCCAGGCATACAGGGCGGGCCGTTCATGCACACGATCGCAGCGAAAGCCGTTGCTTTCAAAGAGGCGGCGAGCCCGGAGTTCAAGGCATACGCGCATCAGATTGTGGTGAACGCGAAGGCGCTCGCAAAGCGCATGATGGAGGACGGATTCCGGCTCGTGTCGGGCGGGACGGACACGCACCTGATGCTGGCGGACCTCACGGGCAAGGACATAACAGGCAAGGAGGCGCAGGTGCTGCTCGAGGAAGTGGACATAACCCTGAACAAGAACATGATACCTTTCGACACGGCCTCGCCGAACGTGACGAGCGGCGTCCGCATCGGAACGCCCGCCGTTACCACGCGCGGCATGCGCGAGCCTGAGATGGCCGAGATATCGGACCTGATAGCGAAGACGGTCGCGAACAAGACCGACGAGACCGCAAAACAGCAGGTGCGCGACGCCGTGCATGCATTATGCAAAAGGTTCCCGTTGTACACCAAATAGTGTACCAATGTGACTAACCTATTAGTTTACTACATGAAATACCATATAGTACATAATATTGTGTGTGAAAAGATGCCGTGCGAGACCGCGGGGTGAAGGCGATCAAACCGTTCGCAGCTGACGACTACGAGGGAGTGAAGGATTGGATTTTCAACCTGAAGCTTTTCGGTGACGTGAAGCTGCGGCTGACGGTCATGGAGCAGCTTCTGGCGCGCATGGGCAGCCCGCACAAACGGCTGCGCGTCGTGCACGTGGGCGGCACGAACGGCAAGGGCTCGACCGTGGCAATCATCTCTTCCGTGCTCGAGGCTGCGGGCTACAAGGTCGGGATGTTCACGAAGCCGCACCTGACGAACTTCACGGAGCGCATATCGATCAACGGCGTGCAGATACCCGAAGCGAGGGTAATAGCGATGATAAACGGGATGCTGCCCGCGATCGAGGCCGTGGCAGCTTCGTACCAGCACCCGACGTTCTTCGAGCTGACTGCAGCATTGATGCTGAAATATTTCGCGGACGAGAAGGTGGATTTCGCCGTCGTCGAGGTCGGCATGGGAGGGAGGTTGGACGCGACGAACGTCGTTGATGCGCTTGTGTGTGTGATCACGAACATCTCGTTCGAGCACACGGCGGTGCTGGGCGACACAATCGAGAAGATAGCGGCGGAGAAGGCCGGCATAATCAAGGAAGGCGGCGTACTGGTGACAACGTCGGACGACGAGCGCGCACTGGGCGTGTTCCGCGACGTCTGCGCTGCGAAGCACGCGAGGATGTTCGTTGCCGGCAAGGACATCGTTTTCGAAAAAACAAAATCGGGCATAGACGGGCAGACGTTCGACATGCGCGTGTCGTACGGCCGAAGCTTCGAGGCGCTTCACACGCCGCTGCTCGGCGAATACCAGATCACGAACGCGGCCGCCGCAATCGGAGCAATCGAGACGTTGAGGATGCGCGGAATCGAAATACCGGAATCGGCGATACGCGAAGGCTTGGCGAAAGTGAAATGGCCTGGAAGGCTGGAGATAATGCAGACGAGCCCGTACGTCGTGCTCGACGGAGCGAAGGACGTGCTCGCGACGCAGACGCTGGCCGCGGAAGTGCCGAAGATTTTCAGTTATGATAAGCTGGTGCTCGTGGTGAGCATATCGCGCGACAAGCGCATGGACGAGATGATGCACGACCTGCTGGCGATCGCGGATTACGTCGTTGCGACGCGGCACAAGGTGAAGGGACGCGCTATCGAGCCGGCCGAACTTGCGAAGGCTGCTGAGGCTGCGGGCAAACCGAGCACGGTGGTCGACGATTCGAAAGAAGCCGTGCGCGAGGCGATGAAGATCGCGGGCGAGAACGGTTTGGTGCTGGTGGCAGGTTCCATCTTCGTGGTGGGCGAGGCGCGCGAGCTGTGGCACCCGACCGTGGACTTTCGATGGGGCCGCGAGTTCAACGAGTCGTGATTATCAACCTGAAGAAAACGCGCTGAGTATGCTCGATTCCGTAGAGCCTGCCGGGAACTCACCGTAGTACATCCTGTAGCCGCCCGCGACTTTGATTACGTCGGGGTCGGTTATCAGCCCGCCGGCCGTCGCGGGTTCGAGCCGCTTGCCTGCATCCACAGAAAAATGCAACCCGTCAGCAGAATCCGCGCTCATCATCACCTGGCTGCCGACGGCCCACTCGGACTCGAACGCGGTGTAGAACAGCTTGTACGTGCCGTCGTCCAGCCACACGATGTCCGGGTCCACGGCGATGCCGCCGAGGCCGAGGTTCAGTTCCTTCGTCCATGTCAGCCCTTCGTCGCTTGAAACGGCCGTCGCGGAACTCGCCCCGCGCGTGTAGTACATGCGCAGCCTCCCGTCCGGCAGGCGTATCACGTCGGGCACGCTCGTGAAAATCTCCCCAGGCTTTCCGTCGCCCGTGTCGTAGAACCTGACGCCCTCCTCCTTCGTCCACGTCAGGCCGTCGCTTGAGACCGCGCTGTAAAGCTTCCTGTTCGTCTGGCTGTTGTCAATGCGCGTGCTACCCTCGTATAACATCCTATACCCGCCGCTCTGCAGCTCGAACACCGCCGGGTTCGTTACCATCTCCTGGTCCGAGCCCTGCGCGCCTGAAAAGACTACCGTGCCTTTGCCAGCGAAGCCCAAGCCGTCCGCGGAAGTCGCCAGCTCGATGCCACGGCCGGTGTAGTACATCCAGTACTCGCCGCCCTTCACGATCGTGCAGGAGCTTATGCCGCCAGTGATGCGTACGCCGCTCTCCTTCGCCCACGCAAGAAGCCTGTCTTTTGGAACGCTCGTTGTTGTCGTGGTTTGGACGGTCGTTGTAGTCCCTGCGGCAGCGGTCGTTGTCGTAGTCGCGGCTGTCGTCTCTTGCTTCACGCAGCCCGAGACGAGCACGATCACAGACAGGAACGCGAGCAAAGCAAGCTTTCTCATTGATTATATTTCGCATACCCGGAGTTTAAAGTTTCAGAAGGCAACCACCGACCGCAGTCGCATATCCATATCACCCGCGCTTTTCCTTGTTAGAAGCATGAACAGAAACGTCATGGTAGGCAGCGTGCTTGCGGCCGCGGCGCTCATCGCTACGTCGTCGTTCGCATCGGGCTTTAGCTTCACGGGCTTCTTCAAAGCGTTCGACAAGACGCTCGCGCCGGGCGAGCAGTATACGCACAACATAACCGTGCGCAAGTACTACAACGTGAGCATCCGCTTCCAGAAGGAGAACAGCACAAGCTACCTCTCGTTCGACGACAGCGGCAGCGTTATCGTGCTGAAGGACGCGGCGGGCAACGAGATTGCGAACGCCACGGGCGTGAAGAACGGCCGCGCGTACATAAAGCTGGACAACATTCAGGTAGCTTCGGTAGCGAAGGTCTACGCCTACAACATAAGCAGCTATGCGGACGTTGTTGCGCAGCCCGTGAACGACACCGTGCTCTCGTCCAGCGGCACGACCGCGTACCTTACTGTAAAAGTGCATTATCCTTCGGCTTCGATTTCGGGCTACGTCGCGGACGACCTTACGGGCGAGCTTGTGGCCGGCGTGACTGTAGCCGCGTTCGAGGACGGCGCGGACGTTAGCACGGCTATGTCGATAAAACAAAGCGTCAGCGATGCAAGCGGGAAGTATGCGATGAGCTTCGACCTGACGGACAGCAAAGCCATGGATGTGTACGTGGAAGGGTACGACGTCACATAGGACGATGCCGGTTGTTTTTCAGATCTTGAACAGGTTGTCCTTCAAGTCCGCGAACAGGAGCGCGTTCTAGGAAATGGCTGATTCGAACTCAACAGGATTTTTGATGGAGTCGAACAAGTCCGAGAGGGAATCCTGCCGGAACGAGTAAGTCTCTGCAGATTTTTTCATCGCGTTTGAAAATTCGCTCGTTTCCTCGTCGTACAGCACCGTCGCGAGTTGCCTGCTGAGCCACGACCTGGAATATCTGAACTTCGGCAAGTTCTGCGCGAGCACTGTCCGGAACCATGACTCGTCGAAAATAACTCCTTCCAACGGTTGCCACTCGTGGCATGGGGAAGGGTCGAAGTCGAAGGTACTGGGCTCGTTAACAGGCTTTTGCATAGCCATTCTCAATCTTTTATTTCTCTCCTCATACGATCTGCTTTCACTCGCCCAATACTCGGGATCCTTGCTCCGCTTCGACCTTCGATGGACCGAAAATTTGAACTTGTCCGTGTACGAGTTTTCGAGCTCTACGATATGCGGGGCATCGCGTTCGATTTTTTCACGTGTGTAATTTCCATAAGAATATTTCATGTCGATATGGTGGGTCGCCAGCAGTGTCTCCTCCGTCGGGCTGAATTCCGCCGGATCCACCCCGAACAGCCTCTTGTACCATTCTATTTTCGGCTTGCGTTTTGGCAACAGTTCGACGTACAGCTCATACGTGGTCAAAGATAGCCTCGGTTTTACGCCATGGTAATATTCGCTCCCCTGCAGCACGAAATTCTCAAGCGGGGTTTCGATGTCGGCGACGACCCCAAACTCGATGCCAATCCCTTTCAGCGATTTCGGGTAGAGTGTCTTCGAAGACCACTCGAACTCGTTGCCAGTTATGAAATCCCCGAACCTTTTCGACTGTTGCGAACAGAGTCCCAGACGTATTTCCTTGTATTCGTCCATGCTGGGGACGTTTGAAAACAGGTCTTTCATCCCCAAAGGCTCGATGGCGTTCTCCATATGTAGAACATTAAAGTCAAATTATTAAAGTTGGACGCATGCGGTTCTCAGACCGTTTCATTGGTCGCCCACTTGCACTTGCCCTTGTCGCATTCCCAGTTGCCCAGTACCATTATGTGCGGCAGGTCTGCACAGTCCGCGACTGTCTCGCAGTGCGTGCTGACAGTCTTGTTCCTTATCACCGTGGTTGCGTTCTCGCCGTGTTCAGTGGCCCATTCCACCAGCCTAGTGCGGACCTTGTCGCGCTGCTCCTCGGCGTTCGCCAGTGCGTTCTGCAAGCCCGCCTTTGCGGCTTCGGGCGCTTTCGCAAGCACGCGCTGCAGGACTGCGATGTGCTTGCTCGTCGTGCGGTTCATCCACTCGTCGATGTCCTCGACGGTGATGTTGCTCCGCCTCAGCCGCTCGGTCCTGTTTTCGGCCTCGGACAGCCGCTCCCGGAACCGCTCGAGCGCCTTCTGCGCAAGCGCTGTTCGGTTCAGCTCCTGCAGCTTCTTCGCCTCGGCCAGCCTGATTTCCGCGAGCTCGATGTGCAGCTTTATTTTTTCCTTTTCGTTGAATGCCAGAAGCATTCGCACGGCCTCGCCGAATGTCTTGAAAACGTAGAAGGGGTTGTCTGGAAGCATGCCGGGGTCGGCAAGCTGGGTTTCGTTAGTCTCGGTCTGCGCGATCGCCGCGTGAAGGAGCGACACGGACGCGAACATGAACGCCAAAGTGAACGCGAACGCGACTGCAGCGATTGCGAGGAACCCGTTCCGCATCATGAGATAATATTTGAGAGCAACAGTTTATATCCTTTGGCATAAGGTTACTCTTTCTGCCTTCAGCCTCTAATGGCCAGTATTACGATGTCCGGCAATATAAACACTGCTGCTTTCTAACGATTGATGTTAGAAAAATGACTGAATGTGAAAGTGGGGTTTGAATACGCGCGCGACCTTTAACCAGAATTAGATTTTTGAGCTCTAAAGTAAGAATTTCACTTGGCATAAATATCGAGTGTTATAGAGATTAAACCCTATTCTTTATAGATGTTGTTGCGGTTGTTTTCATGTCATAGGTTATGTTTGTTGCCGACTTTTCCTCTCCGGCCTGCCGCTCCTTGGGTAGCTTGAATTCAATCCTATTTTATTTCGTTGATGTGTACTTGAAATTCACATCATGCTGTTCAGCAGGAAGTTGATACCCTTCACATTCGAAGGGATAAGCAAGCACGCCGCTTGGAAAATTCGTATCAGGACTATAACATTTCCAGTAAAAGAACGAGCTTGGTTGTACCCAATGAAGATAAGGGTTCCCCCTTTCAACGGTCGGATTTTTTGATTTATCTGATACTTTGAAACAAAGGGGGGCCATGGAGTGAGTACCAACATTACCAGCGAATCCAATTAGTTCTCCGCGTTTTACTAAGTGTCCAATCATGGCATCGGGTGAAATTGCATTTTCTGGAGCCGTATAATCACTGAACGCATAAAATAAGTGTCCCTGGGCTCGGAGAACTTTATCATTTCCCCATTCCTCAACTTCACTTTGATTGTCTTTAAGCACTAGTGGTGAGCCTGATAAGTGATATATCATTATGACCATATTTGGCCAATCGGGGCTGGCAGACTCGAAGTATAATGTCAAATCATCAAATGGGCTTATTTTTTCTCCGTCTTGAATCCGATAGACGGCACCTTTGTTGTTAACGCCTACCAGCACCATATCAATAGGCGCAAGTACGGGTGCTCCGCGCTTAAGTTCGAATTCCATGCCAAGCTTATTGGGGTAGGGTGTCCAATCTGAGTGAGCACCAAGTTTGGGTCCAAGCGTGATTATATTAGGGTCCGCGCCCGTACCGTATACTTCTGGATGAGTATTGATGCCTTCCATACTTGGAGGCGGTGAAGTGATTGCAGATGCGCTCGTATCGGGCACAGAAATAGGTCCATAACTTTCGTTTCTTGATGTTTCTTCTTTAGGTCCATTCACCAATACTCCAATTGCAGCAATTATTACAACTAAAGTTATTAGCCACCAGAACTTTCTCAAGAATGGAAACAGTTCCATAATTTATTATTGATTTTGTACGTTAATACAAATTCTTGACGATTTTAGCTAGATTAAATTTCTCATCCTGAATATTATTTCAAGATATCAATGTTTTCTGGAAAATATTTGTCCAAGAAGTATCACGAGGTATCTTGCGGTATAAACAGGTGTTTCTAGGTACTTACTCGTACCTCAGCGCCTCTATTGGCAGCAAGTCGGCCGCCTGCTTCGCGGGAATCAGGCCCGACACCGCGCCTATGACCACGGAGAACCCGACTGCAAAGGCCATCAGCTGCGGGGTTATCAGCGTGCCGCTCATGCCGCCTGCGCCGCCCAGCCCCATCATGCGTATGCCGAGCTCGGATATCATGCCCGATGCGATGAACCCGAGGAACAACCCTAGAAGCCCGCCGATTAGCCCGATCATCGCCGACTCGAACAGGAACAGCTTCATTATTTCAAAGCTGGTGGTGCCCAGCGCCTTCAGCGTGCCGATTTGCCTCGTGCGTTCCATCACGGACATGAACATCGTGTTCGCGATGCCGATCGCGCCGACGAGCAGCGAGATTGCGGCGATGCCGCCGAGGAAGAGGTTCAGCGTGTCCATGACGCTGCTTATCGTCGCCTGCATGGCCTGCACCGAAGTTATGGTAAAGTCCTTCGTGCTGGCCGTCACATGGCGCGTGACGAGCAACCTCTGCTCGATTGCGGTCATGGTCTCGTTGAGCGCGTTCACGTCCGCGACCTTCACCTGTATCGAGGAGAACTGGTCGGCGCGCACGTCCGACACGATCAATCTTGCCGCGGCCGCCGGCATGTAGATTGTCCTGTCGGTCTGCGAGCCGGACTGCGCCAGTATGCCCACTATCTTGAACGTTGTGCCGCCAACGTTCAGCTGCGAGTTCAGCGTCAGCAGCTGCTTGAACATGGTATTTGCTATGCCGTAGCCTATGACGATCGCGTTCTGGTCGCCAGTGGACAGCAGCCTTCCAGAGTCAAGCGTCTCGGTGGTCATCTGCGGCCACGCGAGCGTGTCCACGCCCTCCACCGTGACGGACGCGCTCTCGGTCAGGTAGGTGACCGTTGCGCGGCCCGATACGATGCCGTTCACGAACTTGACTCCCTGGACCGATTTTATCGCCGCCACGTCCTTGGTTGTAAGGTTCTGCGACTCCGTTGCGGATGTCGACGATGCTGCGCGCACCCGCTCGCCCATGTCAGGGCCGCCGCCGAAGCCCATGCCGAACGCCCGCCCGCCCCCGAGGTTGACAGTGAGTATGTCCGCGCCTAGGCTACCCAGGCGCGATGACACGCTCTGTTGCATTCCCGCGCTCATGGAGAGGATGCCGACTACCGATGCAACTCCAATCACTATTCCCAGTATGGTCAGCCAGCTCCTCAGCCCCCTGTGCGACAGGTTGTTGAGCGACAGCCTGACGATGTCACTTAGCCTCATGCTTATTCCTTCTCATCAGCCTGACTACCACGAGCACGACCACTATGCCCCCGAGACCGACGGCTATGTACGTAAGCCCGCTGCCGCTAGTGACCTGCGTGAGCAGGTTGCTGGACGAGCGCGCGGCCGAAATCGACGACGCGCCCGCCGCGGACGACGCCTCGAGAGCCACGCTCTTCTGCACCGTTCTCCGTATGCCGAGGCTGTCGGTGTACGATATCTCGACCGTTATGTTTTTCGCCGCGGCCTGCAATCCGGACGGTGCCTGCACAGCCTGCGCGCTTGGGACGAGCGAGCCCGATCTCGTGGTGTTCGTACTCGCGCCCGTTGAGGCTATCTCGAAGCTCACGAGCGTATAGTCGCCCGCGTTAAGGTTGCCCACGACGCTCGCGGAGCTGCCGGTCGTGCGCACGCCCGACTGCTCGGGTATGCGGATGATCGTCGAGTACGCGGTGTTCGCGCCGACGTTCGCCACGGCCAGGTTGGCTGCGGTGGACGTGGAGCTCTGCGACACGACCTCGAAGTCGGTGCGCGGGTTATCCACGCTTACGTTGAACGTCTGCTGCGACATCGCGGTGCCGTTGCCGTACTGAACCTTTATGTCGTTCTCGCCGCCTATCGCGTCAGCGTCGACCTTCACCTTGTACTTGACGAAGTACGATGTCGCGCCCTGCGCGAGCGAGCCCACGTTGCCCAGCTGTGCGGTTGCGTTCGCGCCCGGGTCGAGCGAGAACGGGTACGCCGGCACCAGCGAGAATGTCACGTCGCTCATTGGCGAGGTGCCCCAGTTCTCCAGCTTGAACAGGAGAGTCGCGTAGCTTCCCGGATCTGCCGGGTACGGATCCTGGTTCATCAGCGTCACCTTCAGGCTCGTCCGGTCGACCGCAATGTACGTCGACCCGGTCTCTATCAGGCTCGACGAGTTCGCGGCCATGGCCGTGCCGGCCATGAGCAGGCTCATCACAACCGAAACCGCCAACATCCTCTTCATTTCCATGCAATCACCTTTCCTTTGTCCTCCACTATCTCCCCGTCTTTCAAAACGACCAACCTCTGCGCGTGCTCGGCTATATGCCTTTCGTGCGTCACCGTCACCACCGTCATCCTCTTGTCCTTCACGAGCCCGGACATAAGGTCCATGACCTCCTTCCCCGACTTGGAGTCGAGGTTGCCCGTCGGCTCGTCCGCGAGCAGCAGCGGCGGGTCGTTCGCGAGCGCGCGGCAGAGTGCGATGCGCTGGCGCTCCCCGCCGGACAACTGCGACGGCAGGTGGTCGGCGCGCTTCTCGAGCCCTACAAGCTTCAGCAGCTCCATGGACTTCTTCGCGCGCTCGGCGCGGCTGCGCTCGAGTATCATCATCGGCAGCTCCACGTTCTCGCGCGCCGTGAGCGTCGGGTACAGGTTGAAGAACTGGAAGACGAATCCTATCTTCCTGCCGCGCAGCCTAGACAGCTGCACGTCGTCCAGCTTCGATATGTCTACGCCGTCGAGGCGCACGCTCCCGGTCGTCGGCCTGTCCAGTACGCCAATCATGTTCAGCAGCGTCGACTTGCCGGATCCGCTCGGTCCCATGATTGCGACGAACTCGCGCTTGCGTATCTTCAGGTCCACGCCCTTCAGCGCCTGTACCTCGACTTCGTCCATCATGTAGGTCTTGCCCACGCCCTTCAGCTCGATTACAGTGCTTTCCATACGCTACCGCCTCCGGCCGGCGCCCGTGCGCCGGACGGGTTTTATAGTTTCATCTGTTTGAAACCATATTTAAATGGCTCCTGAAACCATCCTTCATGGTTTCATGGAATTGAAACTTTATAAATCCATGCCGCGATTAGTAATTATGGACCTAAAGGGAAAGAAGTGGCTTTTGCTGATAGCGCTGCTGGCGTTCGCCGGATTCTTGGCGAACCTATACTTCAGCGCGTCGTTCGAGTTCCCCGTTCAGTCGGACTTGCGGACGCCGCCTGCCGGGAACCAGTCCGCGTTCGCGGCCAACCAGTCAAGGCCATTCGCGCCCTTCGACCCGTTCCTCCGAGGCCGGCTGGGCATACCGGTGCACAGCATGTTCCTCTCGTCGGCGCTGTTGATAGCCGCGGTGGTGCCGGCATCGTACTACGTGCTTTCCGAGAGCCTTGAGCAGAAGCTTGAGATGAAGTTCAACCTCATATCCAAACTGGTGAAGGGCGGAAGCGCGGCCCCGAAGCGCGAGAGGAGCGAGGGCGGCGCCCACGGCATGGAGGACAGGGACATAGTCCTCAAGTTCCTGAACCCCAGCGAGAGGAAGGTCGTCGGCGCGCTGATCAGGAAGCGCGGCGAGATGATGCAGGCGGAGATAAGCCGCATGGACGGCATGAACAAGCTGCGCACGCACCGCGCGATAAAGGATCTCGAAAGGAAGGGGATAATCGTCAGGGAAGGCCACGGCAAAACCAACCGCATCATCCTCGCCGACGACATAAAGGAAGTCCTGTTGAAATCAGACTAATACGATGGCCGTGGTTTACGGTTGCTCGTTTCGGTTCACTCGTACCTCAGCGCCTGTATCGGGTCGAGCCGCGCAGCGTTGCGCGCCGGCAGGAAACCCGAAAGGATGCCTACGGCCACGGAGAAGCCAACGGCCATGGCCGCCAGTTGCGGAGTCACGAGCGTCTTGAACGCAACGCCGTACGACGCGAG
>Ga0315279_10004370_pt1 | contig 18993 bp, 15 predicted proteins | sample YL17G06_20_MG_FD_203694 | JGI IMG/M metagenome (GOLD analysis project Ga0315279, IMG submission 203694) | Sediment microbial communities from Yellowstone Lake, YNP, Wyoming, USA - YL17G06_20 | ecosystem: Environmental > Aquatic > Freshwater > Lake > Sediment | place: USA: Wyoming | collected... | reverse complement strand
GAGCTTTGGCAGCAGAGAATTAATTCTATGTTCGATAATAGTACCGGACATAACAAAATACCAGAATTCCTTATTACAGCGTTATGCTATGCTGCATGAGCCAAACAAAAAGTGCGAAAGTCAACAATACTTGTAAGAACGCAGCAGAGTAGATATATTTTATTGATTATTTTTGACTCGTGGAGCATTAGTTGATTATCAATAATTAAGGAAAATTCAGGGAGCAACAAATATGAAAAAGGTTTTAGGGATAATTGTACTTGTTACCATAGTTGTCGTTTTTACCGCAATTGGGTGCAAGCAGAAGGAGAAAGGTAAGGATAAGCTCCGTATCGCCGTGATTCCCAAAGGGACTACCCACGTTTTCTGGAAGTCGATTCATGCAGGGGCGGTCAAGGCCCAGCAGGAGTTGAAAGCGGCTGGTGTAGAAGTGGAAGTTATATGGAAAGGGCCTCTGAAAGAGGATGACCGCGAGTCGCAGATTAGAGTTATGGAGGATTTTATCACTCAGGGGGTATCGGGAATAGTCTTGGCACCATTAGACGATACAGCACTGCGGGCGCCGGTCCGGAATGCTGTAAGCAATGGGATACCCGTGGTGATAATCGACAGCGGCCTAAAAAGTGAGGATTACGTCACTTTTGTGGCAACGGACAACTACGTTGGCGGCAGAAAGGGCGGCGAACATCTGGCCAAAGTCCTGGGCGGGAAAGGCAAAGTCATTATGCTGCGCTACCAGGTGGGTTCAGCCAGCACGATGGAGCGGGAACAGGGGTTCCTGGACGTGTTAAAAGAGAAATACCCCGGCATCGAGGTCGTCAGCGCCAACCAGCACGGCGGGGCAACGACCGAAAGTGCTTACCGGGCAAGCGAGAACCTGCTGGCCTCGCTGCGCGCCCCTAACGAGGCTCTAACGATAGATGGAATCTTTTGCCCGAACGAGTCAACGGCATTCGGAATGCTGCGGGCGCTGCAAGACAGCGGTTTGGCGGGCAAGGTCAAGTATGTAGGTTTTGACAGTTCAGACCGCCTTGTGCAGGCGCTGCAGAATGGCGAGATTCACGGACTGGTCCTCCAGGACCCAATAAATATGGGTTACCTGGGTGTTAAGACCATGGTGGCGTACCTGAGGGGCGAGAAGGTGCCAAAAAAGCCAATCGACACCGGCTCGGTAGTGGCGACCCCTGAAAATATGAACGAGCCGAACATCAAGAATCTGCTGGAGCCGGATTACAAAAAATGGCTGAACGAATAGATTCGGGCCCCGCCGAAGGCGAAATGTGGCACGGGCTTCCAGCCCGTGAAGACACGGCCAAGATGACCGTGCCACAGGTCGCCCTGGACGCCGTTCGACTTCGGATGCGTAAGATTTGCAAGCGATTCGGTGCAACGGTGGCGTTGGACGATGTAGGCATCGACGTTGCAGCAGGCGAGGTGCTGGCGCTGGTGGGCGAGAACGGCGCCGGCAAGAGCACGCTGATGAAGGTGCTTTCGGGGGCGGTCAAGCCGGACGCGGGACAGATGTGGCTGGATGGCGTGTCGTACCTGCCGGCTAATCCGCTGGAGGCCCGGCGGGCTGGGGTGGCAATGATTTATCAGGAGCTTTCACTGGCGCCGCACCTGAGCGTGCAAGAGAACATTGTGCTGGGTATGGAGCCATCGACACTGGGTGTGGTGCGATGGAAGCGGGTTCGGCAGCGAGCAATCGAGGCGATTAAGGAGTTTGATAATCCGGAACTGAGGCCGGAAGCTCGGGTCAGTAAATTGTCTGTGGGCTCGCAGCAGTTGGTAGAGATTGCCAGAGCTTTGGCCATAGGTTGTCGGGTGCTGGTTCTTGATGAGCCGACCAGTTCTTTGACGCAGCAGGATGTGGACCGGTTATTCGAGATTATCGGGCGGCTTAAACGGCAAGGCAAGGCCGTTGTTTACATTTCGCACTTTATTGAGGAGGTCAAACGGGTCGCAGATAGGGTGACGGTTCTTCGCGATGGAAAGGTTGTAGGCGGCGGCGATGTGGCTAATATCACCACCGACCAGATAATAGCTCTGATGGTGGGACGGCAGGTTGAGGAGCTTTATCCGCGTTCTGTGCGTCAATCGGGAGAGGTTATCCTGGAGATTGAGGATTTGGCCGGTGTGGGAAAACCGCACTCGGCGAGTCTGAAGCTACATCGTGGGGAAGTGCTGGGCATTGCGGGGCTGGTAGGAGCAGGGCGAACGGAGCTGCTGCGTAGTCTGTTCGGATTGGACCCGGTGCGTCGGGGGCAGATTCGGCTGGGCGTTTACACCGGACCGGCTTCGCCGGTGAGACGGTGGATGCAAGGGGCCGGTTTTCTAAGCGAGGACCGCAAAGGGGAAGGATTGGCGGTTTCTTTAAGCATCGCGGACAATGTTACGCTTTCCAAACTTAAAGGCTTTGGTCCTTTGGGAATAGTATTGCCCAGCCGACAGGATAGAGCCACCCAGCGATGGATAGAGCAGTTGGATATCCGCTGCCGTGGGCCAAGACAATCGGTGTTGTCTCTATCGGGCGGCAACCAGCAGAGAGTGGCGCTGGCACGGCTCCTGGAGCATAATGTGGATGTGTTTTTGCTTGATGAGCCGACGCGAGGTATTGACGTGGCGGCTAAGGCAATGATTTACAGGTTAATTGACTCTTTGGCGACCGGTTCGCTGGCTGAAGGGCGGCCGCCAAAGGCGGTGCTGATGGTGAGTAGTTATCTGCCTGAGCTATTGGGTGTGTGTGACCGGGTGGCAGTGATGTGCCGCGGAAAATTAGGCCCGACCCACCGAATTGATGAGGTGGACGAGCACAAGCTTATGCAGGAGGCGGTGGGAACATCTATAGTGAGCGATGATGACTAAAAAAATAATCAATAATCAATTATCAATAATCAATTGCCAACGGCGTTGGTCGGGTGCTTTGGGGCCGCTGTTGGCTCTGCTGATTCTGTTTGTGGTGCTTGCGTTGTTCGCCCCGCCGACTTTCAGGAGCCCGCGAAACCTGGAGCTGATAGCGCGGCAGACGGGTATTGTCGGGATGGCGGCATTAGGTATGACATTGGTAATTATATCCGGAGGGATTGACCTTTCGGTTGGCTCGGTTGTGGCTTTGAGCACCGTGGTGATTGCGTGGCTGCTGGAATACGGGCGTGTGGGACCCGTGGTGGCGGCCTTGGGCGGCATAGGGGCGGCGGCGGCGTTCGGGCTGATAAGCGGACTACTTATAACGCGGCTTCGGGTGGTGCCGTTTATAGTGACCCTGGGTATGATGCTGGTGGCCAGGGGGACGGCCAAAGGTATCGGACACGAGCAGAAAATCAATGTAGAGCCGATTCGGCTGGAATGGCTGGATAAGCTTTTGGCCTCACTACCGAAAGAACAGCGATGGATGCTGCTTCCTCTTGGGGTGTGGCTTCTTATTATACTGGCAGCCGTTATGGCGGCACTGTTGCGGTACACCCGGCTGGGACGCCACACGTTTGCTATCGGCTCTAACGAGCAGACAGCGCGGCTTTGCGGAGTGGCGGTGGAGCGTGTGAAGGTGATGGTTTACACCATTGGCGGAGCCTTTGCCGGTTTGGCTGGGTTGCTGCAATTTTCGCGGCTGACGGTCGGCGACCCTACCGTTGCTCAAGGGCTCGAACTGGATGTCATAGCGGCGGTGGTTATCGGCGGGGGCTCCTTAGGAGGCGGTGAGGGCTCAATTTTAGGAACTATAGTTGGCGCACTAATTATGACAGTTATAGCTTCTTGCTGCACACACATGCACTTGCCTAACTGGGTGCAGGAGATTATTACGGGCGTGATTATTGTTGTGGCAGTGGCGTTAGACCGCCTGCGGCACCGCCGCACCGTCTGATGGATAAATATCAAAATGCAAAAATCAAAATTGAGTAACTTCCTTATTTTTGATATTTGATTTTTAATCTTTGTTTTTTTCCAGGAGAGTATTTATGACTAAGAAGATTGTTTTGGCAATTTTGCTTCTCGTTTCTTTCGGTCCCCACTCTTGTCTTCGACAAGGAGACGTGGGGGCTGCTCCCATTTCTGCTTTCCCAGAAAGCATGGGGGCGAAAGTCGTTGTCCATCTCGATGTTAATGATGTTAATGACTCGCCCAAGCTGGTGGAATGGGGAAAGACGGCGAAGACGCTCATCGAGGAATGGCACCAGCGGACTGCAAATCTTATTCCAACGAAGGGGTTTAATCCGCCTACAGAGGTCTGGCTGAAAATACGTAAATCAAATCGGGGTGTCGCAGGAACTTCTGGCGGACACATCACGGTCTCCTCCGGCTGGATAGAAAAGCATCCTGAAGATCTCGGGTGCGTCCACCACGAACTCGTGCATGTAATACAGGATTACAAGGAGCGGCGTGTCCCCGGCTGGGTGACCGAAGGAATTGCTGATTATCTGCGATGGGGAATTTATGACGGTAAGCCCCTGGATTGGTTCCCATTCTCAGACAAGCCCCAGGGTTATAAGGATAGCTACCGAGTAACCGGTGGGTTCTTCTTGTGGCTGGAATCTGATGTCTGCCCCGGAATAGTGAACAAACTCAATACCGCCATAAGGAAACGCAGCTATGCAGATGAAACCTGGTTTGAGAAAGAAACAGGACACACAATTGATTCACTTTGGTCGGACTACATAAAGGACAGAAAGAAGCCCGAACCCGGCCAGGCCGGGGCCAAACAACCTGAAACCAAACAGGATGTAAAAAATTAGCACAATTACAGTTGATGTTCCTTTCATAACCCAAAGTTTTTTGTGATTTTTCTTGACAAAACTTGAGGAAGTTGGTTTAATATTATCAGTATGAGGCAGATTAACCGCAAAAATACCTGGAACTGGTGGTGGCCTGCAGGATAAATTCCAGCAGGCAAGTGGTGATTTGCTATAAAAATCTGGTAGAACTTTCAATAAACGCAGCCTGTTGGAACAAAACAAGCTGCGTTTTTTATTTGTATTTTTGGTGATTTGTGAGTAGAAATTGCATTGTAGAAACGACCCATCGTCATTTCGACCGAAGTCCAGACTCGTCGGGACGAAGTGGAGAAATCCATTCAAAAACAGATTTCTCGACTCGCCCCGCCGAAGGCGGGCTTGATCCAGTGCAGGGCTTCGCCCTGCCGGCTCGCTCGAGATGACATCTTTTCTACAGAGCAAATAGAAATTACGGTAAAAGGCTCGCCTGCCGGCGGCCAAGGTTCGGATTATGGATTATTACAAGGAAATAATACACAACGCCAAGCCGGGTCAAATCATTCCGATTGCCAAACAAATTGATATTGACGAGCCGGTGAATTTTTTTGCCAAGCTAAGCGACTACGGGCGGGCAAAAAACTGCTGTTTGTTTGAATCCAGGGAATACCTGACAGGCAGCGGGGCTCTGACCTTTGGCACGACAAAGCCGGCGCTTTACCTTACCGGTACCGGCGCTGATTTTACTATCAGGGCGTTAAGCAATACCGGAAGACGCATACTGAATTATTTGTGGCACGGGCTTCCAGCCCGTGAAGACACGGCCAAGATGGCCGTGCCACAAGAGAGGTTCGCTTTTTGTGAGAGGGTGGAGTTCGGTCCGGAGACAATTACCGGCCGAATTAAACAGGTCAGAGTAGGGGCGGCTCGCGAACCGCCCGTACTCGATGAGCAGACGCGGCTGCAAAGCACAAATCAAATGGACGTCCTGCGGCTGGTTGCTTATGCTTTCAAGCTGGCAAGTAAGCCGTTCCGCATAACCTGCGGGTTGCTCGGCGCAATAAGCTACGATTTTATAGACCAGTTTGAGAAACTTCCTCCCAGCAAAATCGACCTGTTGGGCAATCCTGATTATGAGCTTTATTTCGCCGATAACATCTTCTTGATGGACCACGAGCACGGCAAAGGTTACGTGATTGTCAACTGCATTGTAACCGATGGCGACCGTGAAGCTGTAATTACTGAGGCACAAAATTGTTTCGACTACTATTTTAACGTTGCACGTTTTGATACGCCGAAGGGACAAAGATATGCCGGCTCGCTGCGGGCGGCCTCAACTGATACCGACAGAGGCGCATACGAACATATCGTCAACACCGCCAAGCAGCACATTATCGATGGTGACATTTTTCAGGTGGTTTTGAGCCGGACGATAACGGAGCCTTGTCCTGATGAGCCGCTGGATGTCTATAAGCGGCTGAGGGTGTTGAATCCTTCGCCGTATATGTTTTATCTAAATACACCTAATACGATTCTGATGGGTTCCAGCCCGGAGTTGAATTTGCGGGTGAGTGGCATCGATGTCCGCAATGTGGAAATCAGGCCGATAGCCGGCACAAAGCCCAGAGGCCGGGTCGCAGGCGAAATTGATGCCGATACGGATTTTAGATATGAGGCAGAGCTAAAGCTCGACCGCAAAGAACTGGCTGAGCATATAATGCTGGTTGATTTGGCCAGAAACGATATTGCCCGCGTGGCAGAGCCAGGCAGCAGAGTCGTTACGGAGCTACTCACGGCTGAAAAATACGAATCGGTCCAGCATCTGGTAAGTAATGTCAAAGGCAGGCTCGCAAATAGCCTGGATGCGCTTAGCGCATACCTTGCCACGATGAATATGGGGACGCTGACGGGTGCTCCGAAGATTGAAGCGATGAAACTTATACGCCTGCTGGAGAAAACCAAACGCGGCTACTATGGCGGCGCAGTTATGTATCTGACCGTGGACGGACAATTCGACAGTTGCATCACTATAAGGAGTTTGCAGGTCAAGGACCGGACGGCCTATATTCGAGTGGGTGCAGGCATTGTGCACGACAGTGTCCCGAAGACTGAGTTTGAAGAAACCGAGCACAAAGCAAAGTCCTGCTTGCGTGCGATTCGTGGAGAATAATAATTGACCGCGGAGAACGCGAAGGACGCAGAGAAAATTGGTTAAATGGTGAGTGGTTAATTGGTTAAATATTCACTACTCGCCAATTACCGGTTACTAATTACGTTGTCTCTGTGTGCTCAGCGAACTCTGCGGTAAAAAGGGCAAAATATTATGGAAGGTGTAAGTAGAAAAGTACTATTTATCGATAACTTCGATTCGTTCACGTATAATCTGGTCGATGATTTTTGCAAACGCAATTGCCAGGCCAAGGTCTATCGCTCCGACACCTTTCTTGGGGAGCTTAAAGCGGCAGCCAGTGAATTTGCCCCTGACCTGCTTGTGATTTCGCCGGGGCCTGGCACGCCGGACACAGCCGGTGTGTCACTATCAGCAGTGGATTATTTCAAGGACAAGCTGCCGATATTCGGCGTGTGCTTAGGTCATCAGGTAATCGTGCAGTATTTCGGGGGGAAAATCGGTCATGCGCCGGAGCCGGTCCACGGCAAGCCCTCGAGGGTAACGCACAACGAAAAGGGTATATTTGCAGGCGTTGAAAATCCGCTGCAGGCAGGGCGGTACCATAGTCTCTGCGCGATTGAGATGCCGGGTTGTCTGGAAAAAACCGCTGAGTTTGAAGGGATTGTTATGGGTGTTGAGCATAAAGAGCTGCCGATATTTGGCGTCCAATTTCATCCGGAAAGTATCTTGACGCCTGCGGGAGGTAAAATAATCGAGAACATTTTGTCGATAGCACAGAAGCGGAAAAGTTAAAATGAAAAACTTAAAGCCATAGTGTAAAATTCAAAAGTTTTGAATTTGCTTTGTAGAAAGCAATGCCGGACGTCATTTCGAGCGAGCCGCAGGCGAGTCGAGAAATCTGCTTCATCAATAGATTTCTCCGCTTCGCGTCCCTTGGGGACGCTTCGGTCGAAATGACGGTAGGTCTTTTTTATGGAGCGTTTTGAATTTTGAATTATAGTTTTTCGCTTTTAGTTTTATGTTTTTAGTTTCATAAGAGTTAAGAATGGCGACAATAACCGAATATATTAAGCAGTTAATGCAAGGTAAAAGTCTGAGCATTGAGCAGGCGGAGAGCTTGCTCGACATTATTTTTGAAGGACAGGTGCCCGAAGCTCAAATCGCGGCATTTCTTACCGCAATGCAGATTAAAAAAGCCACTGCCGAAGAGCTGGCGGGGCTCGCCAGGTCGCTACGAAAGCACGCTGTGCCTGTGAAAGTTGGTGTCGATAGTCTGATTGACACGTGCGGCACAGGCGGCGGTGCGGTTAAGAGCTGCAATGTTTCCACAGCAGCGGCAATAGTGGCAGCGGGGGCAGGAGTTTATGTTGCCAAGCACGGCAATCGTGGGATAACGAGCAAATGCGGCTCGGCTGATGTGCTTGAGGAGCTGGGCGTTAAAATAGGTGCTTCTGCCGACACCGTTGCGGAGTGTATAAAACAAGCGCATGTTGGCTTTATGTTCGCGCCTATGTTCCATCCGGCGATGAAGTATGTCCAGCCAATACGCAAGATGCTCGGCTTTAGAACGGTTTTCAACCTTTTGGGGCCTTTGGCCAATCCTGCTGGTGTCCAAAGACAAGTGCTGGGTGTGGCCGAGGAAGAGTTGATGCATATTGTTGCCGAGGCACTTAAGTTGCTCGGGACCAGGTATGCAATGGTGGTTCACGGCAGCGGAATGGATGAGATAAGCACAGTGGGGGTTACCAAAATAGTCGAGCTGCGAGACGGTCGAATTACAGACAAGAAGCTAAATTCACAAGATTTTGGCATCCCGCCAGCCAGTGTGGACCAGTTGAAGGTGGCCGACGCCAGAACAAGTGCGAAAGTTCTAAGGGACATACTGACAGGCAAAGAAAAAGGGCCACGCAGAGATATTATCATTCTAAATGCCGCCGCTGCAATAATCATAGCTGGCCTGGCTGATGATTTCGAGCCAGCTATGAAGCTGGCAAATGCTTCAGTCAGCGATGGCAGGGCACTGGCTTGTCTGGAAAAACTAATCGAAATCTCAAATAAAGCGTAACCTGTGAAGACACGGCCAAGATGGCCGTGCCACGCACGAGTCATTCATCCTTCGCAGTGCCTACTCCGCCGAAGCGGCTGCGAAGGCCGGAAGCCCCCGACAAGTCGGGGCCGCTACGGAGAATGGACGAGCGACGAGCGACGAATATGTTGGTAGTGAAGGTTAAAATTTGTGGTCTTACCAATTACAAGGACGTTGTGGCTGCGGTCGATATGGGGGCGGACTTGCTGGGCTTTAATTTTTACCCGAAAAGCCCCAGATTCATAACGCCGGAAAAGGCGACGGAGATAATAAAAAAACTACCGGCTTTTGTTGATATTGCCGGCGTGTTTGTGAATGATTCGTTCGATAAAATCCGGAAGACAATAAGCCAGTGTCAGTTGGACTGGATTCAGTTGCATGGGGATGAAAGTCCGCAGTTCTGCCAGTCGTTTTATTCTTTTGATGTAAAAACTATGAAGGCACTGCGAGTAAAAGACCAGACTGATATTGATGGAGCAAATAGTTTTTTCACAGATGCTATTTTATTAGATGCTTTCCATCCTGAGAAATACGGCGGCACGGGGGTAATCTTTGACTGGAATATCATAGGGCATATCGGCAAGCGGGTCTTTCTGGCCGGCGGGATAAATCCTGATAACGCGGCGGCAGCGGTTGAGCTGGGGGTTTACGGGATTGATGTCTGCAGCGGTATTGAGTCCCAGCCGGGCAAGAAAGACCACAAGAAAATGAGGAAACTATTCGATAATATACGGCACTTGAGAGGATAGCAATTGCTTGATACTTGATTCTCGGGGAGTATCGCGGTTTATCCGCCGGAGGTGGAATCCAGTATCGAGAAACGAGGAAGATATGAAGTATAAAGGCAGATTCGGCGATTATGGCGGCTTCTATGTTCCGGAAGTTTTGATACCGGTCCTCGAAGAATTGGAGGAGGCGTTTTATCGCTTTTATGAGGATAAGCAATTTGTGACGGAGCTTGCGCAGCTATTGAAGGATTATGCAGGCAGGCCGAGCCCTCTTTATTATGCAAGAAGATTCAGCGAGTATGTCGGTTTTAAGGTATATCTGAAGCGCGAGGACCTTCTGCACGGCGGAGCACACAAGGTCAATAACACCCTGGGACAGGGCCTTTTAGCTAAATATATGGGTAAGACCAAACTGATTGCCGAAACAGGCGCGGGCCAGCACGGCCTGGCGACGGCGATGGTTGGGGCTTTGTTCGGGATGGAGACGAAAATCTTTATGGGTGTAACCGACATTGAGCGGCAGAGCGTCAACGTTCACAAAATGAGACTGTGCGGCGCAGAAGTGGTCGCGGTGGAAGGGGGGACGGGGACATTAAAAGATGCTATTAACGATGCCCTTCGTTACTGGACGGCTCACGTGGCCGATACGTTTTATCTTTTTGGTTCCGCCTGTGGGCCGCATCCGTATCCTACAATAGTAAAACATTTCCAGAGTTGTATCGGCAAGGAGGCCCGCCAGCAATGCCTTGGGCAAATCGGTAGATTGCCCGATATGGTTGTCGCCTGTGTCGGCGGCGGCAGTAACGCAATAGGTATTTTTTCCGGCTTCATAGATGACAAGGACGTCCAGCTTATTGGCGTCGAAGCCGGCGGAAGGAGCTTAAGCAGCGGCAGGCACGCTGCGACACTGGCGGCAGGACGTGTGGGAATTCTGCACGGTGCAAAAACGTATTTACTGCAGGACGAGGAGGGCCAGGTTTGTGATACTGAATCGGTAAGCGCCGGCCTGGATTACCCGGCTGTCGGCCCTGAACATTGTCTATTGAAGGATACCGGCAGGGCCAAATATGTCGCTGCCCAGGACGATGCTGTGCTTGATGCCTTCGAGCTGCTTACTAAAACTGAGGGGATACTTCCTGCTCTGGAGAGCGCCCACGCTCTGGCGTATCTTATGAGCCAGAAGGGCAAATTGGGACCGGACCGGATAGCCGTGGTAAATCTTTCCGGCAGAGGCGATAAGGACGTCGGAATTGTAGAGAAGAGAAGACCCAACAGTAAATGATTATTGATTATTGATGATTGATTATTTAGCAGGACGTGCAGACTATGAAAATGTACCGTGAGGTTTTTTCTGAGCTGAAAGGGCAAAGCAGGGCAGCGTTGATACCATTTTTCGTAATCGGCGACCCGGATTTTGATACGAGTCTTGCGATTGTAAAGACGGCTATCGATGCCGGCGCGGATATTCTGGAACTGGGCATACCGTTCTCAGACCCGATAGCAGATGGGCCGACAATCCAGAAGGCAGATATTCGCGCAATGGCCGGTGGGATGAATGTGCGAAAGGCCCTCGAATTTGTCCGAAAGGTCAAGGATTTCAAGGACATCCCGATAGGTCTATTGATGTATTACAACCTGATATACCAGTATGGGACGGAAAAGTTCTGCAGCGACTTTCAACAAGCGGGGGTCAACAGCATTCTGGTTGCTGATTTGAGTATTGATGATGCGGATGAAATTACCGGTCCTGCTGCCTCGGCGGGTCTTGATACCGTTTTTATGGTTACGCCAAATACAAGCACGGATAGAATGAAGCGGATTGCCGATAAGACCACCGGCTTTATTTATACTGTTTCCGTGTTAGGTGTTACCGGCAGCAGAGAAAAAATTTCCGATGTGGTTGAGGGGCTTATTGGTAAATTGAAAGAGCTTACCAGCATCCCGGTCTGCGTGGGTTTTGGGATAAGTAAGACCGAACACGCAGCGGCAATCGCGAAGGCAGGAGCGGATGGCGTTATAATCGGCTCAAAAGTAGTTGAACTCATTGAAGGTAATTTAGGCAACAGAGAGAGAATGCTCGCCGATGTTTCAACTTTTTTGCGCGAAGTTAAAGGTGCGATTGAAAATTGAGGTAGCTGAGGGACGTATTAAAGGTGCCTTGCCTGATGCTGACTTCGTTGGTTTGGGCGAAGGGCAGCACACATTGCAATTTTTTCCATTTTCCTCTTGACGTAAAAGATTTTTCACGTTATTTTGTTGCTGAGTTACAGAACCCTTCTCGGAATATTGTCGTAATGAAAAGCCGTGTAGTTACGGCTTTGCTTTTTTATGGTAACACAGTTAAAAGTGTAATCCGATACTCATGATGGGCATCGGTTAAGTTGTAACAGTTTAACTTATTATGGAGGATATTGCTATGAAGCGATACCTAATTTCGATGACCGTTGTGCTGATGGTTCTGCTGACGGCCTGGACCGTGTTTGGCCAGGAAGCGGGTAAAGGAGCCCCAGCCGGTGCCAGGGTTAGGCGACCGGCAGATGTTAACCGGCCTACAACACCTGCAGCGAAAGAGCAGAAATTCTTTGTTGGGATTAAGACGGCAGACGCTAACCAGCCTGCACCACCGGAAGGCAGAAGACCGATACGACCCCCAGGAATGGGGCGTGAAGAGCAACTGAAGGCAGTCGCAGCAATTGAAGCGCAAGTTGCAAAACTGAAAGCTCTCATAGAAGCACAACCGGGGCCCGAAGAATTTGCGAAGATGAAAGAGCTTCCTGAGGAAGAAAGAACCAAATCAAGAGAAAAGTTTGCCAGGGCCCGTGAAGAACGACAGAAGGTAATTGAAACAATTGAGCAGAATGTTGTGAAACTGAGAGGTGAGAGACCGAGGATAGAGGAACAGCAGAAGCTTATCGGTGAGCTGCAGGCGATTCGCGACTTAGCGAAGCAAGAAAAGGCCGAAGGAACAACCAAACGTCTTGAGCAGCTTATCGATAGACAACAGAAGGCATCTGAAGGGATGTTGCCGGTGCCGCGTGAAAGACCGGCAGGAAGAGTCGCTCCAACGCCACGTCCTCCAGTGCCGCCACCCCCTCCAGCACCACAGCCGGAACCAGGCAAGAAACCATAGTAGTTTTACGCTGGGCAGCGAGGGCAAAATTGTGATGCTGGCATAAGGATTGTGCCGGCTGAATATCGGCTCTCCTTTGCCAATATGTCTTGTTTTTCATTAAACATATTGGCAGGGGCGAGCCTTTTTTATTAAAATACGGCATCGTTGCAGAACCAGCTTAACAGGAATCAAATGTCTTAATAAGAAAGGAAGCGAACAATGAAAAGGTCATGGATGATTGTAATTGGGTTTGTAGTTTGCGGCTGCCGGATTCCCGGGAATAGATAGGGACAACTACCGTTTTAGCCTGGATTATAATTCGTGGAAGATTTTGATATTATTATGGAATTGGAGGGCTTGGCTGTGTAGCCAAGCGTTTTATCCGCCTCTGGCGGATTAATATGGGAAATCCCAGATAGATGTAATATGAAACGAATTCTTGCCTTTGTCATCCTGCTCGCCAACTTTGCAAACACGTCCAAAGCCGAATTCTGGGCTAGCTGGCGCGGGCCGCGCGGCGACGGCACCTGCATTGAGCAAGACGTTCCCACCAACTGGGATCCCGCCGGCGCGATCTGGAAAACCGAGCTCCCAGGACAAGGGCACGCCTCGCCGATCGTCTGGGGTAATCACGTGTTTACCGTCACCGCCCTGTCTGCCACACAGGAGCGAGTGCTTCTTTGCCTCGACCGCGCCAGCGGAAAGATCATCTGGCAACAGACCGTCGTGCAGGGGCCGCTGGAGAACATCCATAAGGAAAACAGTTATGCTTCCAGCACGCCGGCCACCGACGGCGAGCGGGTCTTCGTCACCTTCCGCGTCGGCGACGAAATCGTCGTGGCCGCGCACCACTTAGTCAGTGGGAAACAGCTCTGGCTGGTCCGGCCTGGGATGCACACTGGCGAGTGGGGGTTCAGCAACGAGCCGGTGCTATTCAAAGACAAGGTCATCGTCGATGGCGACAGCAAAGGCGATTCCTTTCTGGTCGCCCTGAGCCGCCTTGATGGAAAAACACACTGGCGCGTCAACCGCAGCCATCAGGGTATCAGCTACAGCGCTCCGCTGATCCGTGAGATGGCCGGCCGCACTCAATTGATTCAGTGCGGCGACCGTTGCGTGGCCAGTTTCGATCCTGAAACCGGCAAGCAGCTCTGGATGGTGGACGGCCCCTCGCAGGAATTCGTAGCCACGCCGGTTTACAGCGAGAAAGCCGGACTGGTTTTTGTCAGCAGCAGTTGGCCCAAGCAAATCCTGCTTGCGATCCGGCCTGATGGCAACGGTGACGTCACTGATACCCACGTCGTCTGGCGAGATAACAAGGGAGCGCCCTACGTCCCATCATTGATCGTCGCGGGCGATTTTCTGCTCAGCGTTAACAACGCCGGCGTGGCGTTCTGCTATGAGGCCGCCACCGGCAAAGTGCTCTGGCAGGAGAAGCTCGGGCGGCATCACGCCTCCCCGGTCCTGGTGGGCGGGCTGGTCTTCTTCATAAATGACAACGGCGAAGTGAACGTCATCAAACCCGGCCCAGACTTCGAGCGCATCGCGAAATACGAGCTGGGTGAGCAATGCTATGCCTCGCCGGCGATCAGCAACGGCCAGGTCTTTCTGCGAGGCTTCAAGCACCTATTTTGCATTGGCCGGAGTACCAATTGAAAGCGGCTGAGTGGGTACCGACGGGTGCAAAGCAGGCCGATGGCGCCGCGCCTCTCACCACTGCTCAGCTCGTAAAGGGCGGAGTAAAACGAACGGTTGAGGTCTGTAAAAAATCACACTTTAACAGTATTTTTAAGTCCAATATTTTGGATTTTGGCGTATTTGGAAACAAAATCTAAAAAAATAGCTTGGATTACTATAATTCGCGGAAGATTTTGATATTATTATGGAATTGGAGAGCTTGGCTGTGTAGCCAAACGTTTTATCCGCCTCTGGCGGATTAATATAGGAAATCCCAGTGGAAATAAAAATGACGTGTTTTAGCGTGCAGGAGTACTTTTTATGAAATTAAATGGGAAATCCAGAGTTAAGAAAGGGAGGTTTCTTATGGCGAGTGCTCATATCTCACAGTCGCATCGGTCCGGTGTATGTTGCTGGCGCATTTTGCCGCTGATACTTGCTGTGTTGTGTGCCATTGGAGTTGCGGCGACGTGGCTGTTGTTGGAGCCAAACTACGTGGTGAGCGGTGCGATCCGAGTTGCCCCTGCTGTGTACAACATCATAACCGGACAGGAAGAACGGGGCGGAATTTCCGACTACACCAGCTTCATGGCCACACAAGCCATGATGATAACCAGCTCTCAAGTAGTGCAGAGGGTGGCCGACGATTTGGCCAACAAGGGATTGGCGTTTTTTGAGGAGCGTACGAACACGCTGGTTGTGAGACTGGGCCGGAAGCTGGAGCGGAAAAAGACAAAGCCTGAGCCAGAAGCCGTGCTGAAGGGGGCGATACTGGATCAGATCATAACGGCTGAGCCGCTTCGCAAGGGGGAGTTAATCGAAGTGATTATGAAGTGGCACGACCCCGAAGATGCGAAAAGGATTGTGGACGCCTTCATTCGTAACTACATGGCAGTAGAGGTTGCGAGCTCTATCGATGAGGAGGGCCAAAATTTAACTGTTCTGGAAAACGAGCGAAAGGTCCTGACCGAGAAATTGCAAAGCCAGCGAGCAGCAATTACGCAATTAGCACAGGAGTATGGAACGGTCGCTTTAGACGGCCGACAGAACATGATGCTGCAACGCGTCTCAAGCTTGTTGGCCGAATTGACAAAAATAGAAGTACATAGAATCAGTCTCGAAACCCAGGTGCAACTGCTCGAGCAAACAAAAGAGCAGACTACTGCACCCGAAGAACTGGTTAAAATGCGACAAGGATATATAAATAGCGACCCAACAGTAAGTAGTCTGACAGCAAATATCGCACAATTGGACCAGGCGTATATCGCTGCAAGTCAGACATTGGCCCCTACGGATCCCGAGCTTGAGCGTAAAGCTGAACTGTTAAAAGCGTTGAAGGAACGTCTCGAGGAGCGCAAGCAAGAGGCAGGCAAATCCTTCGATGAGATGATGAACAAAGAAATCGCCAAGGCCGGCAGCCAAAAACTGGCTAATACAAAAACCGAGTTAGAGCAAACCAAGGCATACGAAAACCGTCTTCGGGAAATGCTGACCAAAGAATATAGTGAAACAATCAGCCTGGGCCGCAAACAACTGACCATTCAGGACTTGCAGGACGAATTGGGATTCACCAAAGAAATGTATGGCAGGATTTCCAGGCGTATCACGGAACTCGAAATGGAGCGGAAGCGTCCCAGCCGAATCTCCATAGCTTATACCGCGGATATCGAGGAGATACGTGATATTCGCGGGTATTACACAGTTGCGCTTGCGATCGGTTTCGTAGTCTTCGGAATACTCTCGTTCCTTCTGCGAAGAAGAGGACAGAAACTGCCGGTCGAGCCCCAGCAGGCGGACACCGGTAAGGGTGATGGTTTATGAGCTTGGTTTCTCTCGGTAACGAGGTAGGAACGGGTATAATTATACCAACCATGGCCGGATATTAAGAGAGCGCCAATGCTGCCAATTACTCGAAAGTACTAAAACAGGTGTTTAACCTTGAAGGCAATTCTGTTTAAACTAAAATGATTTCTTCCTATCTATTCTCCGTTGAGAATCTCGCTTTGATTGTTCGGAACGGGAGGGACCTGGTGGAGACCATACGGACTTGACCTGGGCTGCCGGAGTATATCAAAGCAACAATCAAGGTATTGGTAAGAACTACTACGCCGTAGGTAGCTGGTAGATGCTACCGGATAATAAAGCGAAGCGATTATCTGCCCTGGCAGAGGAGAGCACAGAAAAAGAAACCTCATGATTTTTGGCTAAAATTGTTACATCCACCTCCAAATCCCGTAGTTTCCACAATAGACAAACTGAGGTCAAATCTGTATAATAGTTATGAAAATTCGTGAGTTTAATATCTTTCAAACAAAATAAAAACATTTTCGGGGAGGCGGTAAAGTGAAAGCCCGATTAAGTATCGTGATTCTAATGAGCGTGATTTTCACCACACTGGTTCAGGGTGGTAATGTCGCTGATATTAACAAGGACGGTCGGGTTGACTGGGAGGACTTCGCTATATTAGCCGACAACTGGCTTTGGCACCTCGACAAAGCCGCACCCGGAGAGACAATGATTACACACGTTCACTCCCCGGAGAACGGCAATATTGCAGTCCGCATCCAGTTACCAGAGTCGCCCCGCTATCCCGAAGGAGCGCCTGTAGTCGTGGTGGCTTCAACTTGGTTCGTTAAGACGTACACACCCAGATTTGTAAGTTTTGACCTCAAATATGACCCAACTGAGATTGGCGCAATCTTCGTTACTTACCTCTGGCCGGGTAAAGAGGACCCCGAAACCGGCGCAGCAAGCGAGGGAACCTACGACTACGGAGGCCCCAACAGCATTGCCGCACTCAGAGATACCATTCTCTTTGCATCAGGCGCTTTGCCCGATATCCGCGGATACTATATAAATGAATTGATGGAGATGACACCGCTGACGGACAATATCGGGCTCTACGCATCTTCGCATGCAGGCGTCGTAGCCACCAATGTCCTCGCCTATCATGCTGAAGACCTGTCTTGCGTAAAATACTTCGTCGGCCGAGAGAATCCGACACGTGATGAAATGTATGCACTGGAGTGCGGGCATTTCGACGACCAGCGAAATCCTGTATTTAATCCCTACTATGACCCCGCTGGGTTCACCCCAACTTCCATCTCAATCGACTATTCGAGAATCGGTTGGATACAGAATGAGACCTATCCACAAGGTATGCCCTTTTTCGAAGTCCCGGCAGATGACGACTACATCCTGTCCGGACATGGTCCTGATATGGAAGGCAAGAGATTCTTTTCGAGAGCCTTAACGAGGGCATTGCTTGAGAATGGCATCTTTACGCTGGATACGTGGCCTGATGACCTGGCCAAACCCGAGCAAACAGACAGCTTCTGGCCCTACCGCATCACTGTCAACAACTACCACTACTTCAAGGACCATCTGTCGAATCTCAAAGTAATGCTGGTCTTTGCCAGGGACGACCATGTCCTGTCGGCGCCCGACAAACCGCATATACACCAGGCCTACTATGGATTTCATCACACAGCCAACCTTTGGGTGCGATTGAACGCAGATGAGGTGTACTTTTTAGACCTGGATGAGACGCTGACCGAATATCCCGAAAACGCGGCCAACACCGAGCCCGCTGACTGGATGGATGCCAGGCAGTGGGGCTATCCGGCTGAGTATGGAAGCGAGTTATATGTCCACACAGGTTCTCTGGCTGGCATTGCCGAAATGGCCGACAGAGTCCAAGCCAACAACTGGAGCGACAATCTCGACCAAATCTTGTACGAATATGCAAAGTAGAAACACGCCGGGCTTTTCCCGATACTGACTGCATCTGCAATATGGTTCGCCGTAATACCGGCTAATTCCACTCACAGCCGCCTTAGCAGAAGAAAGCATAGAAAAAAAACCTGACTTTTTGACGAGAACAGTTGAGCACTGCAAAAAATCGCGGCTAAGGCACAATGATTTTTCAACAATTATGCAATAATAAACATCCCTAATGCGTCTCCTTCAAAGAGATTGTGTATTAAGAGACTTAACATTGTTACAAGTTGTTTCATAAAAGGAGCAAAGGGCTCCAAATGTTACGCGTCGCACTTGGGAAATCCAACAAGTAACCAGACGTGAATTGATGGGCGTCACGGCTGCGTTGGCGGCCTTTTCCATCGGGCCGCGACATGTCCTGGCGGGTTCAGGACAACCGGTGTCCAGTAAGAAGACGAATGTCGGATGTGTCGGCGTGGTCTGACATTTTTAAAGCCCAGGTAGTGTATTTATTTATGGAAAGGAGCAATGAAAATGAAGTCCAGCGTTAAACTTATTTCCATGATTGTATTATTTTGCATAGCAGGTGTTTTTGCCGAAGATTGGCCTCAGTATCTTGGGCCCAGCAGAAATAGTACATCAGGCCAGAAAGGTCTGTTACGCTCCTGGCCTGAGAATGGGCCGGAAGTTCTATGGACTGTTACTCTTGGCAGAGGTTTTGGCGGACCTGTTGTCAAAGACGGCAAGGTTTATTTACTCGACAGGGATGATAAGGTAGGTGATAACCTTCGGTGTTTTGACCTTTCCAATGGTAAAGAACTCTGGAATTTTGC
>Ga0315279_10004368_pt1 | contig 19003 bp, 13 predicted proteins | sample YL17G06_20_MG_FD_203694 | JGI IMG/M metagenome (GOLD analysis project Ga0315279, IMG submission 203694) | Sediment microbial communities from Yellowstone Lake, YNP, Wyoming, USA - YL17G06_20 | ecosystem: Environmental > Aquatic > Freshwater > Lake > Sediment | place: USA: Wyoming | collected... | reverse complement strand
CCTGAGCTTCCCTTGGAGGTGAAACTTCTACAGCCACGTTTTGACTCTGCCCTCCCCTGATACGAAAACTGGAGATCTGCTTCGCCTCATAGGAGGGTTTGAAATTGATCTCCCATTTTTCCGGCCCAATGGCTGCAAGGTTAAAAGTCCGATCGGTCTCAATCTTATTCTGCACCTCCAGGGAAAATTCGAATTTGGCATCTGTCTGGCCCCTCAGGACTGGATAGGAGGTTGTGATCTGGATATCATCCATTCCAACAGTTCTCTCCTGAACGGTCACAGCAAGTTTGTGGGTGGATGTAAATTTTCCATCTTCAGTCTTGGCGTCGAACTGGAAGTCACAGTCTCCCAGCACCACAGACTTGTCAGGTTCCAAATTCAATGCCAAGTTCCTTGACTTCCCATTGGACACAAACATCCCAGTGACCAAATAACTTCCCCCTTTAAGAGTAGCTTTCCATCCTTTGGGAACTGTCGAGATTTTGACATCGATGGTCTCATCTGTGCGGCCTTTGTTCTCGAGGGTCAGATCCATCTTGACGGCCTCACCTTTGGGGACAGTCACTCTAGAATATTCCGTATAAACAGCAATGCCTCGCTCCGGCCTCAGGTCCTTCTTTTCCTTCTCCTCCTGTGCAAAGGAGAGGGACGAAATAATTAATAAAAAAATCAATGCAACCGAAGAAATAATGAATGTTGTTCGACCCCAATTCACTCGCCCCATAAGTCTACCTCCTTGAAACAACTCTTAGGCTTATATTTATACATTATAACAGATTAAAATCAATTTTTGCACGTCAATTTAATCATTCATTGAGGGACTGTCAAGTAAAATTATTGAAAAATTATTGAAATTTCTGGAAAAGTCCAGAAATCTCTGTAATCGTTTTTGAAATCCGTGTAATCAAGAGAGCGTGTAGTAATTTTTCAGAGCTCTCTTATTGAGATCTATGGAGCCCCACGGGCAAGCTCGTGGTCTCCCAAAACCATACCCACCTACGCCCCTGGGCGCTGAAGCGCTTCGGCGCGCAAGCGCCAAGGCTACGGTGGGTCATCCGCCGGTGAGCGAAATCCGCCGAAGCATGATAGATTGATCGCGTGATATGGTATATCACGCATTAACGCATTCCTCCATGGCCAAGGCCGTGGTCTCCTGCGTAGGCGGATGAAAAATTGGACAAAGAAGCCCCGGGTACAAAAGTAAGGTTTTTTTACTAGAGGTGGCCAATTTTCTCCGTCGCCTTTAACCCCATTCCGGTCAGGGTCGAGACGACGATCTCCTTCTTATTCTTTTTCTTCAAGTACCTCTTCAACCCAGCAATAGTGGCGGCAGAGGTGGGTTCGATGAAGTGACCTCTCTGACCCATCTCCTTCAGGGCCACTCCTATCTCATTTTCCGTTATTGCCAATACCTCTCCCCCTGTCTCCCTGATTGCCTCCAATATCTGTCTCCCCCTAACAGGTTTTGCAATGGCAATTCCCTCTGCCACGGTCTCCCTCTTTTCAATAGGGCGGGTCTCTCTCCAACCTTTTTTAAAGGCCTGGTAAAGAGGGGCACAAACAGCTGATTGGACACCCACCAACCTGGGGATTCTATTCACCCTTCCAGCTTCCTTCAACTCTTTGAAACCGATATAGGCACCTAACAACAGCGTCCCATGTCCGACGGGAAGAATGAGTACATCCGGTAGCTTCCCATCCATCTGTTCCCAAATCTCGAAGGCGAAGGTCTTCGTTCCATGGAGGAAGAATGGATTCCAGCAGTGACTCGCATAATAGATTTTCGATGCAGACTCCATTGCGGCCTCGGCTGTCCTTTCCCTCGAACCTTCAATCCTTCTTAAGGTAGCCCCATAGGCTTGAATTTGAACTAACTTCCCTGAAGAGGTGGATTCCGGGACATAAATCTCACACTCGATTCCTGCTTTTGCACAGTAAGCGGCAATGGCTGATCCGGCATTTCCAGAGGAATCCTCGACCACTTTTCGAATCCCTAACTCCCTCACTTTACTGATGAGCACCGCGGCTCCTCTGTCCTTATATGATCCCGTCGGAAAAAGATAGTCGATTTTTAAAAAAACTCGATGGCCATTCAACTCAACCTCTTCCAGTGGAGTAAACCCTTCCCCGAGGGTGAGCATGGACTCATCTCTTAGAATCGGTAAGGCCTCCCGATATCGCCATAAGGTAGGACCTCTCTTCAGGATTTTTCTGATGGGAAATTTTGGTTCGAATTCCAGGTCAAGGAAGGAACCACAATCACATCTCCACCTCGTTGTTTGAAGAGGATAGAAACGTTTACATTTTGAACAAAGAAATCTTTCCATAATTAAGAATCTAAAAAATTAAGGAATTGAGGGATTGAGGAATTGTGAATTTCCAAATTCCAAAATCCCTGAATCCCTGAATTTCTGAATTCGCTGCCTATGCGTTCTTATGATTTGACGAGAGGGAACATCACACGGAAAGTAGTCTGCCCTTCCTTCGCCTCTAATTCCATCTTCCCTCCCATTCGTTTGACCAATCGGGTAGCGATATGAAGTCCTCTACCCTTCCCTTCACCGAGGAGATATCGATCTCTATCTTCTTCGCGAATCTCACCCGTATTCGTGATCTCCGCGACTGCCCAAGAATCCTTTCGATAGGATCGAATGGAGAGCTCCCCTCCCTCTTCGGGAATGGCATTGGAGGCATTGTTGAGGAGATTATCCAAAATTCTCTCAATATGGAGAGGAAAACATCGAATGCATAGAGGAGATTCTAAATCGCCCTCGACCAGACGAACATTTTCCCGTTTCAACTCTCTCATCGCCTCCTCATTGATGCCAAATCTTCTCTTCAATTTCTCCGTAAGATCGACAACCTCCTCCCTTCCCTCTCCATGGAGGGTCAGAGCAAGTTCCTGAATACGGGATGTCTCTTTCAAAATAACATCCAATGCCTGATCGATTTTCTCCTTCTTTGAAGGATAGCCCCCATCCTCCAGGATTTTCTGGATCCGTTTGGCAAACCCTGCGGCTGCAATGGCTGGATTTTTAAAATCGTGGAGGATATCATCCATTTTTTCCAGTCTTAATCCTTTCATCAATTCCTTGCCGAAGAAGGTAAAAATCTCAATCGCTTCGTCTTTAAATCGTTGATGCTGGGTTTGAGCATCAAATGCTAAAAAGTAGTTGACGACCTCGTTTACCTTCAAGGGAATATAGAGAACTGAGTGGATTTGCTGGTGCTCTAAGAACCGTTTGAGGTCCTGGGGGATCAGACCACTCTCCTGCGGATTATTGATGAGAATATAGGCAGGATAGATCTTCTCATTTTCAAACTCACCAAAAGGACCGGCTTGGTTCACCACAGCATTGATATATGGCTCCTTGACATCAAAGACCTTTCCAATCCCATGCTGCTTCTCAGGATATCCTGCCTCCAAAACGACGTGCTGCCTGTCTTCCATGACGGAAAAGAGGGAACACCTTTGTATCCGCATGATATCCACCAATTCTGGAATGACTAAGTTGAAGACGTCCTTTATTTTGATCCCTTCCCGCCTCCCCAATTTCAAAAAAATCTGCTCCACAATCTTATCTTTGGTCACATTCAATTTCTGGAGCCCCATGATCCGTTTTCGGGCGATGACATAACTCACCCTCCTTGAAAACGTCTCGGCGATCTTCGCCTCCAAAGGGGTGAAGGTCTTATCTTCCTCTCTATAGTAGATCTGGAGAGATCCCTCGATATCCACATCTTTTAAAGAAAAACGAGGGATAGAAATCGGGACGGCTAACATCGAATGGATTCCCCTTTTTAGCACTCTTTCCTTATTCTTGTACTTCTCCTCTCTGAGAATGTTGGGGACATAATAACTCCGGCGGGTTCGTACGACCTCTCCCGCAATGGTATCCTCGAATGGAATGGCCGCCTCTTGATCATCCTCTGAGGGAGGGTAGGCACCAAAGGCAACCATTTCCTCTCTATCCGGATCATAGATCCGTATGCTCGCTGCCTCCGCCCCAAGATATTCTACGATGCTTTTGGCCACCGCCTGCAGGATTTCCTTCTCCATCAGGGAGGGATTGATCTCGAGGATGGTTTCGACCTGACTGATCAACCGATCCACGTACCGGTATAGAACTTCCTCTTTGATCAGGTCCACGACCGTGGCCACTTCTTCAAGAGAGAAGCTGCAGCCTTTCTCCTTTAGATCGGCCATGATCGATTCAACAAGTTTCTGATCAATCTTAAAATGGTCCATAAAAGCAAGAATTTTAAAAACAACCAAGAGGGTATAACTTTATTATAAACCTTTTCGAAGAGGTGTCAACAGGGGAAGGGGGAGAAAGGCGAAAGACCAAATTTCAAACGCCAAAGTTCGCACGAAGTGATGAACCAAAGGTGAATAAATGCCAAATGAAATCCAAATACATCAATGGCAAAAATATGAAATTTGTCCTTTGGCATTATTGGGGTTTTGGATTTTGACATTTGACATTGCCTCTAAAGGGAAGGGGTATCCTCGAACTTTTTTATGACGATGACACTGTTGACTCCGCCAAAACCTGCGGAGATGGAGAGAGCAATTTTGACCTTTTTCTCTCTCGCTTCATTGGGGACATAGTCCAAGTCGCATTCAGGGTCTGGAAATTCATAGTTGAGCGTGGGGTGAATGATCCCCCTTTCAAGTGCCAGAAGCACGGAGATGGCCTCCACCCCTCCTGCCGCTCCCATCAGATGGCCGGTGATCGATTTCGTAGAGCTGATGGGGATAGAGTAAGCCTGTTTCCCAAAGATATCTTTGATCACCTTTGTCTCCACCCTGTCGTTCAATAGAGTGGAGGTCCCATGTGGATTGATGTAATCGACCTCTTCCGGGGGGATCCCCCCCATTTCGAGGGCATCTCTCACGGCTTTTCCCAGCGCTTCTCCATCCGGGTTCGGCTCGGTGAGATGATAGGCATCTGCAGTCATCCCGAATCCAACCACCTCCCCGTAGATGTGGGCCCCCCTTTTTATGGCGTGTTCCAACTCCTCAAAGACCAGAACCCCTGATCCCTCGCCCATTACAAATCCATCTCTTTCACGATCAAAAGGCCTGCAGGCCTTTTGAGGGTCATTGTTTCGTGTCGACATCGCCCTCAAAACATCGAATCCTCCAAAGGCATAGGGTGTGATACAGGCATCCGCCCCTCCGGTCACCATGAGATCTTCCCCCCCACCCTGAATCTGAAGGAAACTGTTAACCATGGCATGGGTGGCCGAGGCGCAGGCTGTTGAGACGGCATAGGAAGTGCCTCGGAGGTGAAAATATTCGGTAATATGTGAGGTAATGGCGCTCAAATAGATATTCGGAAGAGCAAACGGAGAGATCCCCTTGGGCCCTCTCGATAGAAACCGCTCGTGGTAATATGCCATCAAATCCATTTCCTCTGCACCCACTCCCAATATCACCCCGATCTGAAAGGAATCCAACCCTTTCAGTTGATATTCTCCTATTTTTTCATGTCGGTCCTTTTTCCCTCCTTCATTTTTCTCGATCGCAATCCCCGCATCCTTCAAGGCAAGCCATGTCGCAGCAATCGCATACTGAGATGTCTTTCCAAGATACTTGGAATGTTTTACCCGATCAACATATTGGAAAAGGTCGAACCCCTCAATGGGTGCGCCAATCTGACATCGGTATTGAGTCATATCTCGATTCGGAAACTCAATCCGCTTGAAGGAAGACCTACCATGAACCAAACTCTCCCAATATGCTTCTTTTCCAATCCCTACGGGAGTAACCGGGCCAACCCCTGTGATCACCACGCGTTTTCGATAATTTCTCAAATCCATCTCCCTTCTATGTTGTTCTGTTATTTTTATCGATTGCCCTTCTATTTGTCAAGCTATTGTTGAGAGATCTGCAATTCAGACACTGGACTTCAGACGTTAGACATCAGACTTCTCTAATATAGGAAATTCACTCTGTTCCCTCTTTTGAAACTCTTTCGCATATACCCAGAGTGCCAGTTCCTCTGCTCGCTGCCAGGCCATTCGGCTGAGCTCACGTCGAAGCCTTTATCTCTGTGTCATCTCTGGCCGTTCCTCCTCTTCAGTCTAATGTCTGAGGTCTATAGTCTTACTGTCTGAATCACAGTGAGAGATCTCTGGACTTTTTCAGAAATCTCTGATTACATAGCGCAGCGTAGCCGCAACCGAAAAGAGCCAATGAAATCACCCTTTCCTTCCCCTTTAGCAAAGGGGGGTTGGGGGGATTTGGAAAGTTATTTTCGAGGTAATCAAGAGAGCGTGTAGTAGTTTTTTAGAGCTCTCTTTTACCCCTATTGTTACGTAGAAAATAAAAGTCTTTGGTTGAAAGGTTAGGGTAAGGATGCCAGTTTTGTCAATGGGTTATGTGGTTGGTATTTAAATCTTGAACCTTAACCCCTTGACCCTAAACCAAACGGGCTTCCTATCCCTAACCTAAAGACCATTTTCATCGTTCGTGGGTGACGAAGCAGTCATGGACAGTTGCAATGGAATGGTCTGATAAAGCGGAGGGGATACCGTTTGAGTTATCCAAACGATTCAAAGAAGGAGGGAAGGTGTTCAGATTTTATGAGCGTATTTGGTAAACTTGGACATTGAATTTTTTGCAACAATAGGGTTGACATAATTTAGAATTAGAAATATAAATTTTAATCAAAACACTGGAAACCCCTTCAGGGTACCGAGGGATAAAAGATGAAGTTCTCTCTGAATCGGATCTGGATCTTCCCTTTTTTAATTCTCCTCTTCCTTCCATCGGCTTGCCTGCCTAATAAAAAGTTGACGGTTGGAGCTACAGCAATATTATTAGAAGAGGTGGCAAGGTCTTCCAATAAACAATCTGACCTGAGAATGATCCGAGAAGGGATGCCAGCCTATCTGATGTTGATGGATGGCATGATTGAAGCATTGCCTGACAATGAGCAGTTATTAATCGCTGCTGCCCAGGGCTACTCTTCCTTTGCCTCGGCCTTTGTGGAGGATCAGGATAAGGATTATGCAAAGGTGCTTTTCGGAAAAGGAAGGGAATATGCCTTAAGATCTCTGGAGATCAGAGGGCTGAAGGAATCTCTCCAGAGCCCCCTTGACGATTTCAAGGAACGTCTGAAAGCTCTTGGGAAAAAAGATATCCCCTATCTCTTCTGGGCTGCAACCTGCTGGGCGAACTGGATCAGTCTGAATTTGGATTCGATGGAGGCCTTGGCTGAACTTCCCAGGGTGGAAATGATGATGAAGAGGGCGTTGGAGCTCGATGAAGGATTCTACTACGGCGGCCCCCATCTCTTCATGGGGATATGGTACGCCTCCAGGCCCAAAATTGCCGGTGGAGATCTCAAAAAGGCCCAAGGACATTTTCTGAAGGCTCTGGATTTGGGGCAAGGAAAATTTTTAATGGCCCATGTTTATTATGCCAATTATTATGCCCGGCAGGCCTTGGACAAAGACCTCTTCATCTCCACTCTTCAAAAAGTCTTAGAGATTCCTATCGATATATCATCTGATTTAACCCTTCTCAACACAGTGGCCAAAAAAAAGGCAAAAGAATTGTTGAGCCGTACGGAAGAATATTTTGATTAGGAGAAAGAACATGGCCAGAAGCAATACTATCAAAATCTTAGGGTTCAGTTTGTTGGCTTCACTCCTGTCCATCCAATCGGCTATTGGGACGGAAAAAGGTCTCGTCATTAAACTGGCTACTTTAGCCCCAGAGGGAAGCTCTTGGATGAAGACACTCAATACATTGAACGCCGAGGTGATGAAAAAGACAGAGAACAAAGTCCAGTTTAGAATTTATCCCGGCGGGGTTTTAGGGGATGAAATGGACATGCTCCGAAAGATGAAGATTGGCCAAATTCAAGGCGTGGCCCTCACCTCGGGAGGACTTTCTGCGCTATTCAAGGAAATGGATGTTCTTCAAATCCCCTTTCTCTTCGAAAAATACGAAGAGGTCGATACCATTTTGAAAAAAATGGATTCTTTTTTCAGGAAAGGTTTTGAGGACAACGGATACATCCTCTCGGGGTGGTCAGAGGCAGGATTTATCTACCTGATGTCTACCGTCCCCATCTCCAGTGTAAGTGACCTTAAGAAGGGGAAGGTTTGGACCTGGGAGGAATCGCCGATGTCCAAGGCCATCTTCGATGAGGCGGGAGTGAAAGCCATCCCCCTTTCTGTCCCCGATGTTCTGTTGGGTCTCCAAACCGGATTGGTGGACGTGGTCTATGCCCCTCCAACAGGGGCCATCTCCCTTCAATGGTTCACCAAAGTAAAATATATGACCGATGTCCCTCTGGCGTATATGGCAGGTGGGATCGTTGTAAAAAAAGAGACTTTCAAACAGATCCCTCCATCCTTTCAGAATTTCATCCTGGAAAGTTTCCAAGATCACCTGGATCGATTGAAGATCGTAACCAGAAACGAAAATCGAGAGGCGATCAAGGTGATGATGAAGCAAGGGGTGAAGATCATCGTGCCTTCAAAGGACCAGATCGATGAATTCAAGAAGCTTTCGAACAAAGCAATGGGCCATATAGGCGGTCAATCCTTTTCTAAAAAAGTCTTGGATGAGGTAACTTCCCTCTTGGAAAATTATCGAAGGGGAGGGAAATGATGGATCGTTGGGAGCGAGTGGATGAAATCATTGACCGAGTGGAGCAAATCCTCCTCGTCGCCCTGTTGAGCTTCATGATCCTGATCGCCTTTTTTCAGATCGTCCTCCGAAATATCTTTACCACCGGTCTGACCTGGGGGGACCCACTGGTCAGGAATCTGGTTCTGTGGATTGGTTTTATCGGTGCCACCCTTGCCACGAGGGAGGGAAAACACATCAGTATTGATGTGGTGTCGAGATGGTTGCCCCCTCGGGGAAAGAATTTTGTCACACTCATCACCCATTTGTTTTCGTTTTTGGTCTGTTGTCTTTTGACCTATGCGGCATCGAAATTTATTAAAAACGAGATTCAGATGGGGAGCGTGACCTTCTCAGGGATTCCTTCCTGGATCCCAGAGATCATCCTTCCCATCACCTTTGGATTAATGGCCTTCCGATTTGGCCTCCGTTCACTTAAGAGCCTTTCCATGATCATGAAGATTGGCACCACTCGTGACCAGAAAGGGATGACATGACCTTCCTTCTGATCATCGCCATCCTCCTTTTGACAATCTTCGGAGCACCCCTCTTCGCCATCATTTCTGGCCTCGCCCTCTATCTGTTATCCTCTGGTCAGATCGATTCATCAGCCATGATCATTGAGATGCATCGGATCGCTACCACTCCAATCCTGGTCGCTATTCCCCTCTTCACCTTTGCTGGGTATCTCCTTTCGGAGAGCGGAACGCCCAAAAGGTTGATCAGACTCTCCGATGCGATACTGGGTTGGTTGCCCGGTGGGCTATCGATCATTGCCCTCGTTACCTGCGCCATCTTCACTGCCCTAACCGGTGCCACAGGGCTTACGATCATCGCCCTGGGAGGCATCCTTTTTCCTGCAATGTTGCGCGGAAGATATCCAGAAAAGTTCTCCCTTGGGTTGTTAACCACTTCAGGAACATTGGGCCTTCTTTTTCCGCCAAGCCTCCCCCTGATCATTTACGCCATTGTAGCAAAGGTAGGGATTAATCAACTCTTTCTGGCAGGCATCCTCCCTGGCATCCTTCTGGTGGTCCTGCTTTCCGTGTACAGTATCCAGAAAGCCATCCTTACCCAAATCCCCCGAACCGAGTTCCACGTGTTGGAGGTGTTTAAGGCATTGAAGGACGCCATCTGGGAGCTTCCCCTCCCCATCGTCGTCCTGGGTGGTATCTACAGTGGATATTTTGCTGTCAGTGAGGCCGCTGCCATCACAGCGGCCTATGTCCTTCTGATCGAAGTGGTCATCTACCGAGATATAAAATGGAGGGAACTCCCCCAGATCATGCGAAAAAGTATGGTGTTGGTGGGGGGGATCTTGATCATTCTGGGCGCTGCCCTGGGTTTGACCAATTATTTGATCGATGAGGAAATCCCGATGAAGATACTGGATTTTTTTAAAACCCATATTGCCAGCCCGTTCGTTTTTTTGGTGGTATTGAATCTCTTTCTCTTGGCCGTGGGTTGCATCATGGGTACATTCTCTGCGCTGATGGTCGTCGTCCCTCTCGTCACTCCCATCGCCGATGCCTATGGAATCCACCCAGTTCACCTCGGGATCATTATTCTTACCAATCTGGAGATTGGGGCCTCGATCCCTCCATTGGGAATCAATCTCTTCATCTCCAGTCTCCGTTTTGAAAAACCGGTTTTGAGGCTCTATCTTGCCTCACTTCCTTTCATTGCCATCCTCTTGTTTGCATTGGTGATCATCACTTACTTCCCCTGGTTGAGCCTCGCCCTCCTTAAATAAAAAACATGAAGGTTAAGGATAAGGTTTAGGTTTAGAATTTCTCAACCTTAACCTGAGCCTCAACCTTTCCCAACCCTATGCACTATACGTTATTGTCTCAGAAAAGAGAGGATTGCTTCGTTGGTAGCTTCTGGAGTCTCCCACATGGGGATGTGACCGCTCTTCTCAATCACCTGAAATTTCGAGCCCCTGATGGCCTGATGGAAGCTTTCTCCAACGGAAGGAGGAAAAATGATGTCTCTTTCTCCCCAGATGAGAAGGGTAGGATGGTCAATACGGGAAAGGAGATCCTTTAACTTTGGAGTGTCTTTGGCATTCTTGAAGGTAGAATAGAGAACCCAGGTCGTCCCTTTGATCCTGGAAAGTTGGTATTGACGATTCAATATCTCGGGGGTGATGAGTTTGATATCAGAAACACATTCTTGAAGGATCCACTTTATTGAATTTTTGTTTCGACTGATGAAGACCAGATAAGGAAGCAATGGGATATCCTTGATGGCCACCAATGTTCTGAATGAATCATTTCTGACCTGGTCTAAGACATCAGGTGGGACACAATTGATCAGTATTAACCTCTCGACCCGTTCCGGAAAGAGTGCCGCTATCGCCCAAGCGATCCCCCCACCCATCGAATTTCCGATCAGGGTTGCCCTCTCAATCCCAACCCCATCCGTGAAGTCCTTCAAAAAATGGATATAAGCCTCAGGCGTGTAGGTCATTTTTGGCCTGTCTGAAAAACCATGACCAATCAGATCCAAAGCATAGACCCGATAATGTCGGGAGAGGATTTCGATCTGTTTCTCCCATACCCATATTGCGGCTCCGTAGCCATGGATCAATATAAGGGGTTCTCCCTCTCCTTTAACAATGTAAAAAATAGCCTGTCCTTTAATCTGTATGGTTTGAGGAGAAAGGGAGGGGTTCCAGTCAACCCGGTTCGGCCGGACCAGGGGGACGTTGCATCCCCATAAAAATGGCATCAACAGAAATGAAACAATCCATCGAATGTGAATCATTCTCTTTATTCTCATCCTATTTTCGATTTGCAATTTACGACTTCCGATTTAGAAAAACTTGAAATCGCAAATCGGAAATCAAAAATCTAAAATCTCCCCGCCTGAAATGGGCCTTCGGGTTTTCGTATTGATATCGAAGGTGAAACCGGGCTCAATGATCCCAGACCGGGTGTATCCTCTATCCTCCCAGTATCCACCTTCCATCTGGTCGATGAAATCGATTTCTCCTAACCACTTACAACTCTTATATCCCCAGAGATTCGGGATGATCATCCTTAACGGCCCCCCATACTCGGATTCGATCCAATCTCCGTTCACACCATAAGCTAAGAGGACTCTTGGATTTTCAAAATCTTTTATACTGACAACGGTTGTATAACTTCCTCCAACAGTGCTGAACCGGACGTAATTCGCCTCTGGATTAAAAGAGATCTGCCGAACAAAGTCATCCCATCTTATTCCCTCCCAATCCGCTCGAACCGACCAACCCGATACAGAGGTCAGACGGCTGTTAACCCGACTCTTTGGCATCGCTAAGATATCTTTCCATGAAAAAGACCGTTTCTCTTTTACCAGTCCTCCCACCAAAAGGACATAATTCTTAAGGTCAATCGCCGGCATCCCACCTGCCTTGAAAATAGGTACATCGAGGTCTTTAAGAATACTCATTTCTTTTTCTCCCTCTTTTTTTTGAATAGTTCCTCAATTGACTTAAGCCCTTCCGACAATTCTTCAGCCCCTTTCCCAGTGCCTTTGAAGATGGTTTCGCCGACTCTCTTGATCGGAATTCCTAAGGCCTCTGCAAGAGAGATGGCGAGCCGATTGAGGAAGGTCTCCTGAAGGCTGAACTGAGGGTCATCGATATTCCCCTTCACATGGAAGCGGACATTAATTCGATTCTTTTTATCCTTTAATATCGAAATAAGGTGCTTCGCTGGAATCCAAAAGACCGTTCCGCCTCCTTCTTTGATATGAAGGTTACCCAGTTCCAACTGCCCGGGTGCATCGATCATCCTTTTCTTCACAGTGACCTTCGCATCCATATCGATATGCCCAGTTTCGATCTCTGCAGACACCCTCTTTCGATAGTAAGGCTCAAAGACCTTTATGTCTATCTCTCGAACCTTAAAGGATGTCTCCATATCTACGGTTTTAAGGTCTATCCATCCCTTCGTGTAGAAGTCACCTTCTTTCGTCTTTCCTTCGATTTTTGCTTTTAATTCGATGGGTGAATGGGTCGAGATGATCGGATATTGGATATCTTTTAGGTCCAAATCAAACTCTCTCAATTTGATTTGTGCTGGAGGTTCTCCCATCTTTCGGTCTTCAAAATCAATGGAGCCTTTCTGGATTCGAATCCGATCGATCTTAATATGAAGGGGCTCTTTCCCCTTCCTCTCTCTGTCATTGGAGACTTCACTTTCCTCCCTTCCCTTTTCCATCCCCCCCCAAGGTCCGACCAAAGTTCCCTCTTGAGATCGATAGAAGTAGAGCGAGGGCTGTTGGATGGTGAATTCTCTAATGCCTAAAGTCCCTTTTAGAAAAGCGGAAATGTCAGGATAAATTCTCATCTCCTCGATCTGGAAGAATTTCTGTTTAGAATGAGGGTCTTCGTATCGAATTCCCTTGGCCGAGAGGTAGGTGCTTTTCACTTGGATCTCATTAACAGTGAATCCAGGTCCAACCACTTTCTGAAGTTCGGCCTGGATGAATTTCACTGCGTAGAAAGAAAGGACAAAATATCCTCCGATGAAAATGATAGCAACAATCCCCGCCAGGAAAAGCCACTTTTTCATTCTCTTAACTCCATAAAGTATTTAGTTCCAAGCTGGATAGAAAACACTGCTAAAGGCAGGTGGGTGTGCTGGGCCGGCTAAAAATAAAATAGACAGTTACAGCGCCGGGCGATTTATCGCCAAAACTTTATAGCGGCACCTTTGGCCGTTTCACTGCTCCGTTTCCAGACATTTTGCAAAGGTCGCCTCAGCTGAAATCGCATGTTCCCCATAGAATATAGAAAAGAACCGCTTTGTAAAGTTTTGGAAGTACACCCATCTGCCTTTTCAATGCAACATCTGGGTTAAGGCTAAGGTTGAGGTTAAGGAAATTCTTTCTCAACCTTAACCTTAACCTAAACCTCAACCTTTATTATCCATTTAGCCATACCATTAGGGTTTTATAATTAAAGACGGTTCCTTTGTCTTCTTCTCATAAACCTCCGCTAAAAGGGTGAAGATCGACTTGACGACCAATTGAAAGAGAAAGGGATTGGGCTGTATTGGATTCACCGGTTTTTCGAGATCGATGGCTACTGATAGTGAAACCCTTGCCTCCTCCTCTTTCCCCAATTTGAAGAGAACATAGGCCATCTCTTCCAGTCTCCTTCGATACAGTAACCTTCTTTCCCCCGTGAAGAGTTCGGACATCGCTTTTTGATAGATCCCCTGAAATCGAGCTTCCTTTTGAGTCTTGTTGAGAACGATCTTCGACTCTTCTGCTTCCCATACCTCATCTGCATAGGGTCGGATCTGATCCTCCTCAATTCTCCAATTCTTAAAAAGATCCGTTTTAAGAAGGTCTCCTCCTCTGCTCAAAATCCGGTCATCTTCTGCCATTTCTTCACCTTGAAGATACGAATAGACCAGCGGCCTCTCATATTCCTTTTTGATACGCTCGATCTCGGTTTTTAAACGGAGGTAATCCTGGGGAGGAGTCCCTTTCTTTTCAAGGGTTAATTGGTAGGCCTGATCGAAAAGGAATCCTGTATAAGAAGGCTCCATTTCAACTAATGGGAAAGGACTTTTCTCTCGAATCTCTTCAAAGAATCCCCTGAAGCCCTTTCGGGTCATTTCCTCTCCAGAGAAATCGATCAATCCTTCCGTATCACTGATCACGCCTTGTATAACTGTCCACCCTCGGCCCGTGTGAGGAATAACCAGCAACAGGAAGCGTTGACCAAGAAAATCGAAACCACCCCCAAATCCTTTGGGTGGTTCCGCTCGTAAAGGACGGAGGATAGACCCTTCTTTGTCCGGCCGAACCTCCTCCGATGCAATTCCTTTACTTTTCAGCCGGTAAAGGGACCGCTTGATAATTTTCCGAACCTTCTTATCATTGGAAACATCAAGCATTCGCTGAAGCAGTTTGGCAGTCTTCGCATGAGGGATGGTTGCCATTAATTCAGCAACCTGTCTGTCGATTTCTGGATCCCTTCCAAAGAGATGGAGGGGGGATTGAAGAATCTCTTCGTCTGATTTTCCTTCCTGGATATCAGCCTTTACTTTCTCAATGAGCGTATGGACATCTTCCATATTTATTTCTCCACTTTACCTCCGAATCAATATTACTCCCCTCTCCCCTGGTGGGAGAGGGATAGGGTGAGGGGGAGGTACTCCAATCTATCACCCCCAACCTCACCCATCAAGAGACTGTGTCGTAATCAACGAGAAACTACTTCCGTTGCAACACACCCTCCAAGGGGGAGGGGTTACATGAGGGGCTGGATGAGCTACAACAAATTACTAAAACTACTGACTGTTTGTTGAATCGTCAAGATCATTGTCATCGAAAGGTTAATGAAAAGGGTGTTTCGGCAGAGGAGCTCAAGCCTCTTGGGGTCTCGATAATCACCTCTCCAAACCTGGAGAACGCTCCACAGGATGAGTAAGAGTGGCATTCCCGCGAGAATGAAAAGCCACAGAGAAGTTCGGCCAAAAATCAACAACACCTTAATGAAGGTGAAACCGACCAATATGGAGAGTCCGAGGTAGAGATCTCCCATCCTTTCTTTTCCGTACCGGACCACTAAGTTCTTTTTTCCAATAGCCCGATCCGCCTCTTCATCGGAAAACTCGTTGATCAAGATCACATTGAAGATGGAGAGACCTACTGGAATGGAGAGCAGTAAGACCTGATGGCTGAAGAACCCGGTGAAGAGATAAAATCCAGTGGCAATAGGAAGCCAGCCATAACAGAACCCAATGAGAATTTCTCCCAACCCGCGGTATGACCAGCGGAAGGGTTTATTTGAATAAAAAAATCCAGAGAAGATGCCGATCCCACCCAGAAAAAGGGTCCAGGGACCTGTTTTGTATTGGAAATAGATGTAACAGCCGGTGAGGATCGCTCCCACTAAACATCCATATCCCAAAAGGAGTGAAACCCAAAGAGGAAGAATTCCTTGTACCAGGATTCTTGATCCGCCAGAAAAGCGGTTAAATTTTTCGTTGAGGCGATCCCCTTCCAGATCGTTCCACTCGCCCAGGTAATAGTTCATCCACATGATGAGAATGACGGCCATCGATGAAAACAGGTAGAGTTCCAACCGTCCTTTGTAACCCCATCGCCATGCCAGCACAAATCCTAAAATTAGGGGCAGAATCCCCACTGAAAGAAAAGGAATCCTGGAAAGTCTCCACCAGGCAGCAAGATATAGGCTCCACTTCATTGGGTCAAACTCCCGGGTTCAATACAGTCGAAAAAGAAAGTAAGCAGTAAACAGAATTCTGCATATCATAAAATATTTTTTCTGCCTTCTTCATTCCGCCTTTCGCCTCCTGGCTTTTACTTTCTGCCTTCTACCTTCTGCTTTCTGCTTTCTGCCTTCTGCATACTGACTACTGTATCCCTTAACCCAAACTCCCTACTTGAATGCCTCGGACTTGTTTCCCGAAGGCTTCGCTCTCCTGAGTGAGCACTGTCCTATTTTCATTAGTAATTCGATGGATTTGAGGAAATCCCTCACCTTTCATCTGGGATTGGATAAACCGATCGCTCTCTGTTGAAATTGATCCTTAATACTGCTTCATGGCTGCAGCGTATTTGAAGGCCGAGAGGAATAACCTGTTCAGCGATTTCCAATTGATTTTCGAAGTAATGGTTTCTTCAACAGCTTCTCCTTTAAATATTGGAAGCGGTGAATCCGGGGTGTATCTACCAATCAGGATTCAAGTTTTTCGGCCCACTCCCTCTTGTAAGGTTTTAGCTATATCCATTACAGGCTCCTTCTTATCAAGAAATAATTGTTCGGATAAGAGATAGTGCGATCCGATATCCTTCCTTATGGCTAAACGATTACTTTTCGGGTTTTCCCGAGGGATCACTCTTATTTTCCCTTCTCTAAATGCGGCGTATAATTTTTGCCTCAACCGTTCAGCTACTTCTGCCCTTTTTCCCTCAGGTTTAACCGTGGCATTAGCATTTAAGAATGCGACGCGGCTTCCATCAGACTTAAGGACAACATCATCTTCAGAGTAGGTCATGGCCGAAGGAATAATCTGGATATTTTTTTTCTTGAAATAGGAAAAATCTATGTCTACTGGCTCTCCTTTGGTACATGACCAAGGATAGCCTTTTTGACCATCAGGACCACCAGGCCCAGTAGTCAGGGCAATGCACATTGATACCTGGTCAGTCCTCACTTCCGGTTTCACTTCATTTAATTTCCCTTCAAACATGGCTTTAACCATAGGCCCTAAATTTCTTAATCGGCGCCCAATGGGTTGAAATTCGGGTTCTCCAGGCCGAATATTTATTTCGCAAACCCTGACTCTTTTTGGCCTCATCTCCCCTACAAAAGAGATGATGCAGCCCGGATACAAAACACAGGGCCGCAAAATATTCTCTTTTTTCATAGCGCTGACTAACGGTTGTGCAATATCCGTTGCAACCATTTGAATTAAATCATCTGTTTCCATTGGATGAGGCGAAATGCTACCCATGCCGCCAGTAATAGGATTGTTTTTGCTGGCTGGTCCTTCGAAACGCTCTGGATAATCCATGGCCGTGGGTAAAATTTGGAAGTTACCATTTTTATCCACAAGGATTGTAAAACTAATCTCTATCCCCGACATGCGCGATTCAATTAAGAGTGGCCATATGGATTTATTTCCGAACATACCCCTGTAATCATCTTTATAGTCATTGATGAGGGTATCAAACACCTCTTTTATCTCCCAGGCATCAAGAATAATGCGGCTGCCTTTGCCTGCTGCACTATAGGGGTACTTAATGACTATTCCTCCATATCTATCTAATATTCTCAAACATAAGTCTCTAACCATTCTGTAGTCTCTGGCATCTACTGCATGCCATTCATCAGCTACTGGAATGGAATATTTCTCACAAAGTCGCTTGCAGGCAATTTTGTCCCCCTCAATAAAAGAACCCGTCCGAGTGAGCCCTGCAACGCGATCTCCAAATCCAGCCTTTTGCACTTCATCAACTAAGCCTTTGTACAATAAATCCTCTGGCATAATCATACTATAGTCAATCATGCTGCTCTTTAAGGCCTCAATAATAGCTGCGCTGTATGCCTCAACAGAATTGTTGGCTGTCTGGAGAAAATCTATCGGCCAGCCCATCATCTTTGCAAATCGAGGCATAGCCGGAGTGCCACGTATCACAACTCCTTCAAAATTGTTTTCGTACTTTTCACTCTTAGCAGTAGAAGTGACCAGAGCACTCAAGAGTGTTCTTCCGTCAGTCCCAGCGAATCCGATTTTGTAGGCCACAAAGTTCCCTCCCTTGACCTTTTAAGATTCGGGTTTTCATTTTTGCCTAATTAAGAATCTTTCTTATTTGTATCAGTCTTGTCCAAAATAATTCTTTCACCACAGTCACAGAGAAACAATTTTTTCTTTGGCGGGTCGAAGATTCCGAGAAGCGGAGGAGGTACCCGCCAAAGAAAAAGCATTCTGCCTTTTTAAAAGATAAATTCTATCCTATCTCAGGGCGTTGAAACATACAGCCAAGTTTACTATTAAAACTTATTTTTATCAAGAGGATTTCCGGTGATCCAGGGTAACGTCATAGTCAGACTTATCTTCTCAAATTCATTTCAAAAATAACCACAACCCAGAAATCCCCCTCACCCTCCTGAAGGTGTGAAAAAATCGAGCAGATGGTTCAAACGGAAAGGACGGGTGGATTGGAGAAGCTTTGGAGTGCAACCTTTGGAAATTGAATCACTGTGCCGTAAGCTCGCTTAACCACATATCTTTATTGCCGTGGCGGGTGACCCTTAACCTCAAAGAGCGCATTCTAAAGCTTTGGAAATCCACTCGTCCTTTTGGGACAAAGGTTGACAAAAGCAATTTTTTCACACCTCCCCTTTCCCAAAGGGGGGAATTTACCTTAACGTTGCATAAACTTTTGACGATACGGACATGGGCAAGCCGCTCGGAAAGGCTTCGAGGCGAACCTTTGGCCGAATCGGCACTCTCGTCCCCTTCCCCTGCTGGAATTCACTTGGGGTGATGTCCTCCGATACCCTTAAATTCTCAAAACAACCGCCTTCCGAAGCCTTGAAGGGCGGTTTGCCCGTGCCTGCACACCGTAGTGCCTGCCTTCGCCGGAGCGGCTTCGCGCAGGCAGGCGTTTCGGCACGCAGGCGTGTCCGTTTTGCAACTGTCAGGTTTAGAGTCTCCCTTTGTAACGGGAGATTTAGAGGTAATACTGTTCACTTAATGATTCTGATAACATTTTGGATGTCGATTTTTGGCAAAGGTTTTGAGCCACGCCGGCGCAGTGGGAAGTTGCTCATCTTGCGCTTGACTCCCCGAGGGTTACGACGGTTGCGGCTTG
>Ga0315279_10004367_pt1 | contig 19005 bp, 13 predicted proteins | sample YL17G06_20_MG_FD_203694 | JGI IMG/M metagenome (GOLD analysis project Ga0315279, IMG submission 203694) | Sediment microbial communities from Yellowstone Lake, YNP, Wyoming, USA - YL17G06_20 | ecosystem: Environmental > Aquatic > Freshwater > Lake > Sediment | place: USA: Wyoming | collected... | reverse complement strand
AAAGACCGGGCAACGTCCGGCGCGGGTATCCGCAGGTCCGGCTCGTCGATGACCTCCGCGCCGAAGATCAACAGGTCCAGGTCGATCGTGCGCGGCGCGAACCGCCCGCCCGGGCCTTGCCGCATGCGCCCGAGGCGGCGCTCGATTTCCCGAAGTATACCGTACTTCATCGTGCGCGCATCGCACGAGGCCGCCGCGCGGAGCACCCCGTTGAGGTATTCCGCCTGGCCGTCCGGCAGGCCGTCGGGGCCGATGGACTCGGTCCGCCAGAACGTGGACGCGCCCGTCAGCGGCATTTGCCGGGCGAGCATCCCCGCTGCCGCCAGGACGTTTGTCCGCGGATCGATGTTCGACCCCACGGCCACGTAGGCCTCGACGGCGGCCCGGCCGGCGGCGCTCACGCGGGGCCGCCCTCGCGGACGATCTCCACGCCGACGGTCCGCGCGAACCGCAGGGCCGCGGGCTTCTCCACCAGCACCTCTGCGCGCAGCACGCCGGGCTGGGCCAGGCATGTCTCGGCTATCGCCTCGGCCAGGCGCTCGACGAGCATGAACGACGAACCCTCGACCAGCGCCAGGACCTTCTGCTTGACGGCCTTGTAGTCCACCGTGTCGGCGATGTCGTCAGTCCGCCCGGCCTTGCGGAGGTCGGCGTGGAGCGTCAGGTTTATCACGACGTCCTGCTTGTTGACGCGCTCGTCGGGGTTTATGCCGACGATGCACCGCGCGGCCAGGTCGCGGATGTGGATCCGGTCGAGCTCTTTTGGCGCAGGAGGCGCAAGAGGCGTCTTGTTTTTTTTTCGCCTGGGTTGCGGCCTGTCAGCCATAGACGCATCCTCGCATGTGCCGCCCGCCGTCGACGTAGATGACCTGCCCGGTGATGAAGTCGCTCTCCACCAGCATTTTCACGGCCGCGGCCACGCCGGCGACCGAGCCGACGCGGTTCAGCGGGTTGGTGTGGGCCAGGCCGGCGAGGTACTGCTCGTCCCTGCCCTCCGGCGGAAGGATCAGCCCCGGCGCGACGGCGTTGACCTTGATCGCCGGGGCAAGCTCCATCGCCAGCATCCGCGTGATTGTCCAGAGCATCCGCTTGCCGAGGTGGTAGCTGACGTGGCGGCGGTCGTAGTCTTCCATCCGGCTGTCGAGGAAGTTGACGATGTCCCCGGCCGGGATCTGCTGGGCGGCGAAGGCCCGCGACAGAACCAGCGGCGCCATCGCGTGGAGTTGCACGCTGGCCAGCAGGTTTTGGGGCGTGAAGTCCATCACGGTGTCGGCGGTGAAGGTCGAGGCGTTGTTGACCAGTATGTCCACGGGTGCGGCGGCGGCCTCGGCGGCGCGGGCCAGCAGCGTGGCGGCCTGGTCGGGCTCGGCCAGGTCGGCCTGGACGCACCACGCCTGCCGCCCGGCCCGGCGGATGAGCGAGGCGGTCGCCTCGGCCTCGCCGCGCGAGCCGCGGTAATGGACGATCACGTCGGCCCCGGTCTCGGCCAGCGCCATCGCGACGCCGCGCCCGATCCGCTTTGCGGCCCCGGTGACCAGGGCTGTGCGACCGGTCAACGGCAACGCTCTGTCTCCATCGGAAATGTCCGCCATAAGCACGCTTCCTGATTCACCGTTCATGCTACGGCTTTGGGCCCAGGCCGTAAACGCCAAATCGGCAATGAATTGTAGCCAGAAGCCGGGAAGCTTCAAAACGCCCAGCCCCGGAGGGGGCGGCAGCACATAGCCGGGCGGTGAGCGTACTCGCGAACCCCCGGAACGATGCGCTCTTAATCCGGAGCCCCGGTAGGGGCGATGGCGAGCCCAACATCGCATGGACTCGCCATCGCCCCGCTGGGAGTCATTGTTAATAGGTCTGGGACCCGGAGGTTCCCTGACGGTCACCTCCGGCTATGCGCCGTCGGCCCATTCGGGCCTCGAACGCGGGTAATTCGAGTTACGCCGAGTTGCCGAACTGCACCGGCCATTCACCGTGGTGGACAACCGGCAACTGCCGTTACAATCACTGACATGAACAGTGTGGCCGGAAAAGTTGCCCTGGCGGCCTTGGCGGCGTTGGTGGTGGTGGGCTGCGCCGATGAAAGCTGCCCGCCCATAATGGTGGACACCGCCGGCGTCGCCCCGGCCGTGAACTACGCCCCGCTGGGCGAGGTGCTCGCAGCGTGCGTCCTGCGCAACGGCCTGGCCGACCGAGAAGAACTGCCCCGCCGCGCCGAGGCCCTGGACCGCCAACTCGCCATCCTGGCCGTGACCGGCCCGACCGCCACGCCCGGGCTTTTTCCCACCCGCGACGATGTCCTGACGTACTGGTACAACGCCCACGCCGCATGGTCGCTGAAACTGCTGAGAGCCAGGGGCTGTCCGCGACTCATCGGCGCCCCGGCCATGCTCGACCGCAAGTTCCCGCTCGACGGCCGAACGATGACGCTTCGCGACATCGGCGCGATCCTGGCGGCCGAGGACGATTTCCGCATCGCCGCCGCCGTGCCGGGCGCTACGACCAACTACGCCCGCTTGCCGGAGGCGCCCATCGAGGCCAGGGGCTTCCGCCAGAACGTCGAGCGCCGCTTTGCCGAACTGCTCGACGACGACATCCGCGTATACATCGACGTGCGGCGCATGCGGGTGCTGTTTCCGCCGGCGTTGTGGCAGTTCCGCGCCCGGCTGACGGCCGAGCACAACCGCAAGTACCACACCGAGGGCGCCACGCTGGTGACGGCCTTGCTGGGCTACACTTCCGGCCCCGCCCAGCGGCGCATGCAGACGGCCCAGGGCTACCGCGAGGTCGAGGCCATGTCGAGAGAACTGCTGGCGGGGGAGAAGAAGGACAAAGACTGAAACTCTAGACGCGGCCCAGCCGCAGTTCAGTCCCCCGGGTTGCGGATCCTGTTGGCCTTGGTGGGCGCCGGCTCCCGCTTGACGCGAAGCGAGCGCGGTGTTACCGTGACCCGCTATGGCTGAGAACGATCACCAAAAACCTCTTGTTGTTGGCCTTACCGGATCCTTCGGCAGCGGCTGTGGTTACCTTTGCGAGAACGTCTTAAAGGCTCGCGGTTTTGGCATCGTCTCTCTGGGCAGTATTCTCCAGGATGAATTTCGAAAGGAAACTAAGAAGGATCCCCAGCAGGCCAGCCGTAGCGAAAAGCAGGCGTTCGGCGACGAAATGCGCCAGAAACATGGCCCCGAGTTTTTCGCTCGGCAAGCGATGGAGTTCGTACGAGCGCATGAAGCGGAGCATGCTCAGTGGGCGATCAAGAGCATCCGAAATCCCGCAGAAGTCGGGTGCTTCAGAACGGCTTCGCAGCGTTTTTTTCTTCTCGGGGTCGCGGCCGACCGAGAAACTCGGTGGAAGCGGGTGCGAAAAGACTACAGGGATAATTTAGCTGCCTTCGAAGACGACGATATACGTGACACAGGCAGGGACTCGCCCCCGCATGGGCAGAGGGTGGGCGACTGCTTTGCCGAAGCAGACATTGTGCTCGATAATCGCAAGAATTTCCAGGCCGTTGGCAACGAAGAATTTAGCGAATTCGCAGGTTTGGTCGACGGCTATATCGGCCTAGTGAAGCACCCGCTGTCGCGACAGGAGCCTCTGAGCAGACGCGAGCACTTGATGTCGATGGCTTATGCTGCGAGCCAGGAGTCGCACTGCTTAAAACGAAAGGTTGGCGTGGTAATCGTCGACCGATTCGGCAATGTAATCAGTTCCGGGTTTAACGAAGTGCCTCGCCAGAGCCGCCCGTGCAAGTCACAATATGGCAGGTGCTACCGCGACGTCGCATGGGAACTGTTCTGGCCCAAACTGACCGAGAAGCTTCCGGAAGCTGCTACGAAGGAAGCTGACCTTAAGAGGCTCTTTAGACGAAACTTCAAGATCCTTGATTACTGCCAATCGTTGCACGCCGAAGAAAACGCAATCGTGAATCTTGCTCGGAATGGCCGGTCGGTACCGTTGGACGAGTGCATTCTTTACACAACCACTTATCCCTGCAGAATGTGTGCGAACAAGATCGTGAACCTTGGGATCAAGCATGTTGTCTTCCTTGAGCCATATCCAGATGAGGAGTCCTACATCATCCTCGATACTGCCGGAGTGAAGCAGGAGATGTTCCAAGGGGTCACCTTCAAGTCATACTTCCGCCTATACGGAGAACAAAGATGAAGCGGTGCCCAAAATGCAAAAAATGGACCCTCGGGTACGACGAGTACTTCGGCCGATTTCATTGCAGCGACTCCAATTGCGGATGGATGCCTAGGTCAACTGCCGAGAGACAGCTGTTCTTGTTGCGGGAGCGAAAGCAGCCTAAACAGCTTCCCATCGAATCTATCCCCGACCTCGATCTCGCAATCACCCCGTCGTACGACGAGCTCAATGATGCGTTCTCCGTCGATTTCAGCGTTGATGAGCCCACTATTGACCTTCCTGAGCCGGATGGCCGCATGATCTGGAAGATTGGGAGCCTAACAGACACTGTGACAGGCTTCACCATCGTGGGCATGAGGGAGTTCGGAGTTTCCGAGATCAATATTGCGGTGTCGGCAAAGAAGTACCTGATCGAATCCTGGATTCGTGGTACTCCCAACGCAGTTGCCTCTGGCTGCCCGACCAAAACGCTCATAGACAAGATCTTCGTTGCAGCCCGGAGCAAGATTCCCCTTGAGGTTAAGTGCCAGCAATTGGATGATGCGTTACTTAGGGCGTTTGAGGAATACAAGGGGCTTGCAGTGAAATAGGGAAGACGGGCTACAGGTGAATGGGTCCAGGAGAAATGAGCGACAATTATGGACTGTCACCTATTAAGACAGGGGCCAAACCGGCTACTGGCTACTGGCTACGAAAAACCAGCCTATCGCCGTCCCGCCTTTCGTCCGCCTGGAGTTTTGCGGGTGTTGGGCTTGTCGGTGGTGGGTTTGGCTTCGAGGGCGGCCAGGACCTTGTGGGCCTTCTTCATGTCGGCGACCTTGAAGACGGCCGTGGTGCGCCCGTGGGTTGCCCCGGCGGTGGCGTAGGCGTAGGAGATGTTGATGTGATGGTCGGCCAGCACCTGTGCCACGGACGCGAACGCGCCGGGCTCGTTTCGCAGCTCGATCACGAGCACGTCGGTCTCGGTCCAGCGGTCGTGGGTGCGGCCCAGCACTTCGCGAGCGGCGTTCGGCTGGTCGCATACGATCCTCAGCACGCCGTGCTCCATCGAGTCCACAAGGGTAAGGGCGATCATGTTGACCCGCGCCCGGGTCAACTCCGCGCACACCGACGCCAGCACGCCGGGCTTGTTGACCAGGAAAACCGAAAACTGCGTCATGTCGTACATTAGGCGCTCCTTGATGTTTGGTGAAGGTCCGTCAGTGCTTGATAAAGGTCCGTCGCCATTGGGGCCGCGGCCGGTGTCTCGTACTCACAGACTGACTGGTTCTTCAGGCCCGATAGGGCCGACAGTGTTTAGCCGGGGGCGTAAGCCCCCGGAACAGGGTTATTCATTCAAATGAGCCCCAAAGGGGCGACAGATCAAACATGCTTCTCTGCCAAAGGTGCGTTTTTCTATCGCCCCTTCGGGGCTCTTGTTATGAACGCACCTTATCCGGGGGCTTACGCCCCCGGCTAAATGCTTTCGCCCCTTCGGGGCTTTCGGAACCGGTCAGTAATACTCTATTCTCCGCACCTTTTGCCCTGCGGTCAATGGGCAAACCTATTGGCCCTGCCGCCCGTGCGCGCGTTCCCAGACCCGCAGTGCTTCCGGTTTTCGGCAGTAGATCGGTTCGAGCTGGTGGTATTCGGTGAAGAGCCCCGCCGCCGCCATCGCCCGGCCTACTCGCCAGACGTTGCCGGCGGAGGGCAGGTGCGGCGGGGCGTCCAGCGATTGCGGCGCCAGCACGAGGCCGTCGGGCATGGGATGGTAGGCGAGTCCCTCGCCGACGAGCGTCAGCGGCCGGCCCGCGGCGGCGAGGTACTCTTGCGGCGTCATCACGCCGCGGGGCCCGTCGGGGACGATCGGCCCGTCAGGCCGGGCGAACGTTTCGGCATATATGAGCCCCTCGCGGGCGTCCAGGATGACGCCCAGGCGGCGCCAGTCGAGCCCGGCAGCGCCCTGTGCCACGGCGGCGGCCGTCGGCACGGCCACCACGCGCAGGTGGGGTACGGTCTGGGCGAGCATCCGGGCGACGGTCACGGCCACGCGAGTGCCGGTGAAGCTTCCAGGCCCGACGGACACGTACACCTCGTCGAGCTGGCCCGGGCTCAGCCCGCGCCCGGCCAGCATGCCCGCCAGGCGGCTGACAAGCTGGGCCGCGTGCCTGCTGTCGGCGTCGAAACCCGCCTCGGCCACAAGCGTCTCGCCGGCGCCAAGGGCCACGCCGCCCAACCTGCATGATGTCTCAATCGCGATGGAAACCGGATGATCCACCGGCAACCTTTCTCCGAGCTTCTTTGTAGACGGTTATCATTCATAACCGTTTATGAACGTCTGACAAACGTGCCGGAATTGTAGAGGCTCCACCCAGGGATTGCCATCCCTGGGTCAATTACCGGGCATGCGATTGCCGGGGCGCCGCCAAACTCGTTTGACATCCGGTGCATTCTGCCGCTAGCATAGTCGGCCCGGCGGAGAGGTTGGAATTATGCTGGCGATAATAAGCGACATACATAGCAACACAGAGGCCCTGACGGCCGTGCTGGCCGACATCGACGGGCGCGGCATCGAGAAGATCGTCTGCCTGGGCGACGTCGTGGGCTACGGGCCCGAGCCGTGCCAGTGCGTGGACCTCATCCGCCAGCGCGCGACGTTCACGCTGATGGGCAACCACGACTACGCGGTGATGTTCGAGCCCAGCCAGTTCAACATTTCGGCCGAAACCGCGTCGTTCTGGACCCGAGGCTGCCTGGAGGCCGAGCCGGACGACGCCAGGCGCAACGAGCGTTGGGAGTTTCTTTGCGGCCTGCCGGTCAAGCACACGATGAGCGGACAGGAGTTCGGCTTCGGGGAACTGATGTTCGTTCACGGCAGCCCCCGCAGGCCGATCAACGAGTACATCTTCCCTGACGACGTTTACAACGCCCCCAGCAAGGTCCAGACGGGCCTGGAGCGGATCAGCCACCTGTGCTTCGTGGGCCACACGCACGTGCCGGGGGTGTTCGTCGACGCGCCGGACTTTTACAGCCCCGACGAGCTGGAGTACGTCTACGAGGTCAACCCGGAGCGCAAGGCGATCATCAACGTCGGTTCCGTCGGGCAGCCTCGCGACCGCGACAACCGCGCCAGCTACGCCGTGCTCGAGCCCGGCAAGGTCCGCTTCGTCCGCGTGGCCTACCCCGTCGAGAGCACCATGCAGAAGGTCCTGGCCATTTCCGAACTCGACAACTACCTGGGCCAGCGGCTCATGGAAGGACGTTGATAAGACGTGGATAAGAAACAACTAGGCTGGATCGCGATCCTCCTGGCCGGCGGGCTGGTGCTGGGGATGCTGTGGATACAGAAGCGTTCCGGCGACGAGCGAGCCAAAGACGCCAGCCAGGCCGCCGCCCGCGGCAAAGCCGCCGCCCCGGCCACGACTGGGCCCGCGCCGGCCAGCCCGGGCGCCGCCGGCGCCGCGTCCGCCCCCCTCGGGGGCCAAAGCCCAGCCGTCGCGGCCCGCGACGAGTGGCATGTACTTGACTGGCACGGCGTGGGCGGGCCGGACATCTTCTCCGTCGGCAGCCTCGATCCGGCAAAGGGCTTCCTCTTCCAGGTCGAGTTCGACCGCCGCGGGGCCGCCATCCACACCATCAAGCTGTCGCAGGTCTTCACCACCGACGCCGACAAACGCGCCTGGTCGGCCGCCAAGGGCGACCACGCCGCCTACCTGGCCGAGGTCGCGGCCTCCAAGGGCCGGCTCATGGGGCACTACTGCCTGCTGAACCCCGTCGGGCAGTTCCAGCCTTACGCCACGCTGCGGATCGTCGTGGGCCTAAAGGGCTCATCACTGCCGCCGGCGCACGTCCCCCTGAACGATTTTTCCTGGCAGCGCGAGCCCGCCGGGCAGGCCGCCGCCACAAAGCCCGCCGACACCGTCGAGGTCCGCTTCAGCACCATACTGAAACGCGACTTCAACCACGAGAAGCCCTCCGAAAAGGCGGACTACAGGCCCGCGCTGAAGATCACCAAGATCTACACCATCGCCAAGCAGGACTACTCGCTGAAGATGCGCCTGAAGGTGGAGAACCTCTCGACCGAGCCGCTGGCGGCGTACATCGACCAGCTCGGCCCGGCCGGCGTGCCCCTGGAGGAACTCTACCGGGGCAGCGACGACCGCTTCCTGGCCTACGGCAAGCAGAAGGCCGACGGCGGGGCGGTCGAAGTGGCCTACAGAATGCACGCGGAGCTCCAGGGCGGCAAGGTTTCAGTCGACAGCCCGGTCGCGCTGGGCCGGTCCGACGACGCGGCGCCGGTCCTCTGGGCGGGCGAGTCCAACAAGTTCTTTGCCTCGATGGTTTACCTTGAGCCTGCGGCGCCAGGCACGCTGGCGGCGGCGGGGTGGCAGGCGGACTTCTATTTCCTCTCCGAGCCGGAGTCGAAGGACAGCAACATTCACATTCCGGCCATCCGCGTCGGCGGGCGGCGACCGAAGGAGGACACCTTCGCCCACGTGCCGGACATGGCCCTTCCGGCAGGGGGCGGCAAGGAGATGACCTTCGACATATTTGCCGGGCCCAAGAAGCGGGACATGCTCACGGACGCCTCGGCGCCGTACTTCAAGCCGCTCTACAAGCAGCTCAACTACATCGGCGCGATCAACTTCCAGAGTTGCTTCTGCGCCTTCGACTCGCTGACGCTGGGGATGATGTGGCTGCTCCAGGCGATATCGAAGATCGCCTTCGGAAACTACGGCGTCGCCATCATGATCCTGGTGGTCCTGGTCCGCCTGGTTCTGCACCCGCTGACCAAGAAGAGCCAGATGAGCATGATGAACATGCAGAAGCTGGCGCCCGAGATGGAGAAGATCAAGAAGAAGTACGCCGACGACAAGGAAGCCCTTCAGCGCGAGCAGATGAAGCTCTACAAGAACCAGGGGCTCGGACCCATGCTCGGCTGCCTGCCGATGTTCCTCCAGATGCCCATCTGGATCAGCCTGTGGGGCTCGCTGAGCGTCGCCGTCGAGCTGCGCCACGCCGCCTTCCTGCCGGTCTGGATAACCGACCTGGCGGCGCCCGACGCGATCTTCGCATGGGCCCACCCCATCGTCCTGCCGCTCATCGGCGGGATGACGGGGCCCATACACACCTTCAACCTGCTGCCGCTGCTGCTGACCGTGGCGATGTTCCTCCAGGCCAAGCTCAACCCGCAGATGACCGGGGCCGCCACCGCGCCGACAAAGGAGCAGGAAACCCAGCAGAAGATGATGCGAATCATGATGCCGGCCATGATGCTCCTGCTGTTCTACAACGCCGCATCCGGCCTGACGCTGTACATCATGACCTCCACCTTCGCCGGCGTCATCGAGCAGATGGTCATCCGCCGGCACATCGAGGCCAAACAGGCCGCCGAGGCCGCCGCGACCACCACCGTCCGGGTCCCCGGAAAGGCCCCGCGAGACAACAGGCCAAAAAAGCCCAAGGGGCCTATGTTCTTCAAGAAGGGCTGAAAAGCTATGAAGAAGTCGAGGTGCGATTCGAGATGGATTACAAGAATGAAGATCTGGTAAGAGTACTAGACAAAGTGGATCTCGGGGCATCCGTGGCCGAGCAGGACAATATGCTCGAGAGCGCCAGGGTAGAGACTTCCGTTTTTACGGATCTCCTGAAAGACAGGGTCGACCTTATACCGGGTACCAAGGGCTCGGGCAAGAGCGCTCTTTACCGAATCTTTGTGGACTTCCTCCCGCGAATTCTCCTTAATCAACACCGCGTAGTCCTGGCGCACGGAGTCCAACGGGCCGGCGACCAAGTATTCCAGGTCTTCACCGACCGTTTTGAGAAAATGGACGAGAACGATTTCGTCAACTTCTGGTCCATTTACCTTGTGTCGCTGGCAAATGAACGCTTTGTCAAAGAAAAACGATTCGCCTCGTATCTGGCCAAATGCAACGACGAGGTTAGGTCATTCAAAAAGGCTTGTGCGGCGGCCCGCATTCCAGAATTCGAAAAGCCAAAGTCACTTCGTGATGTACTAGACTGGGCTCTCGATGCGGTCAAAGAGTTAAAGCTCAGGTTTTCCATCAAACCACCTGGCGATTCCGCAGAATACACCTTGACCCTATTTGGCCCCCAAGAAGCCACCAAGCAGAGTGGCGCGGGAGATCAACAACCCAATGGATACCCGCATTATGTTACAGATATCCGCGACAGACTGGAAGCCATCCTTAAGAAAGCAAGTCTTACCCTTTGGCTGATGATAGACAGGCTGGATGAAATATTCCCTCGCCGATCGGAGTTGGAGACAAGGGCTCTTAGAGGGCTTTTGAGGACCCTTCGAATATTCGAATCCTCCGAAATACGTGTGAAGGTATTCCTTCGTGATGACATTCTTCGCCAAATTGTTTCCACGCCAGAAGGATTTACTGCACTGACGCACATAACCGCTAGACAAGCGGACACCCTGAAATGGTCTGAGCAAGAGATTCTGACCATGATTGTGAATAGATTGCTTGCCTGCGATGAACTGTGTGAACTTCTCAAGGTAGATCGTGAACGAGTCGCAGCAAGTCATGAGTACCGGAATGAAGTGTTTTATCTTATCTTTCCTCCTACTGTACATCGAGGGTCCAATCAGAGCCCAACCCTTAGGTGGATATACACACATACCCAAGATGGCAATGGGGTTGTAACGCCGAGGGATGTAATCGACCTTCTAACAAGGGCAAAACAACGGCAATTAAACGATTACCTTGCAGATCCCACCGGAAGTTCCCAGTGCATTATCGGCGCTACTGCCATTCAATATGGCCTTACCGAACTCTCAAAGCGAAAGAGAGAGACGTATTTGCAGGCAGAATTCCCTCATTTGTGGAAGTCGATATCTGGCTTTATAGGAGGCAAGACAGAATACTCTGGGCACGCGATTCGCCAGGTTTTTGGTAAGGGATATGAAAGGATCATCGAGGATTTGGTTTCAATCGGTGTTTTGCGCCGGGAAAGACGGAGGAGTGATGGAGCGGAGAGTTTCAAAATTCCCTTCATGTATCGAGAGGGTTTAGAGTTGAAACAGGGAAAGGAAAGTTGATTTACCTCACTGGATTACTGTGGGTACCGTTATTTGCCCTTATCGGGTTCTCGGAAGGTGCAATTGCTGCGGTTGCTAGCCCGCCCGCCCCGGCCGGGTGGAAGCTCGTCTGGTCCGACGAGTTCGACAAGCCCGGCGCCCCCGACCCCAACAAGTGGGACTACGAGGCCGGCTTCGTTCGCAATAAAGAGCTCCAGTACTACACCCGCGCGCGGAAGGAAAACGCCCGCGTCGAGGGCGGCTGCCTCGTCATCGAGGGCCGGAAGGAGAAGTACCCCATCGACGGCGGAAAGTCAGGCGTCGCCAAGGAGGGCCCCAGGCGTTTCGCCGATTACACATCCGCAAGCCTCATCACTCGCGGCAAGGCCCAGTGGACCTTCGGCCGGATCGAGGTTCGGGCCAAACTGCCCCAGGGCAAGGGCGTCTGGCCCGCGATCTGGACGCTCGGGCAGAAGTTCCCAAGCAACCCCTGGCCCGCCTGCGGCGAGATCGACATCATGGAGTTTGTCGGCCACACGCCGGACAAGGTCCACGCCACCGTCCACTACCGCAAGGACGGCAAGCACGCCTCCAAGGGCGGCAGCCTGACGGTTGAGAAACCCTTCAACGACTTCCACGTCTATGCCGTCGAGTGGTCGGCCGGGAAGATGGACTTCTTCTTCGACGCCCGGAAGTACTTCACTTTCGAGATCCCCGCCGCCGACGATGCCGGCTCAAATCCGTTCCATAAGCCTCAGTACCTGCTGATTAACCTCGCCCTCGGCGGCTCGTGGGGCCGGGAGCTGGACGACTCCGTCCTGCCCCAGAAGTACCTCATCGACTACGTCCGGGTCTACCAGCGTCCAGCCGCGGGGGAAACCCCGGCCGGCAAGAACTGAAAGCGGCGATCATTCGTACTTGAAGGTCGCCGTCGCCTTGCATGCCCGGCCGACGGTCAGGCGCACCCAGTGTGCCGCGTAGCCGGCGGGGAAGGCGTGCGTCGTTTCCCTGCCGGCGGGGGCGTCGATGGTCGCGTAGCGGACCCACGCGGCGTTGCCGAGGACGTCGACCTCGACGGTGAACGTCACGGCCTCGGCGGCGTCGTGGGAGATCGCCAGCGTCTTTCGGTCGTAGCCCGCCATCAGGTACGGGTCGCCGGGTTTGCCGGCCAAGACGGGCGTTTCCCGCCACGGTCCGCCGACGCCGCGCGGCTTGCCCATTTTCCACAGGTCGTCGATGTCGCCGAACCATAGCCCCGCCGAGCCGTCGGGCGGCTGGAAATAGTGCCCGTCGGGTTTCGCGTCGGCCCGGCACCCGGCCATTACCAGCAGCCCGCGCCACGAGCAGAAGTCGGCAATTCGCTTGTTGTGCGTGCAGATGGGCTTGATCCGCGCCAGTCCGCCGGAGCTGGTTCGCGGCATCACGTAGAAGCTGCCCGCCAGGTTCAACAGCATCCGCTCGGTGACCACTTCCCTGGCGACCCGCGCCCAGCCGGTGGGCCACGGCTTGTCGTAGCCGCTCGACGCCGGCAGGCGGTATCGCTTACCGCCCTCGGTGATGATCGCCGATGCCGCGTCGAATTCGACGGCCGGCCTGGCCGGGAGGGCCTTGGTCTTCAGGATCGAGGCCGAGGCACTGTCAGATGCGGTGGCCTTGAATTGCAGGTCCGGGCCGACCTGCCAGGTCTTTTCCTCGCCGGCTCGCCCGGCCGGGTCGACGGCAACCGTCAGCGCCCCGAGCGGGATTTCCCGCCCATTTTGCCCGGCCTCGGACCGCATCACGCCGGCGGACCATGGGCCTGGCGAGTCGATGTCGGCCAGGGCGGCAAAGAGTCCGCGATCCTCGGTTGCCCCTCCGCCCGGGCCGTAAAGGAAGTACGCCGTAACGCCCGCCGCGTCGCGATCGGGCGTAAGGCGGACCCACTGGCCAGGCGTGTCAGTCGGGAAGGCGTGGAACGCATATCCCCCGGCCGGCGCGGAGATGCTGCCGGCGGCGGCCCATTTGCCGTGGCCATCGCCCGTCTCGATGGCGAACGTAACGGCTTGGCCGGCGCCGTGCCAGATGTGCAGCGAGCGATCCTTGTAACCGGCAAACATGTACGGTGTGGACGGCTCGCGGGCCTTGACGTCGTCAGTCACCCATGGCCCGCCGGCCCCGGCGGGTCTGCCGGCCCGGCTTAGGGCTTCCCACGTGGCAAACCAGAGGTTCGAGTTCGACCGCCCGACGAGGCGGTTGAGCCCGTCGAAGCCTTTGGGGGCCGAAAAGCCCATGGTGGTCGAGTCGTCGCAGCCGAAGACGATCCGTCCGCGCCACGGGGCGAAGTCGCCCGTGATCTTCAGGTATTCGCCGATCGGCCGAAGGCCCGAAGTATCCCCGGCCGAGAATGTGATCGGAAAGTCGAACCACCCCCCGTGCATGTTCATCAGCAGTTTGGCGGGCTTGCCGCCGGCGGCGTCGGTCACCTGTCGGATTCGCGGCCATTCCGTGTACCAGCCGTGCTCGGCGTCGTAGGAGTAGTCGGCCTTGGGCAGGCGGAACGTGCACCATTTGCCCGCGTCAAGCAGCATGAGAATGATCGAGCGACGGTCCCAGCCGACGGCCCACAGCGGCGAATTGTCATCCGGCGAGCCGAGGATTCCGCCCGGGCCGGTGACATCCGTGAACTGCTGCCTCTCGACCAGCGTCCACGTCCGCCCGTCCCACTGGGCCAGCGCCCCGGCCTGGCCGGGCTGGCGGCTGTCCGGGCCTGTCTGATATGCCTGCCCGGAAGCCTTGTTTCCAGACGCCGACTCGCCGTTGTTGGCAAGCACCAACACGCCCTGCGAACTGTATCCGCCCTTGCCGTGCACGCCGGGAAACGCCTTGTCGAACAGCAGCCGAGCCTCCAGCGTCCGCACGTTCAGCTCGTAAAGCTTTCCCTCCATGTCAAAGACATAGACCTTGTTGGTCGGGTCGGTCAGGTGTCGCGCCACGGCGGTCAGCCGGCCCGGCATGACCTTGGGCGAAACCGCCCGCACGTTCCGCGCAGCGTCGATGACGTAAGGTCCGATGACGAGTTGGTTGCTCTGGCGGTGGATGAGCCGCCCGGCGGGCGTGCCGCCGACGCTCTCAGGGCGGGTCGTGCGAACCAGATTGGCGTCGATCTCATAGAGCTTGTCGTCGCTGCCGTTGGGGCAATGCGGGGCGTAGGTGATGACCCACAGACGGTCCGCCCAAGGCACGACGGCCCCCGTGCCGCACTCGCCGCTGCTGTTGTGCATCGCCAAGTGCGGGTACCGCCCGGAAATCTCCAGCGGCCCGGATCGCGCCGACGGCGCCGCCGCCAGCACCGTCAGCAAGCACCCGACCGACGTAATGCGAGAATCCATGGCGTCTCCTTCTTCCTGTAATTAACGCCCGTCGAGGCCGCGGGTGGCTGGGCATGCCGCCACGCCGGCCAGGCCGTCGGGCGTTACGTCGTTAATGGCCAGGCGGATCACCCGCCCGGTCAGGCCGCGAGACCCGGGCGGCGGGGTGAAGCTTACGGTCAGGTGGCGGTCGGTCATGGCCTTTCGCAAGGGGCAATGGTCGGCGCTGCCGCCGGATCGGGACTTCGCGGCCGGGGAGGGGCATTCGACAACCGCCTCGACGGTCTGCCCGAGGAATTGCACGCGGTACGCCCGGGCCGTCAGGGCGGCGAGCTCGGCAAGTTCGGCCAGGCGGGCCCGTACCTTATCTAAAGGCGGCGCCTGGTCTCGCCGGCGCCACGCGGCCGTCGGTTCGACGGGGCTGAAGGGAAATGCGTGGATTTCGGAGAACCCCGCCTCGCGGACCACATCGAGGGTCCGCGAGAAATCGTCGTCGGTCTCGCCGGGCAGGCCGACAATTATGTCGGTGGTCAGCGCCGGGCGGTCCAACGCCTTTCGGACGCGGCCGACGCACTGGAGGTACTGCTCGGCGGTGTATTGGCGGTTGATGCGGCGCAGGATTTCCGGCGAGCCGGACTGAAGCGGCAGGTGCAGGTGGGGGGCGGCCTGGGGGCAGTTGGCCAGCACGTCCAGCAACTCGTCGGTAACGTCGAGCGGTTCGAGGCTCGACAGCCTGACGCGCCACAGGCCGGGGACGGCGCAGACGCGGCGCAGAAGCTCGGCCAGGGGGTTTTTTGTCATCGGTGCCGGCGTTGTCGCTGCGGCGGGCCAGTTTCTGCGGATGGCCGTGGCGCGGCCAAAAGCGCCCAGGAAGACGCCGCACAGGACGATCTCGCGATGTCCGGCCTCGGCGAGGCGCCGGCACTCGTGGAGGATTTCCTCGGGCCGGCGCGACCAGACCCGCGGGCGGGTGTACGGCACGACACAATATGAGCAGAAAGCGTCGCAGCCGTCCTGGATTTTGACCGGCGCCCTCTGGCGGTGCGGGAACCGGCCGATCGGAGGAAGGTTTCGCGTGGCCGGGACATTGCCCTTGACCGCGGCGAGCCGGCGTGCTCTTATTGTGTCCGGCCCGTGGAGTTGAGCGGGCGGTTCGTCGCGGATTGCCCCGGCGGCGGCGTCATTTGGTTTTTCGGCCGGCGTTGAAGGCGGTTCGAGGCGGCGGGCGAAATCGCCGAGTGCCGCGGCGACGTCATGGTGGTGACCGGCCAGCATCGTGCGATGGCCGGGCACGCCGAGGCCGTCAAGCGTTTTTCGCAGTTGCATCTGGTCGTAATCGCTGTAACATCCGGCGATGAAGACCGCGGCGCCAGGGCGTTTTCTCACGGCCCGGCGGATGGCGTAGCGGCTCTTGGCCATGGCCGAGGCGGTTACGCAGCAGGTGTTTATGACCAGCAGGCAGGCAGGCGCGCGAGCGGTCGCCCGTGCCCATCCGGCGGCCTCAAGGGCGCTTGACAAGGCCTGCCCGTCGTACTGGTTGACCTTGCAGCCGAGCGTCGTGACAGCGAAGCGGAGCATTTGGAAACACCACAGACAGCAAAAACCTTTCCCGGCGGCGGATAATCGCTTGACGCGGTGTTGCCCGCCGGAGACAAAGTGTATATCATACCGCCTGCCCGCGGGCGGTGCGCAACGAACCCGAAGGTTAAACCATCGGGCCGAGAGCAAGTTTCGCCGGCAGGCGTTGTGTCGAGGCGATGTCGCCGCGAGCCGAGGAGTAAGCATGGCCAGAGCAAGAACCGTTTGGGGCATCGACATAGGGCAGTGTGCCCTGAAGGCCCTCAAGCTGCGCGATGCCGGGGGGCAGCTCGAGGTCGAGGAGTTCGAGGTCCTCCCGCATCCCCAAATCCTCTCGGAACCCGAAGTCGACAGAGACCAGCTTATCCGGGACGCGCTGCAAAGGTTCCTGGCAAGCCACAGCGTCGCCGGCAGCCAGGTGGTCATCTCCGTGCCCGGCCAGGCGAGCTTCAGCCGGTTCGTCAAGCTGCCGCCCGTCCAGCCCAGCCGGATCCCCGACATCGTCCGTTTCGAGGCCGAGCAGCAGATACCGTTCCCGATCAACGAAGTCATCTGGCGGTACCAGACTTTCCGCGACCCCGACAGCCCCGACGTGGAAGTCGGCATCTTCGCGATGAAGCGTTCCGACGTCGCCGAGATGCTCCACCACTTCGACGATGTGGCCCTGCCCGTGGACGTCGTGCAGGTGGCGCCGCTGTCGCTCTACAACTTCATGATGCACGACGAGCAGTTTGACGGCGACGGCGCGACGATCCTCGCCGACGTCGGCGCCGACAAGACGGACCTCGTCATCGCCGACAAGGGCCGGCTCTGGACCCGCACCATCCAGATCGGCGGAAACAACTTCACCGAGGCGCTTGTCCGGACCTTCAAGCTTTCCTTCGACAAGGCCGAGGAACTCAAGCTCTCGGCCGCGTCGAGCAAGTACGCCCGCCAGATATTCCAGGCCATGCGGCCGGTCTTCGCCGACCTGGTCCAGGAAATCCAGCGGTCCATCGGTTTCTACACGTCGCTGCACCGCGAGACCCGCTTCAAGAAGCTCGTGGGCCTGGGCAACGGCTTCCGCCTGCCGGGCCTCCAGAAGTTCATCGAGCAGAACCTCAATGTCAGCGTCGCCCGCGTCGACGCGTTCAACAAGCTGACGCTCTCGCCGTCCGTCAACGCGCCGGCCTTCCACGAGAACGTGCCCGCGCTGGCCGTGTCTTACGGCCTGGCGATCCAGGGCCTGGGCAAGCAGCGGGTCAACACCAACCTGCTGCCCGAGGAGATCGTCCGGTTCAGGCTGTGGAAGAAGAAACGCCCGTATTTCGTGGGCGCCGCGGTGGTGCTGCTGGCGGCAATGTTCTGCCCCGGCTACCGCGCCAACAGCGACAGTGCCGCCCTGCGAAACCGGACGGACCTCGACGCCGCCCGCGTGGCCATCGAGAAAATCGAGGCCACCATGAAGCAGTGGCGTGACGTCTCGGGCCAGGATGTCATGCAAGAGCAGGCCATGAGGCAGCGTGCGGCCCTGCTGGACCACCGCAACTTCTGGCCGTCGATGATGGCGGTCATCGAGGAGTCGGTGAAGTCCGTCACGCCCGAACAGCCAATGCTGATGAACTACGCCCGGCTGCTGGAGTACCGGGAGTACGTCAACCCGGCCGTGCGGGACCAGATCCTGACCGGGCAGGGCTTGTCCGACCCCAACCGGCTTGACGAGGCGGCATCGAGGCTGCTGGACGGGCGAGAGCTTCGAGACTTCCGCGGCCAGTTCCAGACTGCCAACCCCGCCGATCTCAAAAAGGTCGGCAAGGATTTGCTGCGGAGGGTAAAGCTGGACGCCAACAGCGCCGCCCTCAACGCCAGCAGCCTCCAGGCGATGGAGGGCGAGGCGCTGAAGCTCCAGGTGATGAGGCTGATGCTGCTGCAGCGCATCCAGCAGGTCGATGCCTTCAAGGCCAAGCCGCGCAAGGAACGCCAGGTGATCATCGTCGAGGCCATGTACGCGGCGTACTCCACGGACATAGGCGGAGCGGCCATAACGGGCGGCTGTGCGCCCACGGAGACCGTCAAGGCCGCGACGGGCAAGCCCGGCTTCAAGGTGACGCTTGGCGCCCGGACCCCCCGCGAGCAGGCCAAGACCAACACGATGATGGCCGAACTCTGCCAATACAGCAAGCAGTACTGCCAGTGGTTCAGCGCCATGAGGGTGTTGGGCGAACGCGTGGAGTTGCTGCCCAACGTCTCCGCCGTCGGCGGAATAAGGATGACCGGCGCCGGCCCGGCGGGCCTGGTCAGGCCCGACCCGCTCATGCCCGACGAGGAATCCGCCAACGACACGCAGTTCAAGATCGTCTGGTTCGTCGAGGTTCTCGACGAGGGAATCGTCCTGGACGACGTCAAGGCCGAGGCGGGCGGGAACCGGTACGTGCTGGGCAAGGGCGCGGAGATGTTCCCGGACTTCGACACGTCCGACGCCGTGGCCGACATCAGGCGAATTGCCAAGTTGCCGGCCGGAACGAATCTGGCCGTAGTTGAAATCCGCGTCAAGATGACGGTGCCGTGGTATCGCGTGAAGGCATCTGACGCGGGCGGCAAGAGCCTCGGCGACGGCTGGATCTGCGGCGCCGAAGTCAACCAACAACTAAAACCGGTCCGGTAGCGCCCTGGCCGGTGCGTGGGAGAAAACGCGCATGAGGTTCGTACGTGAGAATCTGTTCTATGTGATCCTCGCCGCCGTGGCGGTTCTGGGCGGCGGCGTGGCCACCTTCTACTACCTCGGCAGCGACATAAGCAGGACCCTCCAGAGCCGCACCTCGGTGTCTTTCCAGTTGCAGGCACTGGCCGGACAGTCGCTAAAGGCCGATCCCAACGCCGTCGAGGCCATGAAGGCGCGAATCCGCCGGTTGAGCGAGGCCAACAAGGCGG
>Ga0315279_10004366_pt1 | contig 19009 bp, 9 predicted proteins | sample YL17G06_20_MG_FD_203694 | JGI IMG/M metagenome (GOLD analysis project Ga0315279, IMG submission 203694) | Sediment microbial communities from Yellowstone Lake, YNP, Wyoming, USA - YL17G06_20 | ecosystem: Environmental > Aquatic > Freshwater > Lake > Sediment | place: USA: Wyoming | collected... | reverse complement strand
GTTTCCTTTCACGCTACGCAGAAGTCACCCTTAAAGCTGCCCCGTCCGCGGGGCCACTTTTACCGGGCGACAGTCCCGGTCAAAGCGTAGCATTACTTCTTCATCATCTCCGTATCCAATTCCTTGTTTTTCTTCACGAAGGCCTCAACGGTCGCATTCGGATCGAAATCGCCCTGGGCGAACTTGCCGTCGTTGCGGATGGCAATGCGCTGTCCGGCCACGATCGTAAGCCAGGTTTCCAGCGGTACTTCATAGGGTCCGGGGATCTCTTCCGGACCCGGCACCTCGCCCACGCCCTCCGGTCCGGGTTGTTGCGCCTCCTCTTTTTTCTGCTCCTGCTTCAGCCGGTCCGACGGCCCCACGGCCACTTTGCCGTCGTAGACGTCGACGGTGGAGGATGAATCCTTGTCCGTTGTCAATTTGTAAATGGTGCCGCGGATGGCGGCCGTTGCCGTGGGCGTCGACACCTGGAACTCGGCGCCCTGCGTGGTGAGTTTTTTCATGTTGACCCAGATTTTGCCGAGGGGGCTTTTAGTGGCCAGGGACTTTTCGGACGAGGATTCGAGGGTGATTTTGGTCTTTTCGTCCATGCGCAGGATCGCGCCGGTGTGATAGCGGATTTCCACGAAACTTTCGGATTCGGTATACAGCTGATCGCCCACGGTCAGCGGCGTGTTGGGTTTGACCTGGCGCCACTTGTCGCCGTCTTTACGCATGAGACTCGCAACGCCGTCGATGCGGGTGATGCGGGCCGCCGGCTCCGCGGCCAGCGCGGCGGCAATGCATCCGGCGAGTACGATTGCGGCGGTCATGGACGGCTTCTTCATGGCGGCTCCTTGATGAAAAGGATGTATTCCAATATACCATGGGGCCCGGGAAAAAGAAAGCCGGCCGCGGCCGGCTACTTGCTGATCCAGCTCCTGTCGCTCGTTCCTTCAACGCCTTTGATTTTCAGCTCAAAGTCGTCCGGATTGTTCGCGCATTGCTTGGCGATCTGGAGCGTGATGAAATCGTCGCGATAGAGCTGCAAAAGCGACTGGTCGAACGTCTGGGAACCGTACTGGGTGTAGCCTTCCGCCATGGCGGTCATGATCAGGTGCGACTTGTCCGGGTCGCGGATATATTCGGCGATGGCCGCGTTGCTGATGAGGACCTCCGCGGCGGGTACGCGGCCCTGGCCGTCCTTGCGCGGCAGCAGGCGCAGCGACACCACGGCCACCAGCACCGTTGACAGAACCAGACGCACCTGGTTGTGCTGGTGCGGCGGGAAAAAAGAGATGATGCGCGAGAGCGTCTCCACGGCGTTCATGGTATGCAGGGTGCTCAATACCAGATGGCCCGTGTCTGACGCGGAAAGCGCGATTTCCATGGTGGTGGTGTCGCGGATCTCGCCGATGAGGATGATGTCCGGGTCCTGGCGGAAACTGGAGCGCAGGGCCGTGGGGAAATCGCGGGTGTCCATGCCGATCTCGCGCTGCACGATGATGCTCTTTTTATCGCGGTGCAAAAATTCCACGGGGTCTTCGATGGTGACGATATTCATTGACGCATGCGTATTTATATGGTCGATCATGGACGCTAAAAGCGTCGATTTGCCGCTGCCCGTGGTGCCGGTGACCAGGATGAGCCCGCGCTTGTTCATGGCGATATCGAGGATGACGTCGGGCAGCGCCAGTTCATCGAATGTAGGCACATCGGTACGGATGGTGCGAATGGCCAGCGACGGAGTGCCGCGCTGGCTGTAGGCATTGATGCGGAAACGGCCCACGCCGCGCAGACCATAGGCAAAATCGAGTTCATGCGCCTCGTGAAATGTCGCGTACTGCGCTTCGCTCATAAGGTCTTTAAACACCTGGTCCATGTCAGCCACCGAAACCGGGTCGCTCTGGAGGCGATACAGAACGCCGTCGATGCGCAGCACCGGCGGAACGCCCACGCGCATGTGTAAATCGGACGCTTTTTTCTCGACGATTGCCGTGAGGAGCGCCTGTATGGCGATCATAGACGGATCTCCATGAGTTCTTTGCAGGTTTGCGTCAGCACCCGATGGCCGCGGGCCGTGATCAGGACCATGTCTTCGATGCGCACGCCGCCCACGCCGGGAAGATAGATGCCGGGTTCCACGGTCACCACCATTCCCGGTTCCATTATACTATTCTCACGTTTTCGCAGGCGAGGGTTTTCATGGATGCGCAGTCCGACCCCGTGACCGGTGGCATGGCCGAACGCCGCGCCGTGTCCCGCGGCGGCTATGATGCGTCGCGCGGCCCGGTCGATGGCGCCCGCGGCCGCGTCGGGCTTGACTGATTCAAGCGCGGCCGCCTGCGCCCGCCGCACGATTTCGTAGATGCGGCGCTGTCTGCGGGTGGCCCGGCCGGCAACGACGGTGCGCGTCATGTCCGAACAGAAGCCGTTGACCGTGCACCCGAAGTCGGCCAGCACGAAATCCCCGCGCCTAAGCCCGCGGCCCGACGGACGGCCGTGGGGAAGGGCGCTGCGCCTGCCGAAAAGCACGATGGTGTCAAAGGAGGGCTTTTCGGAGCCGCGCCGGGCGCATTCGCGTTCCAGGATTTTAACGGCGTCCCGTTCGGTGATGCCAACGCGCACCTTATTGACAAACGCGGAAAACGCCGCGTCGCCGATGTGCGCGGCTCGCGACAGAGCGGCGATTTCGCGCGGCAGCCTGGTGGAAAAGCAGGCGGAAACATCGCCGGACATTCTGACGAACGTTCTGCCGGGCAGCGCTTTTTTAAGCCGCCGGAAGTCCTCCAGGGTCACGACGTCCGCCTGGATTCCCAGACGGCCCCGGCGCGGGACGGACCGTTTCAGGCGATCAAAACCGTTCTCGCGGATTTCCGCGAACCGCCACGGCGGATGGACGCGGCAGTGCGCGCGGGCCGCCTGGCGGTACCGGAAATCGGCAAGCAGCATGGCGCGTGCGCGCGAGACCAGCAGCAGCGCATTCGACGCGCGGAATCCGCAGGCGTACTCCGCGTCGACCGGGTCCGAAATCAGCAGATGGGTGCACCGGCGGACGATCAGCAGGTTGCGCAATCTGTCAATTCTTGTCATCGCCATGGCGTCTCCGGCGCAACGCCGCTATTCGGCGGGGCGGCGTTTGCGCAGCCTGTCGCGCTGCGTTTTGGAGAGCTTGATGCCTTTGAGCGGCTTGGCCGGCGCAAGTTTGCGCGTGGAAGGCCGCGCGTCGGCCGCGGCACGGGGCACGGCGGGAATTTTCTGCGTCGCCGAAGCATTGGTCCCGGTTGGCGGCGCCTGCTGCGCGGGGAGCGGGACCTCGCCGCTTTCAATCGCCATTTCGATTTCGGCGATGCGCGAAACGATGCGCGGATTTTCGGGATCGTGGTCCAGAATGCGGCGATAGATCCGCAGCGCCAGCCGGGGTTGCCCCTGTTGGTAATAAATGTCGGCCAGCGTGGGCGTTATAACATGGTCGGGAATGGCGTCGGTCTGGTCGCCGGCTTTTTCGGAAAGGCCGTCGTCGGCAAGGGTTTCACCGGCTTCCGGCGATTCGATGTCCGCCGCCGGGGGCGCGGCCTGCGGGGCGATGGATGCGGCAGGCGCGCGCAAAGGTTCGAGGGTATCCAGCAGCGCCGAATCGGTCTTGACTGTTTGCGCGTCTTCTCCGGTGACGGTATAAAATCCGGCGCCCACGGCGCCCGCGCCGGCGTCGCCATCATCGGGAATGGCGGACGGCGTCACTTCGGCCATCAGATCATCCGGAAAAAGCTCGTTGATGCGGTCGGCCACGGCGTCGCCGTCGGGCGTGGCGACATTCTCGTCGATCACCACTTCATCGATTCCCGGCGTAGTTGACTGAGAGGGAAACAACATGGGGGCGGTTTCCTCGCGGGCCGGCCCGTCCGCGGGGATGGAACCCGTTTCGTCAAGCATGACGGCCCTGGAGGGCGCGGCAAACGCATTGGTATCGTCGAGCGCATCGCGGGGTTCGGGCCACGATGGTTGAACGGACGCCTCTTCGCCGGTGACGGTATAAAATCCTGCGCCCAATTCTCCCGACGGGGTCTCGCCGTCGTCGGGCATGTCCGCGATGATGGTTTCCGCGCTCAGGGAATCATCCGGAAACATTTCGTCGAGTTTGTCGGCAATGGCCAGCGTGTCGATGGCGCTCCCTCCGGCACGGGGTTTTTCTTCCACCGGCGCCGGTTCCGGCGCGGGAATGCGGCGGGTGTCGGGCTTTGCGGACGCAACGTCGGCAACCTCGGCCGCGGCCGTTTGCGCGCCGGCATCTTCGCCGGTAACGGTGTAAAACCCGGCGCCCATTTCGCCCTGAGGCGTGTCGTCCTCCTCGGGGATGGCCCCGGCCACATCCGCCTGGTCCATGGCGACGCGCAACTCTCCTCTGTCAAGAACCGCCGTAAGGTGGTCCACCACATCATCGCCCGTGGGAATGGGCATGGAGGTCGTTTCATCGGAGATGATCGAATCGACGCTTTGCATGTCCTCCGGTCGCGGGGCCGGCGGCCGCGCTCCTAAAACAGTGCCGCGGTCCATGGCGATGGTCCGGGCCGAAAAGGCGTCGATATCGTCGTCGGGCGGCTGTACCGCTTCGGTGATGTCGCTCCGCGCCGGAAATGCCGCGGTATCGTCGGGACGCTTGCCCGTTTCGGCGCCGGCAAGATCGCTTCTGTCAAGTTCCATGGTCGGCGCGGTCTGCGGCGACGGCACGGGCGGCTCGGAAGCAACCGTATCGACCGGCTCATCGGCTGCCTGCTCCGGCATGAAGCTTGATCGCGAAATGGCCTGCGTAAGGGCGTATTGATCGACATCGTCAAAGGGCTGCGGGGCGGCGGGCGGGGGCTCGTCGAGAATGTCCGTCATCCCATAGACCGGTTGGGCCTCCGCAGCCGGTTCTTCCTCCTGAAAAAGCTCCTGAATGCGCCGCGAAATGTCATCGCCCGAAAGCTCGGAATCCAGATGCTCCACGGGCTTCATGCCGCTCATCTGCTTGTCAATGGTCGTTTCCGCGGCGGAGATATCATAGCCGCCCTGCTGCGTTTTCGGCGCCGGTTCGGCGGCCGCGGGCGCAGGCTCCGGTATTGCGGCTTCGTCGGCAAAGAGATTCTCAACGCGTGAAGCGATATCGTCGCCGGCTAAAGCGGCCGCGGCCTGCGTCGCCTCGGCCGCGCCGCTTTCCAGATCGTCATCGGGGGCCGCGGGAGCCGCGACGGGAGGCACCGGCATTGCGGCGGTTTTGAGAATCGAATCATCCGGCGTCCCTAGCGTCGGGAGCAGCTCAACGGGCGCGTATTCATCCGGCGCAGGCGCCTGGGCGGGCGTTTCCATGCGCAACGTGTCAACCTGCGACTCTTCAAACAGCGTCGAATCGGCGGCCACGGCGGTTTCCAGGGCCGGCGGCTCTTCCACCAGCTCGGTGGGCGCCGGCGTTTCCGCTTTTTCCGCGGCCGCCGTTTCGCCGGCTTCATCGAAAATAGCGCTCATGCGGCCGGACACATCATCGCCGGTTACTGTTTTATCAAGTACGGGCGGGGTTTGCGGCGCCGGCTCTCCGGCGGCCGGCGTTTCGGCCATGTCGGCCGTCACCGCGGCCTCGGCTTCGGCCAGCAACGCGTCCGCGTCGGCGCCTGCGTCCGCGCCCGCGGTACCGCCCTGCCGCGCTGCAATGCCGATGGCGTCAAGGTCCGCGTCGGTGACGGGGCCCAGAGGCTCCACCTGCTCGAAGACCTCGGCCTGCGGTCCGGGCGTTTCGATGACCGTTGCGGCGGGCGCCTCATCGGCGGACGGCGCGGCATACGCGGGTCCCGCGCCGGATAGCGGCGCCGTTGCGGCGGGCTTGATTCCTAATATGTCAAAGAGCGGGTTCGCAAAGCGGTGCGCGGTCGCGGAATCCGGCAGCGCGATCGACCGGTTTTCCGGATCAAGCCGGAAAAGATACGCATGGAGGCCGCCGGCCTTGTCGTCCATCCCCTGCTTGGCATAGATATCGGCCATCATCTTGACAGCCAGCAGATTCCGCCGGTCGAGTTTGCAGACTTCGATGAACTCCTTGAGGGCCTCCTGCAGCTTTTCCTGCTCCAGGTAGCAGCGGCCCAGGATGAGCCTGCCGGTTATGCTATGCGGGTGTTGTTTGAGTCCCTCGGCGCAGACCGTCATGGCCTGCCCGATATCGCCGCGCTTGCGGTGGGAATCGGCCAGCCGGACGAATGCGATCGAACCGGGATTGGCGGCGAGTTTCGCTTCCAGCGCGCGTACCGTGTTCTGCTTTTCAAATGACATATCCGCCGTCCTTTAGCGGGGTTGTTCGCCGCCCCGCAGTATCAATTATATCCGATTCCGGATGATTGCGCAACTATCCGCCGGCCGATCTGATCTTTGAGATCATGGAACTGGTTGAAAATCCTTTATGCAGGGATACAATCTTGACTTCGCCTCCATGCTTTTCCACCACCGGTTTTTCGATGATGTCGTTGGGATAATCGCCGCCCTTGACGTGTACATCAGGCCGCAGAATTTCACAAAAGGCGCACGGATCGTCTTCTCCGAAAATAAATACGGCGTCGACCATGGAGAGCGAGGCGACGATGAGCGCGCGGTCGTATTCATTCTGCAGCGGCCGCGCGGGGCCTTTGAGCCTCTTGACGGATGCATCGCTATTGATGCCCACAACCAGAAGATCACCCAGCGTTGCCGCTTCGGCCAGGCAGCGGATGTGCCCTGCGTGAAGCAGGTCGAAGCAGCCGTTGGTGGTGACCAGCGTTTTCCCCAGCCCACGCAACGGCAGTATATGGGCATTGGCCAGTTGTGCGGTGCTGAATACTCGGGGATTTGCAGGGGCCATAGCGGATAAAATATGATTTTTGCCAATTGCGGCAAAAGCAAATTTATACGAATTTTCAGCCCTTTTTCTTATCCCGTGATTGTGATTGGCATCACATTGCCGGAAGGATTCGTTTAACCGATTGATTTCAAATGCGATCGGTGGATATCATATATCAATATTTCATTGCATATCCCAAAGAAAAGGTGTACAATATAGAATGCAGATTATCTATCCGGCGGCTAAATGCTATTTTAGGTTGAAATCCATATGAATATTATTATCCGCATTGCCGGATTGCCGATGAGCTTCCGGTTCAGCGATCGGCAATTTGCCGAAGCCGTGGAATTGGAATACCGGGCATTTTTAGCCGAATCCGAAGAACCGCTTGTCTGCATGGAGGTCGCCGTATCATCCACGCATGTCCGGGACCAATCCGGGCCGGATGTCGAATGCAGGTTGGAAGGCGAAGTCATGCATGTTTCATTCGGCCGATCGCTCGAAGGATGCGCTGATTTCGCCTCGCGAACGGGCGCAATACGGGTGCTGAGGAACATGAAAGTCTTCGATGCCGGATTGCGCATTTTGCTCTCCCATCTGCTGCTTCGGAACGACGGCATGCTCATTCATGGCGCCGCGATTGAAAGCGGCCGGCGCGGCTACCTTTTTTACGGGCCGTCCGAAACGGGGAAAACAACCATATCGCGGATCAGCGCTCAGGCCGGGAAGCGCATTCTCACGGACGAGCTGACCGCGGTGCGCCGGATAGACGGGCGCTACATCATATTCGGTACGCCCTTCTGGGGCGAATTCCAGGGCGAATCGACGGCGGACGGCATCGAGCTTTCGGCAATGGTGCAGCCCATAAAGAGTGATCGTCCGACGGTCACGCCATCCGGTCCGGCGGACGCCGCGCACGGCCTGCTGAAGACCATCGTCAACTTCAGCGCCGACGCGGAGAGCAATTGCCGTGCGCTCGATGCCGTTGCGGACTTGACATCAAGCGTAGGTTCTCGCCGGCTTTTCTTTTCACGTACCGGCGATTTCTGGCCGGAACTCAACTGATTGAAGGCCCCTATGCAGCGATACAAGGCTAATCCCCGAACGGCATGGCGCGAATACGGCGGCCCGATGCTTGTCATCACGCCGGACGATCGCATGGTCCATACGCTCAACGAAACCGGCGCCGCGGTTTTCCGAATGCTGCAATCGCGCGCCATGACAGTGCCCGAGCTGTCCGTTGCGCTGTCGGGCGAATTCGATGCGCCGCGGGAAGCCCTGGCGCGCGACATCACGCCGTTTGTCGCGGACCTTTGCGGCAGGGGCGTTGTCATAGCGGAAGGAACGGCGGCATGATCGATTATTTCCTGAAGCACCAGGTGCCGGTGACCGCGTATATCGAGCCCACGCTTCGCTGCGACCATCGGTGCTCGTATTGCTACCGGGAGTCCACGGTCACGCCGGCGGACGATGAATTGACGCGCCGCGAAATCGCCGGGGTGCTGGACGGACTCGCGGGCCTGGGCTGCCTGATCGTCGTCTTTACCGGCGGGGAAGTGTTCCTGCGCCCCGATGCGCTGGACCTGGCGGCCGACGCGCGGGAGCGCGGCTTTGCCGTGGTGCTGTTCACCAACGGTTCGCGGATGACCGAAACGATCGCGCGCCGCCTTTGCGACCTGGCCGTGCTGGGCGTGGAGGTATCGGTGCGCGGCGGGGACGCGGCAACGCACGACGCCGTGACCGGCGTTCCCGGATCCTTTGCGCAGGCTTGCCGCGCCGTGGAACTCCTGCGGCGCAATTCCGTTCGCGTCAAGATCAAATGCAACCTGATACGAAGCAACCGCGGCGATACGGTGGACCGGGTCATCGCGCTGGCCCGGGAACTCGACGCCGAATACACGTTTGATCCGGGCATTTTCCCGCGGCGCGACGGCGATACCGCCCCGGCACGCGAGAGGCTTGATGCCGATACGCTGCTGGACGTGTACTGTGACACGCGCATCGGCCGGCGCTATAACTGGACCGACCCGCATTCGCAGGTGGAACAGGCCGACGGCCGGTTGTGCGGCGCGGGCCGGAACACGCTGGCCGTGGGGCCGGACGGCAGTGTCTATCCGTGCGTGCCGCTGCGCATCGCCGCGGGCAGCGTGCGGCAAACGCCGCTTGCAACGATCTGGCGCGGCGCGCCGATCTTTAAGCATCTGCGTTCGTTGACAAACAAGGATCTCGGGCCCTGCGGCGCGTGCGACCTCAGGCGGTTCTGCGGCCGCTGCTCGGCCATGGCGCATAACGAAACCGGCGATCTGCTGGGATGCGCGCCCATGGTCCGTACCATCGCCGGGGTTAAAAAGCGGATATTCGAGAGCGGCGTCATGGCGGGGTCCGGCGCACTGGAGACGGCCAATGCGGCGCATTGAAGAGGAGCTGCTGCGTGACGCGGTCCGGACCGTGGGCCGCTGCCGCATGCGCGTGGGCGGGTTCTGCATGACGCCGCGCATTCGCCATGGCGCATGGGTGATCGTGGAGCGCGTCGATCCTTCGGCCCTTTCGGCCGGAGATATCGCCGTCTACAGCATCGACGGCCGGCTCTTTACGCACCGGATAGTTTCTCGCGACGGCGCGGTTCTGCGTTTCCGCGGCGACCGGCCGGGCTACCTGGTCCACGACGTTGTGCCGGATATGATTATAGGAAAAGTGACGGGCATAGAGAATCCGCCGCTTCTTAGGCGGCTTTTTGAAAGGATACGCGCGCATGCAACACGAATCGTCGACTCCAAAGCGGCCGTATGTGCCGCCGACCGTTGAATCGGACACGATTTACGAAACCAAAGCCGTCGGGTGCGGCCAATGTGTTCGTATGGGCTTTGATGTCGGTGTAGACCCGGGGTGCGAAGAAGGAAATACATCGAACTACTGATCCGGATTTCCGGGTCCGGCGCTTCCGCGCGGCGCCGTCGATTGATTGATGGAAACGCGCGGGACCGGAAAAGGAGGGTGGTATGCGCATTGCGCGCCACCTGAAAAGCATGAAAACCTACATGGCCGCATTCCAAAGACCGATCGCCGCAATGGCGCTGATTGTGTTGATGGCCGCGGCCGCGTCGTTCGGCGTTGTCAAGACCTGGACCGGCGCGGTGGATAACAAATGGACCACCGCGGGTAACTGGTCGCCCAGCGGCGTTCCGCGCACCGCCGCCCCGTTTGACGACGTCTTCTTCAACCAGGCGGCGCCGAGTTGTTCGCTTGCGGGCACGGTGACCGTTCAGAGCATCACCTTCACCACGGATTTCGCCTCCGCATTCGAATTTAAAAACCGGTCCATGAGCGTTCTGGGCAACGCCGATTTTTCCACCGGCGGCACAATCACGACCGGCGCGTCGGGCATTTTAATGTTCATCGGAACCACCGCGCAGCAATTCACCCCGGCCTTTGGGCAGACCTTTCCGGCTATCCGCCAGAACGGCGACGGCGGCACGACCATCATGGGCGTGGGCGATCTGACCGCCGGCGCCGTGACAATCTATAAAGGCGAACTGAACCTGGGCCTCGGGCATATAATCTCGGTCCCCAGCATCACCAACGCGGCACCCAGCACCGGCACGCTGAATTTTAATTCGTCAACGTTGCGCCTCATCACGGGCAACGCCACCTTTACCTCCATCAATGTGACCGCCGGGAGCGGCAAGCTCGTGTTCGCCCGCACCGGTGCTCAGAGCTTTATTCCCAAAGCCGGCGCCACATTCCCGGACATCGAGAAATCAGGCGGCGGCACGCTGACCATCACCACGCGCGGTTTCAAGGGCAATGCCTTGCGCGTGCTTGACGGAACAGTCATCCTCGGGACCGCGCTTTTCGACACGGTCACCAAGGTGACCGGCGCGGATACGCTCAATTTCTCCAGCGCCACGCTGGTGGTGACCGGCGATACCGCGGATTTCGGGTCCCTGGCAGCCTTGACGCAGGGAACAGGCAAGCTCTATTTCGCCGGCGCGGGCGACCAGGCCCTGGTCCCCCGGCCCAACGACACGCTGCCGTCGCTCTATCATACCGGTTCGGGCAAGCTTATTTTCTCGACCAACGCGGTCAAGACGCCGCTCTTCTCTCAATCCGCGGGCCGGCTTGACTTTGGCAACCGCAACCTCACCGTGACCGGCACGGGCAGCCTCACGATCGCCAACGGCACTGGAACAACGGTGTCGAACCTTGACAACGTGGCCATCGTGGTCCTGGGCGGCACTGCCTCCTTGTCCGGCCAGACGGGCAATCGCCTGAACTTGAATCCCGTCGGCGCGTGGACCATCGACGTGAAAGGCGCGCTCAACGCCGACCAGGTGGTGCTGGGCCGCAGCAGCGCCACGCGGTCTCCGGGCATGGCTACCAACAGCACCGATGACGGCGATAATTCCGGCTGGAGCTTTTCAAGTGCGAAGATCTGGGACGGCGGCGCAGGCGACGGCAAGTGGAGTTCGGCGCTCAACTGGAGCGACGATCTGCCGGTTGCATCGAGCGACACCGTCAAATTCAACGCAACGAGCCTGAGCGCCTGTTCGGTTGACGTATCGGATACCGTGGCGGGCGTCATTTTCGTGACGTCGTACACCGGCGCGTTCGGCTTTTCGGGCCATGCGCTGAGCATTGTCGGAAATGCCGATTTCCGCTCCGGCGGGACCGTGAGCGGCCCGGGGCAGCTTCGGTTTATCGGCGCGTCGGCGCAGACATTTTATCCCAAGGCCGGGGCCGCATTCCCGCGGATTGTGCAGATCGGCAGCGGCGGGACCACGGTGAGTTCGGCGGCATTTACCGCCGATACGCTCGACGTCGCTTCGGGAACCTTCAACCTGGGCGCGGCGCTCAAGCATACGGCTGCGACGGTCATGGGTTCTGGAGCGCTGGCGTTCGGCTCGTGCACCCTGCAGGTCAGCCAGGACGCCGATTTCTCATCCTGCGCCGGCATCACCGCCGGCACCGGCATGCTTTCGTTCACGGGCACTTCGGCTCAGCAGTTCACGCCGCTCGCCTCCGCGACTTTTCCGAACATCATGCAGAACGGCACAGCGGGGACCACATTGATGGGGAACTTGACCGCAGGGAACCTCTATATCGCCAAGGGGGAGCTGAATCTCGGCGGCGGCCTGGCGCATGCGGTGGCCAGCATCACCAACCTCGCGCCCGGCACCGGCAGCCTGAATTTCGGTTCGTCAACGATTGGGGTCACCACGGGCAACGCGACGTTCACCTCCATCGGCGTGACCGCCGGGGCCGGCAAACTCCTGTTTTCGCGCACCGGCGCGCAGAGTTTTGTTCCCAAGGCCGGCGCCACATTCCCGGACATCGAAAAGAACGGCGGCGGTACCATGACGGTGACCACGCGCGGGTTCAAGGGCAATGCCCTTCGCATCCTCAACGGTACCGTGAACCTGGGCGCCGGGCTTTCGGATACGGTCACGAAAGTCACGGGTGCGGACTCCATTAGCTTCTCAACCGCGACGCTTGTCGTAACGGGCGATACGGTTGATTTCGGGTCCATGCTGCAGATCATCCCGGGCACCGGGTCCATGCGGTTTCCCGGGGGCGGACTGGTAACCTTGACCCCTCGGAACAACGATACGCTGCCCGCGATCTACCACACCGGCACCTGCACCCTGGCCGTTGCGCAGCGCGCGCTTTCCTGCATGGGCTACACGCACAGCGCGGGGGCCATCGATTTCGGCGGCTTTGATTTCCGGACGACCGGCGGCGGAAGTTTTTCCATTGCAAACGGGACCGCGAATACGGTCCTGGGTCTTGCGGGGGCCGCCCTGACCGTGACCGGCAACGCCTCGTTCGCCGGCACTACGGGCAACCGTCTGGGGCTCAACCCGGGCGGGGCATGGAGCATCAGCGCAACAGGCGCGCTCAATGCCGATTATGCCATCATCGGCGGCTCAAACGCCTCAGGCGGGACCCAGGGTATCGCCACGAACAGTATTGACGCAACTGGAAATAGCAACTGGGCATTTTCGAGCGCCAAAATCTGGGACGGCGGCGCGGGCGACAACCAGTGGAGTTCGGCCAACAACTGGAGCGACGACCTGCCGGTGGAGCCGGACGATACCGTGAAGTTCAACGGCACGGATATAGGCACGTGCATTCTTGACGTTTCGGACACCGTCGCGGGCATCATCTTTACCTCTTCGTATACGGGCGTCTTTAATTTTTCCGGAAATGCCCTGTCCATAACCGCCGACGCCGATTTCCGCACCGGCGGATCGATGAGCGGCAGCGGCAGCCTTCGGTTCATCGGAGCGTCGGCGCATACGTTTTATCCCAAAGCCGGCGCCACGTTCCCGCGGATCGTCCAGAACGGCGCCGGCGGCACGACCGTCAGCGCCGCATCCTTTACAGCCGATACTCTGGACATCGCATCGGGCGCCTTCAGCCTCGGTACGGCATTCAAGCATACGGTCGGCACGCTCATGGGGTCCGGTTCGCTTGCATTCGGCTCCTGTACGCTCCAGGTAAGCGGGAATGCCGATTTCAGCGGATTATCGGCTGTCACCGCCGGTACGGGACTGCTGACGCTTAACGGCACGCTTGCTCAGGATCTCACGCCCCATCCCACGGACACGCTGCCCAATATACTGCATACCAGCGCCGTGGGCGTGACGCTTCTCGCGGACCTGCTGGCGAGAAATCTGACGATCGCCAAGGGCGTTCTCAGCCTCGGGACCGGTTTGACGCATACGGTGTCGGTGATCACCAATGCCGCGCCGAGTACGGGAAGCATTGATTTCGGATCGTCAACATTGCAAACCATTGGCGCCAGCGCCACGTTTACCTCCATCGGCATCACCGCGGGCACGGGCGCGCTCGCATTCGCACGGCCCACATCAACGCAATCGTTCGTCCCCAAAGCAGGCGCCACGTTTCCGCGCATCCTGCAGAGCGGCGGCGGCACGACCACGATTGCCACACGCGGCTGCAAAGCAGACCGGCTGAGCCTGAGCGCAGGCACGTTCGCCCTCGGCACAAGCCTGTGGGACACCATCGGCGTGGTGGAAGGAACGGCGGGCACGCTCAACTTTTCAAGCGGGACCCTTGTGTTGTCCGGCGATACGGCCAATTTCGGATCGCTCTCCCAGGTCACCGCCGGCGCCGGGACCATCCGTCTGGAAAGCGCGGGCACGCAGGTCATTATTGCGCGTGCGGTGTTGGACACTCTGCCGGCGATCGTCAAAACCGGCGCCGGCACCCTGGTACTGTCGACAAACCACTTGACATGCGCCGGCTATACGCAGAGCGACGGTACGCTCGATTTTAATGGACGGGATATCATAACCACCGGCGCCGGCGCATTCTCGGTCTCCAACGGCGCGCCCGGGACCTTCGCCCACCTGACCGGCCGCACGATCCGGGCATGGGGCAACGCCTCATTTGCCGGAACGTCAACAAGCAGGCTGGGAATGAGCCCCGGCGGCGCCTGGATCGTCGAAGCCCATGGCACCCTGAGCGCCGATTGGGCGCTTATCGGCAGCAGCCTTGCCTCCTCATCGGCAGGCACCGCCACCAACAGCATCGACGGAACGGGCAATTCCAACTGGAATTTCTCGGCCGCTAAAACCTGGGACGGCGGCGCGGGCGACAACAAGTGGAGTTCGGCGGACAACTGGAGCGACGACCTGCCGCTTGAAGCCGATGATACCGCGAAATTCAACGGCACATTCACCGGCAACTGCATACTTGACATAAGCGATACGGTGGCGGGCGTCATCATGGAACCATCGTATACCGGCACCTTTGATTTCAACGGCAAAACGCTGTCGGTCACCCAGGCGGCCGATTTCCGTTCGGGCGGGGCGGTGACCGGCGGCGGCGCCCTGCGTTTCGCCGGAACGGCGGCACAGACGTTCTATCCCAAAGCAGGCAGCACTTATCCGGCCATGATTCAGGACGGGAGCGGCGGCACGACCATCAGCGGCGCGTCGATCTCCATGGGGAGCCTGGACGTCGAATCCGGCACGTTGAATCTGGGCAGCGCGCTCAAGCATACCGTCGGCGCCGTATCCGGCGCGGGGACCATCGCCTTCGGTACCTGCACGCTGCAAGTGACCGGCGACGCCGATTTTTCGTCTTATGCGGGAATCGCCGGCACCACGGGACTTCTCATCTTCACCGGCGCGTCTGCGCAGAACTTTACCCCATTGTCAACCGATACCATGCCGGCGATCAAGCAGAGCGGCGCGGGCGGCGCCACGCTTCTTGCCAACCTGACCACCACGGGCGCGCTCACGATCGCAAACGGCACGCTCAACCTTGGCGCCAACCGTTCGCATGCGGCGGGCAGCATCGCCTATGCGGCGCCCGGCGCCGGCGGCATCAATTTCGGATCGTCAACGCTTTCGGTGACTGCGGGAAACGCGGATTTCACCTCCATCGGCGTCACCGCAGGCACCGGCAAACTCGCGTTTGCGCGCGCCTCCTCCACGCAGGCTTTTTATCCCAAGGCGGGCGCGGCGTTCCCGGACATCCAGCAGTCGGGCGGCGGCGCCACTACGGTCACCACGCGCGGCTTTAAAAGCAGCCGGCTCATCCTGTCGGCCGGTACCTTCAGTCTCGGGACGGTATGGGACACGGCAGCGGTGTTCACCGGCGCCGGCGGCACGCTCAACTTTTCAAGCGGAAAACTGGTGGTCACCGGCGATACCGCCGATTTCCACGGGATCGGCCAGATCACGCCCGGCACCGGCATTCTGCGCTTTGCCGCCGCCGCCGGCACGCAGGTGCTGGTCCCGCGCGCCAACGATACGCTGCCGGCCGTGGAGCACACCGGCGCGGGCACGCTGCTTCTGGCAACGAACCCGCTCAAGGCCGCCGGCCTGAGCCAGTCCGCTGGCGTTCTGGACCTGGGCGCGCAGGATATATTGACAACAGGCAATTTTGCCGTCACGAACGGCACGGCGGCCACCATGGCAAACCTGGGCGGACGGACGCTGACGGTGGTCGGCAGCGCCTCATTCGCCGGCACGCCGGGCAACCGCTTGAACCTTGATCCTCTCAGCGGGTGGACCATCAACGCCACCGGCACCCTCGACGCCAGCCTGGCCCGCATCGCCAACAGCAGCGCAACGGGAAGCAGGGGCAATGCGGTCAATTGCGATGACGCTCTAGGCAACAGCGGGTGGGATTTCTCCTACGTCAAAACCTGGGTCGGCGGCGCGCACGACGGCAAATGGAGCTCGGTGGCCAACTGGAGCGACGGAGAATTGCCCGGCGTCCTGGACTCGATCATTTTCAATGCCACGAGCCTTGAAAACTGCCAGCTCGATATTCCGGACACCGTGATGGCCATTGTCATGACTTCGGCGTATACCGGAACGTTCGATTTCTCCACCAACGGCCTGCATATCACCGAGGCCGCGGACCTTCGCACGGGCGGGGCCATTACGTCGAGCAGCGGATCGATCTGGCTTGCCAACGCATCAGCGCAGACCTTGTATTTGCCCGGGCCCATGACGTTCGTTGCCGTCAATAAAGAGGGCGCCGGCGCCACCACCATCAGCGGAGGCGGGCTGACGGCCAACAGCATGAATATCGATGCGGGGACCTTGAAACTGGGCTACGGCTACAATCACACGATCATCACGATCACCGGCAACGGCGGTATTGATTTCGATTCGTCAAATTTGCGCATCACCGGTCCGACCATTGATTTGAGCAATTTTGTAGCGATGACCGCCAACAAGGGTTACCTCGAACTCGCGGGCGCCAGCGCGCAGCAGCTCACGCTGCCCGCGGGCGCCACCATGCCGCATATCCGGCAGACCGGCGCAGGCGGCGCCACACTCATGTCCAACCTGACCGCCGGGAGCCTCATCATGGGGAGCGGCACGCTCAACCTGGGCGCGGGGCTCACGCATTCGGTGACGAGCATCGGTACGCTTTCGCCCAACACCGGCGCCATCGATTTCGGTTCGTCAACGCTGAAGGTGACAAGCGGCAATGCGGATTTCACCACCGTCGGCGCCACGCCGAACGCCGGCACGCTCGAATTTTCCGGCGCCAGCCAGAACTTTATTCCCAGGGCCGGCGCAACATTCCCGAATATCAAGAAAAGCGGGTCGGGCACGGTCACGGTCACCACGCGGGGGTTCAAGGCCGTGCGGCTTTCAGCCTCGGGCGGTACGATGAGCCTGGGCTCCACCGCCGACACCGCGAGCGTTGTGACCGGCACCGGCGGCACACTCGATTTTGGCGCCGGCTCCTGCGCGGTATCCGGGGACACGGCCGACTTCAGCGGCATGGCGCAGGTCACGGCCGGCACTGGCGCGCTGCGCTTTGCCGCCGCCGCGGGCACGCAAACGCTTATTCCGCGCGCCAATGATACGTTGCCTGCCATCACGCATTCGGCGGCCGCGCGCCTGCTGTTCGCCACGAATCCGGTCAAGACCGCGGCCTTCACGCAGACGGCCGGCGGCCTTGATTTCGGCGGCCAGGACCTGTCGGTCTACGGCGCTTTCAGCCTGACCGGAGGAACATCGGCCACCATCTCCAACCTGGCGGGGCGGACCATTATGGTCACGGGCGCCGCGAATTTCGCCGGGCAATCCGGGAATCTCCTGAACCTGGACGCTGTCGGCGCATGGACCGCCCATGTTGACGGCGCGCTCACGGCGAGCTATGCGACCATCGGGTGGAGCGGCGCCACGCACCCCAGCGGCATCGCAACCAACAGTTCGAACGCGGGCAACAACACGAACTGGATATTCCGCGGCGTCAAGATCTGGGACGGCGAAGGCGGCGACGGCAAATGGAGCACGGCCGCCAACTGGACCTATAATTCCGCACCGCAGACCGGTGATACCGTGCGGTTCGACGGCACTAATACGGGCAATTGCCTGATGGACGCATCGCCCTCGCTCAAGAAGATTACCTTTACATCAGCGTATATCGGCGCCTTCAATTTCGGCAGCGGCGCCATGAGCGTTACCGCGGACACGGCCGACTTCCGCACCGGCGGCGCCATTACCGCCGGCACCGGATCGATCCACCTTGCCGGCGCCGCGGCGCAGTATTTCTGTCCCGATACCGGCGCCACGTTCCCGGCCTTGTATCAGGAAGCAAGCGGCGGCACCACGCTCCTGGGCACCAGCCTGTCGGCAGGCGTCCTGACCATCAGCAGCGGCACGTTCAACCTCGGCGCGACCGCCCGCAATCATACGATCACCAAGCTGCGGACCTCCGGCGGCGGACTCACGTTCCAGTCCTGCACGCTTTCGGTGAGCAGCGATACGGCCAATTTCAGCGGACTTGCTTCACTCAGCGCCGCGTCCGGACTGCTGCGTTTTACCGGCGGCAGCGGACAGATCCTGTTGCCTAAAGCAACGCTATCATTGGGCGCCGTCCGAATGGACGGCGCGGGCGGGGTGACCATTGCCGGCGCCAACCTGACTGCAGCAGCATTGACTGTTGCGCAGGGCACGCTTGCTCTTGGCAGCGGTTTGAGCCACAGCGTGACCACGGTCGCCGGGGCCGGCGGCATGGATTTCGGTTCGTCAAAACTCACGGTTACCGGCTCCCCGGCCAATTTCGGATCATTCACCGGTATGACCGCGGGCACGGGAACGCTCGTGTTCAGCGGGACATCGGCGCAGTCCTTCACCCCCATGCCGGGAGGGAATTTCCCGGATATCAAAGTCAACGCATCAACCGGTGTCACCCTCGCGGGCGGGCTTTCCGCCGACAGCCTGCAGATCGCGCAAGGGACTCTCGATCTGGGCGCGGGTTATTCGCATTCGGTCACGACCATCGCTTCCGTTGCGCCATCCACCGGCACGATCAATTTCAATACCGCCACGCTTTCCGTCTCGGGCGCGGCTGATTTTTCATCCATCAACGTGAGCGGCGCCGGCACTCTGGCATTCTCCGGAACCGGCAGCCAGGCGTTCACTCCCAAGGCTGGTGCGACGTTCCCGCTGCTTTCTCAGACCGGCAGCGGCGCCACTGCGGTGACCATGCGCGGATTCAAGGCCACCGGCCTTTCGATCAGCGCCGGCGCATTTGACCTTGCCGGCTTTTCCGATACCGCCGGCACCATGGCAAGCAGCGGCGGCGCCCTGAACTTTGGCGCGTCAACTTTCGTTCTCACGGGCGCGACGGCAAATTTCGGCTCGCTTGCCGCCATGGACCAGGGAACGGGAGCGCTGCAATTTACCG
>Ga0315279_10004365_pt1 | contig 19009 bp, 21 predicted proteins | sample YL17G06_20_MG_FD_203694 | JGI IMG/M metagenome (GOLD analysis project Ga0315279, IMG submission 203694) | Sediment microbial communities from Yellowstone Lake, YNP, Wyoming, USA - YL17G06_20 | ecosystem: Environmental > Aquatic > Freshwater > Lake > Sediment | place: USA: Wyoming | collected... | reverse complement strand
GCTGAAGCAAGAAGCTGGACGCTGGGCGCCCCACCCGGAGGGGCAATGAGCGGGCGGCTTGGGGCGCTAACTCCAGTCGCCCTACGGGCTCCTTCCGTTAGCGCCCCACCGGAACTTTCTACTTTGCCTTGACAGCTGGCTCTCGCCCCTGCAATTCTTCCGGGAAGTAAACGTCAGTTTTCAAGACATGAATGAAGCAATCTCTTGCCCGAGGCTGGCAGCCAAAGGGAAAGCAGGAAAGGCCGTGGCCCTTGCCAGCCGCCCCGGCAAGGTCCCGACCGGCTCCAGCGCAGGACGCACACAGGAACGTCCCCTGACCCTCCCTGGAAGAAGCCGTCGAGAGCGCGTGCGATACTACAAGAATGGGGCTTGGTGGAGGGGGACCGGGAAGGGGGATTTATGTGTTACCTTGTCGCTCCCGCCAGCGGCGCCGGATCGCTTCGTGCAGCCGGGCGCGCACGTCGTCAGGCAGCGGGAAGAGCTTGCCGTCGCAGTAGAGTTCAATGGTCTTGCGCGTGGTGTCGAAGACCACGCGGCAGTGCTGGCACTTGTTGATGTGCGCCTCGAGAGAACGTTTCAGATCCTCGTCGAGGTCCCCATCCAGGTAGTTCGAAATCTCCGTGATCACTTTCTCACAGGTAAACAAGTTCAACCTCGCTTAAAGATTCTGCTTAGATCTTCACGCAGGCGCAGGCGCGCCCGAAAAAGCCTGGCCTTGACAGCGCCCACCGAAAGGCCCAGTAAGGCCGCGGTCTCCTCCGTGGACAGGCCCTCCACATCCCGCAGGTAGAACACGGTGCGGAAGGTGGGAGGCAGTAAGCGCGCGGCGTCTTGAAGGATGTTCTCCAGTTCCGATCTCGCCAGCTCCTGCTCCGGATTGGGCTTCCAGTCCGCCAACTCGCGCGGCGTCGGCGCGCCATCATCCCCCTCCGTGTCCTCGATGGGCACCTCCTTGCTTGAGCGCCGTTTGCGCAACTTCATCAAACCTTCATTGACGGCGATGCGGACGATCCAGGTGTAAAACCGCGAGTCTGCGCGGAAATCCCCGAGGTGCTCAAAAGCCTTTAGAAACGTCTCCTGAAGAACATCCTCGGCGTCCTGGGGGCTGCCGGTGATGTTCATCCCCAGCCGGTAGATTTTCTTCTCATACCGGTTCACCAGCTCTTCAAAGGCGGCATAGCTGCCCGCCTTGGCCTCCGTGACGAGGACAGCTTCGTCCCTGGCCACCGCTGCCTGAGGAGATTCGCCCATAAGATCGCCGAGGATTCAGAAAGATGACAACCCAGGGGCCAGGTTCAAAGCAACTCGAAACTGCCTCACCTTCCCGCCCCCGAACATCCCACCTCTTGCTGTTAAAGCTGAACCGAGCAACAGAATCAAGCAACTCCCATTCTTGGATGCTTCGCTTCAAGAAGAAGATACACGCTTATTAGTCCCCCCGGGAAGGGGAATTCCGCGCGGCGTCGCATCCGCAATGGATCGGAGCGTGTCGCAAACCGCACGGCGCATACCTTCCTTAGCCCTTGCGAGGGAGGAGTTGCGGGTGCAAAATGGCAATTCCACAACCGGCCTGGAGACCATCATTGAGTTCCGGAGGAGGCATGTCTCGTCTCTACGATGCATAGCATGTTGCTGAGACCACGCAAACCCTTCAGCTTCACGCGCACACTCCGTTTCATTCTCAGCCCCCCCGCGCTCCTGAACGGCAGGCAGTTCGCTCCCCTGCTCGACTACTTTGAGCGAGGCGAATACCGCCGCGTCGTCGAAATCGGCGGCCAACCCATTCTCTACAGAGTCGTAGAGGAGCGGCAGAGGCGGTCACCGGTCCTGCGAATGCGCGTGCTCGTGGGGCCGAATGATGCAGAGACGCGGAGAGCAATCCGCGGGCTGGTGGAACGCCAGTTCTCCACCCAACTCGACGTCGAACCTTTTTACCGCCTGGCGGAGCCGGACCCCATTCTCTCCAAGCTCGCCGCGCGTTTCCGCGGCATGCGCATCCCGCAAGCCCCGAGCGTTTACGAAACGCTGGTCTGCGCCATCCTGGAACAGCAAGTGAACCTGACGTTCGCTCACCAGGTGAAGCAAGCGCTGATTGAAACCTTCGGCGACCACGTCGAATTCGCGGGGCGCCGCTACAACGCTTTCCCAGAACCTGCCGCCCTGGCCATCACCACGCCACGCCAACTGCGACGGCTGCAAATCTCCGGGCCCAAGGCGCGTTACATCATCGCCCTCTCGCAAGCCGTGGTGGACGGCAGCCTCGACCTGGAAGGCCTGCGCGCGCTCGAACCGGAGGTGGCGCGCGCCAAGCTGCTCGCGCACAAGGGCGTGGGACCATGGACGGCGCAATACGTCGGCCTGCGCGCCCTGGGGCATCTCGATTGCCTGCCCGCGGCGGATGTGGGTTTGCAGAAGGCCATTCGGGACTTCTACGGGCTCCCCAAGCAACCCTCCGCAGCCCGCGTCGAGAAACTCGCCCAGCGCTGGGCTGGCTGGCGCAGCTACGCCACGTTTTACCTCTGGCTGACCTACTGGGAAGACGCCGCGTGGAAAGAAGCTTTGATCGCAGCACTCCGTTCCAAGAAAGGAAAGAAGAACCGATGATGGTTGAAGACCCTGACCTGGTGCGACAATTCCTGGCCCAAGCAAGGCGCTTGCTTCGCCAAGTCTATTTGCGCCGCATCGAACGCTGCCTGCGACAATTGTCGGCCAAACAGCTCTGGTGGAGACCCAACCTCGCCTCGAACAGCGTGGGGAATCTGGTGCTGCACCTGGAGGGCAACGTCCGGCAATGGATCATCTCGGGGCTGGGTGGCGCGCCCGACACCCGGCAGCGCGACCGGGAGTTTCAAGAACGCGGGCTGATTCCCCGGCGCGCGCGTCTGGCCAAGCTGCGCAACACGGTGGATGAAGCCTGCCGCGTCCTCGGGAAGTTGTCAGGTTCCGACCTCGCGCGCACCTACACGATTCAAGGCTTTCGCGTCACCGGCCTCCAGACCGTCTTCCACGTGACGGAGCACTTCTCCCACCACGCCGGCCAGATCATCCTGGTGACGAAGATGTTGCGGGGCAAGGACCTGGGATTCACGCGCCTGCCCGGCGAAGGCAGGAAGAAGAGCGCAGCGAGGAGCCTTCCAGCGCTCTAGACGGACCCAGCGAATTTTGGATTTAGGATTTTAGCTTTGCGATTTGCAGGGTCAATCCTCAATCTCCAATCCTCTACTGAAGCTGGTGGACTTGCTTGGCGAGCATCACCAGCGTCCCGGCAGGAACTGGCACGCCATTAATCGTGCCTGCCGCAGTTTCAAAAAACGGCAGGCCCTTCACCAGCAGCGGGCGCTGAGGGGTCAGCGCGCTCAACCCGCTCAAGCTCACAAAGGTCGTCTGGTTGTTGGTCAGCACATAGATGGGCGCGCCCTGAAGCAGCGTGCAGCAGGGAGCAAGCTGGAATGCTCCCGTCCTGTCATCGGAACCGGCCTGGAGGAGAGAGGTGAGACTTCCCTGGAATGATTGCAGCTTCAAGTAAACCTTGTCTGCCGCCACGGTGGTGGGCTGGTCCGCAACCTTGGTAAACGTTCCATGTACCACCACCTCCTGGCCCACCGCCAGGGCCGTGGGGTGAAACGTGAGGTTGGCAAAGTTCACCGGGCGGGAGGAAAACTGAAAAGCCGTGGAGGAGGAAACGTCCACCGTTACCGTGGAATCCGGAGGAACATCCACGTCACTGCCTGGCTCGGTTTCGCGAACAAAGAGCTGGAACTGGGTAGCGTTTCCGCGGGAGTCTTTGGTCAAGGAAGTGACAAGACCGAGATAGGCCAGCTTCTTCTGGTCCAGGTCCTCGCGGTCCTCCACTTCCGCGGTGCTGGCAACAAAGTTCCCGTTGGAATCGATCGAGCCATCCACCTCCACGAAGCTGCCGGTCAGCAACTCGTTCAGACCGGGCACACCGAGGAGTTGTGTCGAGCTGTTCAGGTTCACAGTGATCTGCGGGCCCGAGCCGGAAAGGAGCTGGAGGGTGAAGTTGCCGGTGAGACTGGTATCGGTAGTTGTGTTGGTGCTGGAAACGCTGCGCACGAAGCCCACCAGATCCTCGAATGCTCCGAACCCCTGGGCTCCGGAACCGTCCACGGGCGTGGCGGTGATCACCGGCGTCACCTTCCCTGTCACTTGTCCCTGCCCGACTTCCACGGACTGGCGCATGTCAAAATCCAGGCGCAGGGCGCTCAACTTGTTTTTGGTGACGACGAGTGGCGGCTGAATGGGGATTATTGGGCCGGCCGTTGAAATCGACGTGCTTACTACTTTGGTGGGTGGGCTCTGGGTAGGGTCATAGACAACGATCTGAGGAACCCCAAGGCTCAGCTCGATTTCGTTGTAGGTTCCTTCCGCCACGCTCCCCAGGTTTAATACCGTTGAGAAGTCTCTAAGGGAGGCAATATTCAGCTTGGTGTAAGGCGGGGAATTCGTGGGATAGAGAGACACCTTGTTCCCACCAGTCTGAGTTATCACCGAGGCCCCCGTGAGGGTCACGCGCATCGAGAGGATGTCGCAGAAAGGCGCATCGCCAAGGAATAAATACAGAGAACCATTCCCGGGCGTGGGAGGGACAGGCGTCGAACCACCACAGCTCATGAGAACCCCCACGGCCAGCCCCACCGTGAGGCTCATTGCCAGCATTCTTTTGAGCATCCATCTCTCCCTGGGTTGGGTTCTTCAATGCGGCCTGGAATGCCAGCCTCTTGGTTGACTCCACCCGATGTGTGCGGAAAGGCGCTTGTCCATTTCGACGTATTGCCTCTCTGTCAGATGATGAAGCCGGCGGTTCGGGTTATCTCCTCCCGCCCTCTTCCTCATCATGGGCGCGCGCCGTTCGCGCAAATATTCATAAATACAGTGAATCGCCCGATTTAAGCAAGCAAGAAAAGCTGGAATGCTGGCGGGGTCTCTGCCTTCATCACCCTTCAGGAATTTTCGGTCTGGCAAAGGACCTTACGGCCACCCGGCAATTGGAGCTGCCGGATGCGCAACATCTCTGATCACTTGAGCAAAAAAGCTCAGCTTGCCGGCGCTCTTCGATTTCCGGATTACGGACTCTTCGAGGTGAGACTCAGCTTTCTGCTTTCTCCCTTCTGCTTTCTGCTTTCTGCCTTTGCACTGTCAACTGTAACTGAAGACTGTCAACTGCTCTTCTGGCGGAGGGAGAGGGATTCGAACCCCCGTCTCGCTTTCGCGGGAAACGGTTTTCAAGACCGCCGGTTTAAACCGCTCACCCATCCCTCCGCGAGCCTAATACAAACGCACTAAGTTATGTTACCACAGGGTTCTTGTAGCGCCGCCATCCTGGCGGCCAAGGCCGGCTAGAAGCCAGCGCTACGAAGGAGGCTGTCACTTCAGTTTGTGCGTTTGTGTTAGTTTAGCATGACTCGGAGGGGGCGCCGGGCAGGGCATACAGGGCGTTGTTCGCCATGTGCGCTTTTGATGAATCGGGAGCGCCCCCTAAGCCCGCTACCGAATCTTCCCCCGCGCTGCCACACGCCACGAGCCCACCACCTGCTCGTTGCGCACCAGAAATACTTCATCATGCATATTGACGCAGGTGCAGACGTGGTTGGGGATCACCGTCAGGACCTCGCCCACGCGGAAGTGGCGCACGGATTTGGTGATGTCCAGATGGCCGTGCTCCTCATTCAGCTTAAAAAGCTGGGCGTCCGGCGCCTCCACCACGTACCCATGCCCCGTCTTGGGCCCAGAAGCCAGGGCGTCGGAGGAAAGTGTCTTCGACCCCGCGTCAATCATGGCTCGCCCGGGCACCGCGGTGGAAACCACCGTGGTCACCACCCGCGCCGCGCAATCCTCCAACCGGCATGCGCCCTGATAGAAAGTATTCAGGTCATTGTAAACGTAGGTCCCCGGACGAATCTCTGTGAGTCCCGGGATTTCATGCGAGAGGAACGCGGAAGGCGTGGAACCCCCCGAAACGATTTCGACCTCCATGCGCGCCGCAGCGAATGCCTGGAGTGCCCGCTCGACTCGTTCCGCCACCAGCCTGGCTTCTTGCTTTCGTTGCTCTTCAGTTCCCCAGATATTTCCGGAATAAGTCATCAAGCCGCGGAACCTGAGCCCGGCCAGCCTTTGGATTTTCCTGGCAAGCTCTACGCAGGCCGGACCCGGCTCAAGCCCGCAGCGCTGAAGGCCCACGTCAAACTCCACCAGCACGCCCACGGTAGCTCCCTGCGCGGCCACGGCGCGGGAAAGTTCCTGCGCCGTGGCTTCATCATCGAGTGAGACGAGCACCTGTCGCGCGCGCGCGATCTCGGCGAGCCTCCGGAGCTTCTCCGCCCCGTAGATGGGATAGGCCACCAGGATCTCATCCAGTCCTGCGTCCGCCATCACCTCGGCTTCGCCCACCTTGGCGACGGTCAAGCCCACCGCGCCCCGCGCCAGCTGCATGCGGGCGACTTCCGGGGTCTTGTGAGTCTTGGTGTGAGGCCGCAGGCCAATCCCACGCTCGCGGCAATAGCTCGCCATGCGGTCCAAGTTGCGTTCCAGCACGTCAAGGTCAATCGCCAGCGCGGGCGTCGAGAGTTCGCGATAATGCATGGGTTCAGCAATTAAAAAAGCGCAGAGCCTTGCGTCCCTACCGCCTATCGCTTGCGGGCTTTGGGGACTCGCGCAATGCAATCGATTTCCACCTTGATCCCAGGCAACTGGGCGCCCACCGTAGTGCGAGCCGGTGGACCTTCAGGGAAGAACTCCCGGTAAACCTCGTTCATTGCCTCGAAGTCCTTGATGTCGGCGAGAAACACCCCCACGCGCACCACTGCGCGTAGTGAACTGCCCGCTGCTTCCAAAATAGCCCGGATGTTTTCCAGCGTGCGCCGCGTCTCCGACCGGATATCACCGAGTTCGAGCTGGTCCGTCTTGGGATTTATGGCGCCCTGGCCGGCGACGAACACGAAGCCATCGGCAACGATGGCCGGCGAGTAAGGCCCTCGCGGCTTGGGTGCATCCGAAGGGCGAATCACTTTGCGCATATTGTCTCCCTGAGGTGCGGTGTGTCTCCTGTCTTCTGTCTTCTGCCTTCGGTCTTCCGACTCCTGTCTTCCTTCCCCCTTCGGCTCTTTGTCTTTCAACTTTCGACTTTCAACGGTCAACTGTTAACTTCTCTTCCGCCCCAGTATAATGGCCGCCCGCGGTCGGGTAAAGGAATTCCAGCTTTCCCCGGGAATAGGACGAAGCGGATGCGCCCCTCCCAGCAGAAGTGGATGGACCACCTGGTGATCGTTCGCCACGCCGAGTCGCCGCGGAACGTTGGCAAGCAGGTGGCGCAAGCAGCGGGGCGGTCCGAGCACCACGGCGGCATGAGAGACATGGACGTGCCGCTCACCCCGCGCGGCCGGAAAGTCAGCGGCTAGGAACTCGGGACTAGCTTGCGAGTTTGGAATTTCGCGTTTCGGGTTTCTAATCTCGAGTTTCGCTTTTCATGTCGATGCCACCCACATCATCCAAACTCGCAACCCTGCCCCGCGATCTTCCCCGCGCCATTGGCTACGTCGGGTCGGCTGCCATCGTGGTGGGAACGGTAATTGGCTCGGGGATCTTCCTGGTGCCGCACAACGTGGCCCAGCACGTCGGGACCGTGAAGAGTCTCTTCCTGGTCTGGATCGTGGGTGGAGTCCTGTCGCTGGCGGGCGCGCTCTCGCTGGCCGAGCTGGGCGCCGCCACGCCGGAAGCGGGCGGCGTGTATGTTTATCTCCGCGACGCTTACGGAAAACCTTTCGCCTTTCTCTACGGCTGGGCGTTGCTTCTGGTGATCAATTCCGGCTCCATCGCTACCTTGGCTGTCGCCTTCACGATCTATGCCGCGACGTTCTTCCCTTTGACCCCGCTGCACCGAGGCCTGTTGAGTTCCGCCGTCATCGCCGTGCTGACGGCGGTCAACGTCCTCGGCGTGCGCAAGAGCGCGGCTGTCCAGACGATCTTCACGTTTGCGAAACTGGCAGGTCTGGCCATCATCGTGTGGTACGCCTGTTTCTCGAGCGGCATCACTCCGCTGGCGTCGACTGAGCCACTCCCCACTCCCAACACGACCCTGAGTTCGTTTGGCGTGGCGCTGGTGGGAGTGCTTTGGGCCTATGAAGGCTGGCACATGCTGTCCTTCAACGCGGGAGAGGTGAGGGACCCGTCGCGCGTCCTGCCCCGCAGCTATCTGCTGGGAATGCTCCTGGTGGTGGCGGCTTACCTCACCGCGAACCTTGCTTACTTGCGCGTGCTGCCGCTTCCGGCGCTGGCCGAGCACCAGCGGGTGGCGGCGAAGGCCATGGAAGTGTTGGTGGGCCCGCGCGGCGCCACCTTCGTGTCGGCCCTCATCCTCTGCTCGATTTTTGGCGCGCTCAACGGGAACATCCTGGGCGGCCCGCGCGCCTATTTCGCCATGGCGCGCGACGGCGTGTTCTTCTCCTCCGTCGGCGCCGTGCACCCACGCTTTGAGACCCCGGCGCTCGCCGTGCTCATGCAGGGTGGATGGGCCATCGTGCTGGCGGCCAGCGGCACCTACGAGCAGCTTTATACCTATGTCATCTTTACGGGCTGGATCTTTTACGGGGCAGCCACGCTGGCCGTCGTAATCCTGCGGCGGAAGATGCCCCAGCTTCCCCGCCCCTACCGCGTGTGGGGATATCCCGTGCTACCGGTAGCGTTCTCCCTGGCGGCGCTCGCCATCGTGATCAACACGCTTGTACGCACCCCGCGCGAATCGCTTCTGGGCACGGGATTAGTTATTCTGGGCATCCCGATTTACCTCGTTTGGAAGCGCCTGGCGGCGGCCCGTCGCCCGGCATAGAGAGATGCGGGGGCTGCTCAGTGGACCCGATGAAGAAACAGCTCGTGAAACCACCTGCGGCGTTGAAATCCGTCCTCAGAACTCTCCAGTCGCAAGGGAGCCGCGCGAACGTTGAAGGCATGGCGCGCTTCGGCGTCAGCGTGGCTAAAGCTTACGGAGTTTCGGCCCCGGCCATCATTAAGCTTGCGAAGCAAATCGGCCACGATCGCCGCCTCGCTCAACAGTTATGGGCTACGGGCGTCCTTGACGCCCGCGCCCTTGCCGTCCTTGTGGACTCGCCCGAGGAAGTCACGCAAGCCCAGATGGAGAAATGGGCGAAAGATTTCGACAGTTGGTCGATTGTAGATCATTGTTGTGGGAAGCTGTTCGACAAGACACCCTTTGCCTATCGCAAGGCGGAAGAATGGAGCAGACGCGAGGAAGAGTACGTCAAACGAGCCGCGTTCTCGCTGATGGCGGCGCTGGCCGTTCACGATAAGAAAGCGCCGGGCGAGAAGCTTCTGAAGTTCCTGCCCGTGATCCGGCGAGAGTCGACGGACGAAAGAAACTTCGTGAAGAAGGCCGTCAACTGGGCTTTGCGCCAAATCGGAAAACGCAACAGGCGATTAAACCAGGCCGCCATTAAAACCGCGCGGGCCATTCGCGAACTCGATTCGAAATCAGCCAGGTGGATTGCCGCAGATGCCTTGAGGGAACTGACCGGCGATGCGCTGCAACGCCGGCTGCGAGCGCGTGAAGTGAAATAAAGTTTCCATGAATCCGCGCGCAGGCTCCGTCATCATTTACAGCTTGGGCTCCGCCGTGTAACATCGTAAGCGGCTTTCGGGCGTTTCATTCAAGGGAGCTTATTCATTATCTTGATTCATGCGCGCGCGCAACAAGTGGGCCCAAGCTCTTCTCGTGGTTGTGGCCGGTATTCCGGCGTGGGTTCTCCTCAGTCCGGGTTTTCCCGCCAACGGAGCGGCCCGCGGCGCCCGGGTCTTCCTTTTCTGGGAGCCCCACAAGAGCCTGGTGTTTCCCCGCCAGGACTCTCACCCGGCGTGACCGCACTCGGGCCAAAGCTGGCACAGCCGCCACTTCGCCCCTAACCTTATTGGCGCTCCCGTTGAGGGACAACTATGGCTCGTCCTCCCGGTAACCCCCTCTTGCGGGCGAACAAAAAGCGAAAATGCAAAAAATGAAATTCCTTCCAGCTCCTGTAATTGTGACTGTGCACAATTTGTGAGAAATCTGCAGAATGAGTGAGAAAATCCCACGATCCAGCGTGGGCAGGAGAAGAGCTCGCCACTAGGCTCCCGAAAGAAAGATTGGCAATTCCTCCATTATCTGAGTAAAATACTCTGCCAACAGAGGAGGCCGAAGCCTAGTTAAGAACGGCTTACTACTTTCGCTGGCCCCACGCACTAACGAGCATTTTCTCGGCATAGAAGTGAGAGTGATTGCCTAAGCCGTATATTCCGTGCTCTCGCCTCGCGCTTGCCCCTCCACTGTCAAGGATGTTCCATGGCTTTTGCCCATTCGGCCAATGACCTCGGGATTAGACACGATTTGGTGAGCCATCTGAAGGACGTGGCTCGGCTCGCCGCGCAGTTCGCCGCCAACTTCTGCGCCGGCGATAAGGCGGCTCGTGGCGCTCAGAGTGATGAAGCCGCCCCCTCGACAACTGGTCTCACCATGCAATGTTGTCCTATCGTAGCGGGAGGTACTGCATGAACCAACACACCGTCTGTTTGGAGATTTCAGGTCCAACCGCTATGTGGACCCGTCCCGATACAGGGGACGCCCCGGTCAGTTACCCAGCGCCGACCTTTTCAGCAGTCAAAGGCATCTTCGAATCCATCCTCTGGAGCCAATGGGCGGAAGTGATGCCGACCCAAGTGGAAATCTGCAAGCCCATCGTGTACCACGCATATACGACTAATTACGGCGGGCCTCTCCGGAAGGCCAGAATCATGAAGATTGGCGCTAGCTACCAGTTGCTCGCGACTGTTCTGGTCGACGTCTGCTATCGCCTCTACGCCAGGATCGAGGCAGACCCATCGAATTACCACCGGCGGGGCGGTTCCGAGCAGCAACGCACTGGGACAACTAACGGCGCCCATGCCTACAAGGAGATGTTCGAACGAAGACTCGAACGCGGGCAGTTCTTTTCCATTCCCTGCCTGGGTTGGAAGGAATTCACACCTGATTACGTCGGGCCCTTTCGTCCGGAGACCATGGTATGCGCGGACATCAGCCTCACAATTCCCAGCATGCTCAGCACATGCTTTCCAGCAGGAAAGCGCTCTGCGTGGCACCCGCAGTTCATGCAAGGGGTGAAGATCGAAAGGGGGGTGTTGCATTATGCTTAATGAACTTTCCGAATTGAACGCAAGCACACAAGGACCAGAATTCAACATCCCATCCTGGCATAAGCACTACGGTCCCTGCCCAAAATACCGAACCTTTCTCGTGTTGCTGGACAACGCAGGGAGCGTAGCTGCCCTTCAGCCAATAAAGGACCTCCAGCGGATTCTGTCTCTGCGGAAATGGGAGGTCTCAAACGGAACTTCGTTTCCGGTGTTCAACGTTCCACCGATATTGCATGCCTCAAGTGAGTCGGCCATAACATATCTTGCTGACCTTAAAAAAGCGCTTAACCCATCAAAGGCTATTGACGAACAAACCGTGCGAGTCCTGGCAAGTAAGGTTTGCGACACGTGCGAGGAATTATGGACAGGGAGCGAATTGGAGCGGATCAACCGATGCCTCCAATCGCACCCAGCGAAATTGGCGGAGGTTGTCGGTGAGATTCCTGGAGACTTCATCTCCCTTAGGGACTTGATCCGGCGTGTGAGGCTCCTGGATGCGGGCAAGCTTCGCGAAAGCATCAAGCTCATCGCTCTACAGCAGGTTACCCAATCGCCCGGTGACGCGAAGGACTGGCTTGATACGCTACTTGTTTCGCCTGCGACGAAGAAAGCAAGCGCGAAGAAGGTTTCACTCGTTCTCGAGCTAGCAGACAGATCAAGATACCCGTATCCAGCGAACCATCAAAAGGTTCAAATCTGGATCAACTTGCGACTTCTGGCACACGAAGCAACAGGAGCGGCCACCCATGAGCCCTCGATCAAAGACGCATTCGGCTATCCCCTGCCAACCGTAAAGGGGAAGTTCCCAGATGCCAGCCTCCCAAGACTGGGGAGTGTCAAGTTGCGAGCGATGTCAAGCGAATCACCCTGTCAACATCGATACGGCGTGGCCGATGCAGAGAGCTTCCCCGCAGCCCCGCAAGTTCGCCAGGCGATGAAAGACTCGCTGGAATGGCTCGCAGAACCCAGCCGCAGACGCAAGACCTGGGAGGATGTCTCAGAGGCATGCGGATATAATGCAGGGCTCCTTTTCGCCTATCCTTCAGTGATGCCGCCAGATCCTCCTGAGCTAGCTGGCTTCTTCGTGGCCGAAGAATCAAATTCGGTAAGTGAAACGAAGTTTGAAGCTGCCGCGGCAAGAATTACGCCAGCCCTCCAAGGAATAGTCAACGAGCATCCTGAAGCCGAAATTCGCGTCTTCGTCCTTGCTAAGGCCGATAAAGCCAGAACAAAGGTCTTGCTGAGCGAGAAATACAACGCTCGCTTCATGATCTCGGGGGCACAAGCTTGGCAGGATGGCTGCCTTAATGTGCCGGATTTTCGTCTTAACCTTGGTACCGATGAGAAGCCGCAGTGGGTAGAGCACCTCGTTCCGTTCCCTTCGGAAGTTGTCAAGTGCCTCAACGTCGCTTGGCTGCAAGGTGGGACGAGGACCGATTTAGTCCACAAAGCGGGAATAGGCGAAGGAATATCCCTGCTTATGGAAACCGGAACTCCCGCACGGAAACTCGCGCAGAAGGCCCTGCATCTTCTCATCTCCAACGCCAGCCCGCTACTTCTCGCGCTTGGCCATGCGGACCATCGCCGCGACGGTCGCTTTCGGCTACAGGGAAGGTTCGGCAAGCACGCCAGTATCTTGCCGGGGGTGGTCGGCTTACTCCTGGCAAAACTCGGATACACGAAAGGAGATTACATGCATTCAGCACCGTTTATGGTTGGGCGGATGCTGGCGCTCGCAGACACTCTGCATAAAGAATACTGCCGCCACGTCCGCAAAAAGGAAGTCCCACCGCAATTGATCGGAAATGCCCTTATGTCCACAGCGGTCGACAACCCGGAAAGAGGGCTGGCTCGCCTCAGAGAGCGTTTAATGATCTACCAAGCCTGGGCGACCAAAGTCCAAGGGGACGAATACCGACTGGCAAAATGGACTCTTGGGCAGATGGGTTTGGTATCACGCGAGTTAGCAAGGCTAGCCTTGCCTGACCGCACCGACGATGCCGACAAAGCCCAGATGCTGTTGGGCTACCTCGCAAGGCCCGAAGCCAAAACCCTCGAAGAATTGCCAAGTGATCACACCATTGACGATAAGGAGGTGACCAATGTTGAGTGAAAAGACCAAACAGGAAGCCATTAAACGAGCCACCGGCTTGTTGATCATCGAAGCTATCAACTCCAATCCGAACGGTGACCCCGACCACGAGAGCGACCCACGTCAGCGTCACGATGACCGAGGTGAAATCTCCCCCGTGTCGTTTAAGCGAAAGGTACGCGACCTGATCCATGACAAGGAAGGGCCAGTGTGGCTACAGATTTCAAGCAGTTTTTCTCCGCCTTTGACACCAGATGAGTACTACATCCTGGAAAGTCGTGGGAGAGACCGCAAGACTATCGAGAAAGAAATTAAGGAGGACAACGGCACCCTGTTTGTCCAGAAGTATTGGGATGGCCGTGTTTTTGGAAACACATTTCTAGAAGAGGGTGCTTCCACTTCGATTAAGACGGGTGTAGTGCAGTTCGGATTGGGTGTATCGATTGCGCCTATTCGGATCGAGCGCATGACAAACACGAACTTCGCCGGAGTGCAGGAAGGCAAGGACCGTGGCATGGCGCCCTTGGGCTATCGCATCGTGCAACATGGAGTCTATTGCATGCCATTTTTCATCAATCCCACTGCGGCTCGCAAGTCAGGCTGCGAACAAAGGGACATCGACGTCCTCCTTAAGGTAATTCCACATGCCTATTGTCACACACGCTCATATGTCCGTCCCTTCGTGGGCATCCGACACGCTTGGTACATAGAACACAAGTCTCCCCTGGGGTCTTGTTCGGATTTCGCGCTCATCGCTGCTCTGACACCCAAGAAGAAGAGTGACCCGGACACACCATCGAAGTCTTGGGAGGACTACGAAGTACCGACGAAACTGCCCGAAGAGTTGAAGGGAAAGATCGCCTCCATACGTGATCTGATCGAGACCGCCGATGGAACCGCTGGCGCATAGTGCCCGTCGTAAGCTAGGAGTGCCTGCCCAATTCTATGCCGCCCACGTTGGGGAGGTCACGAGGCTGGCGTGTCAGAATGCGCGCGCGATAGCCCAGTACTTGGCCGGAAAGGGCGAACAGCTAAGGTATGCGGTTCGTCTTGCCGCTGAGTTTCACGATCTGGGTAAGCTTGACGAAGCCAATCAAGCCGTCCTGGCATCGGGAAGCAGGGGCGCGCTGCCGCTGAATCACGCAGACGCAGGAGTTGCCCATTTGCTCGGGTCCTCTGTAGGGAATCCGCTGGCAGGCTCTCTTGCCTTTGCACACCACGCGGGACTACCCGATTTCGCCGACCAGCGCAACAATAAACAGAGCTACGTGCTTCGCGACACTGCGGTCGGACCGCTGGGCCAGCCGACCAAGGACCTGACAGACCAACGGCTCGTGGATTATCTGGCTCTTCATCGCGCCGCCATCTCACATCCGCTGGAGGGCGGCGCGGAATCCCCGGCTGTCAATCCAGCCCCAGTGCCGCCCCTATTCTTGCGCATTGCCTTATCCTGCCTCGTTGACGCGGACCATTACGACACCGCGCGCCACTATAATCCTGCATTGCCGTGCGAGGGCCCGCCTCTCCAAGCACACAACCGGCTGGCTCTTCTGGACGCATATACCCGGTCACTTCCCGAATTGTATCCAGGGGGCCGTACTCCTTTGCGAACTGCCATCTATCAGGCGTGCCGCAACGCTGATCCCACCCCCAATATGTACGCCTGTGCCAGCCCCGTGGGCACTGGCAAGACAACGGCAGTCATGGCTCATCTACTCCGCGCCGCAGCCGAGAAGGGCCTTCGCCGGGTTTTCGTTGTTTTGCCGTTCACCAACATTATCAATCAATCGGTTGAAGTGTATCGCCGCGCGCTAGTGGGAAGGGGCGAAGTGGAGCAGGAAGTTGTGGCCGCCCACCACCATCGTTTGGAATTCGAAAACGTTGAATCCCGGCAGTTCGCATTTCTCTGGCATGCCCCTGTTGTGGTCACGACCGCAGTGCAATTCTTCGAAACCCTCGCGAGCAATCGCCCCGCTGCCCTTCGTAAACTGCATCAGGTTCCTGGTTCGGCTATTTTCATTGACGAAGCTCACGCTGCACTCCCGGCACACCTGTGGCCGCAGGCTTGGCAATGGCTACAAGAACTGGCATCCGTGTGGAGCTGCCACATCGTCCTCGGTTCCGGGTCACTGACTCGATTTTGGCAGCTTGAGGAGTTTTCAGTCCCTCCCGCGCGAGTTCCCGATTTGCTTCCCCCCGAACTCGGTACGCGTGCAGTGATCGATGAAGAGCATCGAGTTCGCTACCACCCGCAGCCTGCCCAATTCACTCTTGAAGGGCTGCTGAGGTGGCTCCCAAGCCTGAGCGGACCCAGATTGTTGATTGTCAATACGGTCCAATCCGCTGCTGCAATTGCGAGAGAGATATTCGGAGTCTACGGACGCCAGGCGGTTGAGCACTTGTCTACATCCCTCTGCCCCCGTGACCGCGAGATCACACTCAAACGAGTAAAGCAACGTCTGGAAAACAAATCCGACCGGGATTGGACCCTCGTGGCCACTTCGTGCGTGGAGGCCGGGCTCGATTTGTCATTCCGAACTGGCCTGCGTGAGCGATGCAGCCTGAACAGCCTGATGCAGGTTGGAGGCCGGGTGAACCGCACGGGAGAAGTCGACGAGGCCGATATCTGGGACTTTCAGCTCCAGCACGAAGAACCCCTCCGGCGTCACCCTGCCTTTGACACGTCGGCGCGGGTTCTCAGCGAACTCTTCACCGAGGATCGCGTCAGCCCTGAGTGGTGTACTGAGGCGATGCGGCGAGAGGTTCGCCAGGATGGCCTTCGAAGTGCCTGCGATGAAATCCTAAAAGCTGAGCGCGCTTACCGATTCCCAGATGTCGCCGACAAATTCACCGTGATTGATTCCAACACCGTGACGGCCATTGTCGATGAGCAGTTGGTCAAGAAGCTGGAACACCGTGAGAAGGTCTCCCCCAACCAGATTCAAGCACTGAGTGTTCAGATCTGGAAGTATCGCGAGTTCGAGTACGGCTTGGAACCCGTCGCGGGATTCACAGGCCTAAATGCTTGGAAGCTGATGTATGACGATTTCCTGGGATACATGGCGGGGGTGCTTCAGCTACGGAACCATAAACAACATGGTTCGATCATATAACATCCCGCAAAAGCTCGTACCGCCGAATTGAGAGTTGCCCCATGTTCGACGAAGATGACCTGTTGCCGATTTCGGCGCTCGCGCATTTGCTTTTCTGTGAGCGTCGGGCGGGATTGATTCATATTGAAGGATTGTGGGACGAGAACCGCTTTACCGCCGAGGGGCGTAACCTGCACGAGCGGGCTCACGCGTCCGCTCTCGAATCGCGGGGGGACGTGAGGATCGCGCGGGGGTTACGTTTGCGCTCTTTGCGGTTGGGACTCACAGGCAAGGCAGATGTCGTCGAGTTTCACCGTCTGCCGGAGGCCGAGACGCCCCCCGGCGTAGAGGGCGAAGGCCTGCCGGCGGGCGTGCCGTTGCCGGGTGCGCGCGGCTTGTGGCAGCCGTTCCCCGTCGAATACAAGCGCGGTCGGCTGCGCCGCGAGGAAGGGTACGAAGTCCAGCTTTGCGCGCAGGCGCTCTGTTTGGAAGAAATGCTGAGCGTAGCTGTTCCGGTGGGCGCGGTCTTCTACGGACAACCGCGACGGCGTTTGGAAGTCACTTTCAGTGAGGAATTACGTAGGCAGACGGAAACCGCGTCGGCGCGACTGCACGAACTCACCCGCGCCGGCAAGACTCCGCCCGCGCGCTATGAGAAGAAATGCGAGAGTTGTTCACTAGTCAGTCTCTGCATGCCCAAAACTACGGGCGGGCGCAAAAGCGTTGACCGCTATCTTTCCGGCGTCATCGACACATAGGGGCATCCCGCGCTGTAGCGCCGCCGTCTCGGCGGCCCGCAATGCCGGCAAGATGCCGGCGCTACACTGGAATTGAAGCATGAGGCACCTCCTCAACACCCTCTACGTCACCACGCAAGGCGCTTACCTGTCTCGTGATGGGGAAACCGTGCTGGTGCGTGTGGACCAGGAAGCCAAGTTACGCGTGCCCATTCACACGCTGGGCGGCATTGTCTGCTTCGGGCAAGTCTCCTGTAGTCCGCCCCTGATGGCCTTGTGTGGTGAGCGGAACGTCGCCATCTCGTTCCTGAGTGAGCACGGGAAGTTCTATGCGCGGGTGCAGGGACCGGTGTCCGGCAACGTTCTGTTGCGACGCGAGCAGTACCGCCGGGCCGATAGCGAGGCATTCTCAGCCAAGATCGCCCAGTCAGTGGTTGTGGCCAAGATTGCCAACTGTCGTACCGTGCTTCTGCGCGCCATTCGGGATCATGCGGAAAATCCCCAGGTACCAGCGCTGGAGGCTGCGGGGGTCCGCCTCGCACGCCTGCTCGATGACCCCGCTCTGCGGGGCGAAGCCGTGGCTCTCGATGCGGTCCGCGGGCTGGAAGGAGATGCAGCCCGGACGTACTTCGATGTCTTCGACCATCTCATCACCGCGCAGAAGGAAGACTTCTTCTTCCACGAGCGCAGCCGCCGCCCGCCCCTTGACAACCTGAACTCTTTGCTCTCATTTTTTTACACGCTCCTTGTCCACGATGTAACCGCGGCGCTCGAAACCGTAGGGCTCGATCCTGCGGTGGGATACCTGCACCGCGACCGGCCGGGCCGCCCCAGCCTCGCCCTGGACCTCATGGAAGAGTTCCGGCCCGTCCTCGCTGACCGGCTGGCGCTTTCACTGGTTAATCGGCAGCAGATCAGAGGAAAAGGCTTCAAGAAAACGGAAACCGGGGCGGTGCTGATGGACGACGCGACTCGCAAGGAAGTGCTGGTGGCTTATCAGAAAAGAAAACAGGAAGAAATCCAACATCCTTTCCTGGGCGAAAAAGTGGAAGTGGGACTTCTTCCCTACGTACAGGCCATGCTGTTGGCCCGCTACTTGAGGGGAGACTTGGACGGCTACCCTCCCTTCTTCTGGAAATGAGGCCGCCATGCTTGTGGTTGTGACCTATGATGTGAACACCGAAACGACGGAAAGCCGCCGGAGACTCAGGCATGTCGCAAAGAAGTGCAAGAACCTTGGCCAGCGTGTGCAGAAGTCTGTCTTCGAATGTCTCGTAGATCCTGCCCAGTGGGCGCAGCTTCGACAGAGTCTGATTGACGAGATCAAACCCGAGGAAGATAGCCTGCGGTTTTACTTCCTTGGGAAGAACTGGAAAAAGAGGGTCGAACAGGTGGGAGCTAAGCAGTCTTATGACCCGGAGGGACCGCTAATTGCTTAGCGGGAGCTTCCGCGAACCTCAGGCAACCAGATATCTCCTGGGGGATTCGCGGGTCATGTGAAGTCATGCTGACTAAATGAGTTGCAGCGAGTCTGCGCCAAGATGATACTGACGAGTCATGGAGAAAGTGGCACTTACGCGGTGCAAAGCAATCTGGCTCTTTTTTTCTACGAAGTTAGGTGTTGACAGTTCGCCCCCGCGCGGGGGCGTGGATTGAAACATGTAGTTGACGAGGATGGGCACCTTCTTGCCGGTTCGCCCCCGCGCGGGGGCGTGGATTGAAACCGTGATGAGTGGACCCAGGACGACTTTTGCCATGTTCGCCCCCGCGCGGGGGCGTGGATTGAAACAGATTAAAAGGCGCCGCCGTGAATGTCTCGAATGTTCGCCCCCGCGCGGGGGCGTGGATTGAAACCTCCTTCATCCGTATCGATGGCGCTGGCGCTTCCCTGTTCG
>Ga0315279_10004364_pt1 | contig 19010 bp, 20 predicted proteins | sample YL17G06_20_MG_FD_203694 | JGI IMG/M metagenome (GOLD analysis project Ga0315279, IMG submission 203694) | Sediment microbial communities from Yellowstone Lake, YNP, Wyoming, USA - YL17G06_20 | ecosystem: Environmental > Aquatic > Freshwater > Lake > Sediment | place: USA: Wyoming | collected... | reverse complement strand
GGAACTGGGGGTGTCCCCCAGATTTTTTAAAGTCCCCCAACGTATGGGGGACCAACAGGGGGTTCGGATAACGAATTCCCCCGTAACCGGGGGATAGCAGGGGGTTGACCAGCACTTAATCAGAGCTTCCTCAAATCATGTAAGGAGGTAAACGATGGCAAACCTTAAGGATTACAGCGGCCCCTTCAAGCGCGACATCAAACCGACCGATTTCTCCAAAGATGCACTTGTCAGATTATACCAGGCAGCCTGCAAGGACTATCTAGGTATCGATGGTATCTGGCTCGCTCTTATGAGAAAAACGTTTGGTGATGAAAAAGCTTGGAAGTTTGACAACGAGGTTTGGGAGGACGGCACCAAAGGTGAGGTGCGCCGCACCCGTGAAGCGCTCAACATCACAGGAAACGATGTTGAAGCGGTGATGAAATACATCCAGATGAGCGCCTCGCTGGGAGGACTGTTCCATATCGACTGCGAGTTAATCGATAAGGAACACGGCCGGTACACAATCAATAAGTGTCATTCGCTGGACTATTTCGAAAAACACCAGGACTTGAAACTTCTCAAGCAGGCCTGCGAGGGGCTCTGCATACCCTACAACCAGCGCTCCGCCGACTGGTTCAATCCCAAGATAAAGTGGGTTCCGGTGAAGCTGCCGCCGCGCAAGAGCCCGGACGAGCCCGCCTGCATCTGGGATATCTATCTGGAAAAGTAACTTAAGATCGAAGTCCATAAAAAAGGCCCACCTTGTAATGGTGGGCCTTCGCTTTTCCTGCGAGTATTTAAATTACAAGCCCCTGCCGTTCCATCTCGCCGATGATATCACCCAGCCCGACATCCTCAAGCTGCTTCTTCGTCTGCAAGCCGGTGGCCACATCCCAGCCGCGAAGCTTGTAATACTCGTCCTTCATGGCCTCGAACTTGTCCCGCTCGATAACTTTATCCTTTCGCGAGGTGACCTCGCCATTTTTGCCGGGGGCCTTGCACTCGGAGTTGAGGCCCACGAACTTGAGCGGACGGTTATAGAATGACTCTTCGAGCACATCTGCATCGCGGCCGCAGTGCCCCTCGCGCGCCAGTATCGCGTGCTGCAGATTGAACACGCGCTCGCCGGTGCGGTACAGGGCTTCCTCATCCGGCTCGCCGCCGGCGATCGCGGCCAGCATCTTGCTGTCAAGAGAAGGATCACCGATGTGGTCGTCTGAGTACATCACGCTCGACGCATTGTTCAGGGGGATATCGCACAGCACCAGGCACTCGCGGGCATACTGACGGTCCTGTATCTTTTTGGCCGCCAGCGCCTTGCCATCGTAAGTGGAGAAATCGGCGGCCAGCTCCGAGCCCCAATATAATTTGGCCAGCTTGCGAAATACGTCGGTCGACACATACGCAGTAGTGATACCATCCGCCCAGTCCAGCCACTTATACAGCGGCAGACTCATCTCATGAAGCTGCTGGATAGGCTGGCGCGGCTCCATGGCGTAGAACAGGCTGTGAGCGAGGAACATTCGCGGGTCGTACAGCGTCATGTGGCCCGCCCTGGTTACGTAATTTGTCACCTGTTCCCTGGCCTTGGCGCCGAGCGATTCGGCGGCCTTGATCGTGCCCCTGGCCATGACATCGCCGAAGCCCTCTCGCAGCGCTATCATCCGTATCATCCGCTCGATGAATTCGATGCTGCCGATCTTCATGATCTGCAACCCGGTGATCGCATCGTTCAGTACGCCCTTAGCGTAGCAGCGCCCGAGCCATATCATCATCGCCGCCAAGGAGTTGGTATCGACCCCGTAGTCATCGCACATCATCGTGGCCTGGAACGGCACCTGAATAGCCTCAGTGCTCCACGGCCCATAATAGCGCTTTGCCGCATCCTGATAGAACTGAGCCGCCGTGCACATATATTTGTGGTATGTGCCATCCTTAGCCATGGCCTCCGAACGGATGCAGCCCTGGATACATCCGAAACAGGCTACCTTCTTCATCCTCGGGCCGGGCGTGAGTTCTTTCTGAACCATCGGCATGCCGCGCATCAACTCACGGGCATACTGTGAAACCCGCCTCAGCGCCTCGGCGTCGGCGGTAACAGGCCGAACCTTGCCCTTGACCACGATGGCCTTCAGCTTCTTCGAGCCCATGACCGAGGCCAGGCCGCCCGAGCCAGACGCATCGTCCTCAGCAAGAAGAATCGAGAACTGCACACAATTCTCACCTCCCTGACCGATGGAGGCCACCCGCGCCGTCTCGCCGTGCGCCTGCTTCAGCGCATGACGCGTCTCGATATTGCCATTGCCCCAGAGATGCGAGGCATCCGCAATCGAGGCACTTCCGTCTTCGATTAAGATGTATACAGGTTTATCCGATGCGCCATGCACGACAACGCCATCGTATCCAGCGAATTTCAAGTGCGCGCCCCAGCTGCCGCCGAGGTTGCAGTAGGTGAAAGATTCGGGATCGGTGGCGGGCGACTTGCCGCAGACGACCCAGCGCGAGCCGGAGAGGCCCGGGAAACCGCAGAGAGGGCCAGTCATGAACAGCAATCGATTATCGGCATCGAGCGCGCCGATGGCAGGGGAGACCTCATCCCAGTAAATTTTGGCAGCGATGCCTCTGCCTCCGAGAAACAGGGACGAATAATCCGACGTCGATATAGATGAGATGTACCCCGACGATAGATCTACTCTTAATATCTTACCGCTATAGCCATATGCAGCCATTCATTACCTCGACCGCCTCAGGAAAGGCGGCTCTACATTACGCTTTGCCGGGAATAAACGTAAGGGCGCGGCCTCCGGGTACATCAACACAATCCAGAGTCAATCCCTTCACTGATTCGGCGATCTCGCGATCCACCAGGAGCACTTTGGCGCCGTCATACTCTATAACCTGATCGCCATCCCTGAAAATGTCAGGGATCAAGCCAAATCCATGATCTCCCATCACAATGAGCCTGAGAGCCAGCTCTCCCATCGCACATTCATCATCAACATCAGCATGTCCTTCGCATCCGCAATGGCAGTGGCTACCACAATCGGATTCGCCCTGTGCATGTTCATCGCCACAACCAGAGCACTGCATCTGCTCAAGAATGCCTTTCAATTCATCGATGCCTTGCGCTGTTACCTTCAACATCGCACTTCCTTTCAATCAATCAGTTGGCTGAGCACTATCAGCAATATCGAAGTAGCAGCCATGTAGTAGTAGAGGCTCGGAACAGGGCCCCACCACTCGGTATGCCACCAGATTTCACTTTTCTTAAACTTTTTCAAACCGAAGTTAGGATTGAACACAAACCAGAAGAAGTCCTCCAGCAAGAAGGCCTCGAACATCAACCCTAAAATCAACAGCTCTGTCGACAGCGTCCACCTGGCGAATAAAAAAGGAAAATGGAACATCAATATCACGAAGATAATCATCACGATATGATATCCTGTTACCGGGCGGCCGCCGGAAAGCTTAACGATCAGCCCTTTTTCCTTGCGCCAGCAGGGAAGCTTGGCGGCCCAGCCGTCCTTGCCCTCGATCTGAATCTCGAAAAGCGCAAAAATGACTCCTATGACAACTGCACATACGATATAGACGGATAAATGGAATATCATCTATAACACCTCATGTATCAAGACTGTACATAATATTAAACGATAATGAAATAATATGTAAATAGATAATCAGTCGCCTATTGGCAAGTAAATCCCATACCACTATAATAAACAAATATTCATTTACTCCTAAAGGCATACGTCGGAGGGAACGCAATGGATACAACGCAAAAAGCACCGAAGCCGGCCATCCAGACAAAAAATGCCTCCTTCAACTACCGCAAGATCAAAGCTGTAGATAACATATCGATAGAGATACCCAGAGGCATCAGCTTCGGGGTGCTTGGCCCCAATGGATCGGGGAAGACCACCTTCATCAGGATACTGGTGGGATTGATAAAACCGAAATCAGGAACCGTCCGCACCCTGGGACGCAACCCCTCTCGAAAGCTCGCGCCCCATATCGGATACATGCCGCAGCTACCCGCCCTCTACTCCGAGCTGTCGATAAGGCAAAACGTCGATTTCTTCGCCCGCATCTACGGGATAAAGAACAGAGCGCAGCGGCAACAGCTGGTCAAAGAAGCTATAACCATGGTCGGCCTGTGGCCCCGGCGCAAAGACTCGATCAGCAAACTGAGCGGCGGCATGAAGCAGCGCGTCAGCCTAGCCTGCGCCATCGTGCATAAGCCACGGTTGCTTTTCCTCGATGAGCCGACAGTGGGAGTAGATCCCGCGCTGCGGGTAAAGTTCTGGGAATATTTCAGGAGCCTAACGGAGAAGGGCGCCACCATCATCATATCAAGCCATACCATGGACGATGCCGCCCATTGCGACAGACTGGCCTTCCTGAGGGAGGGCAGGGTCATCGCTATGGGCAGTCCCGACGAGCTCAAACACGCCACCGGCTCCCCAGAAGCCTCGCTTGAAGATGCCTTCCTTTACTTCGTCCAGCGAAAGGAGGAAGAACGTGTCAGTAAATAACATCCTCGCAATGGCATCAAGAGTCATACGCCAGCTCATCCGGGACCGCCGTACCATAGCGCTCATAGTGATCGTGCCTATCGTGGTCATGTCGCTGATCACCTACGCCTTGCCTTCAGGTACCGGTGTACTTGATAGATACGCGCCGGCGCTGATCGTGACCATGGCGCTCCTTTTCACCTTCCTGCTCACCGGTATCAGCTTCCTGCGCGAACGCTCCCAGGGAACACTGGAGCGCATGATGGCCTCGCCCGTCTCCCGCCTGGACATGGTTCTAGGATACATACTGGGCTTCTTCGCCTTCGCACTAACACAGGTCATCATCATCCTCCTGTTCACCATATACGCGCTGGATATAGAATACGCCGGTGGCCTGTGGCGAATATTTTTCTTCCTGATACTCATAGTCATTATGGCGGTTTGCCTGGGCATATTCGCCTCCGCCTTCGCCAAGAACGAGCTCCAGATGGTGCAGTTCATCCCGCTGATTATCGTGCCCCAGATATTCCTCTGCGGGGTCGTCTTTCCCATAAATCAGATGAACGAGGTGCTGCAGTGGATAGGGAAGTTCCTGCCCCTCACATATGGCGTGGACGGCATGCGCCAGATCATGCTTCCTGACAGTATACTTCTTACTTTTAAGGAAACCGGGCAGATCCTCTTCGGCCTGGGCACCGACATCGGCATACTTGCTGCTTTCGTTATCATAATGTCGATACTGGCAGCAGTAGGTTTACGACGGGGTCAGTCCAACTGAATCCCATAATCCAGGTATATAAATAAAAAGCGAGCATGCTCCACGATGAGTATGCTCGCTTAATAGTCCCGGTAATGAATATATCTCTAGAGACTAAGCCTTTTTCTCTAGGTGGTTGTCTTGGCCGCCTCGGCCTCCCTGGCCGCATCGGCTGCCTTCTTGGTGTCAGCCTTAGCCTTATCTTCCTTGCACTTCTTAAGATATTCTTTATCGCCCATGTCGTGTTTGAATGCCCGTACGATAAATTGGCCTACGCCACCGATATTCTTGGAAAAGTAAACCAGCGCCTGCCATGTGAGCGCTACTCGCAGTATGCCGCGCACATCGACGTCATACAGTGTCACTTCATAGTTCCATTTAACGGGCTCACTTATTATTCCACGCATTATCACTTCATTATTCGGCTCATTTGTCAGGTTGCCGCGGCTCAAATCAATGACCAGCTCGCGTTCGCCCAAACCTTTTGACCAAAACCTCATTTTGCGCACCTACCTTCTTTAAACGTTCAAGAAATAATCCAAACCTGCTATTTGGCTGCCGAAGTGGCTGCAGTCTCCTCAGCTGCCGGAGCGGCTTCCTTCTTCGGCTTCTCTTTGCCGGCCGACCGCTTGATTATGCGCTGGTAGAAGAAGCTCAAGATAAACTTTATATTCTTTAGGAAATGCTTAAACAGCGGCCGCGACAGAAGCATATGAAGCAGCCCCGGGACATCGTCCTTGGTGAAAAAAAACTTGCAGTCCCAGATGATTCCTTTGTCTCGCACTATCCCTTCCGCGATAAGGGTTTTACCCTCGATTTTAATATCGCTCTTAAACCAGTCGGCAAAAAGCGCTTGTTTTCCTAGACCTCTCGACCATACTTTCATCGTTAATACTCCACGCTCTTATTTTTAGCTATCCACAGACGTAGCATTGTACAATATATCATAATCTTTTGGACAGTTCAATAGCATATTTGTCCCAATAGGGTATCAATTCAACATCCATCCCCCTGATGTCCCCCTTGAAAGGGGGAAACAATATCCGAACCCCCTGTCAGTCCCCCATACGTTGGGGGACTTTAAAGAATGGAGGACACCCACAAACCCCCGCCAAAGGGCGATCCCTCTGGACTTCCCTTCTTAAGCTAACTTCTCCTTTGTCAGGAGAGGGCTGAAACACCTCGTACCTGTCATTCTGAATCCTTGCGGGGAACGATGAAGAATCTCGACAAGATCCTTTAGTGCTTCCTCAGGATGCCAGGCTCCTCACTAACACACAAAAAATCGGGTGCACCTCCCAGAAATGCACCCGATTTTGCGCCCATATTTCTGTATTACATCATGGAATAGCCGCCGCTGACGCTCAGCGTCTGGCCGGTGATAAAGCTTGCAGCATCGGATGCCAGGAACACCATCGCATTGGCTATATCTGCAGATGTGCCGACCCTGCGTAGGGGGTAGTTCTTCGCGATCTTCGCAACTACCTCATCGGTGAAGAAGCCGCGGGAAAGTTTCCATCCGCTGTCATCACCGTACTCATCTGCGCTGCCGGGGATGGTCACGCCCGGGCATACGACATTGAGACGGATGCCGAACTTGCCGGTCTCTCTCGCGACCGCCTTAGTGAAGGCGATAACAGCGCCCTTGGTGCCGCCGTACACTGCCTCTTTGAACTCGCCGACGCGGCCGGCATCGGAACCGGTGCTGACGATGACGCCCTTGCCCTGTTTAATCATAGGGCCTAATGCCGTCTTGGTGCAGTTCAGCACGCTGCGATAGTTGATAGCGATAACCTTGTCCCAGAAATCAGGTCCGGTATCGACAAAGAGCTGCTGGATATCCCAGCCCACGTTGTTGATAAGGACATCGACAGAGCCAAGCTCATCGACGGTCTTCTTCACCATCGCCTCGACCTGGTCCAGCTTGGTCACATCCGTCTTCATCACGATCGTCTTGGGGCTCCCTAACTCTTTCGCTTTGCTGGCTACCTTTTGCGCCTGCTTATCATCGAGATCGGCGATCATGATCTTGCAGCCTTCCTTGGCGAAACCGAGAACGATGCCATATCCGATGTTTGATGCTCCTCCTGTGACTATTACGTTCTTCCCCTTTAGTCCAAGCTCCATGTACACTCCTCCTTTATATTTTAAAATTAGAGTTAAATCTAATCCGATATCTACATTGGAATTACTCTCAAAACAAACTAGCCTCTCGGCAATCCTAATCCAACAGTGGCCATGATATTCCGCTGTATCTCCGGCGTGCCCCCGGCGAACAAACATCCGAGATTGTTCAGATAATTGCCAGTCATGTACCCATCCATCGGCGCCTTGGGAGCATGCCAGGCCAGCGTGCCGTAGAGCCCCATTATCTCGGTAGCCGTCTTGGCCAGCTTGAAATAGACCTCGTCGCCGAAGACCTTGGCAATAGACGCCTGGTACTGAGGGATCATACCCTTGGTGATCATCCATATCACTCGATACGCCAGCAGACGGGAAGCATAAACCTCGATGGCCATATCCGCCACCCTCTGCCGCACAATCGGATCCTTGGCCAGCGGCCTGCCGCCATAGCTGGTGTTTTTAACAAAATTAACTAGATCGTCTAGCGCACGCCGCGCCGAACCGCCTATGGCCGCCAGCGTGCCCCTCTCGAAACCGAGAATGGTCATCATGATCAGCCAACCGCCGTTCTTAGGGCCGAGCATATTCTCTTTGGGCACACGCACGTTATCGAAATAGACCTCGCAAAAACCCGGTGCACCTACCATATTTACAATCGGACGTACTTCGATGCCCGGGGTCTTCATATCGAGAAGAAAGAAACTGATTCCCTTATGTTTCGATACAGTTGTGTCCGTTCTTGTGGTCATATAGCAGAAATCGCCGTGGAGGCCAAAGCTGATCCATATCTTCTGGCCATTTATCACATAGTGATCACCATCCAATACAGCGCTGGTCTGTATCCCCCCAGAATCGGAGCCGAAGTTAGGCTCAGAGAAGCACTGTATCCACATCACCTCACCGTGTGCAATAGGGGGCAGGAATTTGTTCTTCTGTTCTTCTGTGCCGTGCACAAGTATCGTGGGGCCCACTATTCCGCTGCCGCCTTGATCCATCCTGGGCGCCCTGGCGTATGCCATCTCCTCATTGAAGATGAGGTACTGCATCTCGGTACCCTCAAGGCCGCCGTATTTCTTAGGCCACAGTGTAGCTATCCACCCCTTCTCGCCAATCTTTCGCGTGAACTGCTTGGTGAACTCCCACTCCTCCTCGCTCTCGCCTCCATGAACCACTACCCTCTCATATTTGCGCGGCAGCTCCTTCTTTATAAACTCGCGAATTTCCTTCCGGAATGCTTCTTCCTCAGGGGTAAATGTAAAATCCAAGACATCACTCCTAGTCAATTAATAAAGGGCACAAACCTCTACAATTCTATTGATAAAGTGCATATCCCGTCAAGTCCTTAGGGTTGAAATAAATCATCGTCAACCCCCTGTATCCCCCAATCTTTGGGGGATTTTGAGAGACAGGGGACACCCCCGTATTCCCCCGCCAGAGGGCGTTCCCTCTGGACTTCCCTTTTATGACAAATCGTGTAGGGGCGAGGTTATTCTCGCCCGTACGGGATACCTCTAACTCGTATCTGTCATTCTGAATCCTTCTAGCTAGCTTTATCTTGGAAGGATGAAGAATCTCGACGAGATCCTTCGGCGTATGCCTCAGGATGACAGGCTGCGAGATGTTCAACCCCCTGTATCCCCCAATCTTTGGGGGATTTTTAAGCTGGGGGACACCCCCGTTTCCCCCGCCAGAGGGCGTTCCCTCTGGACTTCCCTATTCCGTTTTAATTCGTAGTGCGGGCAAAAGAAAGAGATGCAGGAGAGTTTTCTCCTGCTGGGGGTTTGGGGGTACCCCCCAATTTTCAAAGTCCCCCGAAGTACGGGGGATTTAGGGGGTTTGGAAAACATCTCACCCCATACATTGAAAAAAGGGTGTCCTTCCATGGAATTTTCTCTTGGAAGGACCGGGGTTTTAGGGGTGTCCCCTAAATTTTATTAATGTCCCCCAAAGTATGGGGGACCAACAGGGGGTTTGGATGTTGTTTCCCCCTTTCAAGGGGGATATCAGAAGGTTGGATTTGCCAGCTTTCCCCCAAAGCGCATCTTACCTTGCGGTTACGTACAGATTTGTGTTAACATTAAAAGTTGGACAGGATACATAAAACAAAGCTATGAAATACTCTTTAGGTATAGACATCGGCTCGGCAAGCGCTAAACTGGCTCTCTTAGACGAACAAGGAGAAATAATTGCGCTTGATATCGAGAAGATAACCGCCTCCCCCCAGGATGCGGCCTCCTCCCTGCTCTCGCGGCTCAGCTCAAAGGTCCGGCTGGAGGACATCGCCACTGCCGGCGTCTCCGGCTCCGGCAAGGGCGTGATACCGAAGGAGCTGAACTGGTCCGTGTACAGCAGCTCGCTGTCGATATCGGCGGGCCTGCTGCGCTTCCACCCCGAGGCCAAAACAATCGTACAGATCGGCGGGCAGACCTCGCTGGTGATAGGCCTCGAGGACGGGCTCAAGAAACCGTGGAAGGTGGCCTCCAACCCGCTGTGCGCCGCCGGCACGGGCAGGTTCCTGGACCAGCAGTCATACCGGCTGGGCATCAATATCGAGGATTTCGCCGGCGCGGCGCAGAAGACAGGGGAGAGCACGCCCAGGATAGCGGCCAGGTGCAGCGTATTCGCTAAGACGGACCTGATACACCTGCAGCAGAAGGGCATCCCGCTGGGGGCCATGCTCAGGGGCCTGTGCGACAGCATAGCGCGCGGGGTGGTCTCCCTGACCAAGGGCGTTTTCCATGAGCCGGTATACTTCGTCGGCGGGGTGGCGGCAAATAAGGCCATAGTCGAATCAGTCAGCGAGGCGATCTCGGCGCGCAACGGACACAGGGTGGAAGTAACCGTCCCGGACAACTGTTTCCATATCGAGGCCATCGGCTCGGCCCTGCTGGCGATGGAGGCCAAAAGACAGTCGCGCGTGATATTACTGCCCAAAGCGGAAGTCGAGCAGTGCTACTGGAAGACGCCCCCGCTTGACCATCTCACTCAACAGAGCACCTTCGTACATCATAATATCGATAAGCCCTTCAGCGGGTACCTGGGCGTGGACATAGGCTCGACCAGCACCAAGGCGGTGATACTGGACGAGGCCGGCGTGAATGTCATCGCCAAGAATTACCTGATGACGGCGGGACGGCCCATCGACGCCATACAGAATGTGTTCAGGAACCTGCTGGACGAGGTCGGGGACAACGCGAAGATACTCGGAGCAGGCATCACGGGATCAGGTAGATATCTAGTAGGAAGCTACATCGGCGCCGACCTCATCAGGAACGAGATCACAGCACAGACCCGTGCCGCCGCGGATATAGACACGGACGCGGATATCATAGAGATAGGCGGGCAGGACTCCAAGCTTGTCATAAAGAGGAACAGCGTAGTCGTCGATTACCAGATGAACAAGGCCTGCGCCGCGGGCACGGGCAGCTTCATCGATGAGCTGGCGGAACAGCTCGGAGTTAACGTTAAGAACGGCGAGTTCGCCAAACTGGCCTTCCAGGCGCCCCACACCATAGGCCTGGGCTCCAGGTGCGCCGCCTTCATGGGACAGGCGGTGGCCTCAGCAAAACAGGAAGGCGTCCCGCTGGAGGTCATCTGCGCCAGCCTGGCCAACTCCATCGCCGGCAACTATCTATCAAAGGTTGTCAGCAGACGCAAGCTGGGCGATAAGGTCATACTCACCGGCGCGGTCTTCTACAACGATGCCGTGGTATCGGCCTTTAAACAGTCGCTGCCCGGCGTGACGATAATCGTGCCGGAGCATAAAGAGGTCAGCGGCGCCATGGGGGCCGCCCTCTTAGCTAAAGAGGCGCTGAACTCCGCACCATCGAAGTTCAAGGGATTTAAGCAGGTAATAGAGCGCGAATACAAGCTGTCGACTTTCATATGTAAAGGATGCGAGAACAACTGCACCATCAGCCGCCTGGATATAGCGGGCGAGCATGCCACATTCTACGGCAGCAGGTGCGATAAATACGACAGCTCGGTGCTGAAGGACAAGCAGGAGCCGACGCCGTTCGACGAGCGGGAAAAGCTGCTGTTCAAGGAGTACAAAGAGGGCACGGGCTCCGGCCCGACCGTCGGGATACCAAGGGCGCTTGCGACGTACGATTTCGCGCCGCTGCTCATCGGCTTCCTCAACGACCTCGATGCGAAGGTGGTGCTGTCCAGCAAGACGAACAAGCATATCATGGAGCGGGCCTGCGAGCTGGGCTACACGGACAGCTGTTTCCCGATAAAACTGCTGCACGGCCACGCCGCGAGCCTGGAAGATGTGGATTATATCCTCTATCCCAGCGCCATACGCCTGGGGCTCAAGGACGGCGACGAGAACCAGAAATACTCGTGTCCGTTAGTCCAGGCATCCCCTTATATCATTAGCGAAGCCCTCAACCTGGAGCAGAAGCTGCTCATACCAACCCTGGACTTCAGCATGGGGGATGACGATGTTGTTAAGAACCTGACCGACGCCGCCGCCAGGATGGGGTTCAACCGCGCCAGGGGCAAGAAGGCCGCGCTGGCCGGCATCAGGGCGCTGCGCGAGTTCGAACAAGCGCAGGTCGAGGCGGGTCAGAAAATTCTCGATGAGATACATAAAAACAAGCGTATGGGCGTCGTGATACTGGCGCGTTCCTACATGTCGCAGGACGCCGGCGCCAACCTTGGCATCGCTAAAGAATTAGCCGACCTGGGCGTGGTGCCGATACCCATGGACTTCCTGGACCTCAAGTCCGTGAATCCCAAGGACTACTCCGACCGCCCGTACTGGTTCTACGAGAGCAAGCACATCTCCGCGGCGTCAATCATCGCGAAGGACCCGCAGCTGTACGGACTGCTGTTGACCAACTTCGGCTGCGGCCCCAACTCATTCATCATCAAGCTGGCCCAGGATATAATGGGCGGCAAGCCCATGGGACAGCTCGAGATCGACGAGCACGCCGCCGAGGCCGGGCTGATAACGAGGCTCGAGGCCTTCGTGGATACGATAAACAGCTACTCCAGGAGCGGGAAGACGGCTCACGGCTTTGGCAAGGAGCTCTACCGCTCCGCCCCCACCATGGACAACAGGGGACAGACCATCATGCTGCCGAGCATGGCGCCTCAGGCCGAGATGCTGGCCGCGGCCATGCGCGCCTTCGGCGTCAAAGCGATCGTCCTCCCGGAGACAACGGAAGAATCGCTGCAGCTGAGCAACAAGGTCACCGAAGGAACTGAATGTTTGCCCTACCGCGTGACCCTGGGCGATTTCATATACTATATGCAGAACGCCAAATCTAACGGCATCGACCTGAGCAACGTGGAGGGGTTCATGCCCAGCGCCTTCGGGCCCTGCCGCTTCGGCAAGTACGCCGTGGAGGAGGTGCGGGCACTCAAGGAATTAGGATTTAACTTACCGTTCCGGACCACGGTATCGAACAACGCCTACCGCGACCTGGGCCTGGGCGTCGCATTCGAACGGCTGGCCTTGAAGGGCATCGTGACCATGGACTACCTGGAGAGGCTGCTGTGGCGCACCCGCCCCTATGAGGTGACCCCCGGGGCCGCCGACGCCCTCTTCCAGAAATACACCGCCCTGATCGTGAACCGCATCGAGCACAGGGAAGAGTTCGACGACCTGCTGCAGGCCGCCACAAAAGAAGCTAAATCGATAATGGACAAGGACCTGCCGCGCAGGCCCCTGGTCGGCATCAACGGGGAGATATTCCTGCGCTGCAACAGGTTCAGCAACTGCGACCTGGCGCGGCAGTGCGAGAAGGCCGGGCTCGAGGTCATCGTATCGCCGATGGGGGAGTGGATGAACTACATCACGCACCGCCACATCGAGGACGGCGTCAGGGAGAAGCAGGTGGGGAAGACGATAAAAGGCTACATCAGGAAGCTGATACAGGAGAAAGACGAACGCTCCGTGGCGGTGAACTTCAACGGCCTGCTTGACATAAAAGACCCGACCACCAAGGAAGTATTAGCCTTCTCCGGGACATATCTCTCGCCCAAGTGCGGCAGCGAGGCGGTGCTGAGCCTGGGCACCGGCATCGAATGGCTGGAGAACGATGCCTTCGCCGGCGTGATCTCGGTCATGCCGCACGGCTGCATGCCCGGCGGCATCGTGGCCGCCATGTCCGAGAAGCTCAGCGAGATGTACGGCAAGCCCTGGATCAACCTGACCTACGACGGCAATATGGAGACCAACAACCTGGAACGCATCAACAACTTCGCCGAGATCATCCGCTTCTGCGCCGGCCAGCATATTTAGCTAGACATTAGTTAGTAAGTAGTAAGTAGTGAGTAGTCAGTAGTAAGAAAACTACACGCTACACGCTACCCCCTACACGCTTAAAAGAAAGAGGTACAGGAGAGAAATCTCCTGACGGGGTTATAGGGGTGTCCCCTATATTTTTTTAAATTCCCCCAAGACTGGGGGACAGCAGGGGGTTGAACATCGACGAGATTGCCGCGTCGTCCTTCCATGATAGGACTATATAGAAGGACTCCTCGCAATGACAGCCCCTAAAATAGAGGTGTCCTTCCATGTCCTGGAAGGACCGGGGGCACTGGGGGTATCCCCCAATTTCTATGTCCCCCAACGTATGGGGGACTAGCAGGGGGTTCGGACAAATCGACCGTCCGTCGACAACAATACGGGCGATTGGCCAATCGCCCCTACGCGATTCATTACAAAAGGGAAGTCTAGAGGGATCGCCCTCTGATGGGGTTATAGGGGTGTCCCCTATATTTTTTTAAATTCCCCCAAGACTGGGGGACAGCAGGGGGTTGATCACCATCACACCGATTGACAGATCTCAATATTATCCTTATAATCGGATATAGGAAGTAGGATTTCCGAATTCTTACAGGAGAAGGTTCATATGGCATCCAGGAAAGTTTCAGACATAGTCATCCGCCCCAAGCGCCAGGTCACCCTCCCCAAGGACATCTGCGACCAGCTGGGCATAGATACAGGCGACGTCCTGGAGCTGACCGTGGAGAACTCCGTCATCACAGCCAGGCTGAGGAAGACGGCGGCGCTGGAATCCCTGAAAGAGATACAGCAGGCTTTTAAACGTTCCGGCATGGCCGAGGAAGAGATCCTGGACACGGGACGCCGGGTGAGAGAGGAAGTAGCCAGGGAGCGCTATGGCGTCAAAGCGTAAACTGCGCGTGTTTCTGGACAGCAACGTCATATTTTCCGGGCTCTATTCACCGCGGGGATCGCCAGCCCTAATCCTCGAGCATTTCGTCAAAGGCGATATCAGCGTGGTCGTATCGCAGCAGGTGTTGGAAGAGGTGGTGCGCACCATCAAGGAGAAACTGCCCGACGCTCTGCCTGTATTAAGAAGGCTGCTCATAAGCACCCCGCCGGAGGTGACTGCGGACCCGCCGCTTGAGGATATAAAGCGTCGCAAGAAGAAGCTGTCGATAGCGGATGCCGCCGTCCTGGAGGCCGCGATAACAGCCCGTCCGGACTATTTCATCACCGGCGACAATCACTTCCTCGACGATCCGCACCTCGCGGAAGGCATGGACTTACATATCATTACGCCCGCAGGGTTTTTAAAGATATTGAAACAGGGATAGCCCTCACCCTGACCCTCTCCCGCTGCGGCGGGCGAGGAAAATAGTAAAAGAGGTACAGGAGAGACTTCTCTCCTGACGGGGTATTAGGGGTGTCCCCTAAATCTTTTTAAATTCCCCCAAGACTGGGGGATATCAGGGGGTTGAACATCGACGAGATTGCCGCGTCGTCCTTCCATGATAGGACTATATAGAAGGACTCCTCGCAATGACAAAAAGAATAAGGGGGTTGACGCCCCGCCACCCATCATTCATGATAATGCTATGAATGAATACACCCCGCGGCTGATCGCCCGCGCCCGCGAGCTGGGCATCGAGACGTGCGTCGAGTTCGACACGTTCCTGCTGAAGCCGGAACAGAGGATTCGAGACCTGTGCCGCGAGAACAAGTGCGGCAAATTCAAAAACCACTACATGTGCCCGCCCTACGTCGGCTCCCTCAAATCGATAGAGGAGAAACTGCTGGAGTTCCGCAAAGGCATCCTCCTCCAATACTCCAAGCCTTTAGACGTGAAGAACGACAGCGAGGGCCTGACGCAGAGCAAACTGGAGTTCCATGAGAAGATACTCGCGCTGGAGCACTACGCCGACCGGTGCGGTCTGCCGCGCGCGATGGGGCTCATAGGCGGCAGCTGTGAGCTCTGCTCTGTGTGCAAGGCCGTAACCAGGGAGCCGTGCCCGTATCCGGCAAAGGCCAGGATGTCGCTGGAGTCTATCGCGATAGATGTTATCGGGTTGCTTAATCATCTGGGACTGGAGAGCGAGTTCAGGCCCGACCGCATCAAGTGGACGGGGTGTGTGATGTTTTAACGACCCTCACCCTGGCCCCCTCTTCTAAAAAAGAGGGGGAACCGAAAGGGCGTGATTAATCACGCCCCTACAATTGTCCCTCTTCCTTCAAGATGCGCTTCAATTGAACGACGAGCGGAGGCAGGTCTTTCTTGACTATAGCCCAGACAATATCCAGATCGACATCGATATAGCCGTGAGCCAAACGGTTTCTGGTACCGCTAATGAGGTCCCAGGGCACCTCAGGATACCGCCGACGCAATTCCGCGGAAACAGACCGGGAAGCTTCGCCGAGTATCTCAATCAAATGGATGACGGCAAGCGCAAGTATCTCATTGCTGTCAAGATCGGACCTTTTGCACCCGCCGGTGAACAGGATCGCTTTATCGGCATATTCCAGCATATGGCGGACACGCACGATATCGTCTTTATGCTCAGGTTTTGGCATATTCTACCCTTGATTCGCGCACTACCCGATCGCGAAAATAACGGCTTAAATCATTGGGCGTGCGCATGTCCACCTTACGACCGACCATCCCGGAAAGCTCATTCTCCATATCGATTATAGCAAATCCCGGCGTATGGCCTGTCTCGAACTCCACCAGCACATCGACATCACTATCCGGCCCAAAATCGTCACGCAGCACCGAGCCGAAGAGCGAGAGCTTTTTTATATGGCGCCTGCGGCAAAACTCCGCCAGCTTCTCCTTCGGTATTTTGATGCGCACCGGGGCCGGCGACGCTGTATTCAAAGCGCCGCCATCCGACACAAAGGTTAGAAGGCCCTTCAACTCGTTGAAAACGGGGCTTTGTTTATTCGCCTGATAATATTTTTGTTTTCCTTCGGCAGTCGAGATCAAAATGCCGCTCTTCTCCAGACGGGCCAGCTCACGGCTTACATTAGTAGAATCTTCATTAACCAGCTTGGTAAGCTGACGGACAAAATAGCGTTCATCGGGATGGCTGAACAGCCATCCCAGCACCCTGGCCCTGAGTTTCGACCCTAATAGTGTTTCTAACATAGCGATCAATTGCAGTGTTTTTTACTACCGTTGCAGTATTTTATACTGCATGATAATATAAGTCAATAGGCGGCAGCTGTGAGCTCTGCGGTGTGTGCAAGGCCGTAACCAGGGAGCCGTGCCCGTATACGGTAAAGGCCAGGATGTCGCTGGAGTCTATCGCGATAGATGTTATGGGGTTGCTAAATCATCTGGGACTGGAGAGCGAGTTCAGGCCTGACCGCATCAAGTGGACGGGGTGCGTGATGTTTTAAATAAGAACTCACCCTGAGCCCTCTCTTTCACAAAGAGAGGGTAGAATAGAAAAGGCGTGATTAATCACGCCCCTACATTGTGAATCGAAATGTAGGCGTAGGGTGGGCTGCGCCCACCGAATCCCCCCTGCATAATGACTCCTTGCGGGGCGGCAGGCGGACGGCTATAATTCGGTTATCGAATACAGGATGAAAACGATCTCCGATGAAGAAAGCGCTGCAGATCATCAATAAGCTGAAAAACGAGGGGCTGATCGAAGATTACGCCATAGGCGGCGGCGTGGGAACCATGTACTACACCGAGCCCATCACAACCTACGACCTGGACATCTTTATCACCATCAGGGAAAAAGGCCAGGGCATCATCCTGCTCACCCCTATATTCGATTACCTGAAGGGCAAAGGTTACAAATGGTCGGGGGAACACATCATCCTAGACGACTACCCGGTCCAGTTCATAGTGGCCGATGACCTGGAAAAAGACGCCGTCAGCAATGCCCGGGACATCACCTATCAGGGCGTGAAAACAAAGGTCATGGGCCCCGAACACCTGATAGCTATCCTGCTCAGGGCCGGCAGGGCCAAGGATATCCTGAAGGTTAGGATGATACTGGAACAATATTCTGTAGATAAAAAGCGGCTGTCCGCGATACTGACAAAGTATAAACTCAAAGAGAAGTACAGGAAAGCCACGGGAAGCGGCAATGGATAGCAGAACTAAACAGGCAAGACAGCGCATCTTCACCGGCAAGGACGCCTACCACAAGAAGCTGGCGGCATTGCCGTTCGAGGAGAAGATAAAGATCTCCAAACAGCTGTCCCGCGTCGCAAGGAACATCAAGGCCCGCTAGCCCCCCTCCCCTCAATCCTGGCGCTGGAGCTCTTCGCTGATAGCTCCGGCCTGCCGCGCCCGATGGGGATGATAGGGGGCAGCTGTGAGCTCTGCAGTGTGTGCAAGGCCACGACCAGGGAGCCCTGCCCGTATCCCGTAAAGGCCAGGATATCCCTGGAATCCATAGCCATCGATGTGATGGCATTGCTCAAGCACCTGGGACTGGAGAGCGAGTTCAGGCCCGACTGCATCAAGTGGACAGGGTGTGTGCTGTTTTGACAGCAGTTTATTGACATTAACCAACGAGTCATTTAGAGTATTTCCAACCAAACTGCTAATTCTATGTAAGAATCGGGTACTCAAAAATGCAACTGACAACAACAAGGGCAAAACCATTTTTAAAATGGGCTGGTGGAAAAGCACAATTGATTGACCAGATCGCTGACTATTTGCCCAATGAGTTGATACGTGGTAAGATTCATCGCTACGTCGAACCATTCATCGGTGGCGGAGCCCTCTTTTTCCATATTGCTCAATCATACAAAGTCGCCGAATTCTACATCTCCGACGTCAACGAGGAACTAATACTTGCCTATACTACTATCAAGGTAGATATAAACAGCCTTATCGATATACTCAGAGAAATGGAATGCAAATACTATAAATTAAAGTCTGCTGAACAAGAAGAATACTACTATAAAATCCGTCTACGTCTGAACAAACAACAAAAGAAGTTTAATTTTAAACAATTTCAAGATTCGTGGGTTGAACGTACAGCACAAATCATTTTCCTCAATAAAACTTGCTACAATGGATTGTTCCGTGTCAATTCTAACGGCGAATTCAATGTTCCATTCGGGCATTATAAGAAGCCGCTGATCTGTGCCGAAGACAACCTAAAAGCTGTATCAGATATTTTACAACGTGCTGAAATACACCTCGGTGATTTTACTATATGCGAACCTTTTGTTGATTCCAATACATTTGTATATTTTGACCCGCCATATCGCCCCATCAGTAAGACAGCTAGTTTTACTTCTTACTCAAAGTATGATTTCGATGACGCGGAACAGTTACGGCTTGCCTCGTTCTATCGCTTGCTTAATACTAAGGGCGCTAAGCTGATGCTCAGTAACTCTGATCCTAAGAATGAAAACTCAA
>Ga0315279_10004363_pt1 | contig 19011 bp, 15 predicted proteins | sample YL17G06_20_MG_FD_203694 | JGI IMG/M metagenome (GOLD analysis project Ga0315279, IMG submission 203694) | Sediment microbial communities from Yellowstone Lake, YNP, Wyoming, USA - YL17G06_20 | ecosystem: Environmental > Aquatic > Freshwater > Lake > Sediment | place: USA: Wyoming | collected... | reverse complement strand
GACCGTTCCTTACCTCGTCGAGGACCATGGCGTCAATTACATGAACAAGTATTTGGACTACGAGCTTGCGTGGGGCGAGATCGCGAAGCTCTTGGACGAGCAGCGGCAGTACATGGTGAAGGAAGAGCTCTGGGGAACTTACATGAATAACGGGTCGCGGTTCCTCAACGCGTTCACCTCGAACGACGCTACGGTTTATCTCGAATATCTTCCGGCCAACAGGCTCGAGCTTTTCATGGATCTCGAGTCCGACAGGATGGAATCGCCCATATTTAGAGAATTCTGGTCGGAACGTGACGTAATCATGGAGGAGCGCCGCCTCGGCGAGAATGATCCAGACGATGTGCTCGGCGAGGCGTTCTACTCGGTTGCTTTCACCGCCAGCCCTTACAAATGGCCTGTCGTGGGCTGGATGAGCGATCTCCAGACGATCGACCGCAAGGAGCTTGAGAACTATCACCGCATTTTCTACGCGCCCAATAACGCTGTCGCGATCGTCGTGGGCGACGTGACGCTCGATCAGGTAGAGAAGCTCGCAAGAAAGTATTTCGAACCCATAAAGGCGCAGCCCGAGCCACCTCGAGTTGAAACCCGCGAGCCGGAGCAGAGAGGCGAACGACACATCGTAGTCGAACACACGGCGAACCCGAAGCTCATGATTGGCTTCCATAAGCCGGTGTATCCCGACCCGGATGCGGCGGCAATCAGCGTCCTTGAAAGCATCCTTGCCGAAGGGCGCACATCGAGACTCTACAAATCCGTGTTTGAGGAGAAGCAGCTCACCGCAGAGGCGCCGAGGGTGGAAGACGGTCCGGGCGACCGTTACGAAAACCTCGTGGTGATAGAGGCAAAGCCGCGCAGCCCGCATACGCTCGAGGAGGTAGAGAAAGCTATTCTGGCGGAGCTTGATAAGCTCAAGAAGGAACGGGTCAGGGAGCGCGAGCTTGAGCGCGTAAAGAATCAGATCGACGCCGACATGATTCGGTCCCTTGGTTCCAACATCGGGACCGCCTTCCAGGTCGGCTTCGCCGAGCTTTACTATGGCGACTATCACGCCATGTTCAGGAAATTCGAACGCGTCAAGGGGGTCACCGCGGATGATGTTCTGCGCGTTGCCAACAAGTACCTGACGGCAAAGAATCGGACGGTCGCCTATCGCGTACAAGTTGTGGAAAAGGGGAAGGAATCGGGCGCGGAGGAACAGATTGACCGGCAGGCGCTCATGCAGTATATCCAGACTCTGCCGCAAGATGAGCAGGCTGCGATTTCCCAGAAGTTTCAGAGCATGAGATCCGATGACGAGCGCAAGGCATTCGGAAAGGAACTCTGGGAGCGCGCGAAGGCTGTCAAGAGCAAGAAGTAAAGGAGAGAAGCAATGGCAAAGAAAGCCTCTGTGTTTATCCTGGCGGCGGTTCTCGCCGTTTCATTGGCATCGTCGGCGTTCGCTGGAAACGCGACCAAGCGTCCACATCCTAGCAAGCTCAGCTTTCCGTCGCTAAAGGTAACGACCCCGCAAGTGATTGACGCATCGCTTTCCAATGGGCTTGAAGGTTTCCTGGTCGAAGATCACGAGATCCCCGTCGTCGATATCGTGCTCCTTGTCAAAACCTATTTTTCCGATAGGGCCAAGTACGGCTTGAACGACATGGCCCAGTGGGTGATAAGGAATGGCGGGAGTGCGGCCTGGCCCGGGGACAAGCTCAATGATGAGCTCGAGTACCTGGCGGCGAGAATCGAGGTGTACGGCGATAATCTGAGCACAATCATCTCCGTTAATTGTCTGAAAAAAGACCTACCGCACATTCTCGACATCTTCGCCGATCTCGTCATGAACCCAACTTTTTCCGACGAGAAGGTCGAAATGAGGCGCCAGACCATGCTCGAGGAGATTCGCCGCAAGAACGACGAGCCCAACGCGGTTTCTCGGCGCGAATTCGCGAAGCTCATCTACAGTGATTATCCGTACGCCTGGGAGACGACGACCGAGAGCGTGAATGCAATAAAGAAGGACGACCTCGTTAATTTCCACAAGACGTACTTCCACCCGAATAACGCGATCATCGGAATAAGCGGAGACGTAACAAAGGACGAGATCGTTGCGGCACTCGAGAAGGTGCTAGGGAAATGGCAGCGTGTCGATGTCACCATCCCGAAGGTGCCCGACCTGACGGCTACTCCTGAGGCGAGCTGCAACTACGCATACATGGATATCAACCAGGCGTACATTTCGATTGGCCATCTCGGAATAAACTCCAATGATCCCGAGCGGTGCGCGGTCAACGTTATGAACTTCATCCTGGGCGGGGGGAGCTTCACGTCGTGGATCACCGAGAAGGTCCGCAGCGACGAGGGCCTCGCATACCATGCCGGATCGCGGTATTCTTCGGATCCGTGGGTGAAGGGGATGTTCACTGCTTCCGCCCAGACGAAAGCAGACGCCTGCAGCCGTGCGACCACGATCATGCTCGATCAGATCAAGCGGATGCGCGACATAGGTCCGTCGCCGGGCGAGGTCAAGAAAGCGATTGATTCTTACGTCAACAGCCAGGTCTTCGACTACGAGTCCAAGTCGCAGGTAGTGCGTCGTCTAGTGCAGCTCCGCTTCGAGGGTAGGCCGCTCGACACCCCCGAGAAGGACATGGAGACTTACGCGAAGCTCACAGTTGCCGACATAAAGAACGCGGCGCAGGAATATCTCCACCCAGACAAGCTCACGCTTCTTGTCGTTGGGAATGCGAAACTTTTCGACCGACCGCTTAGCGATTTCGGAACTGTGAACGAGATAAGGCTCGAGAAGGAGTGAGAAGGACGGGGCGGGTTTGGAGCGCCTCGTCGGTGAGCCCGATAGGGCTCGGTTGATAGACGTTAGATGTTCAGATGATCACATCAAACGAGTCAAAAGGTTGAGTTCGCCAATCTAACGTGGCAAGGAGGAATCCGTGGAGAAGACTATTCCTAGATCGCATCTCGGCGTTGCTGTAATGCTTGGATCTGTGTGGGGGTTATCCGAAGCTGCGCTCGGGATGGGGCTTCGGAGCTGTGCTTCTCTCGTGTCCGGTTCTTTGATGACGGGAGTGGCACTCTTTTTCATCGCCGCCGGGTGGGTTGTGGGCAAGCGTGCTTCACAGGTCGTCTTGCTCATCATAATAGCGAGCCTCATCAAGATGTTTGATGCTTTTCTCCTGTCTTTACCTATTCGGCACGGAGCCGTGGCTAACCCTATTTTTGCCTTTTTTATGGAAGGCCTTGCGTTCCTGGTCCTGGCAGGCATCATCAAAGGCGCTCTAGTAGAGAGAAGAACTGGTCAGGCTATTTTGGGAGGAGGGTCTGCCCTGGTAGCCGTGGGTCTCTTTCCTCTGGTCGGATTTGCAACCGGCATTCCTGCCTGTGTCTATCCCGGAACACGCATCCCTCTGTGTATCTATTTTGGTCCCCTGGCCGTTGCACTTTCGGTTCTCACGGTTCCTCTGGGATTCTGGGCCGGGGAGAAATTCAGGGCCACTGCAGAGGAATTATATGCGACGAATAAGAGAAGAGCGCTGAGGCATCTTGCCTCACCTGCAACTTTCGTTTTATGCCTGGCCATTGTTGCTCTCATTAGGCTGGCGTGATCGAGTCTGATGTCTTTGACGTAAATACAGCGGACGGTCGCAACTAACAGACGGAGGCATAGGAGGGGAAGAAAGTATGAAAGAGACCCTTCGTTTCATACTCAACGGTCACCCCACGGAATTGACGTCAGATGGGGAACGAATGCTCCTATGGGTATTACGAACAGACCTAGGTCTGACAGGAACCAAATACGGATGTGGAGAGGGATTCTGCGGAGCCTGTACAGTTCTAGTCAATAAAGAACCTGTCCGGTCATGCGGAATTCCGATAAAGGATGTCAATGGCAAAGACATCATCACTATTGAAGGACTGTCTCCAAACGGAAATCTCCATCCTCTACAGAAGGCCTTCATAACGCATGATGCTATGCAGTGTGGATATTGCACCTCAGGGATGATCATGAATGCCTACGGTCTATTGCTCAAGAACCCTCAACTCACCCGGGCAGAAATCATCGAGAGCATGGAAGGCAATCTGTGTCGATGTGGCTCTTACGGCAGAATAATCCAGGCTATCGAAACCGCAGCTCTGGAGATGAAAGGGGGGATGAATAGATGAGAAAGGGGGAATTTCCGCACCTGGATTTTTCTGACACGAATGCTGGGTTACCTATTAATCGCCGGGCGTTCCTAAAGGGTCTTGGCGGTGGAGTATTGATCTTATTCGCCATCGGAGACCTTTCAGTGCTCCAGGCACAAGAACGGCGTGGAGGAGGTATACAGTATCCCACTGATTTCAACGCTTACCTTCTAGTCGGAGAAGATGGTCGGGTCTCCTGCTTCACCGGTAAGATCGAAATGGGTCAAGGAGTAATTACCTCCCTGGCGCAGATGTTAGCGGATGAACTTGATGTATCTCTTGATTCAGTTGACATGATAATGGGAGACACGGAATTGTGTCCCTGGGACATGGGCACTTTCGGATCCATGACCACACGTTTCTTTGGTCCGCCCCTCAGGGCCGCTGGTGCAGAGGCTCGAGCTGTCCTGATGGAGCTGGGGGCAGAACGCCTTGGAGTACCAATCAGCCGGTTGACGGTAGAGGATGGAGTGGTATTTGATAAGAGTAATAGCAAGAATCGGGTGACCTACGCTCAGTTGGCGAAGGGAGCGAGAATCGGGAGACACCTTGAGGCAAAGCCACCAGAGAAAGAGCCCTCGGGGTTCAAAATCATGGGCAAGTCCGTTTCGCGTCGAGACGCACCGGAAAAGGTCACCGGAAAAGCGAGGTTTTCCGGTGACATTCGATTAACTGGTATGTTGTACGCGAGAATCCTAAGGCCCCCAGCTCACGGCGCAAAATTGCAAAGTGTGGATATCTCCGCCGTAAGAGAAATGAAAGGAGTCGGAACCATCCAGGACGGTGATTTAGTGGCTGTTCTCCATGAATATCCTGACGCGGCCGCGAAAGCCATCGACAGTGTAAGAGCTCAATACGATTCGCCGGACGCGAACGTCGACGACAAGACTGTTTTCGATCACTTACTCAAGGTTGCGCCGAAGGGCGAGATAGTCTCTCACGGGGGGTATCTAGCACAGGGGAGAAAACTGTCTGCGTATACCTTTGAGCAAAAATACTTGAATAGTTATGTTGCTCACGCCCCCATCGAAACTCATACGGCTACAGCTCAAATCGATGGAGGCAAAGTCACAGTTTGGGCATCTACTCAAACGCCGTTCAGCCTCAAAGAAGAAATTGCTCGTGCGCTGGGGGTTCCTTCTGGAAATGTCCGCGTCATCACACCCTATGTGGGGGGAGGCTTTGGCGGAAAGAGCAACAACCAGCAGGGTGTTGAGGCAGCTCGTCTGGCAAAGCTTGCCGGGAAACCTGTCCAGGTTGTGTGGACCCGCGGGGAGGAGTTCTTTTATGATACCTTCCGGCCAGCCGCGGTGGTCAAGATAACGTCGGGGATCACCAATTCGGGTACGATCTCACTCTGGGACTACGGTGTCTATTTTGCAGGAGAGAGAGGCGCCGAGCAATTTTATGATATTCCTCACCATCGAACGATGGTTCATGGATCTGGATGGAGAGGCGATCCAGGATCCCATCCTTTTGGCACGGGCCCGTGGCGTGCACCTGCCAACAACACAAATACGTTTGCCAGAGAATCACAGATCGACATTATGGCCTCGAAGGCACGGATGGATCCCTTGGAATTTCGCTTGAAGAATCTGAAGGACGAAAGAATGAAAAAGGTCCTCGAAGCGGCGGCGGAGAAATTCCGTTGGGCTCCGTCAAAAGCACCGAGCGGCCGAGGCTACGGCGTGGCCTGTGGTATTGATTCGGGCACCTACGTCGCACACATCGCTGAACTGGAGGTCGATAAGAAGAATGGCCTTGTGCAGGTTAGGCGCGTCGTCTGCGCTCAAGACATGGGTCTGGCGATCAATCCCGAAGGGGCAAAACTGCAGATTGAAGGCTGTATCACGATGGGATTGGGTTACGCTCTCAGCGAGGAGATCCATTTTAGGGGTGGAGAAATCCGTGACCTCAATTTCGACACCTATGAAATCACCCGCTTTTCCTGGACGCCGGAAATCGATACGGTGTTGGTTGATGGAGCAGATTCGCCTGCACAGGGCGGAGGGGAACCAGCAATCATTTGCATGGGTGCAGTAATTGCCAACGCCATCTTCGATTCCACCGGAGCGAGGCTGTTCCAGCTCCCGATGACCGCTCAAAGGATCCGGGAGGCAAAAACGATCTGATCGATGATTTATCTATTGACCGGCCCCGTCCATTCCGGAAAAACAACCTTTCTAACACAGATCATTCGGTCGTTGAGAGAGAAGGGGTTTGAGGTTGGCGGTTTCTTGAGTGTGCCGATCTGGAATGGTGACGAGCGCACGGGGTACGATTTGTACGATTTGAGCAGAGAGGAGCTGATTCCTTTTATCCGCGGGGACGGGGAAAGGTCTTGGCAGAAGATAGGGCCTTATTTTTTCATCCCCGATGGTCTCGAAAGGGCCAAGAATATCCTTCTTCGGACTGGGGCTACCGATCTTCTGGTTGTGGACGAGGTAGGCCCTCTGGAACTGTCCGGGCAAGGGTTGTGGCCGGTTCTGAAAGACGTAATCTCCAATTGCGGGAAGGACTGTCTTCTCGTCGTGAGGGAGAGCATCCTAGGAGATTTCCTGAAAACGCTGAGCGGTTTTGACGTAAAAGTGTTCCATATTCAAGACGAAGGCATCTTTGCTCGAATGATGGATGAAATCACGGATTAAGAACCCATTTCGGCTCTTATGGAGATTCGTTCACTTGGACTTGCGAAACGGAGTGTTTTCAAATGATGCGTTCTTGCTATATCTTGGGGAAGAGCTAGAAACGAAAAAATCTGCTTGCCCGGGGGGCAACTCTGTAGTAGAGTTTTTTTGTTTATGCCCAATGTTCGCGAACACACCTCCAGGTGTGCCCTGGGAAGGAGAAAGGTTTGAGCATCGCGCTGAAGGATCTTGCTAAGAATCATGTTCATAGACTGCGACCCTACATTCCCGGCAAGCCCATAGAGATTCTTGAGAGACAACTGGGCGTCAAGAACGCCCTCAAATTCGCCTCAAACGAGAACCCCCTCGGGCCTTCTCCACTGGCACTCAAGGCGCTTAGAGAAAGTAATCATCTCCTGAACAGATACCCTGACAGCAGCTCCTATTTTCTAAGGGAGAAGCTGGCGGAGCGCTTTGGTTTTCCCATGGGACAATTCATCGTGGGGAATGGTACGACTCAGCTCATAGAGCTCATATGCCACGTATTTCTTGGGCCAGGCGACGAAGCCGTCATTGCCGATCCCTCTTTTCTCATGTACCCGATCTGCATCGAGCTCATGGGTGCAAAGGCAGTAATGGTGCCTCTTAAAGACTACAGGCACGATCTGCCTGCGATGGCCAAAGCACTGTCGCCGCGGACGAAAATCGTCTTCATCTGTAATCCCAACAATCCGAGTGGGACCATTGTCACGAAGCCAGAAGTGAGAGAGTTCTTCAGCAAAGTACCCGAGCATGTTGTTGTTGTGTTTGACGAAGCCTATCACGAGTACGTGGAGCACAAAGAATACCCCGATGCCATGGAGTATCTGAGGGAAGGACGATTGGTTATCGTTCTGAGAACGTTTTCCAAGGTGTACGCGTTAGCAGGGTTGCGCGTGGGCTACGGAGTGGCATCTGAAGAAATGATATCTCTCTTGAACGCCGTCTCGATACCGTTCACGGCCACGTGTCTTGGGCAAGTTGCAGCACTGGCTAGTCTCAATGATGAGAAGCAGATAGCTAGAAGTCTTAAAGTAAATTCTGAAGGGATGCAATTTCTTTCTGACAAGTTCTCGCGCATGGGGCTCGGGATAGTTGAATCCTACGCCAATTTCATGGCGGTCGACCTCAAAACGGATGCGAGAGAGCTTTCTGCAGAGCTTGAGCGCAAAGCGCTTATAATAAGGGCCGTGGGGCTTGGGCTCCCGGCAAGTTTCGCAAGGATAACCGTGGGAACTCAAAGAGAAAACGAGAGGCTCGTTGAGGGCCTGAAGGAGGTGTTGAGAGGGAAGAAGCGCAAGAAGGAAGAAAGACGGGTTCGTTAGGCCCGTGTCTAGATACCGTAAGCGTTTTTGCATCGTGCTGTGATTCCTCGAACTCATGCAGAAAACCATTCCAAGATTCCCGGGGCTTCCTGATCAATCTGTGCGGCTCTCGCGCGAGCTTTTATCCCTCTCGGGGTATTGAGAAGGATAGCCCTTTTTCCACACAGCTCTTACAGCGCACTACCTTTTCCTCACCCCTGCCGTAGAGTAGGGTCGTCGCACTTAGCAGGGTCCTCACGGGGCATACGACCGCTACACATCCTAGGGCTTTCTTGGCGACTGACAGAGTCTGATCTTATGGCGACAGGCAGGTGTGCAGAGGTATGAGCAGGTCTCAAAGAAAACTGGCCATTGCCATAGACGGTCCCTCTGCCTCTGGAAAGACCACCACTGCAAAGGCCGTGGCACGGAGGTTAGGATATCTCCACGTTGATACCGGTGCGATGTACCGCGCGCTCGCCCTGAAGGCTGTCCGAGAGGACGCGAGCCTGGGTGACGCCAGTGAGGTCGAATCCTTCCTCGGCGGGACCTCGGTTGACTGCGTGGTGAGGGCTGGGTCATGTCGCGTTTTGCTCGACGGTGCCGATGTGACTGATGATATAAGGGAGAGCGACGTGAGCCTGAGATCCTCGGAGATTGCGGCCCTGCCTCAGGTGAGACGCTGGTTAGTTGCGCGGCAGAGGAAGCTCGCGGGAGGAGGAGGAGTGGTGATGGAAGGAAGAGACATCGGCACGGTTGTCCTGCCAGACGCTGATTTGAAGATCTATCTTGACGCGGCCTCAGAAGAGAGAGCTAGCCGCAGATGGCTGGAGGAGAGAGGGACTGAGGGGGACAGGTCTCGCAAGGAGGTCTTAAAGGAAATCGAAGACAGAGACCACAGGGACATGACGCGCGAAAACTCACCGCTTGAAGTAGCGCCTGGCGCGGTGAGGATAGATACGACTAGTCTTACGATTGATGAACAAGTGGAGGAGGTCTTGAGAGAGGTAAAGAGGGTACTTACAGGCGGGGGCAGTGGTGAGGCCCGGTGCAGTAGTGAGAGCGAGTGACCGTCCGTTGCATTGCGGGCGCCGTTTGGTCCGGCTTTAAATGGGGACTCTTTCATCCTGGCCGCGGGTTGGGACGGGTCGGTTTGAGAAGACTGCTTGTGGAGCATGGACGGGTAGGAGCGATGAGAAGGGGATACAAAGTTGCGTGGCACGTGACAAACGCGCTTTTCACTTTTCTTTTCGTTAGAAGAATACAGGGGAGGCATTTCATTCCGAAAGAGGGGGGCTTCATCGTAGCGTGCAATCACATTTCGTTCTGGGATCCGCCCCTGGTCGGAGATGCAATTCCGAGGGAAGTCCATTTTCTCGCGAAGGAGGAGCTTTTCCGGAACAGGGCATTTGCCTGGCTGATTAGAAGCCTGAACGCGATTCCCATACGCAGAGGACTCGTTGACCCAAGGGGAGTCAAGTCCGCGCTGGAAGCCATATCCCGTGGGAAAGGCCTTGTCATGTTTCCTGAAGGAGGAAGAGTGATGGAGGGCACCCTCAAGCCGGCTTTGCCAGGAGTGGGCCTACTTTCTGTTAAGGCAGGCGCACCTGTCGTGCCCGCGTACATCAGGGGCTCAAACACTATCAAGAAAGCGATGCTCAGACTCGCGCGGATAGACATTGCTTTTGGTGAACCTTACCTCCCGCCCAAAGATGAGCAGGCCAGCGGAAGCAAAGAGATCTACAGAAGCGTTGGGAATGAAGTAATGAGAAGAATCGCGGAGCTTAAGGCAAAGATCGACGGTGAGGCGAGGGTTGAGAGCGATGCGTAAGGCCAAGACAGCGGGACGCAGGAACGGGACGCTGAGGCGCAGAGCCAAGACAGCGGGTCATACGCTTCGGACGCGGAGACATGGGAACGAGACCGTGAGGCGCAGGCCCAAGACAGCGGGTCATACGCGTCTGACGCGGCGGCGCACGATGGAAGATAGGCTCCGCACAAAAGTCACGGTTGCCCCGGGCTCAGGCTTTTGTTTTGGTGTGAAGCGGGCCATCAAGCTCGCAGAAAGAGCACTTGAAGAGTCGAGAGGACCTTTCTACACTTTAGGAGAGCTAATACACAATCCACAGGTCGTGGGGGAGCTTGAGAAGAGAGGTTTCAGGGTCGCAAAAACGATTTCTGAGATTAGCGAGGGTACGGTAGTCATCCGTTGCCACGGTGCTTCCCCAGGTATCATCGAGGAGGCGAGGCGAAGAGGAATTCAGGTAATAGACGCGACGTGTCCTTTTGTAAAGAAAGCGCAGGAGCTTGCTTCATTTCTTTCAAGTGCCGGATACAGCGTCATTGTGGTGGGAGATCGCGGTCATCCTGAGGTAGACGCCATCGCGGGGACGCTCAAGGAAGTTGCTGTTGTTGGCACGGAGGCAGAAGCTTTGCGCTTAAAGAAAGCCAAGAAATTGGGGGTGGTTGCTCAGACTACACAGTCATTTGAAATGCTTTCCAAGGTTGTGACCGCGCTTTTGGGGAGAACTCAGGAGCTTTGTGTTCACAACACTACATGTGCGACAACTTCTCGGCGTCAAGCAGAAGCGCTTGGGTTGGCGGGTGAAGTAGACGTGATGGTAGTTGTCGGGGGAAGGAAAAGCGCTAACACTGCGCGGCTTTACGACATCTGTCGCAAGAGAGTAAGGCGCACTCACTGGGTCGAGACCACTGGCGAACTAAGACGCTCGTGGTTCAGAGGAGCCGTGCACGTTGGCGTGACCGGCGGCGCCTCAACACCCGATTGGCTCATCCGGGAAGTGGCCGATTGGATAGCTCCGATTGAAGCTCAAGGCAGAAGAGCTTCGGGCAGAAAGGCTCTGGGCACAAGAGGTTCATGCAGAAGAGATTGATCAAGGGCACACTTGCCTCGAATAGTGGCACGTCTGCCCGAAAGAACTACTGAAGAAGGGAGAATCATTGTAATGGTGGAAAACAGGGATGATGAAAACCTCCCGGTCGAGGAGGAAAAGCACAAAACTAGAAAGGAGGTTGGTCAGAGGAGAGAGTCCTCCCGGGGTGAACGCTACTTTGAGGGCGAACGTTCTTCTTCCGCAACTGGCCGGCGCTACGATCGTCCAATGAGGGCTCCGCGAGACGCCGGAATGGATGAGGACGATATGGAACAGCTCTCCCCGGAGATGCTTGCGCTTTATGAGGATTCCCTGAAGGACATAACAGAGGGGGAAATCGTAAGGGGCACTGTCGTGAGGATAGAGGGAGAAGACGTCCTCGTCGACGTCGGGTTCAAGTCGGAAGGGACAATACCGCTTTCGGAGTTTCCAGACCGAGAAAAGGTGAAGCCCGGGGCTGACGTGGAAGTCTACCTTGAGAAAATGGAAGATCAGGATGGACTGGTCGTGCTGTCAAAGCAAAAGGCAGACTTCGCAAAGGTCTGGGATCGCGTCAAGGAAGCGTCTGATAGTGGAGCAGTTGTCGAGGGCAAGCTGCTCCGGAAGATCAAAGGAGGTCTTGTTGTCGACCTCTTTGGAGTGGAAGCATTTCTGCCCGGTTCTCAGGTGGCGCTGCGCCAGGTTCAGAACATCGATCAACTCCTGAGCCAAGTTCTTCGCTTCAAGATTATCAAGCTAAACAAGCGGCGCAGAAACATCGTTGTTTCCCGTAGAGTTGTCCTTGAGGAGGAGAGAGCAAGGCAGAAGACGACCATACTCAAGGAGCTTGCCAAGGATCAGGTTCGAGAAGGTGTCGTGAAGAACATCACAGATTTTGGTGCCTTTGTGGACCTGGGCGGCATCGACGGTCTGCTTCACGTGACCGACATGTCGTGGGGAAGGGTGAGTCATCCTTCAGAGGTTCTCGCCATAGGAGATAAGATCAAGGTCAAAGTGCTCAGCTTCGAACCCGAACGGGAGCGCATTTCCCTCGGGCTAAAGCAACTCACCGCCTATCCTTGGGAAGACGTAGAAGACAAGTACAAGGTAGGTTCCAAGGTTAGGGGGAAGGTGGTGAGTATCACCGATTACGGCGCCTTTGTAGAGTTGGAGAAGGGCATCGAGGGCCTCATCCATGTTTCAGAGATGTCATGGACCAGGCACGTTCGACACCCATCGAGGGTGCTTGCCATCGGGGATACGATAGAAGCTGTCGTCCTGAAGGTGGACAAGGAGAATGAGAAGATCTCTCTCGGGCTTAAGCAGGTGGAACCCGATCCGTGGCTTACTCTCGATGAGAAATACCCCGTGGGCACAAGGCTGTGGGGAAAGGTGAGGAATCTCACCAACTTCGGTGCCTTTGTTGAAATCGAAGAGGGCATTGACGGCCTTGTTCACATCTCGGACATGTCGTGGACGAGAAGGATCTCCCACGCGAGTGAGGTTCTTAAGAAGGGTGATAAGGTCGAGGTTGTCGTTCTCCATATTGACAAGGACAATCGGCGCATTTCGCTGGGTTTGAAGCAGGTATCAGAAGACCCTTGGCTTGACCTTGTCGAGAAATTCCCTTTAAACTTGACCGTTCACGGTACCGTCGTGCGTCTGCTGGACAGGGGTCTCATTGTTGACCTGGGAGATGACATAGAGGGATTTGTGCCATTCTCCCAGATGGGCTTTGAAGATGTCAGAAAGCCTACAGACGTTTTCCAGACAGACGACGAGCTCGATCTCAAAGTCATAAGGGTTGACCCTGAAGCTCGCCGGATTGTTCTTAGCTTGAGAGCTTACTTGTCAGAGCTGTCTCCGGAGGCTGAGGAAGAATTCAGGAAGAGATACTTGTCAAGGAAAGTCGTTTCTCTAGAACCAGCCGCTGCGCCGCCTGTGGGTGCCGAACCGCCAGGGGGTCCTCAACCTTCTGCCAGTACTGGGCCGCCGGCCAGTGCCGAGCCTTCGGCGGGTGGTGAGCCTTCGGCGGATGGTGAGCCTTCGGCGGATGGTGGGGTAGGTCCTGCCGCCGGTGCCGATGTGCCGGCAGCCGAGGGTGAGAAGCCCGAGCAAGCCAAAGAAACTGGTGAGGAAAGCCAGAGGATGGCGGAGGACGCTCCGAAAGAACCGACGCAACCCGACACGGGACAGTCAGGATCTGCTCTCGATACCGGAGTAGACAAGCCGGGAGAGGGGCGGTCGTCTGAGACATCGGAGCCAGGGTCATCAGAGTGACCCGGGAGTTCAGCCAAAGCGGGGATTCTCTAGTGGGAGGTTTCTGACAAACTGGATGAGACGAGTTCTCGTTAGTACTTTTGGTTGCAAACTCAACCAGTATGACTCGCAGGTCATTTCCGAGAGTTTTGCTTCGAAGGGATTCGAGCTCAGTTCAGACATGCTCACGGCGGACGTCTGCGTCGTCAACACGTGCAGCGTCACCGCAAGAAGTGACTACGAAGCAAGGCAGCTCGTTCGGAGAATACTTCGGATCAATCCGCGAGTCCTGATGCTGGTTACGGGGTGTTACGCGCAGCGTGCCCCCCAAGAGATTGCACACATCGGGGGAGTGGGGCTTGTGGCTGGCAATGCGGAGAAATCCTCGCTCCCCGAGCTTGTAGAGTCCTTGTGCGACGGTGGTGAGACAAGGGTGAGTGCTCGGGCTAGTACCGATGGTGAAGTCAGGGTCAATGGTGAGGCCAGGATAGAGGTAAGTTCGCCCGGCGGGGTCGAGGAGTGTAGGGCCGTGCCGGATTGGATGAGCCATGTTCCTACGTTTCAACGCCGGTCCAGGGCGCTTGTAAAGATCCAGGACGGATGTGACGGGTTGTGCAGCTATTGCGTTGTACCTTCGGTCAGGGGTAGGAGTAAAAGTGAGCCGATTGAGCGAATCCTGGAACAGGTGAAATACCTGAGCGCCTCTGGTTTCAGAGAAGTGGTCTTGACTGGCGCAAGGACTGGGAGCTACGGGAATGACCTGGGAGACGGTTACTCCCTTGAAACCCTCTTGGGAGCATTAGTCAGAGGCGAGGACGGATTGAGATTCCGTCTCAGCTCTCTTGAGCCGGGAGAGGTCAGCGCTTCGCTCGTGGAGTATATGGCTCAAGAGGAAAAGGTGTGCAGGCATTTCCACGTACCTGTGCAAAGTTGCGATTCTGAAATCTTGAGAGCAATGCACCGCCCCTATTCGCCTACGGAATATGTTGAGAAGATTCAAATGATTCATTCTCGGTTTTGTGATGCGTGCATTGGGAGCGATGTTATAGTGGGATTCCCGGGCGAGACGGAATCAGCTTTTGCGAGAACCTATGGGACTATCGAGAAGCTCCCGCTCAGCTACTTGCACGTCTTTCCGTTTTCCAGAAGACCTGGCACGCGGGCCTCGGATATGAAGCAGGAACCCACTCGTTCTGTCAAGAGGGCACGAGCTTTTGCCTTGCGAGCGCTGGGTATGAGAAAGAAGTCTGCTTTCGCCGAGTCTCAGGTAGGAACTTTTGCGGAGGCCGTTCTGGAGGAGGAAGTGGAACCCGGCCTTTTCAAGGGTACTACGGGCAACTATTTGAAGGTGTTGGTGCGAGCGAACGGAAAGAGAGTCAAGGACGCGATACCCGTGAAAATAGCTTCAAGAACCAACGATACTCTGTTAGCCCGGGCGTGTTGAATAAGCTCGGGTGTGGTGAACGAGCTCAGGGGTCCTGAAGACCCTGAGGTCTACTGAAGAAAAGGAATGATTCGGGTGAGATACTACATAGAGACGTATGGCTGCCAGATGAACGTGTACGATTCTGGGAAGCTGGCAGAGATGCTCAAGGAGAACTCCTTTTCAGAGACTCCGAATCCTGGCGAAGCCGATTTCATCCTTGTCAATACCTGTAGCGTGAGGCAGCACGCCGAAGAAAGGGCCTTGGCGAGAATAGGCGAGCTGGGTCGTGTCACGGAGAAAACGAAGGCCGTTCTCGCAGTTTGCGGTTGCATGGCCCAAAGGCTTGGACCGGAAATCCTCAAGAAGCGCGGGGTAGACATTGTTGTTGGTCCGGACGCCTATTCAGTCTTGCTGCCGGCATTTGAGAAGTCGAGAGCAACTGACTCTAAGACCCTGGACACGACAAGGAATCCTGGGTTCCGATTTCGGGTTTCCAGCGATCGAGCTGGTCAAGGGCTCAGGGCCTTTGTCGGCATAATGAAGGGTTGCAGTAACACGTGTAGTTTCTGTATTGTGCCTGCTGTAAGGGGGCCAGCAATCAGCAGGCCGCACAAAGAAGTGCTGGAAGAGGTGAGGGAGCTTTTGGACGGGGGGGCACGGGACATCACACTAATCGGCCAAAATGTGAACGCGTACGGCGACGAGGAACTGAGTTTTGCGAAGCTCCTTGCCATGACATCCGACGCGGGCCCCGGCTCCAGGGTGAGGTTCACTACTTCGCATCCCAAGGACATGTCCGAATCGGTGATCGAGGTCATGGCAGAGCGGGAGAACATTTGCGAACACCTGCACCTGCCCTTGCAGTCCGGCTCGAATCGCATACTCGAACGTATGCGCAGGGGGTATACGACCGAGCGGTACAGGGAAATAGTTGGGGCCGGAAGAGACCTCGTCCCTGGTATAAGCATCACAACAGACTTAATCGTAGGTTTTCCCGGGGAGACGCTTGAGGATTTCAAGAAAACCTGCGCCTTTGTTGAGGAGTTGAGATTCGATTCTGCATTCATGTTCAAGTTCTCGCCAAGGCCGGGTACGGAAGCTGCTTCCATGAGGGACGACGTGCCAACGCTTGAAAAGGAAAGGAGACTCTCTGAGCTCATCCACATCGAGCAGCGTGTGTCCTGGGATAGGAGCGCCGCTCTTGTTGGCGAGGTCATGGAAGTGCTTGTAGAAACTGAAAAAAAGAAAGGCGTCGAGAGATTCCTTCTTGGCAGGACAAGATGTAACCGGACGGTGCGTTTCAGCGGGCCCGGTGAGCTTGTTGGTAAGTTTGTGAACATAGGCATTGACTCTTCAAAGGGGATTTCGCTTTTTGGGTCGCTCGTACATGGCTAGCGTAGTTGGAGGTGATTCTTTTGTGGTTTGTTAGGATGTTTCTTTTGCTCGTTGTCTTCGTTGTGGTTCTGGGTTTTGCTCTGCTGAACCAGGGCAAAACGGTTGACATTGCGTTCTTCTTTCCTGAGGAAGCTCATACCTACAATGTTCATCTCATATTTGCCTTGTTCGGGGCATTTGTGATGGGAATGGTCGTGTGGTTTTTCATATCACTCGGGCATGACATCAAGGTGCGCCGAGAGGCATCAAGATTGCGAAAGGAGAACAAGAAGCTGCTCGAGGAGTTGAGTGCTCTCAGGAATCTTTCCATAGACGAAGTCGGTGTCAAGCCGGAGTGATCCCTGGCTGGAGAGACTCGGCGTTAGGCCGGAATCATGATTCCAGAGCAGACGAAGTAGGCGTTAAGCAGAGTAGGAGCCCGACTCAAGGAGTCCGTCCCAATGTGGTTAGAAGTGCCAGTGATAATAATCGGCCTCGCTATCGTCATTGCCGTTTACCTTGTATGGAGGGTTACGAGAGTGAAGCCTGCGCCTTCCTCTTCGAACCACTCTACCTACGCGCGGGCCCTGAACTGCCTTCTGGAGGGGGATGACGAAGGTGCAATACGAAACTTGAGAGAGGCGATTCGCGAGGACACGCAGAATGTCGACGCATACATCAGGCTCGGAGACCTCTTGCGAAAACGAGGAGAGATCGAGAAGGCACTCAGAATACACCGTGGTTTGACCGTCAGGACGATCTCAGACCGAACATTGCAGGAGTCGCTCTACAGAAGCCTTGCGGAGGACAACCTTGCTTGCGGGAAATACCAGGAAGCGATTGTGTGCGCTCAGAAAATCAGAGCAATGAACAAACAGAGCGCCATCCCCTTGCGACTGATGACGCGCGTTTACGAGATACAGAGAGAGTGGGACAAGGCTTACGAGATGCAGGAGGAACTGGAGAAACTAGAGGCAAAGAGAGGGCGTCCATTTCTGGGATTGTATAAGAGCTACATCGGTTATGATTTTCTGAAGCGGGGTAAGCCCAAGGAGGCAAAGAGGTACTTCAAGGACGCACTGAGGCTGGATAGCGAATGCGTGCCAGCTCTTCTCCACTTGGGCGATATATATTTCGAGGAAGGCAATCTGAGAAGAGCGATCAACCTCTGGGAACTCGTGGCTTCACGCTTCCCCAAAGTAGCGTATATCGTCTTCGCCAGACTCGAAAAGGCCTACTTCGAACGAGGAAACCTCAGCGACATCGTGGCGGTGTACGAAGCGATTCTTAAGGAAAGCCCGAAGAACGTGAGGACTCTCATCGAGCTAGCGGGTCTCCACCAAAAGAAGGGAGACCTCAAAGAGGCGGTGCGTGTGTTGAGAGAAGTTCTGGCCTATGATCCGGCCTCTGCTCTAGCCAGGCAGCGTCTGATAGCGTTTCTCTACGAGATGGGTGATACGGACGAGGCCATGGAGGAGATGAAGAGATTCTTGGAGGTCATAGGCGCGAGAACAGAAGACTATGTCTGTTCAGCTTGCGGATACCGTTCTTCAGACGTGCTGTGGCGCTGTCCCAAATGCCAGGCGTGGGAGAGTTTTCTTTGATGAGAGGCCTTTTGGTGAGAAAAATAGCTCTGATCTCCATTGGACTGTTCCTGTCTCTGCAATCGGTAGCAGGAGCTCAGGAACTCGCGAAGGCCTGGGAACTGCTCGGCAAAGGGGAGAGAGAACGGGCAAAGGAGATCGCGGCGTCCGTCCTGGCAAGTGCGCAGAATCAGAAGGCAAAAGGCGAGGCATTTCTTGTTCAGGCCCTGTGCGAAGAGAACGGGGAGCGAGCACGGAGCGGGCTAAACCAATTTGTGTCCTTGTTCCCCGGTCATCCGCTCCGATGGCGAGCGGAGATGGAACTGGGTGTTCACGATTACGCACTTGGCACCTACAGCGGAGCTGCCAAGCATTTTGAAAAGGTGAAGGAACTCAAGCCACTCAAAAGGGAACAAGTTAGAGCAGTTTACTGGCTCGGTCTCGCGCTCGAGGGAGCAGGTGACATGGCAAGAGCCAAACAGCACTTTGAAGCTGTGAAGGTTGATGACGCAGGGACGGGTCTCGCCGAAGTGGCGGGTCTTGGACTTGCTGATTGCCTCAAGGCCCAGGGAGACTACTCGACGGCGCTTTCGGAGTATATGGGAGTCAGCACAACCTACGGCCGCGGCAACTGGCTCCCGTGTGCACTATACGGTGCGGGAGTTTGCCTCGAGAAGCTTGGAAGAGAAAGCGATGCAAAGCAGATTTACGCTAGGCTTAGACGAGAGTTCCCCGGAAGCTTCGAGGCTACGATTGTCGGGGAACAGACCAAAGGCCCAACGAGAGAAAAGGTGATCACGACAGAGGCTCCGAGTTACAGGGTCCAGCTGGGTGCCTTTAGTCAGGAAACAAATGCGAGCGCGTTGGTGGCCCTGCTCAAGGACGAGGGTGTGGCGGACGCCGGGATAGTTCAAGAGGAACGAGGTGGAAGAGTCCTCTACATCGTTGGCCTGGGAGGGTTCCCCTCAAAGGAAGCTGCCCAGCGCAAAGGGAAGGAGCTCTCAGCCCGTCTGGGGCTTTCCTATAGCATAGTTGCAAAGTGACTCGGCTTGCGCAGCGACGTTGTCCCGCAAGACACTGCGCTACTTCCCCTGATGCGGCTTCCTCAAGGGAATCCAGCCCTCTTGCGCACAGATTGGCGGTACCCGCGTGAAGAAGCAAACTCCGATGATGCGTCAGTATAGCAGGATCAAGGAGAAGTATCGGGACTACATTCTTCTCTTTAGGATGGGAGACTTCTACGAGACTTTCTACGAGGATGCTATCACAGCTTCAAAAGTCCTGGGGCTTGCGCTCACTTCAAGAGATAGAGACGAAGAAGGAAAAATTCCTCTT
>Ga0315279_10004362_pt1 | contig 19013 bp, 17 predicted proteins | sample YL17G06_20_MG_FD_203694 | JGI IMG/M metagenome (GOLD analysis project Ga0315279, IMG submission 203694) | Sediment microbial communities from Yellowstone Lake, YNP, Wyoming, USA - YL17G06_20 | ecosystem: Environmental > Aquatic > Freshwater > Lake > Sediment | place: USA: Wyoming | collected... | reverse complement strand
CAGTGAGCCTGTACATCCTGAGCTCGTAGCTCCTGCGGAACCTCTTGATGACCCTGTTGAGGGTCTTCTCCACCGCTGACGCGACCGGACATTCGGGCGCCGCGACCTCCATGTTCACGGGGATGAACCTGAGGAGCCTCCCGATGATGTCGTCGTCCGTGCCGTTGTCGTATTTCCCCGGCTGAAGGATGGGATCGCCGGTCTTGGCCCTGCCGTCTTTCCCGTTGGTCGAGTTAGCGAGCACGTGGTTGTTGGAGAGTATCAGGGGTTCCCCGGTCTTGCGGTCGTAGACCACGGCCCCGAAAGTGCCTGCCGTTATCCTGTAGTGGCCGATGCTGATTCCGGGCATCGCAGGCCTATGTCTGGCGGTCCTGGACGGGCCCGTTTCGGACCCGAGGGCGACGACGTCGCCGACCTCTATGACGTCGGTGTCGGCATCTTCGATGCTGCCGGGCACCACCTCGTAGGCCGCAAGCTCGTCCCTGGGCAGCTTCTTCCTGACCAGGACGGTCAGCGACGGTCTACCCGTCGATTCGCCTCCAATGTGCTTGTGGCCCTTTCCGACCCCGACGACGTTGGGAAGTCCTAAGAGCCTCGGGGCCGAGATCCTGAGGGCCCTCATGACAGCGTCCATGGCCCTCCCTCCCTTTTCTCGCATAAAGTGTCTGTAAACACCTTATGTACCTGGGTTTCAGGAGGTTACGGTGGACAAAGCAGCCGCTGCGACTCACGCTGCTGCGGTTGCTGCGGTCGCGGCGGTTGCTGCGGGCAAACGGAAAGGCCGCGCTTTGCGCGCGGCCTTCGGATCAGCCGGAGTTCTCAGGGACCGGAACCCCTACCCCGGTTCCCCACCTTGCTCGTCGAACCGGATCTCGACAGCGTCCGTGAGGACGTCGATGTAACTCCAGGACATGTGCCTGCTCTCCTCATCTTCGAAGCGGACCACGAATATGCTGTTGTAGGTCTTCTCCAGCACGCCTTCCCTTTCGAAGACCCGTCTCCGGCCCTCGCTGGCTCTGACCTTCACCTTCTCGCCAAGGTGGCTATCCAACCTCTCGCGGATAGCCTCAAGTACTGCCTTCTCTGCCACGGCTATCCCTCTCCTCGCGGATTACTTCGAGTGCTTATCTGCCACCTGGGACGCCCCGTAGGCGTCCGGTTTGATCTTGGCAGCGAAGCCGCTGCCCGAGATCTCCTGCACGAGGTCCTTGATCATCGTCCTGGTCTCGCCATTCCTGCCGACGTCCAGGTGGATCTCGACGTTCAGGTCAGAGTGACCGTTCTTGGACATCTCGGCCGCAAGCCTGGAGGCCACGTCCAAGCTCAGGTGAGCTTCGTAGAAGATCCGCTGCCTCAAGCTCGGCATCTTCCTCACGTGGGTGCGGGTGTAGAAGTACCTCCCACCCTTTCCCAGCCTGTGTACGACCACCGCGGTGACGAAGCAGACCTGGTCCCTGGACTGCGAGTCGCTCCCAACGATAAGCTTGTAGTCGGCGTGGGGGTCCTCCGCCATGAAGCCGCAGATATCTTCAAACATGGCGCCGAACGACATCGGCCCCTTGGTTGGACTCACGAAGTACACCTGCGACCCTCCCCCGTCACCTTTCCAACAATTTTATCACTTCTTGACCTTTGGCGCAATTATGCTGGCAATTTACGCTACATGGGGGCGCTGGCAAGCCCGTCAGGCTTCGCGGATGATCGGTTGTACCGCCTTCGCGAGGCGCACGAACCCATCTACGCCAAGATCCTCCGGCCGTTCTTCGGGATCTATGCCGCTCTGCGTGAGGGCCGAGGAAAGCGCGTCCCGGTCGACGGCTATGTCCCTGAGCCCGTTCAGCAGAGTCTTCCTCCGCTTCGAGAAGGCAGCGCGCGACACTACGTCCAGCACTCTCTCTTCCTCCGCCGAGAGCGGGAAGGACGGCTTCACTTCCAGGGCCACCAGGCACGACCCCACGTTCGGACGGGGGACGAACGAGCCCCTGGAGATCCTTCTCTCGATGGAGACCCGGGACCGGTACTGGCACCAGAGGGACAGCCTGCCAAAATCCCTGGTCCCGGGAGGTCCGGCCATGCGCTCCCCCACTTCCTCCTGGACAACGAAGGAGATGCGGCTCCAGCGGGTCCTCTCGACCAGGACGTTGTAGAGGATGTCGGAAGTGAGGTAGTACGGCAGGTTTCCGCAAAGGACCAGGCTTGCGTCCGGGCGCTCCTGGCTGAGAGCGCTGCCGGAGAGGTCGTAGTCGAGGGCATCGGTCCAGATCCACGTGAGGTTAGCGATGCCGGCGCAGGTCGTCGCGACTGCGGGGGCGAGGTCCCGGTCCATCTCGATCGCGTAGACCCAGCCGGCCCTGGCAGCGAGCTCCCTGGTCAAAGTGCCGATCCCGGCCCCTATCTCGAGGGCCGCCCATTGTCCCTCGGAAGGGATCATGAGGCGGGCGACGACCTGGAGCAGGGCGGGGTCGATCATGAAATGTTGCCCCAGGCGTTTCTTGGGGGCTACGCCGTACCTGCTAAGGATCTGGCCGTACTTTGGACCGGAGGTCATTCAAGTATGTAGACTTTGAGCCTTCTCATTCCCCAGATGAGCGCCTCGTCGTGGGTGTCGAAGCATACGTCTATCCTGTCGCCCCTGATGGCGCTGCCCGTGTCAGCCGCGATGGCGAAGCCGTAGCCGTCAACATATACTCTGCTCCCGAGGGGTATAAGTCCCGGGTCGACCGCGATGATGCCTTTCTTCGCGGGCAGCCCCGTCCGCGTCGTGCCTGACGCGTACGGGCCGCAGCACTTCGTGCAGGGGCAGTACGCGGTGGAAAGCACCTCGATAGCCCGCTGGAACCTTATGCTCTGGCCGCCGCGGTAGACTTCGCTGAGAGTACCCACGAGGATGATCTGAGCTTTCGGAGCCTCCACTTCCTCGCGAGATTTCTCTCCTCTCGACGCCTCCACCCCATCCTCATATCTCACAGTGTAAGTGACCTTGGCGATGCCGGGGACTCCGCCCCGGTAGACCTCGATCAGGCCCGCTTCGAGCGACTCGTCTTCTCTTCGCTCGGTACCGTAGTCCACTTCCTCCTCCAGAGTCACCTCGCCGTAGGTGACCTTGACCACCTTGATCACGCCCGACTCCGGGACATCCTGATCCGCGCCCGGCACGACGACGTCGTCGGGACCAGGAGCGACCCTGCCCGCAGCCAGAACGGCTCCCACTTTCCTCTCCGAGGTCAGGACAGTCGTCACTTGGCCGCCGCTCATCACGAACACGGGAGTAGCCCTTAACACTGTCACTTGGGTGCCGTCCTTGAGGGGGGCATCCAGCCCTGGGACGCAGGAGTCGCCGGGCCCCAGCTCTATGCCGGCATGAGATAGCGCGTCCTTCACGGTCCTTGCCATAGTTGAGAACTCAACCTGCCGGTCCCAGGCAGTGATGACCACTTCTCTGGTTGCCACGCGGACCACCGCAACGCAGGATGTCGCGAGCAGGGCCGCGAGGATGGAGGTGACTATTAAGAAGGGCAGCGGGCTGCGATCATTCTTCCTTCCAGTCGCAAGGACCCACAAACGCAATAGAACATCCCTCCACTTAGGAGAATTCTCTTCTAGGATCTGCTCTTCCTTCCAGGGGAGGATATCGCCGGTCCAAGATGGGACTCCATACCTACTCCAGGGCGCCGCGGATCGCGCTGAACGGCTGCTCCCGTGGGTCTTCGTCAAGTTCTTCCGTCACCAGGTATTCTTGCGCGTTGCGGGCCATCTTATGCGGAAAAGCCCTCCCGCGGGTTCACTTACCTGGCGTGGCAAGCTCCGCCAGGAAGGCCCTGGAGGCGTTGGCGGCTGTCATCTCCGAGACAGATGCAGCAGGCAGCCCCAGAAGGCCGGCCACCAGGTCCCGCACCTCAGTCACGAAGGAAGGCTCGTTCCTCTTGCCCCTCTGGGACTGGGGCGCCAGATAGGGGGAATCCGTTTCCAGCAGTATCCGGTCGCGCGGCAGGTACCTCACCGTTTCCCTCAGGTCGATGTTCTTCGGGAAGGTCAGTATCCCGCCGAGACCCAGGTAGCCCCCGAGGTCGAGGCATCTTGCGGCATAGTCCCGGTCACCTGTGAAGCAGTGGAAGACAGCCGGTTGCGGCGTCCCAAGGTCCTTGACCGCGCAGAGCACTTCCCGCGCCGCATCCCGCTGGTGGATCACGACCGGGAGCCCCTTCTTCCGGGCAAGGGCCAGCCCCATCGCGAAGCATTCCACCTGGACGACTTCTGCCGAGCGGCCTCTGGAGAAGTCCAGCCCGATCTCGCCTATGGCGGCTATCTCGGGGTTGTCGTCCAGCAAGGCCTCGACTTGCTTCCAGGCCCCGGCCAGCCCGTCGCGGGACGGCGGAACGCTCCCGGGGTGGATGCCTACCGTGCACTTGCCTCTAAGCCTACGGGCCAGGGAGACCGCCTTGACCGAGGACTCCACATCGAAGCCCACCTCGACGAAGGAGACTCCTCGCTCGCTCGCGCGCCTGACGACGTCATCGCGGTCGCGTTCAAAGTCCTCCATGGACAAGTGGGCGTGACTGTCGACAGTCGCCGGTTCAACAGGCTGATCATCGCGGCCAGCAGGTTCAGGAGACCTTGCTGCCATTCTTCACATCGCGGTCGACGGTGAGGAGGGCGAGGCCCTGGTCGTCCTTGGCCGCCAGGAGCATCCCCCGCGATTCGACGCCCCTGATGACGGCAGGTTCCAGGTTGTAGACCACGATTACCTTCTTGCCGACCAGTTCCTCGGGAGCATAGTACATGGCGATGCCCGCTATTATCTGCCTCGTCCCGTCGCCGGTGTCCAGCTCCAGCCTGAGCAGCCTGTCGGCTCCCGGGACTCTCTCGCACGAGACGACCTCGGCGACTCTGAGGTCGACCTGTCTGAACTGCTCAATAGCGAGGACGCCGGCCTCCTCCTTGGAGCAGACCTCTCCACCGCCTCCCTGCACACTGGCCTGCGGAGCGACCGGCCCCCCGGCCGGAGGCTTCTCTCTGCCGGCGCCGCGCTCCTCATCCTGCTCCTTCTGCAGCACTGCTTCCTCACCCTCCTCCTCTATCCTCGGGAAAAGCGGCGCGCCGCTCATAGCTCTTGGCCCCCCGAGGGATACCTTTCGCAGATCTTAACATCCAAAGCCTCCTAAAGAAAGGCTGACCTGCCCCTCGGCTGTGTAAGAAGATGTCGAAACCCGCTTGACGGTTTCTGGCACATCTGGTATCTATTCTGTGATACCTGTGTCGATCCATGGAGAGGAACCGGCAGGAGGTGAGTCCTGGGCATGATGAAGTCAACTGGTGTTGTACGTAAGGTTGACGAACTGGGCAGAGTCGTGATCCCTATCGAGCTCCGCAGGACGCTGGACATAGGCGAGAAGGATTCTCTCGAGATCTACGTAGATGGGGAGAGCATCATCCTCAAGAAGTACGAGCCTGCTTGCGTCTTCTGCGGGAACGCCGCCGATGTGGAGATCTACAAGGGCAAGAGAGTCTGCAAACAGTGCCTGGAGGAACTAGCGCGGATAGCGAAATAGAAAGCGCCGCGATCGCTCTCGCGCGGGGTGTTCCCGTACATAGACGCTAAGCGAAGGACAGGTATCATGGGAGGCCGGCTAAGTGACCGGCCTCCTCTGTATGCTGGTGTAACCCAGGCCCGGTCTGAGAAGGCTCCTTTGAGGGCCCGGCCTCGGGCTTCTTCTCTTCCGGCTTCTTCTCTTCCACCTCTTCGGCCGGGAACTCCAGGATCTTCCCGTCCTCCATTTCCACGGAGATGACACTCTTGAGGGGATTGAGCGAGGCTACCTTGCCCTCGCCTTCCGGGGTGACCACCCGCGTGCCGGCCTGGGGCATCGAGCTCCTGGCATCCTCGTAGTGCTCGCACTCGAACCGGAGGCAGCACAGGAGCCTGCCGCAGCTGCCCGAGATCTTCGTGGGATTCAGCGACAGGTTCTGGTCCTTAGCCATCTTGATCGACACCGGAAGGAAGTCGGAGAGGAAACTGGCGCAGCAAAGCGGCCTGCCGCACAGGCCTATCCCGCCTGTCATCTTGGCCTGGTCACGCACGCCTATCTGCCTCAGCTCGACCCGCGTCCGCAGGGACGACGCCAGGTCCTTGACCAGCTCTCGGAAGTCCACCCGGCCGTCGGCTGTGAAGTACAGGACTACTCTCGAAGCGTCGAAGGTGTACTCGGCGTCCACCAGGTGCATCTCAAGACCGTGGGCCGCTATCTTCTGCCTCGCGATGTCCATGGCTTCGCCGGCCTTCTTCCTGTTGCCTTGGTCCACCACCAGGTCCTCGGGAGTAGCCGCACGGATGACCCTCCTGAGCGGGCTCATCAGCTTCTCCTCGGGTACCTCCTTCAAACCGGTGAGCACGGAACCCATCTCTGTGCCCCGGACAGTCTCGACAAGCACGCGGTCCCCGGGCTGCAGCTGAAGGTCGCCGGGGTCGAAGTAGTACATCTTACCCCTGTCTTTGAACCTCACTCCTACTACAACGGACATCGGTCTTTTCCTCTCTTCGGCGCCACACTAATCACCCAGCGTGCGCACCAGATCCATGAATAGGACTGACAGCGTGAGAAATGCATTCGTGTTGCTGTCCAGCCTTTCCTTCGCTTTGAGCAGGGCATTCACAGCGCGGTACAGCCGCCGCATCTCCTGCTCCACCTGCCTCGGCGGGGCCTCGCCGTTCTGGAAGAGGACCACGCGCGATCTGAGTCTCCTAACCAGGTCTATCTCCAGGCCATCCAGAACATCTACCCTGACGGCCGGCTCCATCTTGGAGTGCCTCTGGGCCAGGTCCACCGGTGAGCCCTGCAGCACCTCGGTGAGAACCTGATCTCCGCCCTGAACGTCCCCCAGATTCCGCTTGAGCATCCGAAGGGCCCTCTCGATACTCCCGTCAGAGTGCTCGGCCGCTTCGCTGGCGGCTTCCGCCGGCACCCCGTGGCGACTCACAAGGATCTCCTGAAGGGCGCGAGCAGGGAGTTTTCGGAACGGCACTACCTGGCACCTCGAGACGATGGTCTCAGGTATGGCCCTCATGTTCATGGCGGTCAGTATGAACGTGACGTACCCAGGCGGTTCCTCCAGGATCTTCAGGAGAGCGTTGGAGGCGTCAGGCGTCAGGGCTTCGGCGTCCTTGATCAGGAAGACCTTCCTCGAAGAGTGGTAGGGCTTGGATATGGCCTCCTTCAGGATCTCGTGGGACCTCCGGATCTTGATGGTACTGACTTCCTTCTCAACCTCGTAGAGGTCCGGGTGAACATGGTTCGACACGGCTCGGCACGACCAGCATTCCCCACAGCCTCTCCCGGTCACACCGGGTTCATCGCGGTCGCACAGGAGGCCCCCGGCAAACTCCAGAGCGAGGGTTTCCTTCGGCGAACCCTTCGGTCCTTTGAAGAGGTAGGCATTGGCGATGCGGCCCGACTTCAGGACAGAGCGAACTATGCCCGCGGGGATCTCGTTTCCCCGCAGGATAAGGTCGTTCTCTCGCGAGGGGGTCCCTTCCGGCATCAGATCTTCAGAAATCTCTCCACCGGCAGGATGAACACCGTGGCGCCGCCGACCACCACGCCGACGGGGTACGGGACGTAGGATTCCCCCGGCCCCAGCGGAGTGACCGGCGTTACAAGCTGCTCGCGTGCGCGGCAGGTCTTCTTTATGACGTCAAGCACTTTCTCCGTCTCCCCATCGTCGACGCCGATAAGCACCGTCGAGTTGCCTTCCCTGAGAAAGCCTCCCGTCGAGGCCAGTTTTGTCGCGCTGTAGCCGGCACGGATCAGGCTTTCAACCAGGCGCGGGGAGTCCTTGTCCTGAACCACCGCGATTATGAGTTTCACAGGGGTCTCCCTCCCATCCGCTCGCTTACGACACCCATGACTTCCTTGAAGACGATCCTCTCGATCCGGTCTCTCGGCAGGGTGCCGTCTACAAGCTTAATACGACCTGGAAAACGCCCGGCTAGTTCCCGGTAACCTTGCCTTACGCGGGCGTGATACTCGTCATCGCGCAGCTCGATCTTGTCCTTGCTCTTGGGTGCCAGTCGCTCGCGAACGACGAGCGGGTCACTGACGTCAAGCACCAGCGTTAGATCCGGGGTCAGGTTCCCCGTAGCGATCCTGCTAGTGCTTTCTATGTCAGGGATAGGAATCCCTCCCGCATAGCCTTGGTAGACGACAGTAGAGTCGGTGAACCTCTCGGCCAGGACGACCTTGCCTGCGTCCAGGGCCGGACGGATGACCTCGCGGACGAGCTCGGCGCGGGAGGCGGAATAAAGGAACATCTCCGCCAGGATGTTCCGGTCGGGGCCGGAGGGGTCAAGCAGGACCTTCCGCACCATCTCCCCGAAGTCCGTGCCGCCCGGCTCCCGAGTCACCACCACTTCCATGCCGGAAACGACGAGCTCCCGCGCGACCGCCGCGATCTGCGTGCTCTTCCCCGAACCGTCGCAGCCCTCGAACGTTATGAAGACTCCACGCAAAATACCTTCATCTCTCCTTCACCGGCCCTGATGCCGCGCCCAAGCACGTTCAGCCCCGCCCTCTTTGCGTGCAGGATGTATTCCACGACGTCCCGGTCAATCCTTTCACCCGGCGTAAGGACAGCGGAACCCGGAGGGTATATGACAACGGTGTCAGCCGAAACCTTGCCTCGGGCGTCATCGGTGGCCAGAGGGCGCGACCTCGACAGGAACGCCTCCCGGAGTGACATTGACCTTACCGGCCGCGGCGCCTCGCGCAGCAAGGAGGAAGCATTACTACTCTGGCGCGACCCCGGCTCGGACGATTCCGTCCCTTGCCGCGATATGGAGAAATGTTCTGCCAAGTCCCTGAACGCGGCTTCGACTGCCTCTATTGCCGGTCCCCCATCGGCACCTGTCACGACCAGCAGCACGTGCTCCGGCCCGGTCATTTCGGGGATAACCCGCCATTTCTGTACCAGGTAGGCGACAGCTTCCGGCCCAGTCAACCCGAGACCGCCCAGGTTGACCAGCACCCTGCCCGGGTCATGCAGGAGTCCCGGGGGAAGTCCTGCTGCCGGATGATAGCCAGCCACCGCAAGCCCGGGGATCTTCGACAGTCTTTGGGCAAGCTCCATGGCCGTCTCGACTCCCTGGTTGACCCACCGTCCGCCGTCGTTCCCCAGGACATGAATTGCCTGTTCAATCGACGCCATGAGAATGTAGGACGGGGACGTGGACTGAACGGCTCTGAGAGCTTCCTCGACAGCAGACACTAACCCCGGGAAGCGGGCCGGCGAGGACGGCCCCACGTGCAGGAAACCTGTCTGGGTGAACGCGACGGTCGTCTTGTGCGCTCCGTGTGTAACCAGGTCAGCCCCTGAACTCAGGGCAGCCGGCGGAAGTCCTTTTCCGACTCCAAAATGTGTGCCGTGCGCCTCGTCGACGACGAGAACCATGCCGCGTGCGTGAGAGAGATCCGCCAGTTCCGAAAGGTCCCTGGCGAACCCGCAATAAGTTGGGTTTATGACAAGGACTGCCTTCGCCGGGCCTGCGCTCCCCCGGGCAGCGATGCCGTTTAGCGTCTCGTTCAGCCTGTCCGCATCCAACGGGAGATATCCGCCCAGGCACGGCTCATACTGAGGCCAGACGAAAACGGGCTCCAGCCCTGACATTGCCATGGCAGACACTGTAGAGCGGTGGACATTGCGCGGCAGTACCACGGAACCTGCGCCCGCAGACATCCGCACCGCGAGCAGGGATGCCTGGATCCCCGACGTGGCCCCGTTTACGAGGAAGTAGGTCCGCGCAGCTCCGAAGAGCGTCGCGGCCCGTGCTTCCGCATCCTTGATGCACCCGACCGGGTAGTGCAGGTTGTCCAACCCGGGCGCCTCCGTGACGTCAATGGCGCGCAATTCATCAAGAAGGCCGGCAGCCCATTGCGGAGAACCCGCGACGGAAGCGCAGTCCGGGGAAACCGCCTTTCGACCTTTGTGACCGGGTACGTGCATTCTGGTTGGCTTCCGGGATGCGTACGAACAGACCGTCTCCAGGATGCTGTGGCTCTTGTCTGACACTCTTCAGCCCGCTTTCTTGTCGCCTTACCAACTTTATCCACAAGATCTGGCACTTATCCCCAGACTTGTCAACAGAGTCTGCCGGGAACCGACGTCCGTGGCCAGACCGCACCTGCGTTGGCGGCCCTAAAGTACCACGGGAAGCGCTGACTGTCGAATATCCCGGGGAACCAGGATGAGCTTCGCAGTCACGCGAGAGCATGCGCCCGCAGCCATAGCCAGGAGTAGAATAATGGAGATACCGGCACAAGCGCGCCGGAAGCGTTGTTGCCCGGCGGATTGCCTGTCGGCTGCAAGTGGTCTGGCATGGAAGCCGCAGTCTGGCGTATAATCAGTCAACTCTATGTTCATGCGGACGCACTATCCTGGGGCAAGGCGGGGGTTTTCATTGGAACTGCCGACACTGAAGATAGGGAAGCTGACAGCGCGTTACCCCTTTGTGCAGGGTGGCATGGCAGTCAGGGTGTCCACCGGTCACCTGGCCGCGGCTGTCGCTGAGGCAGGAGGGGTCGGTACCATAGCTGGAACCGGGATGACTGCCGGTGAGCTCCGTGGCGAGATCCGGTATGCCAGGAGCAAGACCCGCGGCATCATCGGAGTCAATATCCTGTTTGCGGTGAAGGCGTTCGCGGAGCTGGTGAAGACCGCCATCGCGGAGAAGGTCGATTTCGTCGTATCCGGGGCAGGGTTTTCCAGGGATATGTTTGCCTGGGGCAAGGAAACCGGCGTCAGCATTCTCCCCATCGTGTCTTCTGGCCACCTCGCGCGCATCGGCACTCGTCTTGGTGCCGCGGCCATCGTCGTTGAAGGCGCCGAAGCGGGAGGACACCTGGGTACGGACCGGCCAATAAGGGAGGTCCTTCCGGAAGTCAGAGAGGCCACTGACCTCCCCGTGATCGCAGCCGGGGGCATAGCAAACGGCGAAGAAGCGGCCGACCTGTTCGCCCTGGGCGCGCAGGGAGTGCAACTGGCCACGCGCTTCATCGCCAGCAACGAGTGCACGGCCAGCGAAGCCTTCAAGCGAATTCACCTCGCGGCCAAACCGGAAGACATGGTCATCATCGAAAGCCCCGTGGGAATGCCTGGCAGGGCCATCAGGAATGCCTTCACCGACAGACTCGCGAAGGGTGAGCTCGACCAGGACATCACCTGCGACGGCTGTCTCAAGCGATGCTCGCACGCCTACTGCATCCTGGACGCGCTTGACCGCTCCCGGAAGGGGGATGTCGAAGGCGGGCTCGTCTTCTCGGGGGACAGCGCGATGCGGATAAGGAAGATCCTCCCTGTGAAGGAGATCATGTCGCAGCTTGTAGCGGGGGCAACCCGCCGTCTGCATCAAATGGCCTGAAACTTCCCGCGTTTTGGCTCCCGATAACGCAAGAAGCCCCGCGTCTCTGCGGGGCGAAGCGGAAAGGCCCTCCGGTTTTGCCCGGGGGGGCCTTCGATGTTTCCCGGCGGCGACCTACTCTCCCGGGGCATGACGCCCGAGTACCATCGGCGCTGGAGGGCTTAACTTCCGTGTTCGGAATGGGAACGGGTGTGTCCCCTCCGCCATTGCCGCCGGAAACCTTTTATCCGTCCTTCTAACTTAAGAGAGGCGGGTGAGCGCGCGCTCACCCTGCGGGCCTCCGGCTACGAGAGCCGGACCGCCCGCTTCAGCGCCGTTCGAGCTCCGGGGACTCCCCGCCTTCTGCGGGAAGCCCCCCTTGCGGAACTGATTTAAGCGCAAGGGTCGAGGCCTCGACCTATTAGTACCGGTCAGCTGAGCGCGTTGCCGCGCTTACACTCCCGGCCTATCAACCTTGTAGTCTTCAAGGGGTCTTACCGGACTACTCCGTGGGAAACCTCATCTTGGGGTGGGCTTGGCGCTTAGATGCTTTCAGCGCTTATCCCTCCGCACTTGGCTACCCAGCTTCTGCCGTTGGCACGACAACTGGCACACCAGAGGTGCGTCCATCCAGGTCCTCTCGTATTGTGGATGGCTCCCCTCAAGTTTCCTGCGCCTGCGATGGATAGGGACCGAACTGTCTCACGACGTTCTGAACCCAGCTCACGTACCGCTTTGATCGGCGAACAGCCGAACCCTTGGAACCTGCTTCAGCTCCAGGATGCGATGAGCCGACATCGAGGTGCCAAACCTTCCCGTCGATGTGGACTCTTGGGGAAGATCAGCCTGTTATCCCCAGGGTAACTTTTATCCGTTGATTGATGGCCCTTCCACTCGGTACCACCAGGTCACTAAGCCCGACTTTCGTCTCTGCTCGAGATGTCTCTCTCGCAGTCAAGCCCCCTTCTGCCTTTACACTCCGCGCGCGATTTCCAACCGCGCTGAGGGGACCTTTGGGCGCCTCCGTTACGCTTTGGGAGGCGACCGCCCCAGTCAAACTGCCCGCCTGACACCGTCCCCGGGCCGGCTCACGGCCCTGGGTTAGAACTTCGTTGTTTCAAGGGTGGTATTCCACGGGTGGCTCCCCGCCCCCTAACGAGAGCGGTTCTCCGCCTCCCACCTATGCTCTACATGAAACAACAAAATCCTATGTCAGGTTACAGTAAAGCTCCATGGGGTCTTTCTGTCCAGTCGCAGGTAACCTGCATCTTCACAGGTAATTCAATTTCACCGGGTCCCTCGTCGAGACAGCGCTCAAGTCGTTACACCATTCGTGCAGGTCGGAACTTACCCGACAAGGAATTTCGCTACCTTAGGACCGTTATAGTTACGGCCGCCGTTCACCGGGGCTTCGGTTCGAAGCTTCGCCTTGCGGCTAACCCCTCCCCTTAACCTTCCGGCACTGGGCAGGTGTCAGCCCCTATACTTCGCCTTTCGGCTTAGCAGAGACCTGTGTTTTTGTTAAACAGTCGCTTGAGCCGTTTCACTGCGGCCCCCTTTAGGGGGGCGCCCCTTATCCCGAAGTTACGGGGTCATTTTGCCGAGTTCCTTAACGAGGGTTATCCCGCGCGCCTTAGGATTCTCTCCCCGCCCACCTGTGTCGGTTTACAGTACGGGCGCCCTGGAAATTGCACCTTGCGGTGCGCTAGAGGCTTTTCTCGGCAGCGTGGGACAGGCCCGGTTCGGTACTCTAATTTCCCTCCCCGTCGCGTTTCAGGACTCCCCGGGGGATTTGCCTCCCGGGGCTCCCTTCGCGCTTGGACCGGCACCAACACCCGGCCGGGCCCTCCTAACTGCGTCACCCCATCGCTCTCCAAGGCGGTACAGGAATGTCCACCTGTTGTCCATCGCCTACGCCAAACGGCCTCGGCTTAGGTCCCGACTAACCCTGAGCGGACGAGCCTTGCCCAGGAAACCTTAGGCTTTCGGCGGGCCGGATTCTCACCGGCCTTTTCGCTACTCATACCGGCATTCTCACTTCCGTCCACTCCAGCAGTCCTTCCGGTCTGCCTTCTTCGCGGGCGGAACGCTCCCCTACCAACAAGCCTTCCGGCTTGTTCCGCGGCGTCGGCGTCAAGCTTGAGCCCCGTGTATTGTCGGTGCAGAACTCCTCGGCCAGTGAGCTGTTACGCACTCTTTCAATGGTGGCTGCTTCTAAGCCAACATCCTGGCTGTTTTAGGAGTCCCACTTCCTTTCCCACTTAGCTTGAACTTAGGGGCCTTATCCGGCGGTCTGGATTCTTGTCCTCTCGACCACGAATCTTAGCACCCGTAGTCTGACTCCCGAAGATGGAGAGGCGGCATTCGGAGTTTGAATGGGTTCAGTAATCTTGTAGGACCCCTAGCCCAATCAGTGCTCTACCTCCGCCGTCCTTACTTCGAGGCTAGCCCTAAAGCTATTTCGGGGAGAACCAGCTATCTCCGGGTTCGATTGGCATTTCACCCCTATCCACAGCTCATCCAATGTCTTTTCAACGACAATAGGTTCAGGCCTCCACGCGGCTTTACCCGCGCTTCACCCTGGCCATGGATAGCTCACCCGGCTTCGGGTCTATGCCCTGCAACTCCACGCGCTTTTCGCACTCGGTTTCCCTGCGGCTCCGGGACTTAATCCCTTAACCTTGCTGCAGAACATAACTCGCCGGTTCATTCTTCAATAGGCACGCCCTCAGCCCGGTCCTTGCGGACCATGGGCCTTGAACTGCTTGTAGGCACACGGTTTCAGGTTCTGTTTCACTCCCCTAACAGGGGTGCTTTTCACCTTTCCCTCGCGGTACTGGTTCACTATCGGTCGCCAGGGAGTATTTAGCCTTAGGAGGTGGGCCTCCCGGATTCCCGCGGGGTTAGCGTGCCCCGCGGTACTTGGGTGCCTCCCGAGGAGTCCGGCCCCTTTCGCCTACAGGACTGTTACCTTCTCTGGTGCGCCGTTCCAGGCGTCTTCGGCTAGAAACCGGATTTCTGACTCCTCCGCACACCTGCCGGTGTGCCTGAAAGGTCCCTCTACCCCCGCCTGACAACGCCGGCAGGCTGTCACGTCAGTCGGGTTTGGGCTCTTCCCCTTTCGCTCGCCACTACTCAGGGAATCGCTTTTGCTTTCTTCTCCTGGGGGTACTTGGATGTTTCGGTTCCCCCCGTTCTCCGCCTTGACCTATCTATTCAGCCAAGGCTGGCGCGCTCTTCGCGCGCCGGGTTTCCCCATTCGGACATCCCCGGATCATCGCCTGCTAGCGGCTTCCCGAGGCTTTTCGCAGCTGGCCGCGTCCTTCTTGAACTCCTGGCGCCAAGGCATCCGCCGTGTGCCCTTACTACCTCGACCCTTGCAGCTTAACTCAGCTTCGCAAGTGTCTCTTATCCTAATCGCGCTTGAATCTGCGCTTTCCCTCTCTTAAGTTGTCAAGGACCAGAGCGCGTTTCCTACGCGCCAACCCTGTGCAAACCGCTCCGGTTTGCACAGGCGATCCAAGGACGCCAGTCCTTGAAGACTGAACAGCGTATGAGGGACCTTCTTGAAGTTCTCCTTAGAAAGGAGGTGATCCAGCCGCACCTTCCGATACGGCTACCTTGTTACGACTTAGCCCCAGTCACCAGCCCCACCTTCGGCGGCTCCCTCCCCACCCGCTCGCGCGGGTTGCCGGGGTTGGGTCACCGACTTCGGGTGTTGCCAGCTCCCATGGCTTGACGGGCGGTGTGTACAAGGCCCGGGAACGTATTCACCGCGGCGTGTCTGATCCGCGATTACTAGCAATTCCAGGTTCACGGGGACGAGTTGCAGCCCCCGATCCCAACTGAGACCGGCTTTTTAGGATTCGCTCCAGATCGCTCTCTTGCTGCCCGTTGTACCGGCCATTGTAGCGCGTGTGTGGCCCAGGACATAAGGGCCATGATGATTTGACGTCATCCCCACCTTCCTCCGGATCGTCTCCGGCAGTCTCTGGTGAGTGCCCGGCATAACCCGGTAGCAACACCAAATAGGGGTTGCGCTCGTTGCGGGACTTAACCCAACATCTCACGACACGAGCTGACGACAACCATGCAACACCTGTCATGGCGTCCGTATTGCTACGGAAGAGCGCGTTTCTGCGCCTGTCGCCATGGTGTCAAGCCCTGGTAAGGTTCTGCGCGTTGCGTCGAATTAAACCACACGCTCCACTGCTTGTGCGGGCCCCCGTCAATTCCTTTGAGTTTTAGCCTTGCGGCCGTACTCCCCAGGCGGAGTGCTTATTGTGTTAACTGCGGCACGGAAGGATTTCAACCTCCCACACCTAGCACTCATCGTTTACAGCTAGGACTACCAGGGTATCTAATCCTGTTTGCTCCCCTAGCTTTCGCGCCTCAGCGTCAGGTACAGTCCAGGAAGCCGCCTTCGCCACTGGTGTTCCTCCCGATATCTACGCATTTCACCGCTACACCGGGAATTCCACTTCCCTCTCCTGTCCTCTAGCCTGCCAGTTTCAAACGCAGGTTCAGGGTTGAGCCCTGAATTTTCACACCTGACTTAACAGGCCGCCTACACGCCCTTTACGCCCAGTAACTCCGGACAACGCTCGCCCCCTACGTATTACCGCGGCTGCTGGCACGTAGTTAGCAGGGGCTTCCTCCTCGGGTACCGTCACTTCCTTCGTCCCCGATGACAGAGGTTTACGACCCGAAGGCCTTCTTCCCTCACGCGGCGTCGCTGGGTCAGGCTTTCGCCCATTGCCCAATATTCCCAACTGCTGCCTCCCGTAGGAGTCTGGGCCGTATCTCAGTCCCAGTGTGGCCGACCATCCTCTCAGACCGGCTACCCGTCGTCGCCTTGGTAGGCCGTTACCCTACCAACTAGCTGATAGGACGCGAGCCCATCCGGAAGCGGGTTTCCCCTTCCTTCGCAGCGCCATGCGGCTCCGCGATATTATCCGGTATTAGCGGCCCTTTCGAGCCGTTATCCCAGTCTTCCGGGCAGGTTGCCCACGTGTTGCTCACCCGTTCGCCGCTAGTTTCGGTCTCCCCTTGCGGTTCAACCTCCGCTCGCTCGACTTGCATGTTTGAGGCACGCCGCCAGCGTTCGTCCTGAGCCAGGATCAAACTCTCCGTTACACCTTGCCCTCAAGGTCCCGAAGAGCCTTGCTCTCGCAAGTCCTCTGGACTCAAAGGTCCTCTACGCTGTTCAGTTTTCAAGGACCGGCCTACCTTAGCGCGCACCCCTTTCGAGGGCGCAAGAGTTACTATAGCACCCCGGATGGGGAAGATCAACACTTGGCGGCAACTTCTTTGGCTCTTTTAGCAGGATAGATGTAACTCGTACCTCACCTGGGCCGCATCATCGGGAACAGCATCACGTCCCTGATCGAGTCTATCCCGGTGAGTAGCATAACCAGTCTCTCGATGCCTACACCGAGCCCGCCCGTGGGCGGCATCCCGTACTCAAGCGCGGTTATGAAGTCCTCGTCGTAGGGGTGAGCCTCCTCGTCTCCGAGCTGCCTCTCCCTGGCCTGCGCCAGGAACCGCTCTTTCTGGTCCATAGGGTCGTTGAGCTCAGAGAAAGCGTTCCCGAGCTCCCTGGTAAGGACGAAGGGCTCGAACCTGTAGGTCAGACTCGGGTCGCTCTCGATCCTCTTGGCCAGGGGCGATATCTCAACCGGGTAGTCCATCAGGAACGTCGGCTCGATGAGCTTCGGTTCAACGTATTCGTCGAGCAGTTTGTCTATGACGCTGCCCTTGGTGATCCCTTTGTCCATTTTCAAGTTAAGCTTGCGGACGATCTCCCCGGCGTCACGGTTGTCCCGGAGGTCTCCGGGCCTCACGCCGGCCCACTGCTCCATCCCTTCCCAGACCTTTAGCCTGTTCCAGGGGGGAGTAAGGTCGATGGTGTGGCCTTCCGCGGACAGCTTGACCGTGCCCAGCACCTCCTGGGCGCAGCCGGAGATCATCTCCTCGACCAGCCGCATCATGTCGTTGTAGTCGGCGTAGGCCTGGTAGACTTCGAGCATGTAGAACTCGGGGTTGTGCTTGGTGTCGATCCCTTCGTTCCTGAAGTCGGGGCCTATCTCGTAGACCCTCTCCAGCCCTCCGACGATGAGGCGCTTCAGGTAGAGCTCCGTCGCTATCCTCATGCAGACGTCGATGTCCAGCGCGTTGTGATGGGTGACGAACGGGCGCGCGTGGGCGCCGCCGGCGACGGTCTGGAGGACTGGGGTCTGCACTTCGAGAAAACCGCGTTCATCCAGGTAATGCCTTATGTAAGAGATGACCTTGGTCCTCTTGACGAACGTGTCCTGGACCTCCGGGTTCACGATGAGGTCGACGTACCTCTGCCTGTAGCGCAGGTCGACATCGGTTAGCCCGTGCCACTTCTCGGGGAGCGGGCGCAGGGACTTGGTAAGCAGCGTCCACTTGCTCACCTCGACCGTGGGTTCACCCCTCTTGGTGCGGAAGACCGCTCCCTCCGCCCCTATGAGGTCCCCGATGTCGAGCAGGCGCTCGAAGTTCCGGTAGCTCTCCTCGCCGAGCACGTCTATCCGCGCGTGGAGCTGAATGCGCCCCGTCCTGTCCCGGAGGTCGGCGAAGGTCGCCTTCCCGTGTCCGCGTAAAGCCGTGAGCCGCCCCGCGATCCTGACCTCCTGCCCGGCCATCTCATCGCACTTCTCCGCGATGGTCCTGGCTTTAGCGGTGACTTCGTAGGGCTCGCCGAAAGGCTTCATACCCAGGGAGCGCGCAAGCTCGAGCTTGGCCCTGCGCCTTTCGATCTCCTGGTCGAGCCTTGATTCAGGCTGCAATCTCAAAACCTCCTGAGTGCGGCAGGCGGCAACCCGCCTCACGTACCTTGCATATGTGGGGTGATGCCGGAAGAACGCTTGACCGACGCGACGCGGCGCGGACCGGTGCTGCTAGACCTGGATCGAAAGGACTTCGTACTTGAAGACGCCCGCGGGCACCATGACGGAGATGACGGCTCCAGCCTTCTGTCCCAGGAGGGCCTTACCCACTGGGGATTCGTTGGAGATGCGCTTCTTAGCGGGGTCGGCCTCGTGAGATCCCACGACGGTGTACTCGTACACCTTGTCCATGGTGAGGTCCTTCACGGTCACTGTGGACCCGATGGTGACGATCTCGGGATTCTTCGAGCCGTCCTGGACGAGCTTGGCGTGGCGGAGCATCTTCTCCAGGCCCATGATGCGGCCCTCTACGAAAGCCTGCTCATTCTTGGCGTCCTCGTACTCGGCGTTCTCGGAGAGGTCGCCGAACTCCCTCGCGGCCTTGATCCTCTCCGCGACTTCCTTCCTTCTGACCAGCTTCAGATAGTTTAGCTCTTCCTCCAGGTTCTTCTTTCCCTCCGGAGAAAGGAGTATCTCTCGCTCTGCCATCCTCCCATATCTCCGCCTTTCCTCACGAATAAACGCACATCAGTGTATGTCCGGACGATCCGCTCTATTCTGCGCTCTAAGATACACAAAGACCGCTGCCGGTTCGACTCCGCGCAGTGGCCTTGGCCTTGAGCAGAGCCATTATAATCCACGGTTCGTCAGACAGTCAAGGCGAAGGGCCAGAGCCACAGCCGCCGGGCGCTGGCCGGTCCGGTGACCAGTCA
>Ga0315279_10004361_pt1 | contig 19014 bp, 12 predicted proteins | sample YL17G06_20_MG_FD_203694 | JGI IMG/M metagenome (GOLD analysis project Ga0315279, IMG submission 203694) | Sediment microbial communities from Yellowstone Lake, YNP, Wyoming, USA - YL17G06_20 | ecosystem: Environmental > Aquatic > Freshwater > Lake > Sediment | place: USA: Wyoming | collected... | reverse complement strand
TTCGAACTGTCAGGAACTGTTCTCTGACAGTCACGGTTTGGAGATAAACGCGAAGGCGTTCTTCGAACTGTCAGGAACTGTTCTCTGACAGTCACGGTTTGGAGATAAACGCGAAGGCGTTCTTCGAACTGTCAGGAACTGTTCTCTGACAGTCACGGTTTGGAGATAAACGCGAAGGCGTTCTTCGATGAATGAGGAGGGCGTGACCAGGGCGTTGGGCGGGACAGGGAGAACAGGAAAAAGGGGCACGAGAAATAACGGCACAAACCTATTCTGGATATCGCAGCGAACAATTCTTTTGCAGGACTTTTGATGCGTTCTGTCGGGGCACGACCCGCCCATTGGTATCTGCCTGTATGTCTGGAAAGTGTACTGCCATGAGTCTGGTGATCGCGTTTATCGGGGCACAGGGCGCGGTGATGGCCGGTGATATGCGGGAGATCATCACACTGGGGGATAAAATTTCAACAGAGACTCTTGAGAACGAGCTGTACCGTGGCATGATCGTGACTGACGCTGGCCTGAAAAAAAGGGCAGACGATCTTGGGATCTTCCTCTCCATCCGGGACGATAAACGGAAAGTGACAGAGTGGGACGGCATCCTTGTCGGTGAAGTGAGCGAAACCAAAGGGGGTGTGGTAAAAAAGCGGAGGCTGTATGCAACCGCCGGGGAGTATGCCCTTGCCGAGACCACGGGTTCTGGGTTCCGCCTGACCGGCACAGGAAAAGCAGGCAACTTCGTGGTGCTGGGAAACCAGATCACGCAACAGATCGCCCATGCCTGCATCAGGGAACACTGGAACAACGGCACGATTACCGATGCGATCAGGATCATCATCCTTTCGATGGAGAGGGCATCGGCGGCCACCGCGTCCGTCAGCGCATTGTACACCCTGGTACAGACACCTGCCAGGGTCAGCCTTTCCGATGTGATTGAACGGGACCGCGGGGATTAACGTGGACATCCCTCCACGCTTTGCCGGAATTCAGAAAAACATGCTCCTGGTGCTGACTTTGATAGCCCGGGTCATATATTTTGGGGGGGTTGCGTTAACCTGACAATGACTGTGGCGCCACCGGGTGGATTTCGTCACCCGGAAATCCTGGCAATCCGGATAAAACCTGCGGTATCCCTGATGAAAAAAAACAGAATGATGGCAGTGCTGTCCGGGCACTTATTCCAGGCTGTATCAATTGGGAATAGTTCCCGTTGCCGGGGATATATTTTTAAGATCAGAACTTCTCCGGGAACCTGATCTCAAACCGTGCTCCATGCTCGTTTGAGACTTTCAACTCCCCGCCCAGCTGGCGGCTCAGGACATTCACGAGCTGCATGCCAAGACTTGCGGTGGTCTTTGAATTAAAGTCCGGGGGCAATCCAACCCCATCATCCTGCACAACGAGCGTGAACCAGTGATCCGCACCAAGGTGCAAATCGATCGAGATCGTGCCGGCAGGACGATCCAAAAAAGCATGCTTCAGTGAATTGGTCATCAGCTCATTGATGATCAGGCCACAGGGGATGGCGGTATCGAGGTTGATATTTACCTGGTCCACATTCATCCTGACATCAACAACCGTGCGAAGCGTGGAGGAGTCCATAAGGTCAGAGACCAGGCTCCTGATATATTCTGCTGTATTGATGAACTCCAGGCTCTTGCTCTGGTAGAGTTTCTCATGGACGAGCGCCATGGTCTTGACTCGCCGCTGGCATTCGTTGAGTTTATCAACGGCTACCGGGTCATCGATATAATTTGACTGGAGCTGGAGGAATCCCGATATCACCTGCATATTATTCTTGACCCGGTGGTGGACCTCTTTTATGACCACCTCCTTTTCCCGCAGGGAGTTCTCGAGCCGGTTCTGATTCCGCCTCCGCTCTGTGATATCGAGGTGGATCCCGACCCATGAGATCACAGCACCCGACTCGTCATGCAGCGGCGCCCCGCGACTGAGAATGAAGTGTTCTTTTCCCTCGCGGTCGATAACCCGGAATTCATAGTCCCAGAAACCGGTTGTCTGTACACACTGTTTCCAGTCTGAGAGCACGCGCTCCGCTTCCCCTGAAGGGAGATGCTGCATCCAGCCAGATTGGACTGACTCGGCAAGTGCGATGCCAATCAGGCTCAGGAACGAATCGGATACATGGGTGAACCTTCCACCGGCATCGCACATCCATACACCAAAGGGGATCAGCTCCCCTATCATCAGGTACCGTTTCTCACTCTCCCGGAGGGCAGATTCAGCCTTTTTGCGTTCCGAGATGTCACGGACGATACTGATGATTGCGGTGCCGGATCTGTACTGGATGATCCGGCTGCTCACCTCGATTGGGATCCGGCGCCCCTCTTTGCTCTGGTGGACCGTTTCAAAGATGATGCTTCCACCGTGCTGCATCCTGCCGAACTGTTCCTGTGTCATGAGAGCAAACGCCCCGGCGTCCAGATCTTTTAAGTTCATTGAAGTAATTTCGTTTTGGGAATAACCAAGCCGATCGCACGCGATCTGGTTTGCCTCAAAAATTCTCCCGTCAAAGTCGTGGATAAAGATGGCATCGCTTGCGGAATCAAACAGGGTGCGGTACCGGATCTCTGATTCATCTAAAATATCCTTGACCCGTTTTCGTTCCGTGATATCGGTTGCAGAACAGATGACAAGGTTATCGGTGCCAAGGGAGGCAGTAACAAGTGCCCGCAGGGTCGTATGATCCTTGCAGGAAAATGTCAATTCAATGTCAGTGATCTGGTGATGTGTTCCCAGACGGGATAAAAACTGCTCGCGCTCCTGTGAATCCGACCAGAATGTCGAGATCGGTGCTTTGCGCAATTCGGCTTCTTCATACCCGAGCATCCTTGCAGCCTTCCTGTTGATCTCCCTGATCTGAGTTGTTCCAAGGTCAAACGTAAAGATGCCAGCCTGTGAATTTTCAAAGATGTCGCGGAACATCTTCTCCTGTTTCAGGCTGTCAGCCATGGAGGAGATGACAACCCCCAGAGTGACAAAGATATAGAACCATGCGACGCTGGCGGCAAATAACCTGATATCATGGGGGCCGTAGAAATACACAAGCCCGAGGTAGATCCACCCGAGGACTATGGTGAAATAAATGGCAATCCGTGGATGAAGCCTCGCGAGCAGGATGATAGGGATAATATAGAGGTAGGGGAAGATGTCCAGAATCCCGCTGGACAGAGAATAAAATGTTACGACAATAATCTCGATGGTGAAGAGGACGATCATGTAGATCCAGAAAAGTGTCCACCAGGATATGTTTTTCATGACAGTATCCGCACCTCGGGAACCCTGAATTACATGCATCTGCAACCCGGCAGGATTATTTTGTCTCTCCAGCGGTCTGTATGGTGATATCTACAGGAGCAGTGGTGATAAATATACCTCAGCGATGGAACGATATACCCGGTGACATTTACCCCTCGGTTCAGCGACAGGTTATCATAAAGGAAACAAAAAGATACAAGAAATAAAAAACGGCTCTGTGGCAACCCCTTTGCGATATCTGTTAAAAAACCGGTTCAGCATTTTCGTTTTTTCAGGTGTCTGATCAGGGAGTTCTCCAGACAGCCAAAAATACTTACTTTGATGAAAGGGCATTTTTTAAAAAAAATCTGACGGATATCGTGTCCATACCCTTTGACCGGTTCAGTCCGGTATTTGGAAAATATAAATAGGTTCTTATCGTTATACCCTATATCATGAACCGGGTTACCCAGTACGCGGAGTAACCTGTACCGGGATGAGTGTCATGCAACCAAAAAAGATACTTATTGTGGAGGATGAGGGGGTCGTCGCGCTTTCATTGCAGGCAGTCCTGAATAAAATGGGGTATACGGTTGTCGGCATTGCCATCACCGGCAACGAAGCCATCAGGATGACGACCGAACTGCATCCTGATGTGATCCTGATGGACATCCACATCAAAGGGGATATCGATGGCATCCAGACAACTGCAAAGATTAACGAGACCTCAGATGTCCCGGTTATTTACCTCACTGCCTATGCGGATGATGAAACAGTGAACCGGGCAATAAAGACCCGCTCCCACAGCTACCTCGTCAAGCCCTACAACCCCCGGGAACTCTATTCCAATATCGAGTTTGCCATCTATAAACGCCGGTTGAAAGACCGGATCGGAACCCACCGGGAAAACCTCGAACTGCTGCTCACCAGGGTACATGATGCAGGCATCATCATCGACCTGAACGATAAGATTGTGTATATGAACTCGGCTACAGAAACACTGACCGGCTGGAAGAGCGATGAACTCATCGGCAGGAATATTTTCGATACCCTGAACCTGGCTGTTTCAGCCGTGGACGATGTCATTGATGAAACCCTCTCCCGTGCCCTTTCCCTTGGAGCCATCAACTACCTGCCCTCGATCGCGACAATCCAGACAAAGAGCCAAAAGTCACGCAGGGTTGATCTGAAAGCCGGGCTCATCAAGGATGACACCGGAGAACATAAGAACATCGTCCTCCTCCTCCATGAACATGCGGCGGGCAACCTGGATCAGATCACCCTGAAAAAATAATTCCGGTTGGGATTTTTTTGCCATCCGGCTTCCTTTTCTTTGTCGCCAATATCATACTATTTTTTAAGGAATGTCCGGATCTTCGTTGACTCAGTGATGATCCGATCAATTTCAATGGTCTGTTTTAAAATTTTGTCTTTATTACGACACTCTCCAATCTCCACAAACATCTTTGATCACCGTAAGCGGGTTTCGTATGTGATCATTGAGGATGGCAAACTGCCGGGGATTGCGCTTAACCTGCTGCTTATGTCTCCTTCCGGATCTCCCCGATCTCCTTACGCTCTGTTGTATCCCGCCCGACCGATTGGTACTCAGTGACATGCCCGGTGTCATCGAAAAATGCACGGTTGATCCACTGCTGCGACCGTACCGTGCCATCCGGCATAATAATGCGGTATTCAATGGATGCAACGGGACGGTCCGGTGTGAGTGAACGGAAATGTTCCCTCACACGCGCATCATCATCAGGGTGAATTCTTATCCGGAAAATGTACCCGATGGTATCCTGTGCTGTTTTGTGGAAATACTGCAAGAATGCCTGGTTGGCAAACATGACGGTATGGTCATGGCGGTACCGGTAGATCAACTCTGTCTGGTCCTGCACCACCGCCCTGAGCCGTTCTTCACTCTCCAAGAGTGCCTGTTCTGCGCGGATCCGGTCGGTGATGTCAAGCATCACCCCGATGATTCCTGCAAGGTTCCCGCCGGTATCGTTGAACGTTGCTTTCTTGAAGATCACATCGCGGACTGACTGGTCGGAATGCACAAACTTTGCCTGGTAGACCTGGATCCCGTGCCTGCTGAACAAAAAGCTGTCCTTCTGGGAAGAGAGGGCGGCAAAGTCCGGGGAAAATACGTCACTATCGGTCTTTTTGATAATCCCCCGTTTTGAGATCCCGGCATATGCTTCAAACGCATTGTTGCACCCGGTGTACATGCCCCGGGTGTCCTTGTAGTACACCGGGGCAGGGATGGTGTCGATGAGCTGCTGGAGGAACTGGACCTGCTGGTCAAGAGACAACGTGCGTTCCCTGACCCTGAGTTCCAGTTCTTCGTTGATCTTTTTCAGTTTTTTGTCCAGTGCATGTTTGTAGAGCGCCATCTCGATGCTGGTACGCAGGTTGAGCGGTTCGATGGGTTTGATGATGTACCCGAAAGGTTCTGAATGCAAAGCCTTCTCAAATGTCGGATCATCCGAATGGGCGGTCAGGAAGATGACCGGGATACCGTACCGATCCCGGATCTGCGCTGCTGCCTCGATACCGGTCATCTCCCCGATCAGGGTGATGTCCATCAGGACGAGGTCGGGTTGCAGTTCCCCGGCTTTTTTGATGGCACCCTCGCCGGTATCGACAACCACCGGTACATCGTAGCCCATTTCCCGCAGGTTGTTCTGGAGATCGGCGCCGGTGATGAATTCATCTTCGACAACAAGGATTTTTGCGGTTACCATGGCCGGTTCACCCCGATCGTCCGGTTCTATCCACACCCTGCATGATGGCATTCATTGCTTATCCGGAATTTTTCCATCCATCTTCGCATTTATCATCATTTTTATTGTACCAGTTCCTGTCTTTGTATCAGGACCTTTTTTGTTACCGGTCTTCTTGGTTTTCTCATCCATTACATCTTCTCTCTCATAACGAACACGAAATACTTCGGGCGGTTCCCCTGGTAGAGGATCGGGTTTCCCTTGATGGTCATCGGAAGTTTCACGCCGTATTTGTTCTTTGCGACAAATACCGCTGCCCAGTCGCTCTCGCGGTAGCTGATGAAGAATTCCTGGGAGAGATTGAGCTGGCTCTCTTCATGGGCAAACTCGCTGATATGTTTTCCTTTCGCTTCTGCATCAGAAAGACCGAACTTTTTCTCAAACAGGGAATTGATGTGGACGATCGTTCCAAGATGATTGGTGATGACGGCACAGTCATTCATGGCATTGAGCGCCGCGGTGAAGAGGAGGAGCTGCTCTTTCTCCTTCTGGAGTTGCTCGTTTACGGCTTTGAGTTCTGCCTCCACCTTTTTTAATGCAGTGATGTCGTGGCTGAAGAGTGCGACGCTCGTCATGACCCCGTGGTCATCCATGGCAGGATAGAGTGTCGTATCAAAAGTTTTTCCCTGTACTTCCTCTTCCAGCCGGACAGGTGTTCCAGACCGGCAATGTGTCAGTTCTTCTGCACAACGTTGCGAAATACCGCTGGTCCGGATATAATCATAGATGATGGTATTCAGGATTGATCCGAAAGGTTTGCCCAGTCGCTGTGCAAATGCAGCGTTTGCGGCAAGGATCCTGCCCTCCAGATCAAGGAGTGCTGTTGCATCGGCAGTTGCGTTCATGAGGGTGTAAATGATCCTGTCACGCTCTTTGAGTTTCTGGTCCATCGAATACTTGAACAATGCCATCTTGATGGTGCTCTTTAAATTCCTCTCCTCAAACGGTTTGACGATATACCCGAACGGCTCACTTTCGAGTGCACTGGTGATTGTTGTATCGTCAGAATGGGCGGTCAGGAAGATGACCGGGATACCGTACCGGTCCCGGATCTGCGCTGCTGCCTCGATACCGTTCATCTCTCCTATGAGAGTGATGTCCATCAGGACGAGGTCGGGTTGCAGTTCCCCGGCTTTTTTGATGGCACCCTCGCCGGTATCGACAACCACCGGGACATCGTAGCCCATTTCCCGCAGGTTGTTCTGGATATCGGTACCGGTGATAAATTCATCTTCAACAACGAGAATTTTTTCATTGACCACGTATATCACCTCCTGATGATCGTGGCCGGTGTGTTCCAGGTTCGAGGTTTTTTCTGATCCGGGTCAGCTGCTCTTCCTGCACACGGATCATGTCTCCATTTCCTCCCACGGCATCCCTGAACCGCTGCACCAGTTTTTTTAGGATGGTGACGCTGCGTACACAGTTGTAGTACTCGTGTATCGCATTCCGGTCACTTCCTGCTTTTTCCAGGTTCTCTGCCTCCTTCTGCACATCCCGGCAGTGTTCAATGACCGATGCCACTGAACGGGACAGCGCGGTGAATTCAACCGGTTTCAGGATATAATCCTCGATCTGTGAACCGTGCTGCAAAATTTCGGTTCTGGTTGGCGGCTTTGCCGAGACCATCATAACCGGCACCTGCCGGGTTGCATTGGTGCTTTTTATTGCATCGAGCGTCTCCCACCCGTCCATGGGCTCCATCATGATGTCAAGGAGGAGGAGGTCAGGCTGTACCGTCTTTAAGAGTTCGAGGCACTCCATCCCGCCAGGGGCTGCGTGCACGAGGTACCCTGTCCGCTCAAGAAAGAGTGTAAAAACCTCCCGGATTGCAGGGGCATCATCAACAATCATGATGGTCTCCATTTAGTCCGCACCCCCTTTTGTCCTGTTCAGGTCCGGTTCAGGTACTATGCCTGCACCGTGCTGGTAATGCCGGAGAAGGAATGAGCGTACTTTCCCGGATTCCACCCAGCCCTTGTCGAGCCTTGCCACAAGGTCGTCGATCTCCTGTACCTGTTTCAGGATTTTGGGGAGATAGACCGGATCACCAAGATAGAGGTACCCGAGAATTGCCTGCAGGGGGTTTCTGATCTGGTCATTTAAGATCTGGAACTGCTCCATGTTCTGCTCGATCTGCGCTACCCCCTCATTTTTCAGCTGCTCCTCGAAGTTTTTCCGATCGGTGATATCATGCGACTGGATGGCGATCCGTGTTATCCTGCCGCCAGCACCTTGCATCGGGAACATCGAAACCTCATACCACCGGTCACCGCATTTCTCCTCACCGTATACCGGTCTGCCTTGCACAGAGAGGTTATCGATCTGCTGCAGGGCAAGACCCGTGTTTTTCGTCAGCGGGAGATCAGCGATATCCAGCCCTTTGAGCGCCTCACGGCTTTTTTGTAATTGTTGTGCCATTGTCTCATTGACGGCAACGATCTTTTTTTCATGGTCGAGAAGTACGAGGGCGTCCGGGATCGTATTGAGCAGGGCATTGATGGTACTCTCGCGTTCTTTGAGGGCGTTGTCCATCGCATGCTTATAGAGCGCTATCCCGATCCGTATCTTCAGGTCGCGTGCTTCGAACGGTTTGATGATATACCCGAACGGCTCGCTTTCGAGTGCACGGGTAACTGTTGTATCGTCAGAATGGGCGGACAGGAAGATGACCGGTATACCGTACCGGTCCCGGATCTGCGCGGCTGCGTCGATACCGGTCATCTCTCCTTTGAGGGTGATGTCCATCAGGACGAGGTCCGGGTGCAGTTCCCCGGCTTTTGTGATGGCATCCTTACCGTTGTCAACAACGAACGGGACATCGTAGCCGGTTTCGCGCAGGTTATTCTGGATGTCGGCGCCGGTGATGAATTCATCTTCGACAACGAGAATTGTTACTTTTGCCATACCTTCACGTCCTCGCTTGTCTCCGCAGGAAATGTGAGGGTATACCGTGTTCCGGGGCGTGTCGTTGATTCGACTTTACCCCGGATCTGCCGGGCAAGGCCCTGTATAAGGGATAAACCCCCGGTTTCAGCTCCTTCTAGGTGCACCCCTTCGGGAAACCCGACACCGTCATCGCTGTACTCCAGCACATAGTTCCCCTTGGCGATCGAAAACCCGATTTGGATCTCACCGTGCCGTTTACCGGGGAATGCATGCCGGATCGAGTTCATCAGCAGTTCATTGACGATCAGGCTGCAGGGGACTGCCTGGTTGAGGGCGACCTGCACATTTTCAGCAGTGATAGTGATATCGATCCTGCCCGGCTCGCACCCGAACTCATCAATGACCCTGGATGTGCAGCGGTGGAGAAAATCTCGCATGTTAATGGATTCCGGGGTTTTTGCGAGGTAGGCAATCTCATGGACGAGCGCCAGTGTCCCGATACGCATCCTGATCTCCCGTATCTCTTTTAACGAGGCGGGATCACTGACCGATTTTGCCTGAAGGCTGATGATGCTGCTCACGACCTGGAGGTTGTTTCTCACCCGGTGGTGTATCTCTTTTAAGAGGACCTCTTTTTCTTTGAGTGATGTATTTAGCTCGTTAGTACGGGATTTGACCTGCTGTTCAAGTTCTTCATTGAATCTTTTCAATATATCTTCTGCTTTTTTACGTTCGGTGATGTCTGAGAAGAACCCGACATTGCACATCCGTCCATCGATAAAGATACGGGTTGTGATAATGTCCGCATAAAAGACCGATTTATCTTTTCGGAGTACCGGGATATTCTCTGCCATTATTTTCTCACCACGTGCCTGAGCTATAAATTCACCTATCACGTACTCCAAGGATTCTTTTGGATGAATATTCTCCACACCCAAGGTGGTAAGTTCTCCTTCAGAATACCCCAGCATCCTGTACATCGCCGGATTTGCATGCAGGAACTTTTTTGTGTCGATATCAGCAACCAAAATTCCTTCAGCTGCCCCATCAAAGAGGGACCGGTATCGTAGTTCGTTCCCGCGGAGTGCTTCTTCAATTCGCCTGCGTTCGGTGATATCACGCGATACCCCGAGAACCGCACTAACATTTCCAGTCACATCTTTTAACGGTACCAGATTGGTGTCAATCCAGAATTCCTGCTTACCGAACTGAATTATCTCTTCTTTGCGAACGGGCTTTCCTGTTTCGAATACTTTTTGGAGAAGAATGCCTTGTGCATCGGCAATAGCAGGCGGGAACAGATCATTTCTTGATTTTCCAATAACCTGATCGTAAGGAAGGCGGAACATCTTTAGCGAAGCAATATTGGCATACTTCATGGTATCATCCTTGCCAATGATGAAGATCTGATCAGGTGACGCTTCCGCAAGGGTGCGATACCGTTCTTCGCTCTCCCGCAACACCACCTCTACCTGCTTGCGCTCGGTAATGTCGCGGCAGAGTGTGAGAATCTTAGTTGTTCCCTGTATTTGAACAACTGTCGCGTTGATTTCTACCGGGGTAACTTTACCCGCCGAATTCATATAATCAATTTCCAGATTCCTGATATACCCCTCCTTGGCGCAGTTCTTTACAGCCTCTGCATTCTTTTCCTTCTCGTAACCGGCAGTCCACTCAAGCACGTTCTTTCCAATAATCTCCTCCAGTATACGATGTCCTGTCAGACGGATATACTCCGGATTAGCATCTAGCACTCTGCCCTCCTTATCAATGATAACATAACCGGTTCCCGTTGTCTCAACAAGCGCCCTGTATAACTCCTCGTTTGCTTTCAGTTCCTCTCCTGTCTGTTTGTGTTTGGTGATATCATGAGCCATCTCGCCAACTTCATTGAGCAGGATCTCGCTCTCCTTTTGGTGCCGCTCCCTCTTCTCTGGATTTTTCCGGTTCTCCCTACTCTCCACGGTGACTGCCCCCCGCTCAGACCTTAAAGGCAATGACAAATGTGGTGCCCCCGCCCCTCTGGATCTCAACCGTCCCTTTCAACTGCTGGATCAGCCCGGAGATGAGCCGCATACCCAGAGACCCGGTGTGATCGAGAGTAACACTCTCCGGCAGCCCGATACCATTATCGCTGTAGAGCAGGTGGAGCGTGTCCCCCTCGAGCTGGACGTCGATCCGAACCTCTCCCGTACGATCGTTCGGAAATGCATGCTTGAACGAATTGGACAAAAGCTCATTGATGATCAGGCTGCAGGGTATTGCCTTGTCAATGTGCAGGAAAATATTTTTTGCATGGATCTTCATCGCAATCTTTTTGGGATTGACCCCGTAGGACTCAAAGAGAGACCGGGTAATCTTTTCAAGGTAATCACCATAATCAATACGGTCAAGACTTTTTGACTGGTAGATCTTCTCATGGATAAGTGCCATTGCTTTGATCCGGTTCTGGCTATCCTTGATTACAGCGAGAGTCTTTTCGTCCTTAATATACTGTGACTGAAGGTTCAACAGGCTGGCAATAATCTGGAGGTTGTTCTTTACCCGGTGGTGGATCTCTTTTAAGAGTGTCTCTTTCTCCCCCAGAGTCTGGTTGAGTTGGGAGGTGCGTTCCTCCACGCGTCTCTCAAGGTCGCGGTTGAGTACCCGGATCTCTTCTTCCGCCTGCTTTCGGTCGGTGATGTCCTTCCCGACAGACTGGTATTCAACCACATGACCGTCCTTGTCAAAGATTACCCGGTCACTCCAGCGTTGCCACCGGACTTCGCCAGAGGGCATGATGATCCGGTGTTCAATGAACCCAACAGGATTTTTTTGTGTAAGTGATTGGATGTGTTTTTTCATCAGGCTTACATCATCCGGAGGAAGTACCACAGAGTGCCGTTTCCCAATGCAGCCTTCCCGTTTCAACCCGAAATAGCGGCAATATGCGTCGTTGACAAACGTGAGCTTCCCCCCCGGGGTAAAACGGCAGATAAATTCCGTCTGGTCCTCGACAACATGCCGGTACCGATTCTCGCTCTCGCGCAGTTCCTTTTCTGCCATTTCGCTCTGGGTGATATCAACACCCTGTGCAATGGTGGATACGAGTTCTGCATCGGCAGTCAGGATATTTGCCGAGTTCCACAGCACGGTATGGATCGTCCCATCAGCAGTAAGGATTGGGATTTTGACGCTCTCCCAGCGTTCGCCTTCCAGCGTCTTTTTGATCAGCGCAAGTGACGCTTCCCTGCTCTCTTCCGGGAACAGGACGTCAATCTTCTGCCCGAGGACTTCCTGTTCGGTTCTGCCGGTCAGGTGCTCGAATGCCTCGTTGAACCGGGTGATCAGGAACCGGGGATCCCAGACCATGATTGGGGCGCTTGCATAATCGATCAGTTTGTGGAGGTACTCGTTGGTCTCCCGGAGCGTCTCCTCTGCCCTTTTATATTTATCAATATTTTGAAATGTCCCAGCAAGTTTTACTATTTTACCGTCGCTGTAAATGGCCTTTCCAAGCGATCGCACCCAAATCTTATCTTTGCTGCCTGAAGGAATGAAAAGGGATTCAAGATCGTAAGGTTCGCCCGTTTCCGCAGCTTTCTTCAATACTACCTCTAAAGCTGGCCTGGATTTGGGCGCATAGAAATTCTTGGCTTCTTCCAGATTCAGCTTATATCCCGGCTCGACTCCGTGGATCCGACTGACCTCTTCCGTCAATGAGACCTCCTTGGTCGAAAGGTCAAGCTCCCAACCGCCGACTTTGGCCATTTCTCCGACATCCGTTAAAAGCCGAGTACTTTTCTTCAGCTCCTCTTCCACCCGCTTTCGTTCGGTGATGTCATTAAACAGGATGGCGACCTGCCGGTTTTCCGGTTGGCCCAAACGGAAGGCGTAAACATCATACCAACGGTGCAATTGCTCGGCACGATTCACAAAGCGAGCCGGTTGGCCCGTTACAGCGATTTTCCCGTAGATTTCAAACCAATACTCTTCGTGCTTCGGGGCAAGCTCGCGCATTCTCCTGCCTTGCGCATCGATAAGTCCCGTTTGTTTCTCGAACGACGGATTGATCTCGAGAAAACGATAATCGATCGGCTTTTCGTTTTCGTCGAAAATCACTTCGATGATACAGAACCCTTCGTCGATTGAATTAAACAGCAAGCGGTAGCGTTCTTCACTCTCGCGCAACTCCTGTTCCATCCGCTTGCGCTCGGTGATGTCACCATAAGCGATTGCCACCCCATAATCTTTAAGAGGAATAGGTGCAGCAGTCACATTGATCCAGGTAACTGCACTGTTTCCCTTGACAATACCCATTTCGACGTTTTGAACCAGGCGATTCTCTTTAAGTGCCCTGACACTGGCATATTCGTCTGCCGGCATGGGAGTCCCATCAGGCCGGATTAGTTGCCATTCCGTTCCATCAATCTTCCTTTTGGACTGTTCTTCAAGGGATAATCCCAGGAGTTCCTCTGCCCGTCTGTTGCTCTCAACGATATTTCCCAGGTTATCCGAAACGGTGATGGCAAGGGGGAATGACTCAAAGAGCACCTTATACTTGGCCAAACTGGTTTTGCGTTCTTCCTCCGCCTTCTTGCGCACGGTAATATCGAGCCCATAGAGGTTTACATAGTTCTGTCCGATAATGGGGGCAAGGGTAAAGAGGTATGTTCTTTCACCTGCAGTTTTTTCCAGTTCCAGCTGCGAACCGCTCTCTAATCCCTCTTTTAAGATCGTTTCAAGAAATTCCGGGACCTTTGTGCCGACAGATAACCGCCACTCGTTAAGAATGAATTCAGCACTTTTATTGGCAAAGAGTAGAATACCGTCATGTGCAATCCTGAATATCGGGTTTGGATTCTCTGTGGGGAATTTTGCGAGCGATTCGATCGTTTCCTCCGCCTTCTTGCGCTGCTCCTCCATTTCTATTTTGTACAAGCCGAAAGCGATATCATCGACAAGTTCTTGGAATAATGATTGCTCTTCCCTATCCGGGGTGAGGTTGGTTGGGTAGGATATCACCAACATACCGTAGGTTTTGGCGCCGTATTCCAGCCGGGCAGCCAGTGCCACCTTTTCAGCACGCGTCGTTGCCAATGGGCAATCGGCACAGTCAGATGACGGATCTTTTATGAATAGGCCTGGTTGCCTCAGCACATGATGGCCGCATTCGGTCAACTCGCAACGCTGAAGCCGCTCAAGCACCGGCAGAAAAGCCGTGCCCAGACCAGATTCGGTGGTGAATAGTAACGTTCCGTTGTCATCATATAGAGCAATCCAGGCACTGCTGTACCCGCGAGTTTCGGTCAGATTGTCGCAGGCACCTTTGAGCAGTTTGTCGCGGTTATTTTCCTTGGTGATAAGTTGGTTGACATTGCGGAGAGCACGGAGGACACGGTTAAGGCGCTCTATCTTCTCCTCCGCCCGTTTTCGCTCGGTGATGTCACGTATCGTTAAAAGGAATGCAGGAAGCCGTTCCCATTCAATGGGCACTCCACGTATCTCAATAATTTTTTGTATCCCGGCAGGAAAATCAAGAGTCCTTTCGATACTTTTGCCACCCTCAAACGGAAAGAAAGAAGGGTTTTTAAAATAGTCAGCAGATGCACCTTCAAAAAGCAATTCTGCAGCCGGGTTCTGGTATTGCACCCCCTCCGTTTTACTCAGGACGACCATGGCATCGGCATTCTCTTCGATAAGTATCCTGAATCTTTCCTCCTTGAACAGGATCTCCCGGTTAGACTGCCGCAATTCTTCAATGAGCCGCTGGCGCTCTATTGCATAGATGATGGACTTTTTTAAGATCTCGGTGGAGATCCAGCCTTTAATCAGATAATCCTGTGCTCCCTCTTTGAGGGAGTTTCGCGCGATGCCGGTGTCATCAAGTCCGGTGAGTACAATGACAGATGCATTTTCCGCGTGCGCTTTTAATCGCAGGAACGTATCGAGCCCCTGGCTTTCAGGGAGCCCCAGATCAAGGATAACAATCCCGATATCTTCAGAGTCAAGATACGCAATCCCTTTCGTGAGATTCTCCGCGAATACCAGCTCAAATGCCGGCATATTCATGTCACGGAACATTTCCTGGAGTAACCGTTGATCCGCCTTGTTATCCTCAATGACCAGAACTTTCATACTTATTTTTCCTTATCACCATCTTGAGGGAGACAGACAATGGTGAACCAGAAGTTTTCGATGGAATGCACCATCTTATTGAATTGATCGAAATTCAGAGGTTTTTTGATGTAACAGTTGGCATGGCTGTTGTAAGTGAGCAGAATGTCTTTTTCATCATCCGATACGGTCATGATGACAACCGGGATCCTCTTGAGCTTTTCATCAGATTTTACTTCGGCAAGCACCTCGCGGCCGTTTTTCCTTGGCAGGTTTAAGTCAAGGAGGATCAGATGGGGTCGTGGCGAGGATGCATACTTCCCTTTTTTCCTTAAGAAATCCATCGCCTCGACACCGTCCTCCACGACACTGAGGCTGTTGAGGATTTTGCTCTCCTTTAGTGCCTCCCGGACCAGACGAACGTCTGCCGGGTTATCTTCTACCAGAAGAATTTCCACTTGTTTCGTTCCATTTTTCATGATACTACCTCTATCATTTCACTGCGGGCAGGGAGAAATGGAATATTGAACCCCTCCCGGGTTCTGATTCCACCCAGATCCGCCCGCCATGGCGTTCGACGATTCGCATACAGACCGCAAGACCGATGCCGGTGCCTTCATACGCTTCTCTTGCGTGTAATCGCTGGAAAATAATAAATATCCGATCAAAATACTGGGGGTCAATCCCGATCCCGTTGTCTTGTACGGAAAATTCCCAGTCGTTTCCCTTCCTTTGTGCAGAAATATGCACTTTGGGGGTTTCTTCTGCCCTCCGGAACTTAATGGCATTATCGATCAGGTTCTGGAAGAGCTGACTCAACTGGGTCTCATCACCCATCACCGTGGGCAGTTCATCTTTGGTCACCACTGCGCCAGCCTCCTTAATCATTATCTGGTGGGAGAAGACCGTTTTTTCAAACACCTGGTTGGTATCAACGGGGGCAAACTCAACACCCCGCGACTGCACCCGGGAAAATGTGAGGAGGTCCTGGATCATGCGCTGCATTCTCGATGTTCCCTCCACAACAAACCCGATGAATTCATCGGCATCCTGGTCCAGTTTTCCCTTATACCGTTTTTCGAGAAGCTGGACAAAACTCGAGATCATGCGCAGGGGTTCCTGGAGATCGTGGGATGAGACGTACGCAAACTGCTGGAGTTCCTTGTTCGACCGGGCCAGTTCCTCCTCCGCCCGTTTGCGGTCGGTGATGTCGCGGGCGGCGGCAAACACTCCCTGCAGTTCCCCTTTTGCATTCCGGTACACGCTGCCATTGTACAGGACTTCAATGGTTCTACCGGAGGTATGCCGGAGGGTTAGCGGATAATCCCTGACAGATCCGTCGGCAAGGACTTTCCGGTACCCTGCTGATGCTTTGTCCGGCTCGGTGAAGTATGCCGAAAAATCGCTCCCGATAAGAGTGTCGCGTGAAACACCCGTTGCCTTGATGGTCGCCTCGTTCACATCGGTGATCTTCCCCTCCGGACTGATCGTTACGAGAGGATCAAGGTTTGCCTCGATCAGGCTCCGGGTATAAAGTGAGACTATATTCAGTTCCTCCTCCGCCCGTTTGCGGTCGGCAACCTCCTTTTCCAGATCCGCTCTCGATGCGGTGACCGCCTTTAAATTTACGGTCATCCGGTTGAATGCCCGGGACAGGTCGCCCAGTTCGTCCTTGCTGCTTTCATCCAGGGAATAGTCAAGGTTCCCGGAACCAATGATTCCGGTTCCTTTCTGGAGCGAGTCAAGGGAACGAAGGACGTGCCGGTTCACGATGAAGTAATTCAGGAGGATGACCAGCAGCAGCGCGGATATCATAAAAACGATAAGCCAGTTGTTTGCCTGCTGGATCCGGGAAGTATCAGCCTTGATCAATCCTGATAACCTTGAAGCGTCAAAGATCATTCCCTGTGTCTGGACCCCCAGCCTGCTCCAGCGGATCTGAGTCAGTTCGGGATCTGCCGGTGCTCCATTTGCAGAACCGGTTGTTTCCCGCGGTGCAATGATCCGGGAAAATATATCCAGCAGCTGCCGGTCACTTTCAAGAATATTTTCAAGAGTTGCCTGCTGGACAGGATCGGTTATCCTGAGCCGGGTGAACTCGTCCTGTAATGTATTATATTTTTCTTCCCACTGGATACGGGAGCGGTCACTGGAATGCAGGAGGTAATCATTCTGCAGGTTACTGAGCGCATAGGATCCCTGTATAATATCATCGGCAAGCCGCTCATTTTCACTTGCTACTGCCAGTTGCTGGTAATTGAAAAAAAGGATTGTCCCGACAACTGAAATCACCAGTACCGAAACGATGATACTGATGATAATCTGGGTTCGTATTTTCATTCGGACCATCTTACCGGATTATCGTTACCGCCTGAGGTTTTACTATATCCAGACCATCCCGGTAGATATTACCCCGATAATTGGGGACTTCTCTCTTATTTGTAAGATTATTCTGTATCGCGAAGCGGGCTTCATCTTCCATAGCGGTGATAAGGGACTGGTCAAGCGAGACGATGAGATGATATTTGGGCCAGACGGCCCTGATGTAGGCGGGATCCATGCGCAGCCTGGTGGCAATGATTTGCTGTGCTTCTTCCGGGTTCTGCTGTGTAAACGATTCCGCATCCACCAATGCCGCGAGGACATTCCGGATCATTCCAGGACGTTCTGTTGCTGTTTTATTCGTGCAGATCATCAGCCAATAGTAATACTGACCTTCCTGCGCGGGAAATACGACAGAATCCGTTCCCAGCTGTTTTTGAAGATTATTGGCATTCGGTTCCCAGATAATGACGGCATCAACGGTACCATTCGCCATTGCCCCGGGTATTTCTGTGGGCTTTAGATTGACAACACTAACCGTGCTGCTGTTGATGTTATTCAATGCAAGATATCGCCCTAAGAAAAATTCTGTAGCCGTCCCCTTCGGGGTCCCGACCTTTTTCCCTGCCAGATCCGAAGGAGATGCAATCCCCCGGTCCTTTCTTGCAACTATCGAAATAACATTATTTTTTGCTGTACTCGCAAAGGTCTGCAACGTGGGTTCGGTAAAGAGATATGTCATAAATGCATAATCTGATCCCCCTGCAATATCGATAGTGCCGGTGGCAAGTTTCTGGAGTGAAATTGTAGTCACATCATTTATCTGTACGGTGACGTTGAGGCCATGCCTGGTGAAAAATTCTTTACTGTCGGCAATCAGAATAAGGGTGTTATCCTGGGTGGGGGAAATACCGATTGTCACCGGTTCCAGTGATCCGGAAAATTTTTGCTGGGAGTTCTGGAGATACCATACCCCGGCACCAACCAGCACAATACATATCACAGTAATAACAATATACCAGTTTTTTTTCATCTGCATAGACGGGGACTCCTTTCACGGATGGTCAAACCTGCACAGAAGGCATTCATGATATCAGGATGAATTGCTCTGGTCAGAAAGCCTGTATCAATTGCAGAAAGCACAGCAGTGAAAACCGAAAAAAAAGAATTACCTGAATGTCTCTTTACGATTGTGAGATGCGCCGTAGCATTATCAGCGCGGAAACCCGATACCGTACCCAACCAACTTCAGGATGACCGAACATCCATGTGCTTAAATAACAGACTCAGTTCATATAGTTTTCTGCCATCAACCGTCAATAAGGGCAGGATTTCAAAACGTTATATCAACCGGATAAAAACGTATCCGGAATTTTAAGGTGGGATACGAGGAAGCAAAATACTCATACCGTCTTGTAACCTTGAACCAGCTCCTTTTTAAAAAAATAGAATGGGGGTAGTGCTGCCCGGGCACTTATTTTGGGCTAAAATGAAGGAGAGGGCTCCCATTAAAGGCAATATTTTTTTAAGACTTCCGCTCTCCCCGCCGTTCGGCATAGGAGATCTCGCTGCTCTTTTTGGGTCGGTCTCCCTTCATGCGATCCTTCTCTGCGGGAGCATCGCCGTCCGGGATGAAATCGATCCGGTTGTCCCCGTCCCT
>Ga0315279_10004360_pt1 | contig 19017 bp, 29 predicted proteins | sample YL17G06_20_MG_FD_203694 | JGI IMG/M metagenome (GOLD analysis project Ga0315279, IMG submission 203694) | Sediment microbial communities from Yellowstone Lake, YNP, Wyoming, USA - YL17G06_20 | ecosystem: Environmental > Aquatic > Freshwater > Lake > Sediment | place: USA: Wyoming | collected... | reverse complement strand
ACTCAGAGGTTTTCAGAAGAAAGTTGCGTACTTCTTCGGGCTGGCCATTGAGCACTTCTTCCACAAGGTAATCGGCGATGTAATGGTGACTGCCGGTAAACCTGGAAACGAAGGAAGCCAAATCGGCATCTGGATCACTCTGCATAGATAGTGCCGCCAGTTTTAATCCGGCGATCCAGCCTTCGGTGCGAGTTTCCAGGGCATCTACGTCCTCGATAGAGAGAGCCAGGCCCATGATTTGATTCAGGTACGCGACGGTCTCTTCATGAGTAAAGCGGAGATCGTCGGTGCGAATCTCGGTCAGATCCCCGTGTACCCGTAGGCGAGAGAGCGGCAGAGGTGGGTCTATGCGGCTGGAGAGGACCAGATGCATCTGGGGAGGCATGTGGCTGATGAAATAGGCAACGGCATCGTGAATAACGTTCGCCGTAATCGAGTGGTAATCTTCCAAGACCAGCGCGAAGGGATGGGGGATGCGGTTGAGACAAGGGATCAGTGTTGCCGCGATCACTTTGGGTTGCGATGATTGGAGCAATGGTTCCACTTCGGTCAAAAGACCAGGCCTCAACGATTGCAACGCAGAGACGAAACCCGTCAAGAATCGAATGGGATCATTGTCTTCAGCTTCCAGCGATAACCAGGTCAGGGGAAAATCTCGCCCGGCTGGCGAATAATGCCATTCTGTGATGAGCGTTGTTTTCCCAAAGCCAGCGGGAGCAGAAATCAGAGTCAGCGGACTTGTCAAGCCCTCGGATAGCTTGCGGATCAGGCGTGGCCTCGATACCAGGTCGGTGTGAGGGGCTGGTATATAGAACTTGGCCGCAAGGATGGGAGTGGGCATGTCTACTCAGCAATCCGGATTCCAAAATCAGGCAATGACCTTGCCAAAGGCCAACCCCAGCACGTAGGTGATGGCAGCTTCGCCCACACCTACGAGCGTCATCTCCAGGCCGCTCTTCCAGGGGCTGCGTCCGGTGACAAGGGTCTTGGCAGCGCCGATGCCAAAATGCGCCAGCGTGCTGATAACGAATGACGCGATCATCGGCGTCCAGCCTTCGCCGAAGAAAAACGGGATGATGGGGATGAACGCGCCGGTCGCCGTGGAAAGTGTGGCCGAGATGGCTGCTTTCCAGGGATTGGGAAAGGTCGTTTCACTCAGCCCCAGTTCTTCGTGTGCGAGCATTTTGAGCGCCTGATCGGGTTGAGCGATGATGCGACTTGCCAGTGCCGCCGCCTCTTCAGGCGAGAAGCCTTTGAGCTGGTAAAACAGCTTTAGCTCTTCTTGTTCCTCTTCGGGATGAATCTCCAACTCGTGCCGCTCGCGCTGTATGTCAGCCTCATAGATTTCGCGCTCGGATTTGGTCGCCAGGTAAGCGCCGGAACCCATTGAAAGTGCGCTGGCCAGCATCCCCGCCAACCCCGAGATCAGCACGACGTGGCTGCCGCCGGTCGCCCCGGCTACGCCGGAGACGATTCCAAAGACCGCGCCTAGCCCGTCGTTGGCGCCATAGATTGCCTGACCGATCCAGCCGCCACTGCGCGTATGCCACCGTTCGCGGCGGAGGATGACGTCGAGCAGTGCTTGCGGCTCATTGGACGCCGCGGGCGCGGGCGAATGGAGCAGGCGGCTGTGTCGTTCTTCGTCGGCCTGAACGGTTGCGATGGCCGCACGGTCGGCGTCGCCTGGCGCAGCCTCGATCAGTTGCTTGTAGGCTTCGGTGTCTTGGTCTTCGGCGGCTTCCAATCGCTTGAGCGCGTTGTCGGTGCCGGTCTGCACCAGCGACCAGCGCCGCAGCCGCTCGCGCCAGCTTTCGGAGTAGGGCGGCAGTTCAATCCCCAACTCTTTGAGACGCGACGACCAACGTGCGGCATGATCTTGTTCGTTCGCGGCCAGCTTGAGGAGCACATCGCGACGTGTCGCACTGGCTTCGCGCGCGGCGAGCGCCTGGTACGTCTGCGCAGTCCACATCTCGCGTCGCCACGCTGCGCGCAGGCCATCAGCGAATGTTGGCGACTGACTCATTGCGCTCCTCCCGGAAATGGCCGGCCCATCAGTTGCAAGCCGCGCTTGGCCCACTCGTTGTTGGGGTTGAGTGTCAGCACATTCTCCAATGCGATGGCCTTGTCGTCGTCGGTATCCACGACGCCCGAAATCCACAGCCAGGCGGACTCGTTTCGTTCGTCTTGCTGGACGACTTGCAGCAAGATGTCACGGGCCTCCTCACGCCGGCCGGCTTTGGCTAGAGCAATGCCCCTTTGCAGTAATTCGGTTGTGTCTGGCATAGATTTTTCCTCTGGTTTTCAGTCACACTGGATACGCGCGATGATGTCTCCGATGTCTCCGCCGCCGGTCACATAAGTGTGCGCCATGCGCGGCGTGTTGTGCGCTGCTCCGATGTGCCCCGATGGACGATGAGGGTAGATTGGCCGAAAGCAGACGGCAATGCTGTTTGGCGCTCCACGCTCTACGTCTCAGCGGGAACAAAGTATACATCCGTTGGCTGGAATTTGCTGTTGCGGAGGTAGCGTGCCTTGACCTTCATGCCAATCCAGTCGAGGCTGGCCTGGTTAGGGTCAACGCCCATCAGCCGGCTGAGGAACAAAGTGTTGGCACCCTCAAACTCGACGAGGATGAGCACGAAGGGACATTGGGGCAGGAAGGCTTCCGAGCCAAAATGACAGACGGTAAAAGCATGGACGTGTCCTTCATCGGGCAGCCGCACCCATTCGGTTTCCTGACCGGTGACCATGTCGTGCCCGCGCGGGTTGGCGTAGGTATAGCCGGTCTCTGCGTCGCGGCAGCCTAGGAAGACTTTGTTTGCGAGTCCGGCAAAGAACGGGCTATCTTGGCCGTAGGAGTGCAGATAGTTGATCTGATAGGGATACTTGACGATGATGGGCGACATTTGCTTGAGGAACGCCAGTGTTTGTGCGTCCAGCTTCTTGGGAAAGGGGACGTTGAACAGAGTGGTTCCCTCAAGTGTCTCTTCCATCTTGGTTTCGTTTTCGTTAGCCATGGCCATGCTCCTCATCCTTCTCGTTCCAAGATGCTGACCGTCACATACGTCCCGGTGCCGGCGTGGCTGTGGATCGCGCCGCGCTGGGCGTTTTTGATTTGCAGCACCGGACTCTTGAAATGCTTTTTAATCGTGCCCTGTAATTGCCAAATAGCAAACACAGCTTGCATCAGCCCGGTCGCGCCGACGGGGTGTCCGCACGCGATCAGCCCACCCGACGGGTTCACCGGGCAGATGGGTTTCTCCGGCAGGTTCAGCCCGTATTCCACGCCGGGCATGAAAGCTTTGCCCGACGCGGCGAATGGCCCCCCTTCGCCGTAGCGGCACAGGCCCATGTCCTCGTAAGTCTGAATCTCGGATGAGGTGTAGGCGTCGTGCAGTTCGATAAAGTCAAGCTCTTTGAGCGGGTCGTTGACCTGGGCCATCTTGCAGGCTTCTTTGCCCGCCATACGCCCGGCGCGGAACGAGTGGACGCCCGGATAACGAAAGCCTTTGTCCCATAGCCTTTTGTAATACGCGCGCGTCTCGTCACTGTTGACTTCGTGCGGCAGTGCGTTGTAGCGCATGAAATCGTCGTAGGATTGATGTGGCCGGTCGGCCATGCGCATCGCGTCAGTGCCGCGGCCGATGCCGCTGACTTTGACCAGGGGGCGCGTCACGTGTGCCCCGGCTTGCTCCAGCTTCTTTAGCCCTTCTTCACTCGCCAGGATCGTCGCCGCTGCGCCGTCGCTCATCACGCAAATGTCCAGTCGCGTCAACGGCCAGGCGACCATCGGCGCGTTGCGCACGTCCTGAATCGAGATGCGCTGGCTCTTTTGAGCGTAGGGGTTGTAGAGCGCGTGAGTGTAATTCTTGACGCTCACGTGCGCCAGTTGCTCGACAGTGGTGCCGAACTCTTTCATGTGGCGCGTGACCATCATCGCGTAATAGCCGGAGTAGAACCCGCCAACGGGATAATCGAACGACACGTCGGACGCCAGCGCGATGAACTCGTTGCCCTTCCAGGTCTCGACGTGGCTCATCGTTTCAAAGCCGTAAGCCACGCAAATGTCCATGTAGCCGCTGGCGACGGCTTTCCAGGCTTCCTGAAAGCAAATGCCGCCCGTCGCGCCGCCGCCTTCGACACGGTGGCTAGGCTTGGGACACAGGCCCAGATAATCCTGCGCCATGATGCCGGCCATCAGTTGGCGCGCAAAATGATCGGAGAAATAGGAAGCCACTGAGCCGTCCACCAGCTCGGTGAATGGACGAAACTCTAGGCCGAGATCGGCGATGGCATAATCATACGCTTCTTTGATCACAGCTGGGAAGGTCTTGTCGGGGCGCGCTTTGGCGAATTTGCTTACCCCACCGGACACGGCATAAACGGGTCGCATGTCATCATCCTCCTTTTTGCTGGATTCAATTGCAAGTCGGACTCTAGCTTGTGGATTGGCGCTATGGCTGATTGACAGTGTCTATCACCTCTCGTCCGACCCCGCAGTGCGAAGCACACAATGGTGGCACGAGGTCGCACTCTATTCTATCCTTGCCTTTGCCCTGTGTCAAACGCTGGTCGTGTCAAAATTCGCGTGGGCTTGCAGTTGTGCTATAATCCTATCCCCATCACAAGTACCGGCAGTTTGTAGGCAGTTTTAAGACCTATTTGTGAACGAGAGTTAGGTTGCGTCATAGTTGAACAGAATTTCTTGAACTGCTCCGCTTTGATAAATCTGTGGGATGAGCACATCCCCGCGTGGTTCGTTGCCTGTCCAGCGTTGTGGCCATGTGTTAGTTGCGATCAATTCCTGGATGCGCTCTAACTCATCAGCGTTGATCAAGTCTATCTCTGGCCTACTCTGCGCACGCGCAACCGTGTTGATTTCATCCTGCACAGCAAGCACCACAGATAACCCGTAGCGCCGTGCATCCATCATAAGTGGCCCTTTCCGATTTGGATTACTCGAAAGCAACCCATCTGCGTTTCGCTCACCATGTTTCTGCAAGCGAAACTTGAACTGGCGCAGTTCGCGGTATAGTGGTTTGAGTCGTTTGAGCGGTTCAAGGTATGTCCACTGCGGCAAACCAATGACGTAATCAAGCGCAGTATCTTTCTCTGTCAGAGGACATCCAATACAACCGGTGCGCGCGTTCATCTCTAGCGCTTCTTCGCCACCATATACCTCAGCAACTAAATTTGTCGGGAATCCAAGCGCCGGCGCTTCAAACATGAGCCAATCCCACACGTGGCACACGCGCCAATGTAGCAATGGAGCAAGTGTATCCGCCACACTATCAGGCGTCGTTTCCTGAAACCAGCCCTGGCCGCACTCTGCCCCATTGCGTCCACACGATAGCGCGATCCGTCGATCGCGCATGGCACTCTCGCCAATGCGGACACCGGTCAGCATCAAGAATTTCTCACCGTGCTCATCGCGCAGTGTCTTGAGCGCATTCACCATCGGCTCCACCTTGATTTGTGGAGTACACCAGCGCAGCGTGTTGTTATTCGGAGGTGGCACGCCACGCCCGAACATGTAGACAAAGTACCTATCATCCAATTTGGGCAACACTATCTGTGTTTTGATACCACGCTGACCAAGTCGGTCAATCATTTTCATTGCCGCGAAATGCAAGGGCGGAATCTCTTGTCGTGTATCCGCATAGAGCACGGTCAACGTTTCTGGACGCGGAACCGCGCCGGATTCAATGAGTTGCACAACAACCGTTACAGTCGCAGACGAGTCTTTACCGCCACTGTAAGCAATTGCCCAATGGCGATGGCCTGCACCAAACGCCTGTAGAGATTGTGCCGTAAACTCTATTGAGTCTTTTAGTGTGAGCCTTTGCGTATCGAAAAAACTAGCCTGTGACTTCATTGTTGTTCCTACCCAAATTCACGATCCTGGCTTTCACGTCGCCCTCTTGAAGAACGGCATAGATCTTGAGCGTGATGGTCAAAGAACTGTGCATCAGATTTTTGGACACCGCCTCCATGTCCGCAATGTCTCGGGCATTTTTCAGACCATAGACAGCGAACCCATGCCGCAGGTGGTGAGGCGAGCGATAGTCTACTCCGGCCAGGTCGCACAACTGGCGCATCCCCTCTTTGAACCGTGTTCCTCGCACGACCCCGGCCGTGGCCGGGAGCAACATGTCGGTTGGAACGTCGAAGGGCGCATACCAGAACGCATCATCCGGCAGTTGCCCACGAACCAAGTGATCATATGCGCGCACAATCTTCAACAAATCTTTGATGTCGAGCAAAAATGTTGTAGCCTTTTTCTTGAGTTTGGTACGCACACCCAATGCGGGCCATTGCTTCACACTCAGGCTATCCAAGTCCACGGCCGCGATGGGCATAGAACTGAAGGCTCCGATCCGCATCCCGGATAGGAAGAGAAACGCAATCGCTGCCTGGTCGCGCTTCATCCGAATCGAACTTGGCGCAACCGACATCAGACTATAGACTTCATCCAGAGTATACTCGTTGTACTGTTTGACCTCTGAACCTATTCTGGGCTTGGCGAGCGTCTCTGTCCATAGTTCCGTCACGCTCTTGCCAATGCGCTTATTCGACAAGCGCAGCCAATGGAAAAATCGGCGCGCAGTTCCACACGCCAATTCAACGCTGGCCGATGATATTCGCTCCGCCAGATAGCGTGGAAACGTCGGGCGGATCTCGGGCGCCTTTGCGAATGGGGCTTCATCCGCCCATTCCAGAACGTAGCGTAAACTTGTTTGAGCGCTACTGATCGTGCCTGGGTCAAGTTGCTTGACTTCGGCAAGATAGGCCAGGTAAGCTTTCGCCAATTTCCAGTTGTCTCGATCGATCATGCTCTTGTCCTTGCCCGATGAACTTTACTCCCACATTCGGAGCACGTACCACCAACCATTTCAAGTTGAGCGGTGAACGGTTTGGCCGTCAGCCCGATCACATTGACCGCCTTGTGGCATTTGACGCAGTAGGCTTGATTGCGCCCCATCCCAGTTTTGACATGGTGCTTGACGACGACCTTGCGTGCCCACTCTGCGAACTCGGTGCCAATGATCCAGATCGCTCCGGTTTCATCGTCGCGCTGATGAGGACACCCGGCCGGGACATAGCTCTTATAGATGGTATCTACGCTGCATCCAATCTCGTCTGCCAACTCTGATGGCTTGTACTTCATCCACAATAGCCGTCCCAACCGAGCGATTTGCGATTGAGACATGCGCGGCTTTTTCATTGCGATGGGGATTATCCTTGATGCGCTCCCTGTAAGCAATCATCGCACACGCCACCACCAGGGACCGGGACCCCACATGAGCACTGCGAACAATTACAGTTTTCATAGTCATCATCTTCGCTACCGTCATCCTCATCACCATCATCGGATGGCGATGGCAACGCGCGCAACTGTCTGACCTCATCACGCAATCGCTTGTTTTCGAGTTGTGCCCGCTGCATGTCGGCCAGGTCCGGGACGTACACTGCGACTGGGTTTTCCTTGGATGCTTCCGCCGTCATACGCGCGACCTGCTCACTCACGTAGGTGATGGCATAGATGGCCTCTCTGCCATAGTCCCGGGTGAACGCCGGGAAGATGGACGTCGCCGGCACATCAATGCGCAGCATCGGCAGGCCGAACTGTACCGCTTGCGAGATGTATCCGGCCACAACTTTGCGGCCCATGATCTCGACGATGGCCCATTGACCTTGCTGTTGTTCTGTTTGAGTGTTCATGTTTCTCCTTTCATTTATCTTGCATCCAACTTCGGATGGCTTGACGAGATCAGTGTTGATCAGCAGTATACGTGGAACACGAATATTGAACATGGCCCTATCCCCTGACTTTCCCAACCAACACTGTCCCGAATGAGCGCAGCACCAGGTCCGCCGCCCACATCTCCCGCAATGTCCAGCAAGGCGGCCGCTTCCAATTCGGCAACCCCTTCAACTTCGCTACCTTGCCGGACACGATCACAATCGCGTCCCGTAGATCGCCCGCATCGTGCCCCGCCGGCGCCACATCGTCAAGACTCTCTACCGCCTTCAGCGTCTCGACCAAACTTGGCTCACTCCACCTCTTTGCATCCATCCATTGCCTCCATTCACATGCCTTTGATACGTTATGTCCACACCGAGGTTTCGGGGTAGTCCTGGGGACAAAACCTCGGACAGTTCCATAACTGGGGGGGGTTATGGGGGTGCTTTGGCCATAACCCCGAAACCGTTATGGGGTTATGGGTTTTATATACCCCGAAACCTCTTTTAGCTATGGATTTTTCACTTATGTTCACTCATGGTATACCCCGAAACCCCCTTTTTTCTTCGGTTTATAAGAACGAGTCGCATTTAGTTTATGTCTACTCATAGGTTTCGGGGTTATGGGTTTTATATACCCCGAAACCTACCCTTTACGCCGATAGCGCTTCGTTGGGCGACCACCTGCTTTGCTTGCTCCAGCATCAACAGATTCTATTTCTTCGGCTTGAACAAGTTGATCCAGGGCATTGGCGATTTCATAAGGCTGCTTATCCTTCATGCTCTTATAGAGCTCGCGCAGCGTTATTCCCCGTGTACCTGCTGAGATCACATGGCGCAAAATTCGCTGCAGGAACCGGCTGGCATCGCTCATCGTGACTTGCTCAATCATCCGATGGGCGCTGCTTCGCCATCCCTCGACGATATTCATCGCACGTGAGATATGTCCTAATTCGATGGTCGGGACATTGGTCTCTCTTTTCTCCATGGCCCAATCGAATGAGGCCAGGATGATGGCCACTTTGATGAGCTGATCGGGCAAGCGTCCATAGACAGCCCACAGGCGATGATCAAGCGTATCGGTGATGAGGTCGTACCCAACCGCTTTGGAATAGCGTTGCCAGGCGTGCATTGCCTCTGATTCGATGATGATGCTTTTCGCCTCTAGTACATCTGGATAAGTCGCCTTGGGCAATCGAGCATACAATGCCTTGAGCACGTCCACGATGTCGGATGGATCCTGTGTTTCTCTGGATTGTTCATACTCCGGGTGATTAACGTCTGGTGCCAACAGGGCGAAACGCGGCCAAAATCCATTTGACCACAATCGCTCATTGGCCATGTGCGGATACATGGCGACCGGCGTGCTGGCTCCCAGAAATGACATGTAAGCGTTCCTGACGAAGATCAATCCCTGGCCGCGCGTGCTGCGGGTATATCGCTCATCACAATCGAAAAAGCGCAAGAACGTCTCAATCATCCCGACATTGTAATCGCGTCCAGCTCCCGCCAAAAGCCCAGACATTTCGTCGAGCACGACGCCGCGCTGCGCAGAGTGATCCCGGCTGGCTCTCCAAGTGGCTTGATTTTCTTCCGTCAGATGCGTCAGGTTCTCCGGCTCTTTTCCTGACCAATCCGAAAGCAATGCCTCGATGGTCGTGTCGGCCGCAGATAGCAAAAACGGAAACGCGCGATAGACGATCTTGCGCAGAATGTTCAACGCTGTGGTTTTGTGCCAGAGCGTCGAGGGCGCAATCCAGGCGATGAAGAGATTCGGGTAAACGTCGCCATGGGGCAACGCCGCTTTGAGCCTGCGCGCAATGGCGACGCTGCCCAGCCACAGGGCCGCTGATTCATGGAATTGCACTGGCGTCATGGGAGCGATGGACAATGCGTGAATCAGGTAAGTATTCACAATGCTACCGACGTCATCAGTTGGATCGTATTCCAGTCGTGCACTCTCTGGAAGATCGGGAACGATCTTGATGGGTTGCTCTGGCCCCTCCCCATCATCGCGCCTGACCTTATCTCTGATGCGTTGAGCCATATGCATGATATTTTCAACAGTGACAGATGCCTCAGTGCCCTTGTAGGCGCTAGCAGCTGCTTTGCTGGCCAACTCGAGCAACATGCGCTTGGCCGAATCTTCCCTGATGATCTTGGCGTAGCTTTCAGCGTGCATGGCCGTTGGAACAATGGTCATCAGGTGTGAAAGGTAGGCGGCGCCCCCAGCCTCTATGAGCTGGTCGCGGCGCTGTAATTCATCGCACAACGTAACAAAGTCAATCTGCTTCCCACAGTCCACCAATCCCTTCATGGCCACGAATATCTGCCCATTTTTCTCAATGTGGAAATCGCTTAGACCTATCCCAATGTTTTTCACATCAACCATGACGGACGGATCAATCAGAATGCTTCCGAGCAGCGATTCCTCTGCAGAGATATTGCTAGGGGGCATGACTACGACTTGCTGAAGTGTGTTGGCTTGTGGTTGCACGGTTCACCTAATATAACAACGGCATGGAAATTGGGTGTTTCAATTCGCCTGCTTGATAGCCTCATCGTAAGCCCGGCGCAGCACCAAGAACTCTTCCGGGTTTCCGCCCTTGTCTGGATGATGAACAGCGACCAGCGCGCGCCAGGCGTTCTTGATCGCCTCCCGGCTGGCGTCGCGTTGGATTCCCAGAACGATCCACCACGGCGCCCGGCCGTCCCCAAGTTGAAGGGCCGCATCATCTGGGGTGGCCAGAAACCCACCAAAGATTTTGTCGAATGTTTCATCCAGGAGCCGATCATTTGTGACCACGCCCAACTCGGCCAAGACCTTGTACAAGATACGGATCGTGTGATAGCACGCTCTCAGGTTATCGTCGGCGCGCTCAAAGTGCGTGCCCTCCACGATGTAACGTCGGCCGTTGCGGTCAAAGACGACCTTGGCATGGCCCGACATCATGTCTTGCTCGATCTTGAGCGAGGTCGCTTTCAGAGTGGTCATCAGGGTTTGGAAGTTGTGCGCCGTCCTGGTCGGAGTGGCGGTGAATCTTTGCCTTGTCATGTTTGCCTCCTATAGGAATATTGCAATGTATAACAATGGCATGGGAATCGTTGGGCCAGCGCGCTTGATTGCCCGCGTGATCGCGGCGTTGTGCGCATGGTGCATGGCATCCATGCGCAGGTGGCAGACTGCGCAGAGCGCGATCAGGTTGCTGGGATCGCAGTTCTGTGGATCGTGGTCCCGGTGGTGTACGCTCATCCGGTTGGCCTGGGTGGTCGGCTCCAGGCAATCCGCGCCACATTCCTCGCACATCCAGTGTGCGCGCTGCTTTTCTCGCAATGCGATCGTAGGCCAATCGGGAGGATAGAGAAATGGATTCATAGGCATATTTCACAAGTCCACAACGGAATGTATCTCATTGGATTCAATGACTTGCATGGCTCCGACCCTGGGCAACAAGTCATCATTTTTATTGATCAGTTGTGCCACCCCATGCGCCGACCTGGCCAGGCTAGCCGTCGCCGAGAGTCCGCGCCCCACGCTCTGGATAGTGCGCTCAGCTCCATCCAATCCACGGTCGAACCCGGCCAGGTGCTCGCGCGCCGCGTGGGTCGCCAGGCTGTAAGTGATGATGATGGAGGCCGGGATAGCCAGCGTCGCCACGATGGCCCACCATCGAGCGCCAACGTCTCCGGCCTGGACGGTGAGCCAATACATTCCGGCGATCACACCCACAGAAATGGTGAGGGTGACGATCACCGCTCCGACGATCGACCAGGCTTTGGTTATGAGTTGACCACCTTTGTCTTTCATTCCGTCTTTCCTGTCAACTTACCAGTCTTGCGACCGGCGCACTTGGGATGGTACGGCAGTCCGCGCACGATGATGACTCTGCGCGCGATAGGCTGTTTGCATGCGTCGCAGATGGGGCGCTCTGGTGTCTTTTTCATTCTGCCATTCCAGCCTAGTTATGAGCTTCTTTCCACATCGTCAGCTGATACCGCCCAAAGAACGGGCGGAAGGTTCCGAGTCCAAGCGTTCCGCCCTGCTCAAAGGACTGGCGAAGATTTTCGAGCGTGCAGAATTTGTTCTCGATATAGTTCACCATGAACTCGATCCGCCACGGCAAGCTCAAGACGGGCCGTTCTCTCGGCTGCGGGACGTACAACGATCCCTTTCGCACTCGAGCTGTGGCATAGTGCACCTTGATCTGTTCGTTGAACCCATTGAATGTGATCTGCCCCGCATCATCCTGGATCGGGATCTCGAAGGGCTTAATGGTGGTATAGCTCTTGATACCGAGTCCAATCGTCTTGCCCTGCTTGCCGAAGAACATCTTGATCACGCTGCTGTTCTCTGAGCACAGCAAAGAGTACAGGTTGATCGCGGGCAGAATCAAATGTCGCTCCGGCGTCAGATACATTTGTTCCGACGTCGGCAATTGCGTCGTGTTGTCTCCCGCATACCGGGCGAACATCAAAGGCCGAAGCCCCGTCAATTGGCATTGTATAGTGACCATGGGTGTGATCTCCTTTCAAGGAATCAGCTATCGCTTCCGGCAACTCGAACATCTCGTTGCCGCCTGGTGACATGTACTGATATAATTCCCGGTGGATTTCTTGTTCTACTTGCTCATCTCCCTCCATCACGGCAAACACGTCAAATTGAAATGGGCAGCCGGTTTGCAGCTCGCGCCATCTGGATTCTGCATCCCGATCGGTGTAGCCCACCTTATAATAATTCGTGCCGCGTGCTCTTAGAACGTACACCATGCTTTGCCCCGCCTAGCCCTGCCTCGCCGTGCCGCGCCAAGCCCCGCCTTGCCGCACCTTGCCGCGCCCTGCTTAGCCCCGCCTTGCCGCACCTTGCCGCACCTTGCCGTGCCCAGCCGGGCCTGGCCCCGCACTCATTCTTCCTCATCCTCTCCGTCTGTCTGTCTGAGGCTTGGCACGGACACCACTTTTCCATTTTCTGCCACTTCATAGGCTGTTTTGGGTGTGCCCTCACTTTCAGACAGACAGACGGCCATATCATGCTCGTTCATGAAATCAAGTACGCCGCGCGCCAACCCCAAGAGCTTGACCGCCTTGTTGTTATCCGCCACGCTGATGCCAAACTCCTTGCACGCACGCTGAAACTTTAGTCGTCCATCTCCACGCGCTGCACTCAGGATCGCCGTGCCAACTTCTGCTCCAGCCGGCCATCCGCTGATGTCCGGCATGTCTCCGAGGTCCTCAGGCCATTCGGCCAGGTCCGGACCCCCAGTAAGTGGATCTGAATCCAGGTAAGCCACTTGCGTTCGATGCGTTGCGCCAGGGGCCACGGCATAGGCATCGCCCCGACCCAATAGGTGATCGGCACGTGGAGTAGACGATCCCAACGCAACCCGGCTGGCGTCCGCATCGGCCACACGCAACGCCAATCGGCCCACCAGGTTGCGTCCAACGGTCGGGCCGCCCAACGATGCAATCACCGGGTGCTGCGTGGCGATGATCATGTGGATGTGCGCGCCGCGCCCTTGCGCCGACAATTTGGTGATGGCGGCCTTGCACATCTCGTCGCCGACAAGCTCCTGGATCTCGTCGCAGACGATGATGATGCGCCGCGTGTCACGCCCGCCAGAATAGCGAGTGGACATTTCGTTGATGCACCAAGTGAGTGCAGCTCGAGCGCTGGCCACGTCACTGGCCAGGGGGCCGATCAGGCCGTGCACATTGGAGAGGCGCTGGAGACTGGCGCCGTGTTTGGCGTCAATCAGCACCAGCCGGTTTTCCGGATCCCGGCAGAGCTGCTCCGTCATGGAGATAAGAGCCGTGGTTTTGCCGCTTCCGGTCGTACCCGACAAAAGCCAGTGAGGTGTATCATCGTTCAATCCGGCGGTAAGCACGTGCCCGCGCTCATTGCGGCCTACAAGCCAGCGGCCGCCCTCGGTCGGATGCTGACCGAGCGCGCGCAGAGGAATATCGTCGTCGGCCAGGCCCTTGGGCCAACCAGCTTCGATGCGAACGAACCGGCCCGACATGAAGGTGGACGGCTCACCGGAGAATTCCCAGGGGATCAATTGTCGCAGCGTCGCCCCATCGTCGGAAGAGAGCGATCGGACCAATGCGCCGCTTTCAAACCCAGCGCCGATTTCCAGTGCGCCGGCGCGCGGCCCGTTGATGAGGGTCGCCTGCTTGAGTGTGATCGGATGTCCGAACAATCCACGCTGCGCTGCTGTTTCCATAGTTCGCGCCAACTGTGTGAGAAGGATTCTGCGTTGATATTCTTTGGTGGTATAATCTTGTCTGGACATGGGATGCTCCCCCGTGTTCGATGATCTGCGCCGGGCTGCCTCCCGGCGCAGACTCATTTAATGCAATGGACGGTCATTCAGTCCCAAGAAGCGGGCCATCCAGGATGGATAGAAAGTCAATCCGTAACCGTCACGCTCACCTGGTGCAGTACATGTCTCGGAGATGCATACGACATCGAACCCGTGAAAGAGCTCATCCGCTGTTACGACTCTGAATTGTTCCTTACCACATCGCGGGCAGGTGAATTCTAGAGTGGCATGCCCTTCACGGATGGAGAATCGTGCATCATCCGGTGGATGAGAGAGTGTATCATAGCTCATGTGAATCTCCTTGTGATTTCGATAAACACTTTACTGAGTGGGTGTCAAATCCCCAATTGAAGTTCAATTCCCAAGACACAATATTAGCCAATTCCACATCGTAGAAGTAGGCTACGACTTGTTGGCTCACATTGTCGAATAGACAATACTTGAGGTCGTATTTGGCCGCTATGCTTATGGATGGTTTTACCAAAATCATTTCTTGACTCCAGATTAGTATTTGATCCGGGAAACCATCACCACGATCGCGATCACGATCAGCGCTGCTCCAAGCCACTTGTCAAACAAGCCGCCCTCATGGACTGGAAGAACAGAAACTTGCCAGGGCATTGGCCATAGGACTGGAGCTCCACGCTCAGTCAGCATATCTAACAGCAGGTGCGACATGTATCCGCCTGCCCAGAATATAGCCAGCGATGGAAAGAACATCATCACACCCAGTGATGTAACCATTCCAGTGAGCATCCAATGGGTGAACCCTCGATGTCCCATGGCGCCCCGGACGTTGATTCCCGGCACTGCAACGTTGACCCAATCTGGCACCAACGCCGCAATGCTGGCTACGGCAATACCAGCGGTCAGCGTCGTGTAGGGAACATTTGAAATGCTTCCGACGATGGCGGCCGCGCAAATTCCCCCGGCTAGATGCGTTACACCGCGCATGGTCTATCCGTGGCCAATAACCGATGCGCGCGCTTGAGGCTCTCTTTTGCAGTCAAGATTTCGTTGTAGGCGTCCGCGTGCAATGGTGTGAGCAACCCATTCTTGATTTTGTGCAACTTTTGGAAATCGTGTAGATCGTCTTCCAGCATCGCAATGGCCAGCATCAAGGTTTCTGCCATTCCCCGATTGAACTCAATTACTTTGTTCACTTTGCCGCCTTTCATTTACCGTAGAGTAGATGAGGATAACGGCGTATATTGGGAGCGCCACAATTTCTACAGACGAATCGACAAGTCATCCTCCAGGCGAAGGATCAAACCAATAATAGCACAAGTACACCACAATAAGAAAGCTATAAGAAGAATCGGGCCTAGAAACCCCATGATATTATTGACATTATCCAGAATATCAGAAAGAGTTATTATTGGCATTGTCACTTCCTCACACATTTTGACCTGGAGATGCACCGCCGGCATCGCTTCGATCCCTCGCGAGTGATGCGGTACCACCTGCTGCACTTGATACAGGTGGTGTAGGCTTTGACGTACCACCGAATCACGCCTCGGGTGATCTCGACTCGGAAGGTGCGCGACTCGATCCGGTGAATGTCGCGCCGCAGCTCTGCGGTGAGCCGCTCACTGAGCACGTCGCCCATGATCCGCAACTGCTGCGTGTAAATCATGCGCCTGTTTTTCTTCCATGCAAAGATTAGCGCACGCGATACCGGATGTGGAATAGCAGCCTTGACCTCCGGGATTAGGAGCGCCGCCTGGCTGGCGCTCAGGTCGAGATAGGTCAACCAGTCGCCAAAGCTCCGGATGTTGCGCAACTCGGCAATCCGGTCCGGGGACTCAAAAATGGTATAAAGGTATATTATCTCCACGTTGTCTTACTCCCTGGTCACAACTGGACACAATCGTTCAGGATGTGGCACGTTCTGTTACTGCCAAGTCATGTAGAATGGCCGTGACGGCCTGTTTCTCGACTTTGACGGTCTCATCATATTCATCCCGACTGATGGGTGTCAACTCAGAGAACAGGAACTTGGCCGACCACTTGTTGACGAAGAGGACGATCGCGCTGGTTGGTTCTGTTTCGTGGTCGCCTTTGGCAACTTTGTAGTCCGTGTAGAACAAGACTCTTCCCGAGCGACCATCACTGGTCTTGACCGTTTGATTGATCTTGAATGGAATCATGGTTTTTTCTCCTGAAGGATATAGTGATTGCGATGGCCCGCGCGCCGCTCGATGCGCAGCGCCCCAAACGCCTCCAAGCGACGCAGGATCTTGGCAATGGTCTCGGGACGCATGATGATGTCTGTCATCATGTCCAGGTAACTGGGATCGCTACCTTCCTCAACCAAGCACATGCGAATCTCGGCCAGGACCAGGTTCGCTTTTCCGTCATGCGCGCGCGGTGCCTTGTGGTTCATTTCAATCGAAGGGGTTTCCGTCGCCCACCATAGCAAGCAGGTTGGCCTGGATTTTGGCCTGCTCCACGGCAGTTTCCAGCAGGATCATTTGCATTTCGACCTGCTCAAACAGTTCTGAGTGCTCGGAAAAGATTTCAACATGCAAGCGTGTTTGACAACCGTTTTCCTTTTTAAGCGACAGACCGATGTGCGATGAATTGAGAATCGAGGCGAGGGCGGTTACAAAATTCTGGTTGATGTCATGGTCGCTGGTATAGCAACGATGTATCCACTCCTGCGCTTGCAGGGAGGTCCCGAAATTGGGCGCAAAACCGATTCTTTGCATGATCCTTGTCTCCTTTCTTTTCTATGCTTCAATCTTCATTAGGCGGGAGATGCGCTCGGCCTCGTGGCAACCGTAGGCTACAGCCATCCGGCCGAGCATTTCATAACTCACGTCCGCCGAGCCGGAGCACAATTGCCAGCTATAGGCGTAGGTGTAGCCCATCTTTTCCGCGAACTCCTTGATGCTTATTCCGTTCGCCTTGACCCACATCTGCAGGGCCTGCTTGGGAGTTAGCTTCCCATTGTTATTCATCTTTGACATTTTGACTCCTGGAAACTATACTATTTCCTACTGGAAATATGTTACTACACATATACATTTTTGTCAATAGGCAAAATTTTACTTTCCTAAAGGAAAATTGGACTGTGGCATAATATCCTAAACGGAAACAATGCTATGCCAAAACACAATACGCCTGACGAATTCTTTACGTGGCTTGATGCGTACATGAAAGACTTGGAGTTAACGGATAACAAGTTAGCTAAAAGGGCTAGACTATCGCCTTCCGTCATCAGCAAGGCCAGGAGTGGATATCAAGGCATTGGATGGGAAGCATCAGCTGCAATTGCAAGAACGTTGAATCTGCCTCCTGAAATAGTGTTTCGTAAAGCTGGCTTGTTGCCTCCCCAGGATGACGAGCGTAGTTTAGATGTTGAAGAATTGTTGATCTTATTTTCCGGCCTGGATATGGATGACAAGGAAGAACTCTTGCAGCTCGCCCGGCTCAAGTTAGAACGCAGCAAAAAGCGGGTGGCACATGGAAAGATCAAAACCTTTTGAAAGGGAATTCCTCTTTGCGCAGATCGTAACGCAACTTTCCCCAGAGGATCTCGCCGTGTTGTATGGCGTGATGTTGGTCAAGCGGTGGAAGCGCCATATCATTCTACGGCGGAGTTGGTGGTTTGTCCCCAGAGGCTTCAGTCATCCTCATGTCATAAGGGAAATGGTTTGACCCATGCACATCATACTTTACGAATCCATCAATATTTTCCCTTGGCTTATTGTAATCTTGCTGCTTGTGCTGGCGGTCGTTTTCGATTGGGAAAAGCTCTGGCGTTTGCTTGTGCGCCTGACGTTGATCGCGGTCGTTGTCTTGGGTGGGGTGGGTTATTTCGTAGCGTCCAGGCTGGCGGGATGGCTGCCCCGGTGGTTTCCGGGGCAGGGGGATGTTGCAACTGCATCTCTTGTGATGGGAGTGGTCGCGCTGGCAGCGCTTTTTGCCTTGATAGATTGGAAACATCTCTGGGCCAGATACCGGTGGCAATTGATCGTTGGCGCAGAAGTGGCGTTGTTTCTGGTGGTCTATGGTTCTGGAATTTACCTGCTAGTTCCGGGAGTGAGCGCAGCGGAAATCGAGGCTCAATCGTTCGTCCACCTCAAGCCGGTGATGATGCAGATTGTTTCTGTCCAAGAAGCACAACAGGTATCGGGCCTGCTGTTCGCCGAAAAGCCACACGGAAAATTCATGGTTCTCAAGGTCAACGTCGTCAATACCAGCGCGGAGCCGATCACGCTTTGGGGACACTTTGAGCTATATGATGCACGCGGGAGGCGATTCGAGATGGCGACCTCATCATGGTTTTCCGGCGTAAATTCGATCAATCCAAGTCTATCGTCAATGGTTACGATTGCCTTTGATGTCCCCAATCCACGTGGCCTATGGTGGCTCACCATTTACCCGGACATGCTGAGTCGCTTGCGAGGTGTCTCGGTTCCATTCCTGTTTTGAAAGGTGGTAATGATGATGTCTTATCAAGAGACTCAAATAATTCTACTCCTGCAACTCATATTCTTTGTAGCTCCAACAGTGCTCTGCATCTATCTCGTCCGCAAGATGAGGGAATTGGATCGCAAACTTGAATTTCTAGCGCGCGACAATTGGGAGATGCATCATAAAACTGAATTACCCGCGTTGAAATACGCGCGATATAAAACCCTTTCGGAAAGGTTGATCTCGGAAAGACGCGAGGTATCCGATACGGCTTGGAGGGATAAAAAGACCTGATAGCGGTCAGGACTAACCATATGGACCCGAAGGGAATAACCCCTTCGGGTCTTTTTGCGTTAAACCGACTTGCCAGCCGTTGTAGAATAGAAGCAGAGGGTCAGTCAACCAACCATGCACGACCGGCAGATGATGTACTTGATGGCTCAGATGGTGCGGGGTCAAGGTCAACCGCAGCGGCCGCGCCGCGGGTGCTGGGGGTGCGGGTGCTCACCGTTCTGGATCGTCCTGGTGATGA
>Ga0315279_10004359_pt1 | contig 19023 bp, 22 predicted proteins | sample YL17G06_20_MG_FD_203694 | JGI IMG/M metagenome (GOLD analysis project Ga0315279, IMG submission 203694) | Sediment microbial communities from Yellowstone Lake, YNP, Wyoming, USA - YL17G06_20 | ecosystem: Environmental > Aquatic > Freshwater > Lake > Sediment | place: USA: Wyoming | collected... | reverse complement strand
TTGGGATCAGCGGTTCAACCCGCTTCCAAAGCTCATCTGACACCGTCCATGATTTTATAGCCCCCATGGCCGGTTTATATCACTTAACGCCACAAAGGTCAAATATTATTTACGGATAAGCTCTAAGGAATCCTGAACAAATCGTATCCGGAGATCAAAATATATTAATTGCTCAATCAAAGAGGAGTAATGGTTTGTTAAGAGTTGCCTTTGAAGATGTGGAGGAAGGTCGAAAGATTCTCACTTTATATTGGACGAGTAGGGTAAAAAAATATTGGAAGGAGTATTAGGATGAAAATACGATATGATCCCGAAGCAGATGTTCTTCTCGTGGTTCTTCGGGAAGATCCACCAGTAGATGCGATTGAGGAGCCAGGAGGGGTTATTGTGAGTTACGGAGAAGACAAAGAGCCGGTGAGTGTCGAATTTATGAATGCTTCCGTGCGAAAGATCGTCCTTCCAGGTGAGGTTAGCGTCACCATACAGACTGAGAGCTTGAACATTTAATAATGTGCAATCTTAACGATCTTAACTTGCCCCGTGAAATGCAACCTGCCCTGTGGAGTGTGAAAACTACTACATGGGGAGCCTATTTCACTGGGACCAAACAAACCAGTTCAACCAGATAGACGAGATAGACGGCAAGTTGTATTTGAACCAACGTCCCCTCCGTCTAAATCGTGAGTTGTTTTAGAACCTACGCGGCTCACCCAGGTAGACTAAAAGATGAAGATATATGCTATAATAATAAAATGATGAAGCAAATTGAATATGATGAGAGGTAATTATGAAAGGCTTAAGCGCAAGAAGAATCCAGTTTAAATTAGGAGAAATATGGGAATCTCCCCTACTTCATGTACTATTTACGCAGGAGGATGAGGTAATTGTCGCGAGGTGTCTTGATTTTGCCGTTTCTTCGCATGGCGAAAATGAAAAAGAAGCCCTCCGATCTCTCACTGAAGCAATAAAGGAGTATCTATTAACAGCCATTGAAGAAAATGCGATGGATGTTGTTTACGATCCGGCGCAGAATAGATACTGGAGAATGTTCAATGAAATCGAAGCAAAAGCGACTTTAGGTAATTTGAAGAGATCGTTAAACAAATCATTTAAAAAAATAACCTTTGATACCGTAAAAGAATTAAAACCAGACATCCATTATGCCTAAAGCCCTGGAATTAAGAAAGGTTATCAAAATAGTCGGCAGATTTGGCATTGGTTACGTGACAGGAAAGGGAAGGCATCCAAAATTCTTTGATCCACAGACAAAAAAATCTTATCCAATCAAAGCGCATGGTAAGAAGACCATGATTCTGCCCTATGCCCTAAGTGACATTATCGACAAGTTCGATCTACCCGGTGATATATTCGATAAGGAATAAAGTTAATTAGTTAAAAACGTCCCCAAGGGCGTATGACTTCGATCCGGAAGTGAGAATGGAGCAATGTCAAATGACCCCGGTCAATTTCCCTTTCCACAAATGTCAATAATTAAGTCTGACCCCGAATCTGTGCATTTCGGGACGATCCAAACGCTCTCAACCTGTCCCGTGAGATGTTTTTGGGTTTGTTATCTCACTGGGACGATCTGAACGAACCAACGATGTCAGCAAAGTCAAGGATAAAGATTTGGCCCTAAGGCCCCCTTTTATGTTATATTTGAAAACAGCCAATGAACACAGGAGGTCAAAATGCCCAAACTGAAGGAGATCGATATAGATTATGAGCAGATCAAGGATTTATTTTCACAACTTGATTTTGAAAAGAAAATGGCGTTGATGAGAGAAGTGATTAAGGATAAGAGGTATAGAAAACAATTCTACGCCTACACACAAGGACTGGTAAAGAAATATAAGATTCCAGCGATGAGGGAAGAACAACTTGATACATTTCTTCACAGAAACAATTAAGGAATCATCTCTTGGTCTCAAAAGTTGTCATTGATACCAATATATACATTTCTGCTATCTTCTGGAATGGCAAACCCAGGGAAGTTATAGATCTTGGACGCGATGGAAAGATAACTATCTTTACTTCACTGGATATAGAGAATGAGATAGCCGGGAAATTGAAGACAACATTTAAGCTCGCCGAAGAAGATGGTAATCAGATACTTCTGGATTTCTCCACATTTACCTTACCAATTAGGATTAGCAAACAACTCATAGTAGTGCAAGACGACCCGGATGATAATAAGTTTATAGAGTGTGCTGTTGAATGCAAGGCAAATTATATTATATCAGGCGATAGACATCTGTTGAATCTAAAAGAATATGAAGGAATAAAACTTATCAAGTCATCCAACTTTTTAAAAGTTTTTTATAAACAAGAGTTATAGTGTAACGTTATGAAAAAACTCGAAGTTCTCATTTTTGCTTATGGCTGCAAGCCTGACAAGGAATAAGCGCCTTGTGCCGCTGTGCGAAAAATAGAACCGTCCACTTTTATTACTGAGGGTTTCAAAGATATTTGCATTTGAACCAACGTCCCCTTGGTCACACATTTGCATTTTCCATTGAACAACGTCCCCAATGTTCTTTCCGGATGTCCCTTCGGGGCTCTTCCAAATTGATGGACAGTCTTGATCCAATGTGCTATCCTTTCCCAAAAACATAGGAGATAGTAATGGCAGAGATCACAAAGAAAGATATGTTTGATACATTGAGTGAATTCTACGGAAGGTTTATTGAACCACGCTTTGACCGAATCGAGAAGAGATTGGATGAACATGACGGGAAATTTCAGGATATGCTCGAACATTTTGACAAGATTTATACAAAACTTGACCGGCTTGATACCGAATATTATTCAATCGTTGCTGCAATTGATAGAATGGAGAAGGGTCTCGACAAGGTTGAAGGCCGGTTGGATAAGATTGAAGTACACTTGGACGGAATAGACCAGAAACTTGATATGGAGATCTCTTTAAGGGGAATCTTTGAAAAGGAAATAATCGATCTGAAGCAGCGTGTTTCAAGTCTTCAAGAACGGATCGAGGATCTGGAGAAACGTCTCAAAACCTTCTCATAATGTTAAGTCAACCAAACCAATGAGAAAGACAAGATGGACCAGACAGACCAGATAAAGGAGCGACGAGATAGACGAGATAGACCGAATAAACCAGGTAAACCAGATAAACGAAAATATGACATCTGAAGATGTGACCCCAAAGGCCCATGGGGATGGGGAGCCTATTTCACTGGGACCAAACAAACCAGTTCAACCAGATAGACCAGATAGACGGCAAGTTGCATTTGAACCAACGTCCCCTCCGTCCAACAGCTTGTTGTCTTTTTTCTAATGATTTATAATGTCACTGGAGCCGAAACGAAATATGTCGGCCCCGATAAGGCAGCTTAAAAGGAGGAGGAAGAGGAATGGACGTTACTTTTCAGGAAGTGCTGGATATCGTGGAATCACTGCCTGAATATCAACAAGAGGATCTTGTTGATATTATTCGGCGGAGATTGATTGAACAGAGGCGAGATAGGCTCGCAGATAGCATCAGGGAGGCAAGGGAGGAGTATGCCAGGGGTGAGGTTAAAAGGGGGACGGTTGATGACTTGATGAAAGAGCTTTCGGAATGAGAACGCTGATCTGGGGAAAATCCTTTGTGAGGGCTTTTAAACGATATAGCAGAAAACACCCCGGGCTCATTAAAGATATTGAGAAGACATTAAAGCTTTTGGTCGAAGACCCATTTGCTCCTCCATTAGAAGCTCACAAACTTAAGGGCAAATTAGCAGGTTCATGGGCTTGCGAAGTGGGATATGATTTACGCATTGTGTTTGACTTCATAAAAAAGCAAGGACAGGGCGAGGATGATATCTTGCTTTTGGAGATTGGATCCCACGAAGAAGTTTATTGATCAGAATTGCCATGCCCTGAAGGTCCTCAACAGAAACACAAAAGCGAAAGAATTCAATTACGTACCTGGGAGCTTTGCTCAACTAAACAACTTAAACAAACCAGAATAAACGCTTCAGACGGAAAACGATAAGTTGTTTTAGAACCTACGTCCCCTTGTTATTAAACATGAACTCATGTTACTCAATGACCTAATGACTAAGGGGTGACTCAACGACGTAAAGGCCCTTAGAGGTTTTGGCTCATAGACCGTTTGACACAAACTGACAAATGAAGATCTACACCCCGGATGTTTTTGACCATAAACTTACACATGTTTGACAAGACCATAAAATTGATTCTCATTCTGCTTGCAATTTTTACCCCCATCGCTATTGGTTCAATGGAAATTTGGGCATTCTCATTGATGGAATTAAGTATACTGCTGGTAATCATTCTTGGAATGTCACAAAAAATCATATGGCGATCACCTCCCTCCCTGCCCCACCATAAAGACCTGAAGATCCGAAACCAAATTTTGCTGATCAGTGGTATCATGCTTTCGGTTTATCTCGGTCTGATATTTGTTCAAACCATTCCCCTACCCCCAGGACTTCTAAAGGTTCTTTCTCCGAAGACTTACGACCTCTTGCAATCTTTGGCAATCAAGAATTCCTCCGGCGAACTGATAACTCCAGGCTTTCGGATTTCTTTATTCCCTTTTGCCACTAAAATTGAATTATTTAAATGGCTAACCCTCGCTGGTTTTTTTGTCTTTCTTCTTTCATGGGAGCCTCAAAATAGAGATTGGATTAGCACCTCTCTGGTTATTCCAATCATTTTTGTTGGTGTCTTTGAATCTCTATATGGAATGTTCGAATTTTTTAGCGGACACCACCATATTCTTTACTTGGATGAGAGTCACTGGGTTTCAGCCGTGACAGGTACGTTTATCAACCGTAACTATTTTGCGGGTTATTTGTCGATGGTTATCCCCTTGAGTATTGGATTTCTTTTTTTCCGTGAGTCATTGCACGGAATAAAACATATGGGGTGGCGTCATCGGCTTTCTTTACTTGATGGTAAGACTCTACTTATCGGATTCTGTGTGATTGTAATGATTCTTGGACTACTCTTATCAGCATCAAGAATGGGGATAACTAGTCTCCTTGCCTCATTCACAGTAATGAGTCTGCTTTTCAAAGATCCTAAAAAAAGGGCTAAGCATTCAAAGGCTCCAGTTCTGATTTTGGCCTTGGCGATTCTGTGGTCAGTTTGGATCGGGCTCGATGCAGTGATCAGTCGTTTTTTCACAGCCTCTGAGGATTTTATGTCAAGGTGGAGGATCTGGGTGGATACTTTTAAAATAATCAAAGATTTTCCTATATTTGGTTCTGGACTTGGAACTTTTACCTGGGTCTTTCCTATGTATCAAACCTCCCATATCCTTGGTCACAGAACTCATGCTGAGAATGATTATCTTCAATTAACTTCGGAAGTTGGACTATTAGGCATAATTCTGGCCACGGTTTTATTCTTATTTCTTCTTTTTAGAGCTATATCAGGGATTCGATCCCTTTCTCCGAATAATTCACAACGATATATTGCATTGGGTGCGATGGTAGGCATCCTGGCCCTAATGTTTCACAGCATCGCTGAGAGAAACATACAGGTTCCATCCAATGCTTTCCTCTATACAATTCTGTGGGCAATGGTTCTTAGAGTCTCCATTCATTCTGAATTCAAAAAATAAGGGAGGACTTGTTGCAGTCTTATATGCCGTAGGTGTACTAAGCAAGCTGCTTGGCATGAATAGACAATCACGAATTGTTGGATTTATGCGAATCTGGAATAACTTGTGATAAGTCAATCACGAGTTTATTGCATGACTGAAACGTTATATAGGTAAGATGTAGAATTTATTTCGCTTCGAATTACTTAGTCGAATGTGAAAGAGTGAAATAGACAAGGAGTAGATCATGAGAATTCTTATTACAGGAGGCGCGGGATACAAGGGTGTCGTTCTAGCCTCTGAACTATTGAAGCTCGGGCACAAAGTCACGATTCTTGATAATTTTATGTATGGATTTGACTTTGTTCTACACCTCGTTGGAAATCCTTCACTAGAAATTGTCAGGGAAGACATCCGGAATATCCAGGATACATTAGTTAAAGATTACGATGTTATCTTCCACTTGGCAGCGATTAGTGGATACCCTGCTTGCGAGGCTAATCCGCACTCTGCCCAACTAATCAACATAGATGCCTCACGTCATCTTGGCAAACTCTTAGGTAAACAACAAGTGCTTATCTATGCTTCAACTACATCGTTCTATGGCAAGTCTGGAGACGTATGCACTGAAGAATCGAAGGTAGATCCAGTTAGTCTCTATGGTATTTCAAAGTATCAAGCTGAGCAAAGTCTCATGCAACGTGAGAACACAGTGGCTCTACGTTTTGCAACTATTTTCGGAGTGAGTCCTAAAATGCGCATTGATCTATTGGTAAATGATTTCGCTTATAAAGCAGTAAATGATCGGTGCATTGTCTTGTTTGACAGTCATTCTAAGCGAACTTTCTTGCATATCAAGGATGCTATCAGTGCTTACATTTTTACAATAGACAATCTTACGAATATGTGTGGGCAAATTTTCAATATTGGAGATAACTCTCTTAATTATTCTAAATTGGAAGTGGCAAAGCATATTCAGAAATTTACTGATTGCAAGATCATTGAGTCTGACCTTGAGGATTATGATATACGCAATTTTATCATTTCATTTGACAAAATTTGTCGCCTGGGATTTTCAACTCAGTGGACATTAGATGATGGCATTGCAGAATTGGTAAAGCTCTACCAGTTCTACAGGCCCTTTACAACATATAAAACTATTTGAGGTCGTGAGTAATGAATAAGCGAATTGAGTTCAAAGATATACATGGTACTCTCCTAGCTTACAAAGTCCATGGCGAATTACCAGAAGGACTCTGCCCATACTCAGATGAAAATGATTTTATACAACTCCTTTCTTGGCACTACCAAGCGGGTAAAAAGCTACCATCACACATGCATTTACCAGTTCCACGAAATGCAACGCACACACAAGAGATTATCGTTGTCTTGAGCGGTCGGTTAAGAACAGATGTTTTCGATGTTGAACGACATCCTGTTGCCCAGGTTTTAGTTGGAGCGGGAGAGTGTATGGTTTTTCTCCAAGGGGGACATGGCTATGAGATTCTGGAGGATGGGACCCGTGTTTTTGAAATGAAGAATGGACCTTATCCAGGGGCTGAAATAGATCGGGAAAGATTTTGAGACTCCACTATTTGAAAGCTTACGTACCACATATGGGCAAGTAAAATCGTATTTTAATATCTTTAATATGGAGATAGAGGAATGAAATTCATACACCAGGTTGAACCTTATTTAACCGAGAATGAAGGCAAAGCGATATCCGAGTATTTAGGTTCTGGAGGATGGTTGACTGAGTTTGAAAAAACAGAAACATTTGAGCGAATGATTGCAGATTTTCTGGGCGCTAAATACGCCGTAGTTGTTACAAGTGGGACCGTTGCCTTATATCTCTCAATGATTGCTCTCGATATAGGACCTAAAAATTCTGTGGTTGTACCTGATTATACCATGATAGCAACACCAAATAGTGTTAAGTGGGCGGGGGCAGATGTAAGCCTATGTGATATTGTGAGAAATACTCTCTGCCTCGATTTAAACAAAATAAGATTAAAAAAGAATACGAAGGCATTGATTTATGTTGCGATCAATGGACGTTCTGGGAACATGGAGGAGGTAGTTCAATTCTGCCAAAATAAAAAGTTATTTTTAATAGAAGACGCATGTCAAGCCTTCGGGTCAAAATGGAATAACAGATTTTTGGGAACCTTTGGGGATGTTGGGGTATTCTCTTTTACGCCCCATAAGATTATCACAACAGGTCAGGGAGGGGTGGTCATTACCAATGATGAAAAAATCTACGCCAATGTTAAGAAACTGAAAGACTTCTGTAGAGTTAAACCGGGTGTGGATGTCCATACAAGTATCGGATACAACTTCAAATTTACGGACCTTCAAGCAGTCATAGGCATAGAACAATTGCGAATCATTGATTATCGGATTAAACAAAAGCGGGAAATATACAAAACCTATGTCGATAACCTGTCAGATTTGGAGTTCGTAGAATTCCTTCCCATTGATTTAAGCCAAACTGTTCCATGGTTTGTTGACATCCTCCTGAAGAACATTCCAAGGGAAAAGTTCATCTCCTATATAAAAGAAAATGGGATTGGTTCAAGACCTTTCTATCCACCCGTTCATTCTCAAGAGCCTTACTCGGATTGCGAAGGTTCTTTTAGCAATACCTCAGAAATTGTTCAACGGGGCGTATGGCTGCCATCCTCTGTAGGGCTCAATTTTGAAACCATTCGATATATTACAGATACCGTAAGAAGATTTGTTATGAAGTGATACAGATCGTTTTGGTCAAAAACTAATCCTCGGCCTACTCCATGTTAATTTCATTCAATGCAATAAAGGCTTAATCTGTGGATAAATCTGCAATTACATTTTCTGCTGTAAATACTTCACATAAGTTCGCTAAGAATGCTGTTCTGAACATCATTGGTTTTGGTATCACCTTGCCCATAACCATCCTGTTGACCCCCTATGTATTGAGGATATTGGGGAAAGAAAAGTATGGGGTGTGGGCCTTGGCAGCCGTGGTGACCTCCTATGCACAGTTAAGTGATATCGGAATGACTACAGCGATAGTTAAATTTATCGCCGAATACTGTGCAAAGGAAGAGGTCGATCAAATCAGCACGGTGGTCAGCACGACCTTTTTTGCTTTTGCGATTATTGGTGGATTGGTAACGGGTAGCCTCCTTTTTTTACGGCAATTCATTGTAGTTGACATTCTGAGGGTGCCGTTGGAATTGCAATCCGATGCGATTTTCGTGATCAGCGGAATGGTGATTATTTTTTACTTCAATTTACTCTTCAGCATCTTCGATTCCGTGTTGCAAGGTGTTCAAAGAATGGATATCACCAATGGAATTTTAGTCATCTCCAGAATATTGAGAGCTATTGGCATGTACCTGGTACTGGCGGCTGGAATGGGCCTGAAGGGCCTGATCTTGAATAGCGCATTGATGTCGGGAATAAACATTGGGATGAATGTTATAGCAGTAAGGCTTTTAATCCATGGTTTTGTACTCCATATTCGATCATGTTCCTTACAAACATTCAAGAGGATAGTGGCGTATGCCGTTAACATTTTGATGGCGCGCTTGATAGGTCTTGGAGAGGAACCTATTAACAAAATTATACTTTCACGGTGGGGTTCACTTTCCTATGTGGCATTCTATGACATTGGTTATCGAATAGCGGATATTGGTCGAGGATTTATCTCAAAAGGATTGCTTCCCCTTTTACCTGCATCGGCAGAACTTCATGGAAAGGGTGACTATCATCAATTAAAGTCATTATTATTTTCTCTTTTAAAATTAATTATCACATTTGGGGTCCCCTATGTTTTCTTAATTGTTTCGATTGCACAGCCACTGATCCAGGCGTGGCTCGGCAATGGATATATTCTTTCTGCCCGGGCCTTACAAGTGATTATGGTAGTTTTATTATTTCAAATCTTGGTGACACCTCATTACATTATCCTCCAGGGGATAGGTAAACCTCAAGTCAATACCGTCAACCACTTGATTAGTGCGATTGTTAATATTGCGGGAGCAATTATCCTGATTAGGTATTTAAGATTTTACGGAGTTTTAGCTTCAATGATTATCTCAACACTGATCGCAGTTGTGCATTTGGATGTAATGTTAAGGCAAGTTTTAAGAATCCAGATGAGAGAATATCTATCTATTATTCCATGGAAATGGTTGGTTGGCATGTTCTTGTGGAGTTTAGCCTTGTGGTATTCTGGAAGAGAAATGATCAATATGAGTTTGACGTTTTTGAGTTTTGCAGGGATTTCTTCTCTTCTTTATTGCTTATTTTTATTTCCCAGGACTAATTCGAGATCCGATCGGGAATTTCTACTCAAGGTGGTACAAGTAGTAGTGGAATCTGTAACCAATGCAAGATTTGCAAAGAAGGTAACTAACCGTGTTCGTAGGGTGTTAGTGAGGTAGCATAATCAGGCTTGAGGATGAGGAATATAGTGAAGATCGTATTCATTTGAGCATGGGAGATAAAGTGAAAGATGTATTACCAGATTAAAAACTTATTAAAAAGGGTATTCGATAGGGTTGGATTTCTAAAGCCAGTAAAATTCCTTTTACGGCCTATACATAGGTATTATAAAAATCTCAATCAATATAGATATAAGAATAAGAGAGTAATTGTCACTCGTGATGGCATAAAATATGAATTAGAACTCAACGAGATGATAGACAATACCATTTTTTATGAAGGAAAGTTTGAGCCGCAGACTACAAAAGCTCTGCAATCGTTGTGTAAGCCGAACATGGTTGTGTTGGACGTAGGCGCGAACATAGGATGCCATACGCTTCGAATGGCGCGAATAGTGGGTCCGACGGGCAAAGTTGTTGCGTTCGAGCCGACAACCTGGGCCTTTGAGAAGCTCAAGAGGAACTGCGACTTGAATCACCTGAACAACGTAGTGCTGGAGAAGCTTGCGTTATCAGACGAAAGGAGTTTGAAAGATGTAAGAATGTATAATAGGTGGCCAGTACAACCCACTATCGGTATGGCTGGTAAATTACACCCGATCCACAGAGGGTATGGCGAAATGGAGACTGTTGAGTTCCTTACGCTGGACGAATATGTGATGTCCAAAAGGTATGGGCACGTAGATCTTATCAAGGTTGATGTTGATGGGTATGAGGCTAAATTTATTAGAGGGGCTAAGAAGGTTATGAAAACACTTAGGCCAATTCTTGTTATGGAACTATGCCCGTATACATTGCGGGAGGTCGGAGATGATATTGCTGATTTGTTGAAATCAATCCTCGGATTAGAATACGATATATTTTATGAATATGATCTTGAGGACTCCGCTGATCCCAAATGTATATCACAAGAACTGCTTGAGACTGATAAGTCTATAAATGCAGTGCTACGTCCGTGTAAAAAGCCGACGGGATAAATTCGTAGATATAAATATGAGGGGGTATGCAGACCAAAACCATATGTGGCTGTGTAAACTGAAGATATATTGATTGGTACGTGGATACTGCTGATGAAATCGAAGGAATCAAATATTACTTGTTGTCCTATATGCGGGCGAGATAGGGTAAATTATTCATTCGTCTGTAAAAACAAGCGGGATGATCTTAACACCTTTGGAGAATATGTTCGTTGCAGCTACTGCACACACTTTTATTTAGAAATGGATTACTCGGCAGAGTTATCCAACTATATATTTGATGAACATTATAAAAACGTAAAGGGAAATGATTCTAAAATTGGTCTAAGGAGAAGTTTGGGAAATGTAGTAAGAAAAATTATAAAGAGATGTGATGGTTCTATCATTTTTGATTCATATCTTGATAATATAGAAAAAGATTCAAGGGTCCTTGAGATTGGCTGTGGCCCAGGTAGAATTGCGAGACAACTTATCGGTAAAGGAGTGGACTATGTAGGCATTGATCCAAGTTTGAATGCAATAGAGGTCTGTAAAACAATTGGGGGGGGGCAATTTAAACGAGGAATATTATCAGATTTCTTCTTTCCCGAAAATTCTTTTAATTATTGCATCATGGATAATGTTCTTGAACATATCTCCAATCCATTTGATATAGCTAAAGAAGTACGCCGAATTTTAAAGAAGGGTGGTAAATTCATTATCAACGTCCCTTCAGCCGATAGCATCGGGATGAGACTTTTTAAAAATAATTCTTTGAATCCATGGGTGCCTTTCCACCTTTCAATCTTCAGCTCTTATTCCATTAAATTTATGCTAAAAAATGCTGGGCTTAACTCAATTATTATATATTTTTTTACCCCTGTAAGCTATTTTTTTCTCACTTATCGTCAAATCAGGTTGCGTAAAGATGAAATTCTTTCGTATGATTTGAATAAAAGAAAAGATCTTTTACTTATGGTTTTTCTTGCTCCAATAGCTTTTTTACTTCGGCAATTTCATATGGGTGAACAAATGCTTGTTATTGCTAACTGAGGGCTACATCCTAACATAACATCCTTTAAAGACGCTCACCAACAGGTAGTCTTATGGGCCATTCATCTATGCAGTCTTGTCCACTTGTTTCAATACTGATCCCAAGTTTCAATAGAGAAAAGTACTTAAGAAAATCGATTGATGGCGCCCTTAATCAGTCATATCGAGATATTGAAGTTATCGTTGTGGACGGTGCTTCAAAAGATCGAACCGTAGATATTTTGAAAAGCTATGGGAATAGAATAAAGTGGATATCCGAACCCGATCAGGGTGAAAGCGATGCATATAACAAAGGTGTGAGGCTAAGCCAAGGGGAGATAATCTGTTTCTTGCCCTCGGATGACATGCTACTACCTAACGCCGTTGAAGTTGCAATTCAGGAATTTCAAACTGGAGATGATCACGTGGGTATGGTAAACGGTGACGCGTTCTTGGTAGATGAGCAGGACCACATCATAGGATTCGTGAGGGCAGTTCCGTTGAGTGCGTATTACTTGACCAATATTGACGTAGGACGTGTTATTCAGCCCTCTACCTTTCTCCGAAGATGGGCTATACAACAAGCGGGAGGATGGGATATCAGTGTTCGTTACGCAAATGATCTTGATCTTTGGATTCGAGTGCTACGGAATTATTCTTGCCGATATGTGCAAACACCGCTATCCTACGTTCGTAGACATTCAAGTTCGCTGACCGTTTCTCAATTCAAGGCTGCTCTGGTAGATGCATACAAGATAAGGAGGAAATATGGCGGGTTGCTCTTGAGTCCAGCAACCTTGAGAATGCTGAAAGTTTTGCTCAAGTATGTGTTACTAAAGAGAATGTAATAGGAGATTCATAATGCTCTTCAAGATTCAGGTAGAGGGGAGGGAAAAGCATGATAGTAGATTCGCCCTATAATTTCCTTGGCTTGGCTCTAAGTCCTAAAATAGGGATTATTGCCGGAATTCTAAGTGCCGGAGTTATGTTAGCAGTTGTCTCCGTCTGCGAACCAATTAGTACGATTTCAGTTATCCAGGTGCTTAGTAAGATTAGTTTAATGATTATTCCAGGCCCTTTTGGGCCGACTTATGGTAGATCTAATCTAATAATTGGATTGATTATGCATCTGATATTGGGGGGTATTTTTGGACTGTTGTATGCAATGTGCCAAAAGTCTATTCCAAACAGGGGGCTAATTGGTGTTGGAATTTTTTATGGCTTTGTATTATGGGTGGTTAGCAGTTTGCTCATTGGTTTGCTATTGACCGAAACGGTCAGAGTATTCTTACGCTCATGGGCCTGGTTGGTAGCTAACCTTGTCTACGGTTTATGTCTTGCTGGGATGTCTATCTGGTCGCTAAAGAAACAAACAAGTTCATCGGGTACAATTGTACCTGTTGATTAGCGCTATCGTGCGCGTAGGAGGTAGACAGTGATGGTTCTAAAGGGAATAGTAACTACAATCGGAGAACTCCTCCATTTTTTCTGGAAACGAAAGTTGTGGTGGATGATTCCTATGGTGTTAATGCTTTTACTATTTGCTTTTGTCATCATGCTGGGAGGTGCTGGTGGTGTGGGGCCATTTATTTATACCTTATTCTAAAAAGTCAATGTGAGGAGAAAGAATGAAAATATGGGTAAGAAGTGTATGGGAGATTTGGAAAGAAATCGCTGTTTACATAGGCGATTTTCAATCGAGGCTTTTGTTAACTGTGTTTTATTTCACATTAGCTGTTCCTTTTGGTGTGATAGCACGATTTGTAGTTGACCGTTTAAATATGCGACATCAGCCCGCCACATCAGCATGGGCAAAACGCCAAGCCAAAGAAACTGACTTACCAGCAATGCAGAAGCAGTTCTAACATATTAAGGAGGCTCTGATGTACATTCTGGGAATTTCTGGGCTTTATCATGACTCCGCGGCAGCATTATTGCAAGATGGTGAACTGGTAGCTGCAGCGCAGGAAGAGCGATATAGCCGATTGAAGTTTGATCACCGTTTTCCTATGCAAGCTATTGAGTATTGTATGCGAGAGGCTGGTATAAGCATACAAGATGTAGATTATGTAGCTTTTTACGAGAAGCCATTGCTCAAGTTTGAGCGTATTCTGATGTCCTCCCTAAGCACTTTTCCATCTTCTTGGAAGGTGTTTCGTGAATCAATGATGGCATGGTTTGGAGATAAACTGTGGCTAAAGACAATGATTACGGAAAAATTACGTCTACCGACTGAACGTCTTGTATTCGTCGAACACCATCTGAGCCATGCAGCCAGCGCCATGTTTTGCTCTCCCTTTGTTGAAGCAGCCATATTGACGGTTGATGGGGTCGGCGAGTGGACAACGACTACACGGGGGATTGCGACGGCTGATTGGGGCAATGGGAAACCGAACAAAATTGCCTTAAATGAGGAGATATGCTTTCCGCATTCACTGGGGTTACTCTATTCAGCCTTTACAGCCTGGTTGGGTTTCAAGGTGAATAGCGGGGAATACAAAGTTATGGGAATGGCGGCATACGGGCAACCTCGTTTCATGGATAAATTAGAGAAATTGATTCGAGTCTATGAAGACGGAAGCTTTTATTTAAACATGGATTATTTTGGTTTCCATTATTCACTGACAGATACTTATAACCAGAAATTTGTAGACCTGTTTGGGCAACCACGACGGCCAGAAGCGCCTTTCTTCACGCGAACTAGCGGAGAAGTTATTGACGGACGCGAGAAAGAGGCCGATGCCAATCAACACTATGCCGATGTTGCAGCCAGCATTCAATGCCTGACCGAAGAAATCATGTTGAAGATGGCTGTCTATCTACACCGGACAACTGGCCTAAAAAACCTTGGGATGGCGGGTGGGGTGGCGCTCAACAGTGTGGCAAATGGACGGATTATGCAAGAGACGCCTTTTGACCAAGTTTATATCCAGCCAAATGCGGGAGATGCCGGTGGGGCTTTGGGTGCGGCGCTTTATGTGTGGCACATTGTGTTAGGCAAGCCGCGTCGCTTTACTATGGAGCACGCTTACTATGGCGAAGCCTTCAGTGATGGAAGGGTATCCGATTTTCTGAAAACTCAGGGAGTGCGCTATGAGTATTTTGACGATGCCCAACAATTGAGCGATCGGGTAGTTGAAGCGATACTTGAACAGAAAGTCATAGGCTTGTATCAAGGTCGTTTCGAGTGGGGGCCACGAGCGTTAGGAAACCGTTCAATCTTGGCTGACCCCCGCCGGGTAGAAATGAAGGAAATTGTGAATTCTAAGATTAAGTTTCGCGAGCTATTCAGACCCTTTGCACCGGTGGTGACAAACGAGGATGCTCCACGGTACTTTGACTTGGGAAAGGCTGAGGGGCAGTATCCCCAACGCTTCATGCTTATGGTGAGCAAGGTTTATGAAGAGCGTCGATCAGAAATCGCAGCTGTGTCACACATGGGAACCGGACGATTGCAAACTGTGCGACGCGAGTGGAACCCACTTTATTATGACATCGTTAATAAATTTGGCCATGCAACTGGTGTTCCGGTTCTACTCAATACGAGTTTCAATTTGCGTGGTGAGCCAATCGTGGCCACGCCGGCCAATGCTTTCCATACATTCAGCCGGAGCGACATTGACATGCTGGTCATGGAGAATTTTGTAGTGCAAAAGAAAAATATGTGAATAGAGTTCAAAAGATATAAAGTTTTAAACTACCTCGATTCTGATTGGATTATTATTATGAAAGTATTACTAATTTATCCGGATATTTTATCTAGCTCATCAAATTGGCCTGGATATTATTATCATGGAATTGGATTCTTGGCTGCAACTTTAAAAAAGGCAGGCCATAGTGTAAATTTACTACATTTAACTCAGCCAGTGCAAAAAGAAGAATATCAGGAGAAAATACTCTCCTTTGGCATCCCAGGGGTTATTGGTTTCTCAGTAACATCAAATATGTGGCCTTATGCAAAAGAATGGATAGATTGGACAAGAAGGAAATTTACGAATGCAATCATCATTTGCGGTGGTATTCATCCAACTTTAAACCCTACGGAGGTTATCGGAACCAATGGAATTGACGCTATTTGTTTAGGGGAAGGTGAAGAAGCCTTGACCGAGTTGTGTGGGAAGTTAGAAGCAGGCCGAGATATAACTAAAATTCACAATATATGGATCAAAAATAACGGCAAGATTCATAAAAATCCTGTTAGACCTCTATTGAAGGCCTTAGATAACTTACCTTTCCCTGATAGGGAGATCTTTGATTACCTGAAGCTTTACCACGAGAGAATAAATGAAGCTAGTGTTATGGCCTCCCGAGGTTGTCCTTACAGATGTTCTTATTGTTGTAACGAAGCCTTATGGAAAGTATACGATAAAACACCTCATTATGTCAGATTTAGAAGTGTACAAAATATCATTCAAGAATTAAAACAGATTATTAGCAATTATACTTTTATAAAGGGATTTGCCTTTGATGATGACATATTACCCTTGAATATTAAGTGGTTCAAGGAATTCGTTGATGAATATAAAAAAGAGATTGGATTTCCCTTTACCTGTAATATTCGTCCTGACCTCATAAATGAAAACGTAGTTAAACTTTTGGAGAAAGTTGGCTGTCGTCGAGTCCATATGGGCATTGAAAGTGGCAACGATAAAATAAGAAATGAGATTTTGAACAGAAACATAACAAAGGGGCAAATAATTAAGGCCTTTTCTCTATGTGAGGAAAATGGGATAAGACTTTATTCTTATAATATGATTGGACTCCCTGAAGAAAACATGCGTGAAATTTTAGATACGGTAAAATTAAATGCCAAAGTCCACGCAGATGAGTACCAAGTTTCGATATTTTATCCTTACAAAAACACAGGATTATATGATTTTTGTCAAACAAGGGGCCTTATCAGCCAAAAGGTTGTAACTGACTATTTTAAAGACACAATATTAAATTTCACACCTTTAAGGAGGAAACAAATCCTTTTTTCCAAATCCTTTTTTAGGTACTTGGTTAATTTTTACAAATTATTCTTCAAATTGCCGTCTTCATTTTCAGATGTGTGCATTAAAACTTTAGATGGATTATTTTGTTCCCGAATTGGTTTCCAAATAATTTCCTTTGTTTTTACAAATAGTTATTTGACATTAAAGAAAATAAAAAGTTGGTCATATACAGTTTTAAAAATTGGTTAGGGGGCATACTTCAATACAAAGTAGGAAAAAATGTTTGTTTCTTGAAAACCATTCAAGAACGATTCATACTTTCTCTATTCATCTCTGTTCTAACATTATTCACGCTACCTTGGTATGCCTCTCATTATGGTGTGACAAGTAAGGTTATTTCGGACTATGCATTGTCAGGATTGTATGCTTCGTATCAGGAATCTCTTGAATTATTGAAGGGAGCGATCTATTTTCAGCTATATACCTTGGTGGGAAATACCTTAGATTATTACAGATGTGTCATAGATGGGAACCGGACGATTGCAAACCGTGCGACGCAAATGGGACCTACTTTACTACGACATCGTTAATAAATTCGGCCATCCAACTGGTGTCCAGGTTATACTCAACATGAGTCTCAATTTGTGAGGTGAACTAATTGTCACCTCACCGGCCAATGCTTTCCATACATTCAGACGGAGCGATATTGACATGCTGGTAATGGAGAATTGCCTGCTGCAAAAGAAGGATTTGTGAGCAGGCCGGTTTAAAGCAATGAAAATGAGGAAAAGGAAAGAAATATTGTGGAGTGTTGGCTTTATCCTTTTCGGGTTTGTTTTAGCCTTCATACTTGGAGAGGTGTGTCTGCGGGTGATCTATCCTAATAATATTAAACTTTATAAGCCAGACCCTGTGCTTGGTTGGAAACAGATACCCAATGCCCGAGGATGGATTTCTTCGCCAGGAGAGTACCGCACCTGGGTAGAAATAAACTCTAAAGGTCTACGTGATAAAGAGTATGATTATCGGTCCAGATACGGTGTATTCCGCATCCTAGTCTTGGGAGACTCATTCGCCCAGGCTGTCCAGGTGCCGCTTGAGGAAGCGTTTCACTCTATTTTAGAACAGAGATTGAACAGTTCAAAAAAGCCTTTTAACTTTGAAGTTATAAATGCGGGAGTGGGCGGGTATAACACTGAACTGGAACTTCTCTTACTTAAAGAAGAGGGTTTTCGTTATCAGCCCAATATTGTTCTGCTAACTTTCCTCTTGGCCAATGATACATTGGATAATTACAAGGACACAACCTATGGCAATATCCCTCGAACACGATTTAAGTTGGAAAACGGTAGATTGGTTGAAGTTCCTGTACTACGGAAATTCGCTGAAACTGATTCACAAAATGTTAATTTTAAAAGTAAATATTTTAACAGCGCATTAATTGGACAATTTGTAGGTAGACTGAAAGCATTACCAATTGTCGCTAAAGCGGCAGGTTGGATCATGAAGCCACTCCCCCCACGAATGAATGAAATATATAAACCCGTTTATACACCAGAAACTGAAGCGGCTTGGGCACTGACAGAAGCTTTGATAGTAGAAATGGAAATGGAGGTTCGAAACCATGGGGCCAAACTAATAGTTTTAATCTGGCCGGATAACGTTCAATTTGATGATGTCTGGTGGGCCAGACGTGTGGCGGCCTATCCTGCGATGGCGAATTACGATCGCGACAAAGGGGAACGAGTAATGACTGAAATCCTAAACAGGAACGGAATTTCATTTATTTCTCTTACGCCTATCCTCCGAAAGGCAACAGAAGAACGATTGGGAAAGCTTTTTTTCCCAGTGGATCAACATCCAACGGCAAAAGCCCATGCAATTGTAGGTGAGGCTATATATCAATATTTACAAAGGAGCGACATCTTGTTTCGCCAATAGGAGTAGAGTGATCAAGAAGATTCTTTTCATTCATAACACTGCTGAATTAGGGGGAGCATCCACTTCTCTGCTGGATATTATTTCAGCCCTGGATAGGGATCGTTTCGAACCGATCATCATGCTTCCGAAAGAGGGGAGATTTACTCAGC
>Ga0315279_10004358_pt1 | contig 19024 bp, 19 predicted proteins | sample YL17G06_20_MG_FD_203694 | JGI IMG/M metagenome (GOLD analysis project Ga0315279, IMG submission 203694) | Sediment microbial communities from Yellowstone Lake, YNP, Wyoming, USA - YL17G06_20 | ecosystem: Environmental > Aquatic > Freshwater > Lake > Sediment | place: USA: Wyoming | collected... | reverse complement strand
CTATCCTCCGATGAACATTGGCTTTTGGTTCATCCAACTTCTTGCTGAGCTGTGAGACGTTCAAGTTCCCTGAACCCAGAACATTTTCAAGCAACGCCTTCTCCACCTCATCGAGTCTCAGGTTCTCCAAGTATGAAAACTAACTCACTCTCCTACTGTTTATGTACCGATTATTCCATATAAATCTTATGTTCCGCAAAATACGAACAATACGCACTACAGAGCCCATGTTTCTTTTGCAATCTTGTCTGCTCCATAGAATTGAATCCGCGCGTTTGATGAAAAGGGTGAGACGTGTGGATTGAAACCTTCGGAATACGGCGGCTGCTGGAACAACGTACCAGCAAACAAGATATTCGTTGAACAGCCAACGTCGGAGCCGAAAGTCAAGGCTTACGTTGCGCGCGCTCTGTGAATTATAAGCTTATTTTGTAAGCAGCTCTCATCGCCAATCCAAACGCAATGATTGACAGCAATGGCAAAAGGAGAAATGCATAGGGAAACGTTAGACTGCCCGTGCTATAGAGTCCGAATCGAGCTATGTCTGCTGCGTATGTCAATGGGTTGGCTAATGCAATTGCTTTGATAACGTCGGGCATAGCTTCCAGAGGGTAGAAGATGGAGCTTATGAAGGTCAACGGTGGCAATATGGAGTTGAACACTATGTTCAGGGTCTGGTCTGTCTTCATGTAGGCTGAAATCAGAAGAGAAAGTGATCCGAAGAAAAGAGAAGCGAAGACTAGCGAGTAGAAAATGTAGAGAATGCCGATGGGCGAAGGTGTTAGTCCAATTAGCAGGGGGGAAGCAATTATCAGAACCAAGAATGAGCCGAAAAGTCCCTGAACTAAGACTGAGAGGATTTTGCTGGCGAAATATTCGTACCGTTTGAAGGGTCCTGCAAGGATCTGCTCGAACATTCCCATCCTCTTGTCGAAGAACACCATTGCTCCTGCGTAACTGGAGCTTAACATGAGTTGGCCAAAAACGACACCGACGGCAAGGAATTGCACGTAGCTTATGGTTGTTCCGCTTATCGTTATATTTCCTATGACTTTGCTGAACGTTAAGCCGAGGACGAATATGTAGACTATAGGCATGACGAGCTGGGAAACTAGCAGGTGCCATGAAAGGCCCACGCTGCTCTTTAAGTCACGTAGGAGAAGGCTGTACAACTTGTTCATTTCAAATCTCCTCCTCGCTTGACCGCTTGGATAAAAACGTCTTCGAGAGTCGGTTCTTTAACGCGCAATTCTGAAACGTGGTAGCCCTCTCTTAGGAGAGCGTTGAGAATTCTGGGAGTTTGAGAGTAAGGGTCGCCCACGTATAGTGTGATGGATCTGCCGTCGTCGGCAAGGGCGACTTTTTTCACTTCACGAATTGACTCAAGCAGCCCGACAGCCTTGTCATCTTTTTCTTCGATCACTAGCTCCAGAATGGTTTCCGTCGGAAACTTTCTTTTCAACTCGTCAACGGTGTCACAAGCGAGGATTTTTCCTTTGTCTATTATTACTATTCTGTCGCACAGATACTCTGCTTCACTCATTATGTGTGTTGTAAAGAACACGGTTATTCCGTCTTTCTTGACTTTTTCCCGGATAAAATCTAGGAGTGTCCGTTTGACGATGGGATCCAACCCTACGGTCGGTTCGTCCAGGAACAGCAGCTGCATGTCATGGATGAACTCTCGGGCAACTTGTAAACGTCTTCTCTCTCCCATAGAGATTTCAAGAGCTTTTTTGTTGAGCACGTCTTTCAAGCCGAATTTGTCAGCTAAGAAATCCGCTCTCTTCTTTCTCTCTTCCTTTTCAACACCCCATAAGCGGCCATAAGTGTCAAGGTTTCCCTTGACCGTCATGAAGAACTCAACGCTGATCTGTTGTTGCACGTAACCAGTTCTTCGTCTGATTTCATCGGAGTCTTTGTTCACGTCGAATCCCAGAACCTTCGCTTCTCCACCCGAAGATGGAAGCAAGGTTGTAAGTATCCGTACGGTCGTGGTTTTGCCGGCGCCGTTTGGTCCTATAAAACCGAAGATTTCGCCGTCATCGACTTCGAGAGAAACAGCATCCAATGCCTTTGACTCGCCGTACTTCTTGGTCAAGCCTTTAGCAAAAATAGCTCTAGCACCAACCATCACGGGACACCCAGAAGACGGCTTTTTTGGCCTTTAATTTATATGTGTTCTCCATTTCCAAGACTGTGATCTAAACGTTTACTTGCTTGGCGCACGCTTTCACAGTTAGCCTCTGTCTTACAGTTTGATCTGGGCGAGTACCTGATCGAGACTTTGGTATTCCTCAGGATGGTTGTAACATTCCTCGAAGACTGGGTAGAGTTCTTCGACGTGTGCATAATAGCTTGGGTTTGGTTTGATTCCCCGCTTTTCTGGCTCAACGACGTGCTCTTTGACGCTGAAGTAGGCGATGAGGTCAACGACCGTGTGAGCGATAGCCCAGTCCAGACCAAATCGTTGCAGTCTCGTTTTGAGAAAATAGTCTGGCGCTAAAGTATGAGCCAGTTCATGAGCCAGAAGCTTCTTTTCAACATCCATGTTTGGAAAAGGAGGCAACGCCACATCTCTGATCCATGCAGAACCACCACGGATGCAGTCAACGAAATGCACCTTTACGTACTCCTTCTTCCATGGCAACTTGGCAATGCTTGACATTCTGGTCAGAATCGATTGCTGAACAGGAATCCACTGCGGCTCAAATTCAGATATAGAAGTCTTCAACCCTGGTTCGGTTAGGGCCCAAATGGTTTCATAAGGGTTGAGGGCTTCCTGATAAATCTCAGTCCATAGCTGTGTTATCTTCTGAGACATCTTTATGAGAATTTCACTGGCAGGAACCGCCTTATCTGTTTGGAAAAGTGGTAGCCCCATAAAATCCCACGTGTAGAATGAGTACTCTTGTAGACTCTGAAATAGCTGATGGAGTTTTTCTGTCTTCAAGTCCTCGTGCTCTTGTCGATAGGTCGAATTGTTCAAGATACCGAGAGAAATCTCGTCTGGAAAATACTCTGAGAATAATACGCATAGGTGATAGAACATGTTAACGTATTTGTTGATAAAGAATCGAATCTTTGGAACCTTGACCAACTCGTCTCCCTCTGAAATATGGCTTTTAGAGAATGCTTGCATAAATACTTAACATCATTTGAGTGCTCTTTTTCGCCGCAATTCAGGGGTTGAATGTCAATACAGCGAGATTTCAGTAGCGTTTTCAACATTCACCAGAGAGATCAGTCTCTAGCTATTGAATTCAAGCAGTGGCAGAAGCATATGCATACGCGTAGAAAGAGGTGACCCAAGATTCTTTTACTGGATATCCATCGGAACGGGGGAGAGCAGATGAATTCCGAGAGTCCCTCTTCTTAAGTTCATCCATTATCGAAAAGTATCGGCAAAGGAACTCTTCTTCACCTGTAAGTAAGTAGCTTTTTCCCAGAACTGTGGCCAGGTTTGCATTCCATGCATTTTCGTCTGCATGCCGCTTCACAAAGCTTTTTGCTGTTGCGGGCAGAAATTTATTAACAACGATTTCTGTGGCAAGAGCCTCAGACGGAAAAGAAGACAAAAGTGCAAGTGCCTTGTTTGCGTTACTGGAAAAGAAGTCGTGACCCCCAAGCCCCTTATGACGTGGTTCTTTCTCAACGTTCGAGAAAGGTGTCTGCTCTTCGATGACCTTCTGTCGAACGAATTTTTGCGCAACTTTCAGCCATTCACGATGTTCCAAAAATTGCGCTGCTGAAGCCAAGCACGCTGCCATCCACCAAGGGTCATAATATTCCCGCCCTCGAATCGAGCGAATGGATGATATGTAACAGGCAAGTCTGTCTCCAGCAATTTCAATCCATTTGCGATAACTCTTATCCGCGAAAACCTTTTCGTACATAGAACCACTGAGGGCCAGCCACGAGCAATCATAAAGCCCTTCATCTTTCTTGGAGGGTGGTATGAAACGTGGAAAGTTGACTGTAATGTATTCCCATCCCATTTGGATATTTGGCTTGTAGGCGAAGTTCTTTGAGATTTTAGTATAGTATGACCAGACCCAGATCGCTTCTAACGTATCATGAAAATCTTCAACTATAGTGAAACCATGTGTATCCAACGCGCCAATTTCCCAAGGGCATACAGAACCACGCAAGACACCTTTTTCTACATACGGTCCGATAATCTGGCATTTAGCCAAAAAGGACGTCGCATTCCTGAAGTGTCTTTCTGTATCTTTTGCGTGGCTTTTCAAACGCATACAGGCTGTTCTTTGCTTTTTCCCCAAAGGTTGCCAACTCTCCACAAGAGTACTCTCCTAATATCATTATTTAGGACTTCTTGCCTAAAAGCTGGGCAGCTCTAAAGGCGGGAGTTCGAACGCTAACCTGACTTGGGGTTGTTGGTAGCCCGGAATAGCTTCAAACTCTCGCTTCAAACTTTTTCTAAACACTATCAATTGGCGAGTAAGAAATAGCGTAATTGCGATTGAAACGACTAATTTCTTCTCGCATTTTAGCTATGAAGACGAGAGCTCGAGAATTTTTGTCAGCATGCTATGTCACAAATATGGCGTCTAAGAGATTCGAACATAAGTCTGCCCGTCCCCATGCCCAAATGGGTTCAAGTCCCACATTTCCAAGCCCTAGAATTTATTAGACGGCCACCGCACGCGCCCAGACGCTTCCGCGCGAAACTGCTTAGAAGATCTTAGCACGCGCGAAGTTATCAACAGGGCACGACAACAAGAAGGAATTTAACGGTGGGGTACCCAATAGATTGTGCGGTATATCGATGGACTGGACACGCAAGTTCGTGATCGAAAATTTGGCCTTATTGTTATCTAGCGACAACCGTGTGCCTGCGATAAGGATGAAGAAGAAAGAGTTCTTCCATAGGAACTCCCTGAAAAGCTCCGACAATTTTACGCTAAGAGAGCTGGCATTTGAAACTCTGAAATATCTGATCGATCGCTCCAACATTCGAAAGGAAGACGAACTTAGAAATTTCAAAACTTCGTCCGCTTTTTTGTCAGATTACATTACGGAACACGATATTGAAGCTCTATCAGGAGTAATCACTCCTTTTCGTTCTTCTGTCCTGACGTCAGACGATCTGGGCAGACTTGGACAAGAAGATTACAGACAGATGATAGAACAGGAGCTTCTTGAAAAAGCGAGAAAGGTTGCTGAAGAACAACTAGATCAGAAACGCAAGAAAACTCTTGAGGAGATGCAAATTGAGCAGAAACGCCTGGAAGAACTCCGTGCGCTTGTTGCAGAGAAATTGGAAGAAGTAAGAAAAATGGAGAGCCTACTTGACAGTCTTCCCAGTACATTCAATCCAGAAGATTTTGTCAATCCTGAAAAAGAGAAAGAACTTCCTGCTCCAAGGACTTGGTGGCAAAAAGCGGGGTTGACTGGAGATCCTTTTCCAACAAACAGGGGCTTGAACCAGATCCCGGTCGATAAATACGAAAAGGTAATTGTGGCGACTAGAATCTTCAAGGAATACAGTAGGTTGATCCAAGAGACCCCCAAGTCACTTTTTGGAAAGACAATTTTGATTTCGGGGCAGTTCGGATCTGGTAAAACAACATTGCTCCAGTATCTCTTGTATAGACTGGTTCCACTCAAAATAACTCCTTTCTTGATTGTCTTGGATCCTGATAGCGATCCAGACGTGATCAGACGTAATTTCTACTCGGAGGTCTTCAATTCAGTATGCAAAGCAATGAAACTGAGTGGATTAGAAGACCCCCGGACTCTAGGATCGCTTCCTGAGAGGGGCACTATAGCGGATCTTCTTCTCTATCTAGAGAAACAATCCCAAATCGATGGATATGTGTTTATGATCGATGGACTACACAAAGCTGAATCGACTTTGGACGCTTCTTTGGAGTTTGTGAAACAGCTTCAGAATTTTCACGAGTATCTAGACAACAGCGGTGCTCACGTATGTTTTCTTGTGACGGGTTCTCCTCTCTGGTTGAGGAGAATCAAGCAGAATCCCGCATATAGCGGGTCATTCTATAGACTTGATGAAGTACCCCGAATCACTTTCAACGATGCTTACGAGCTTCTCCAAAGGCGCATTGAAGCTTTTGCCAGTCCAAGTGTTCCGATATTTCTGGACAGAGGAGTAATCAAGTTCGCTTACGACTGCCTATCTCAGGATCTCGGTGAAGCTATAACATTTAGGGATTTTATTGATTACATTCTTCCCAGACTCGGAAGCGGTGACTTGAAGAGCGTCGGGATTTCCGTCCAAATTGACTTGGAGAATGCATACAAAATCCATCAAAGACTAGCCGTATCAGTCATAAAAGATTCTTATGAATACTTTAGGGATGTAACCAAGGAGAAGAGGAGGCTCAGAAGAGCGTGCTATGTAGCCCTTAGGAACATCTACAAGAATGGCTATCTTACAGAACAAGACGACGAATTCAAGTCTAACAAAGGAGCGTTCTATGTTCTTCGAAATGCTCAGATTATTCAAAAAGCGAAAACTAAAGGGGGATTTGGATGGTCCATTTCTACTGAATTTCTAGCGGTTCTTGATGATCTGAATGATCAGGGGTATCCGCCACCAATAGTATTCCAAGCTCTCTTAATTGAACCGAGTGAGCCCACAGAAACACCGCAGACTTTCGACCCTGTTCTGGATGTTGCACAGGGCTTCCTTGCAAAGTGGGAGTCAGAATGGCCTGAAATATTTCCCTATGCGAGGGACTTTGTGGCAAGCCATACGAGACTTGTTGAAAAAGCTGGAGTCACGGAAGCAAATCTGTCTCAGGAGTGTCGAGAAGCTCTTTTGAAAATAGTGCAATGCGCTCAGATTGTTCTTGATAATAGGCAGACTCCTGAAGAATGGCTCAAATCCACTTGGCTAGACATTCCCGATCGTGAGACCATCGACGCGGTGTTACAATCAGAAACCTCATGGGGAATCGACAGTGTCGCATCATATCAGAAATACTATCGCTCTGCTCGCGTTCTTTTGGAAACTCTGGCGCAATTGCTTGAAATAAACCGTATGATAAACATTGTTTCATTGGTTAGCTGGGATGAAGAAATGAAGGCGGTATATGCTGCTGGTAGCTATTTACTTAATGGCGACTTTGAGAAGGCACTCGAAGAGGTCAACTCCAGAATCGAGAAAAGGATCCGCGTTGCTTTTCATCTAGCATTCTCTCTCCATTATGGAAGTGACTATCTAAGACATCTTCCGAAAAGTGCTCAGGAGCGGATAATGAATATTGGCAGCAAGGGGCCAAGTCCGCTTAAGCGGCCATTAGATCAAAACCTCTTCTATCATCTGTCACGAAGTGAATATGCGGATGTTGTCAACGAGAATACTAATTGGCACAGCTTTCTGGTGAAGATATTTCACCCGAAGACAAAAGAGGAGGTCGTGAACGCTCTGCGCACGACCTTCTCTCTGGACGATCGAAAGCAACACAGAGATCGTAATGAATATTTCAGGACGGTCAGGGAGCAAATCCGGCAGTCTATAAGCAATGCGGGTTGGCTTCTAAACTCTCTGGCGCTTACTCTCAGGCTGTCAATTCAGCCTAATGGATTCTCGGATGAGCATGAGGGTGAGAATCATATTGTGCGGGTCAGCTTCCTAGGACAGGATCAATCTGTTTCGGCACACCCCTGGTACATTGATGTGAGAAAAGAAACAGAAATCGCTAGCAGACTAATGAAAGCTGATACAACAATCAATTTTTCGGAAGACTTGACTGTATCGACTCTTTATGGTGGAACCTTCCCAGAAATTCTTCTTGTCATTGCTGAATTGACAAAGAAGGGAGTGCTTGTAGTTCAAGACCAACAACAAAGCGGGATGTATCTTCGTATCTCAAAGAGAGATCGGCCTGCGAGTGTTCAGGCAATGTAGATACAAAAAAGTGATGGATCGCTACTTAGCGATGTCTGAGGAGGTCGTACACGAGCGGACTGGGGATGAGGAATGGGATTTCTTGTTTGGGTCTAGGTTTGTCGAATCTTCTCTTGATTACTTCCTGATAACCCGCGTGATAATGCGGGGTGGGACCCCCACCCAACTTTATCGGTAAAAATATGTTAGCGCGAGCAGATGGCAAGTCTAATATCGTTCTTACCTAAAAATAGACTCTTTTGATATGTATGTCTGTCGAACCCGTTGACCGGCGCGTTGAAAATATGCCTAATGCAAATCGCGCACTCTATAATTCAGCCCTTATAAGAGCTCAGACCGAGTTTTACCGAGAAAATTACCGAGGCTCAATTCCTTTGTTTGAGGAAGCCCATAGATTGGTAGTCGAGAGTCAGACAGTAATTCACCAGGGCTTGCATAAAGGAGATACTTTTTACTCCTTAGGTGTTGCAGAACTTGGTAATAATCAACGCCAAGAGTCACTGTGGCATACTCTACTTGCCTACGTGGAAGATACTTTGGGGACACCTTTCGATTTCGAAGACAACGCCGACAGAACCCCTGCGGGAAGACTACTCAGCGATGGTTTCAACGTCCAGCTTCGTCTGCTTAGAGAGATAAAACGTTTTTCTAAGACCTTGAAGGAAAACAGAACAGATTGGCTGAATTGCGGCGACCCTGAACCAATTCTACTCCAAGCTACGGCCGCATTGGACGTGGAAAGGGACCATATTCTGTCGCTTTGTGAAAGACAAGGGATAGCTCTCGGTCCTGTTCCCTTGGGCTTTCCTCAACCCAGAGAGCGGAGAGTTTTTTTGGGAACTAACTATGACAGTTTCGCTCATGTAATTCCTGAAATGCGATTAGCGGTAATTTCAAGAAATTACACACCTGTTGCGTCCAGAGATGTTGTCATGCCCCAAGGGGACAATCCTCGTGGTGTCTCACTTGTATTGCTGCACACTTGTCGATATGCTTTTATTGATATCACTAACCCAATGGGGCAGATTTTTGAACTTGAGAGGGCAGGGGATTATGGGGTCAACGTTTTTCTAGTGCGCTCAAGACCCGTAGGACACGAAGCATACGTATCTGGTATGATAAACTCTCTTCCTTACCAAATTCTCACTTACGGCGACATGGGTGAATTGAGACAAATAATAATGAACCACTTGCCTTAGCTGCAATTATTGGCCACGCGTCCGACTTCAGAGTTCCCCTCTGAGGGCTATGTCTCGAACCAGTCTTGTCAACTCGTCGATCCTTTCAGCGAACTCTATCTTCAGTGCGTCCAAATTGGCTAGCCTCTCCCCTATTTCATTTGCAATATGCTCCTGCTCTTCCAGCAGAGGCCTGTTGAATAACAAATGTCTTGCGATCTTCATCGTACTGAGGTTCTTGAGAGCAAACGGTATCAGTCTGGATCTGCCGCTTAACGATTCCACGATATATTGTAGAAGTCTCTTTTCTGCCACACTTCGGCGTACCGGGACTCTTATCCTCACTGATTCTTTGAGTTTACGACCTCGGATTCCTCTTTCTAGGACTAACGTTTTGTATTTCATGCATGGAAACCTCGGTTTTTTAGTCTTTGACTTTTGGACTTAAAAAGACACGTTTTCGGGAATCTTTCAATGGACAGCCAGTTTAGGAAGGCTAGGTAAACGTGAATGCGTTCGAATTTTCAATGGCGAAAAGAGTCTTCCATTGCTCTAATCCTCAGAAATCATCAATTTTGACTTTCGGATGGTCTGCTGGCAATTCGCCGTAACGTCCTCCTTGATAGTAGGTAGGTTATGACTAGATCGCCTGCAAAAACAATGACGAAGAGAGCCATCACATTGTCGAATGAAGCCACAACGATGCCAAGTTTTGACAATATCCAAAATGGAAATATCAGCCCAAAGTTAACGATGGCGGAAGTGTAGAAAATGTATTTTGTCTTTCCTGTCCCGTAGAATAAACTTCTCAGTACTCCGTCTAACGCGAACAAGCAATACGGGATGATTAGCCACCAGAAGGTGGCTGTTGAATAGCTGACCATCATAGGGTTTTGGTTGAAGAATGTTGACAAAGCATTCCAGAAAAGTATTCCGCCCGCCGCTATTGCAGCCATTATGATTGAGACTAGAAAGAGTGAGGTAATGATGACTTTCTTAAGGTGCGAGTAATTGCGTTCGCCGTAGTAGTTGCCTACGACAACGTTTGTGCCTTCTGTTATTGCCAGAACAGGGATTATGACTGTCCACATGACGGTCATTGCGAGACCATATCCTCCGTACTGGTTTGCTCCGATGACATTGAGTACGTTGAGAGGGACGAGAATATAGCCCATATTTCGAACTAATGAGTCTAGCCCAGTCCAGCCGCCGATGGCGAAGACGGACCGAGTCATTGAGTTCCACTTTGAAAGTGAGACAGATCTGAGGTTTAGACCAAGAATTTTGACTGTGAACGTTGCCGTTGCGGCGAACAGTGCGACCTTTGATATTACGAAGCCTATGGCTGCGCCTTGAACTCCCATATGTAGGGATAAGTTTGTGTTTGAGATGAGGAAGAGATCCAGTATCATGTTCAATGCAACGGAGAAAAGTACAAGGTAGAGTACTTCTCGTCCCCTGCGCATGGATTTGATGGCTATTAGGAGCAAGACAGAAAGAGCATCGAATGGAAGGGCCACAGCTTTGAGAGCCAGATAATTACGAGTCAGAGAAACAATCTCAGCCGGCGTACCAATAGTAGACACGAACTGAGGCGTAAAAAGTAACACTATGGACATCAGGATTGCTGAGAATATGATCTGAAGTATTAATCCCGATTTCAAAATTGACATTACTTTTTCCTTGTTGGTGAAATTCTGAGCTACTAGCGCAAGGATTCCGAATGGTATTGTCTCATTGACTATTTCTATGGTTACGGCAAGGAATTCGTACTGCTCAGTTATAGCTAACGCTTCGTAGCTTATGTGACCAATCCAGAAAGTGTTTGATAGTTCGTAGAGCTTGGGAATAAGCGCGGCAATGATCAGGAAGCCGATAAAACTCCATTTATATGCCTTGAATGAGTCGGTTAGACGATTTTTCACAGAGGAATAGCTGGCCATTTCAGGTGTCATCTTGTTCTTTGCTTCACTCCATAGAATTGAATCACTGGTTCTCTAGGATTTCAAGCCTAGATTGAACGATTCAGATGGTCTCAAGGAGTTGATCGTTCAGAGACTTGCCGTTCTTAAGGTCGAAAGCGTATCTTTCCCAATCCCACAGGCTCTTCGTAAAAGGACTCTCCGTTCTCTGTTTTCGTTTGTTATATACTCTGCCCGCAGCAACCCATTCTCCATTGGTTCTTACATTTATCAGACCATGTGTCACTTTTTCGTAGAGATGGATTCCCTTGTCTTCAGACTTATAGTCAACTTTTTTGAATGTGGCTGCAACTTCCGTGGAAAACAGCAGAGGTTTCTCGATGATTTCCGGCGCGTATCTTCCTAAGCTTCCTAGTAAGCTGGCTCGTGGATGCCCATAGTCAGGGTCATCGCCTGATGAAACGACGGTGATCCAAGGCTGAATGACTTTCAAGAACTCGGAGCTGAAGTGCTGGCTTCCGTGGTGACTTGCCTTGAAAACATGCGCCACAGGTGTTTCGCGCTGGCATCGTTTCAGAAACAGTTTCTCTGCCTTGTCATGCATGTCTCCGCATAGCAGTATCTTTGCTTTACCGTATTCTAACAAGATGGCTACAGAGTTGCCGTTTACCGTTTCGCTGTCACTGCCGAAATCCGTGAGCCTCGGATCTTTCTTTGTGCCGACGTTCACAGGGTTTAAGAAGCTTATCTTAAGCGGTTTGTTCTCGCCAAGAACTATAGGTTCTGTGTTATTGTCAGCTCTGATGCACTTGGTTGTGATGTTTTGTTTGCTTGCGTTTTCTTTAGCTATTGTGACCGCTTCGACCCAAGATTTGAACGGTATCGCCAACTTGTCTTCTTCTTGTATCAACTCGTCAGTGTCATTGTACAAATCCACCAGAACTTTTGTGTCGTCTTGCTTTTCTGTCTCTCCTAGGACTGGTTTGCTTTTTCTTTTTGCGATTCCGTTGTGGTAAATGGCTCCGATTACAGCGTGCTCATCTTTTAATAGAGGAATCAAGCCGTCGGCGTGGTCTGCATCACTGTGAGTCGTGATGACAATGAAGTCTTTGTAGTACTTCTTAAGGTTGTATTTCCATCTTATGTAGCTATAGGCACTTTCATCTTTTCCGCCATCTATCAGGATTCTCTTATCATTCGCTGTCTGGATGAGTATGGAATCACCTTGGCCAACATCAATGAAATACAGTTCTAACAACCGCTCGTCTCCGATCGTGCTACTGAGAGTGTAGCCTTGGCCGCCACGGAATTTGATTTCCACTTCTTCTTCCGAGACGTTCAGGAGCTTTGTCCAGTCACCAACGAGGAGATTCGCCACGGTCTGCCTTTTGTTTCCTGGTTCGCCTTGACTTAGAGGCTTGTCGTATACAGTCGTCATCAAACGGCGAACCCAACGGTAGCTTTCTTCCGCTTCTTTTGCGGATGCGAGCTTATCTGGCAAGAAACTAACCTCTAGACTTCCGTATGATTATCAAATGAATATAACTACTATATTAAATGCACACTTCAGTTTGCATCTGCGGCGGAATCTGGTTCTTTTGAAGAGAAACGTATGAAAGTTTTCCGGAAAGAATCAGATAGTAACTTTATTGCAAAAGGCAATAAAGGATCGTTGACCAGCTATACGGTTGGTGGTACGTGGCGTGGACTTACCGACACACGCGTTTTTTGGATTAGGACTTGGACTCCTTTTCTTTGGCCGTCCCGAGGTCGCATTATTGGTTAGCATGGGTGCTCTTATTCCGGACCTAGATAGGGAATACTGGTTTGTCAAGCTAAGTGCATACCGGGACGAGCAACTGCATCGTGCATTGCTACATAACGTGTTCGTGATCGGTTTGTTATATCTGTTGAGTCCCTTTTTGGCGCTGGGAGCATTCCTTCACATGCTTCTAGATTCGTTTACGACATCCAAAGATCGAGGGTGTGAGTGGTTCTGGCCGCTCTCACGACGAGTTAAACGTGGCTTATATGACGAAAACATGACTCCCCAACCACTCGATCCAAAAGAGCATGTATACTTCTACCAGCAGGATCTGCACGCGACGATAGAATATCCAGAACCTGACCTTCCTGAGCCTGAGAGCCCGTGGCGAAGAGTCTATGGACCGGCACTAAACAGCAATTTATTGGACCGGGGTTTTCTCTTCGGTTCCATTATCTTGACAGGGATCATGTTTCTAGACTTGTACTGCTCGAATGCTGCTTTCTTACTAAACGATGTTTCAAGATCGTCTTCGCTTGGGATCGCATTTTGCTCCATAGTAGCACTCTTTCTGGGTGGAGAACTTGACAGAAGAGACCAAGAAGCACCGTTTGGGAAAACCCTACTTGACCCTTTGAGGCGAATCAGCTTCTTAAAAATCCCGTTGGTTATAATAGGCGGTGCATTAGCAATCTTGTGGATCCTTCTATACCGGGACAACATAGCTTCAAACCTTGAAGCCATTGGCTCTAAGTGGATTTTGATAGCTGCTGCAGGTCTCCTCATAACAGTAATGAGTTTTGGGATAATAGAATGGCAGACCAGAAAAGGCAGACCTCCCGCCATAGTCTAAATTTCGACGGGGCTCGAGCCCACAGACGATTCTTTCTAAGTGTGCACTCACTTGTCTTCAGACCGACAGGTCAACCTTGAGCGAACAGCGTCTTCTATGAACTCTCTCTCGGTGAGATAACCCGTTTCTGGATGGGATTTCACGTAGATTCTAACTTGACTAAGAAGCTCTGGAGACAACATTATCGAATTATTCAGCATCGCCTCCAACGCGTCAGAATAGGTTTTCGGTTGGCCGGTCTCAGCCATGAGTCTTCCAACGATCGAAGTCAGTTCTGAGTGGACACTTTCAGAAATTTTCAGAGTCTTCATGACGTACCCTAAACTATTGATTCCAGTTTTCTCCAAAAAAACTTTTGGAAAGATGAAGAAGACTCTTTCTTAAATGATCAATCAAGGTTTTCGGTTTCAGGCTTGTCAAGCATTCTCAAGGCTTTCAGAAGCCTCATGGTTCTTGGGTTTTCTCTGTTCAATTCGATGGCTCTCAGATGTCCATAACGCCCGATCTTGATGATGCCTTCCGTTTCCAAAATTCTGAGATTACGATCTACCTGGTTGTAAGTGCTGTTGATGTCTCTAACTAGCTTCGTGACATGAGTTTCCTTGGTTTCGGAAAGGGCGACAAGTATCTTTTGCCTGCACGTCGATGCGATTATCTGTTGTAGCCTCATGTTCCCCTTCCCCTACCTGTCTAAGGAGAGTTTATAATCTTATATACAGGACGAATATGTTGGAAGGGGAGAGATCGGTTAAACTGTTTCTTGCCCTTCCACGTTCATTTTAAGTCGTCTCTCGCTTTCTGAAATCATTCCTATTTGTCTTAAGCTTGAACAGGCAAACAACCGATTCAAGAAATTCAAAAGGAGGTGTATGATATGGAAAGAAAAAAAGCGATTGGAACTATCCTCCTGACTGCATTGATTCTTGCAACGTTCATAGGGTTCGTGAAGGCGGAAGGCGGTTCACCAGCCGACCCGATTATGGTGCCTATTGGTGGTGGAACGTACACCGGCACATTGCCAAAGGGCAGTAATTACGGTGACTGCTACAACGTTACCGTCTACTCTAATCACAGCATAGTTGTTAGCTTGTACACAGATGACTCTAACTGGTTGATGTGGATGTATGGTCCAGGCAGTCCGAACCCGCTGAACCCGCCTGGAATAGGGTTCAACAACTTCACCTACCTTGTTACTGTTCCTGGCAACTACTGTATCGAAGTGTACCTCAACGACGTTTCTTCGGGAAGTTACACCATCAAAATAGATTCACTGAATCTACTGCCGTATGTGCCTAGCTTCCTGGCCAGTCCACCCAGCCCGACGTACGTGTACACTAGCTATGACTTCACGGTCATAACAGTGGATCCCGAAAGTGACAATGTATCATACAAACTCGACTGGGGAGACAACACAACCACAACAACAGGCTTCTACGCATCTAACCAGCCTGTCATGGTTTCGCACATGTGGATCTTGCCTAACGCGGTAAGCCAGCCATATTTAGTCAAGGTGCAGGCAACCGACCAGTATGGAAACTCCAGCAACTATTCTGCGCCTCTCAGTTTCGTTATGACTCAGAATGATGCGGGCAGCGGAGGAGACGCCGGCAACTCGGTCTCGAACGCCCTAATTCTCAATTCAACTTTGTACAACACGATACGCTACACTTTCACCGGCACTCTTTATCACAACGATGAGAACCTAGGCCGAGGCGACGGAGCAGACTACTACAACTTCACAGTGAACAACGGAGACTGGATGCACGTCGCACTGACGCCGCTAACGAACTTCAGCTGCCTAACGATACTCTATGACCCATATGGAAACCCTGTAACTCCAATAGGCACAAATCCAATAGACATGAATGCCACTTGCTCAGGAAATTGGAGCATAGCCGTGCTTTTGAACGACAACACTTTCGGGCAATACTCGATAAACCTATCCGTGAATCTGACTGTGAATTTGACGATCGCGGTCAACTACAGTCCACCAGAAGGAGTCACCATCACGGTAGACGGGCAGGCTCATATCGTCTACAGATACTATCCCTTAACGCTCACCGTCACAACAGGTTGGCACAATATCACAGCGGATTATGGCTTCCTTGTACCGATCCCGCCGGGAGACTACTACTACGTGTACCTGTTCACACGCTGGTCCGATGGATCGACGGCAAACCCGAGAGGCGTCTATCTCTCCCAAAACTGGGCAGTCACTGCCATCTACGTCCGACAACGCGGAATAATAATGTAAAAAATCCATAAAACAGCTACTCATAGCCCCTTTTTCTGCGAAGCGCCACCATGATCAGATCATCTACTAAGTAGTGCTACACCAATCTGCAACGTCAGCCCAAGTCCGCCGAGAAAAAGAGACGTAGCTACAATGCTAGAGGCATATTTTATCCGCATCAACCGCGTCCTGGCAGATTTCAAATCATTTAACACATTCAGCGATACTGTCTGAGGAAGTGGTAAAACTACGCCGACCACGAAGACAATTATGCTTAAAATGAAGAAAACAGGTGCCCACCATATGTTGGGTAGACTCTGGAATACCGCACTGCTGGTGTTTTCTATTCCCAGAAATTTCAGCAATGCAAAGTATACAGCGAAGAAACCAGAAATCAAGGTTATCATTGTTTTTCCGTAGTCGACATGTATACTGACCGATTCTGTGTATAATCTCGTTCCGAACGCCAGCAAGGCCTGATCGTTTGGTTCAAGTGGCTCTGGTGGTAAAACCTTTACCTCTTCCGGCTTCTTCGTGTTTGCCGTTATTTGGTCCCTCTTTCTTTTACCGTTTTGATTCTGGTCGTAGGGGTCTCAAGCAGCTCCACGGGCACTTTGAATATGAAATTCTTGATGGGACATAACAGTAAGACATCAATCCGTCTGTTTGTTTCTTTGGCTGACTCCTCAGTCACTAAGCCAAAAACGTAATCACGTTCGATATTAAGAACATGTGGCTCCTTTTCGTTTCCGCAACATGGACAATGCACACAAATCTTCATTTCTTCCAAAGTGATTTGCCACTCTCCGTTGCACAAAGAGCGTCTTCAATAAGAACATACGTAGTTTAAAGAATTTAAGTCTTCGCGCGCGCGCTTCAACGGTTTTTGCCCTATGTGTAATGTTATGGTAGTTGACCTTTTTCTGCTTCAGCATTTCCTTGACGACAGATTCTACTAGTAATGCAAGTTCTTCGTAGAGAGGTGAGTCTGCTCTGTACCATTCAACTGCTTCTTCTATTTTGTCTTTAGCTGCCAAAGGAGATGCCCTTCAACTAGTATGTTTTTGCTCGATTTGCAATATCTTGTATATAAAAGCTTGACAATTTAAAGCACATGCTGGTTCTTGCTGACACTTGGAATCCCAGAATGACACAGCTAGAACGACAAAAAGAAAAAAGTGAGATATTCAAACAGAGTAGTCCGTTTGTTTGGGTTTGGCAAGATCTTCTTTCTTCAATATCCCTTGTTCTTCAAGTCTTTTGATATGGGTGTTCATCCATTGTGCAAGACCAACAAAATCCATAATCGACATCCGAAGGTCGATTTGGCTTTCTCTATTGATTTTTTCAACTTCCATTTCTCCTTTCGTTCCATTTGCTTTCATCGTTGGCTCAAGAATGTCAGTAAAGAATGTAATTCGTCCTTCAACTGGCGAAAGCCCCCCAAAAAACCCATTAACATGCACCACTCTGAATGCAGGGTGTTTACTCAACTCTATTTTTGGGAATTTCTTAGGCGGTGTCGTTGTCATTTTTCATCATCTCAGGCTCTCTATTTGGAGAAGGTGTATTTAAAACTCAGAACTCTGAGCGTGCGCTTATGCATTTTCTGAAGAACACTTGCAGATTATCGACGCTTACTGGGGAGGTGAAAGCATGGGGAAACTAGCCAAGAAACTTGAGCGTTCAGCCGCAACAATCCACGGCCAGATACAAGCCCACAACGAAGCCATAGAGAAGAACGGCTACTGTATTGAATGCCGTCGGTCGAAGGGCAAGCATGAAACTAAGAAGACTGACAAGCGAGTAACTTAGGAGAGACTAGACGGAGGAACCGTCTTGGTTCTGCTTCTTTCCCCGTGCCATCTTCGCATCTTTCTGTTCTTCCAGTTTTTCTTCGATCAGACTTATTAGGGGGCCAGGTTCTACCGGGTTTGCGAAACACCCATCGGCGCAGTCGTTGAAAGCGTCGAGGGCATCTTGCAGTCGAATAATTTCGGTACTAATTATCCTTATCATTTTTGGTGAGGAATCGTGCATTGCTCTAAGTAGTTGTTTGCTCTCGATATCTGGAAGTCCAGTGTCAAGTACCGCTAGATTGTATGTGTTCGTTTTCGACTTTTCAATTGCTTCGTCTCCTGTATGCGCAACATCGACTTCGTATCCTCTACTTTCCAGTATTAGACCCAGAACGTCGCAGACACGTTTGTCATCGTTGACCAGAAGGATTCTTGTCTTTTCTGAGTGCAACAATTTTCACCTCCGACCTTCGGGAAGGACATTTGCATCCGGACTGGGCTGTGCGTCCTTCAAGATTGGCCAGATGTCGCAGTCCTCCGTTTTCGTCGAAGACCCGTCTAAGTTTTTTGATATGATCTGCAAAGCATGTTGCGCTCTGCATGTCGAACTTGATTTTCAACTCGGCACAAAGGGCTTCAAGAATCGTCTCTTCCAAAATCGGAGCAGCTCCAAGAAGCTGGCCCCTCCCAGAACCCAATATTCTTCTCAACTCCACAGAAAACTGGTTTGGTTTCGTCGGAATTTCGTGCATGGAGCACCCCCTCTTCCCCAAGTAATCGTAGATTATGCCTGCGTCTCTGTCTCCGAAAACGTAGCGGATTGTCTTGTCAACGACCTGCAACAATAGTTCATCAAATTCCTCCAATCTTCAGGCCTCTCTCTTATCGCGAGCGCTAAGGGACACAGAGCTTAGTTCTAGAGGAGAACATATATAAGCTTTATTTTTGTCGAAGCAAAAGCTTTTTTGCAGACAAATATAAAAGGAGGTGGTATGCTTGAACTTGAGAATGTTTGTGATTCGACACTGGAAAGCAATCATGATAGCGCTATCAGTTGGCTTGGTCGTCTTATCACTTGCTACTACAAAGGCACATGCAGAACCAATCGATTGTCCATTTGGACCATAAAGCTAATATAAAGTCAACAGGAGCGCAATAACGGTGGGAAAGGCATGCCCAAACCATGTGACAACCTTGACGTTAGAATTTTAGAAGGCCTTGCAGAGTACGGACCGAGAAACATCACAAAAGTCGCTAAAGAACTTAACGTACCAAGGGGAACTGTCATATCAAGAATCAAACGCATGTCCTCCTCTTTTTACCTGAGACTACTTACGACAATTTATCATACAAACCTGGGGATGAAAAAGGCAG
>Ga0315279_10004356_pt1 | contig 19028 bp, 21 predicted proteins | sample YL17G06_20_MG_FD_203694 | JGI IMG/M metagenome (GOLD analysis project Ga0315279, IMG submission 203694) | Sediment microbial communities from Yellowstone Lake, YNP, Wyoming, USA - YL17G06_20 | ecosystem: Environmental > Aquatic > Freshwater > Lake > Sediment | place: USA: Wyoming | collected... | reverse complement strand
TTTGATATTTATTTTCTAAGCCATGCATAATATGCTAATATAACCGAAACAATTGCAGGAACTATTACTTGTATTATATTTATTGTAGGAGTTAAGGTAATTCCAATTATGGTTATTGGAGGTGAACCGCTCAATAGAAAGAAAAGATGAGCTATCGATTCCCATGCTGTTATTCCTGAAAAGAACTTTGCTAACTCTTTCAAATTTACCATTAAATCACAATATAATAATTGATTTTTGCTATTAAATATTTTTTCTCTTGTGGTACCTTAAAAATCAGCATAACAATTATTTATCCCAAAATTTTAAATATGTAACTTTTTTATGCTTTCTAAACGAACTATTTTCATATGACGAGGATAATATCAGTTCTTTCAGGCAAAGGTGGCGTAGGTAAGACAACCGTTGCATCTAATCTTGGTGCAGCCTTGGTGAAAAAAGGAAAAGACACTATAATTTTAGATGGTAATGTAACGACTCCAAATCTTAGTCTGCATTTGGGAATTCCTCTTTATCCTGTCACATTGCATGATGTTCTAAATAAAAAGGCTCCAATAGAATCAGCAATATACCATCATGAGTCTGGGTTGAAAGTCATTCCTGCCTCTTTGTCATATGAGGCTGTTAAGGACATAGACATGGAAAGATTCCAAACAGTTATTCTAAAACTATTAGGAAAAGCTGACATAGTCATCGTTGATTCTGCTGCAGGTCTAGGCAAGGAAGCTATGTCTGCAATAAATGTCGCAGATGATTTGATCATAGTAACTAATCCGGATCTGCCATCTGTTACAGACGCTCTAAGAACAATAAAAATAGCAGAAGAGAAAGGAACAAAAATTTTAGGAGTAGTTGTTAACAGAATCAAAGGACTAAGGCACGAGCTCTCGCTGAATGAGATAAAGTCTATTTTAGAGATTCCAATAATAGCTGCAATTCCAGAAGACTTGGCAGTTCCAAGATCAATAGCAAAAAGAATTCCAGTTGTCCACCACAAGCCAAACAGTCGAGCTTCGATAGAATTCCATAGACTAGCTGCTAGAATAGTTGGAGAGCCTTGGTTGGCAGTAAAGAAGAAAAGCTGGGTAGACAGATTATTTTTCTGGCTTACCTAGAATACTATTTGCATTTCTTCTGATTTCATCAAGACGAGGACAATCATTAAATCCTATTCCACATTTGTAAGTTATTTCACCATCAGGTTTTATGAATTCAAAAACTTTCTTCCGTTCATCTTCTACAGGACGATCGCAGTTACATTGGTGTATTTCAACAGCATATCCTACTTCGATAGACATAAAAATCAATATTATTTGAAATAATTTAAACTTTATTCAATTTTAATTTCAAATACAATAACTGGCTTTTCTAATTTCCAGTTCTCCAAGACTTTTGGGTGTAACTCTCCAAAGAATCCTATCGGCTTATCATTAATTAAGATTTCTCCACACCTAGATTCTAAAAAGCTAGGATGACTAAATTCTTTTATTAAGAATGCATAACCCAAATTACTCAAAGCACTTTCTAATATTGATTTAATTTCTGTTAGATTTGCATTGTCATATGAAATAGCTGCAGCCAACTTCCTAGTTTGTCTAGTCCTTACTTCAGACGATTCATCGATGCTTATGCAATCTCCTACTTCAAATATTTTCTGCGGATAGTTTCTATGTTTGTTTGCAGATAACACCTTCAAGAGACTTGGCAAGAGCCACGTTCTGCATATCGAGTACTCGCTAGACACAGGATTAAGTATCTCTACTGCCTTTCCTTCTGTGTCCATCTTCTTGAAGTTGTTTTCCTCGTTTGTTAAAACGAAATTAAGAACTTCCTGAAACTCAAATCCAATCATGACTTCTCTTATTTTTTTAGAAAGTTTTTCCAATTCATTTTGCTTTCCAATTGATGCTATTTTTGGAAGAATCGGTTGAATGTTGTTATAGCCATAGCCGATTGCAACATCCTCAACAATATCAATCATATGAAGTATGTCAGTCCTGTAAGGCGGAACTTCTATTTCTATCTTTCCGCCTTTTATTCTTCTAGCATTATACCTCATTCTTTTAAGGGTTTCTTCTATCTGAGCCTCGCTTAATCCTAAGCCGAGAATCTTGTCTACTAATTCCACATCCAAAATAATTTTAGCAGGTTCTAGGTCAGGAGTTTTCCTGTTACTTACTTTTACTGTTAATATCCTGCCATCCCTTTCATTTATGTTGCAGACAAGTATGTTTAGAACTTGGTTAACTAATTTTTCATCATCGCCAGTAACGTCTATGAAAAGATTCTTTGTTCCATCAGTGACTTTTGTTCTCTCTGAGTTTATAATGGGCGGAAAGCTTATCACACCATCTTTATCATAAAGCATCGGATATCTGTCCTTTACCAAGTGGGCATAGTCCTTGCCTTTTGGATGATGCTCAAGAATTTCCTTTACCGGCATCTCGTTGCTTTCATTCAAGGGCACGAACTTTTCATCAGCAACGTCTGTGTAAAGCAGTGGTGGCTTTATCTTATCAAAGTCATGCACTCCAATAGCAACTCTTTTCCTGTTTCTGCCGATAGTCGCATGCAGTTTTTCTTGCATCTGCATCAAACTTTTCACTAATTCGTCTGTTAACTTTACATCAAGAATTATTCCACATGCGATAGCAGGCCTTGCATCTGCCTTATCCTTTTTCAAAAAGAAGTTCGAGTCAGTAATATCATATTTCTTTATTCCAGTTTCTAAAGCAAGGAAACCTTTTATTTCTCTAGCTAGTCCCTCAACAGCAAACATGTCAGGTCTATCAGGCGTAAGCTCACACTCTATTTTATTTCCATTAATTTTTGCTTCGCATTTTATCAAGAATAAAACTTCTTCTATTTCTTCGTCTGGCAAGTTCTTTCCTATCAAATTCTTCAAATCGCTTTTATCAATCTCAATCGAGACCATTTATTTCACTCTCAATTTATTCATAGCTAAGATGATTCCTAGTATTGTGTAAGCAGTTGTCATCTCTTTTCCAGATAAAAACATTTTGCAAGCTTTCTTAATTGGCATCTTGACAATATCTATTAATTCATCTGCATCTGGTTTTTTCGGTGATTCGAACAATTCTGTGGCTAGATAAATATTGATTTTCCTTTTAAACTTGCTTCCAAGCAATACAGTAGTCAACCTTTCAATCTTTTTGGCGTCAAATCCAATCTCTTCTCTGAGCTCACGCCTTGCATTTTTAACAATATCCTTACCTTTTATGTTACCTCCAGGAATTGTGACTATTCTTCTTCTCCATGCAGGTCTCCATTCCTTTGAAAGGTAAATATTATTTTTATTGTCCACTGCAACAATCATGGCAGAATTGCTTTTGACATCTATAAAGTCTTCAGTCTTGACAAGACTGTTTGGAAATTTTAATTTCGTTGAAACAACATTAAAAAAACTTGCCTTATAACTGATTTTTTTGGATATAATCTTAGGATTCATTTTATTTCACCAATGACTTGTTCCTTAACCATTCCAAATCTTCTGAGTAAAGCATTCTGATATCATCTATCCCCAAGGCAATCATAGCAAGTCTGCCTATGCCTAATCCCCATGCCAAGACTTGCGACTTCTCAAGTCCCAAAGGTTTTAAAACTTCAGGTCTCATTAGACCTGCTCCTCCAGCTTCTACCCATCCTAATTTTGGAAAGTTAATATACATTTCAACAGAAGGTTCAGTAAAGGGAAAGTATGAAGGTTTGAACTTAACTTCTTCTGCTCCTATTGCTTCTGCAATTTCTTTCAAAAATCCTAGCAAATGACTAAATGTAAGATTTTCACCAATAACAATTCCTTCGCAGTGGTCGAACTCCATCAAATGTTTTGCATCAATAACATCTGGTCTAAAATTCCTATCAATCATAAAATATTTTGCTGGAGTATCTTTGTTTTCAAATAAAGTTCTTGCAGATGCAGCTGTTCCATGAGAACGTAATATCAGTTTCATCGCTTCATCCTTATTCCACAAACCACCCCACCCAGTGCTGTCAGTAATCCATCCACCTTCATGAGTTGCTTTTACCTTTGCGACAAGATTCTCATCTGGCAAATCTCCTTTATTTGGATTCTTTAATAGAAAGACACCATGAATGCCTCTAGCTGGATGATCCTGTGGCATGAACAATGCATCGCAGTTCCAAAAATAAGTTTCGACTAATGGTCCTTTCATCTCTTGAAAGCCGAGTCCGATAAGCTTCTCCTTTATATCTTCTATGAATTGGATATAAGGTTGTTTCTTGCCAGCATAAGTAATTGGAGCAGGTGCCTTGACATCATATTTCCTAAAAACTCTATTTTTCCATTCACCACTTTTAATCAGTTCAGGAGTCAGTTGGGCTATTTCCTCAACTCTAGTCTCAACAACTTTTGTTTCCTTTTTCTTTTTAAATATGCTTAAGATTTTTTGCCAAAAAGAAATCCTTTCCGGCTTAGCCTCAACAGCTTTCGCTTCTTCTATCAAGTTCCTGCTTGATAGGATTTTTATCATTTCATCGTTCGTACTATTCTCCTTTTCTATTTCTTCTAATGCATTCTCTAAGGAAGTTTTTTCGTTTATAGCTTTCTTACCAAAGTCTGATAACTTAACAACACCATTCTCAATTATTATCCAATTGTTCTTCCTTGCCCATCCAATTGCTATCTGCGATTTTGGCAGCTTAATTACATCTGCCATTGGCTTGTCTCTTTCTAAGAATTTTAACAATTGCTTTTCTGGCAAACCGTTTTTTAGATACTCTTTGCCTTCTTCTGTTAGTTTGTACATATCAATCCTTGAACATGAATTTATCTATTTGGTCTTTAGCCTTCTCTCTCTTTTTTTGATGCTCAACTAAGAATTTATTAATTTTTTCAATTAGAATTGCTTTCAACTCTCCGGTAAGTAGTTTTCCAGATTTGTATTCTTCTTTTATCTCTTTTAGTTTCTTATCATCTTCCTCAAAGAATGTTAACCATTGATAAGAAACATCTACATCAGGATTTCCACCTTTCTTCCTCTGTTCCTCAATTGTAGCTTGTCCTCCTGAGAATGCATATTTGTTTATTTTAGTTTTTACTGTTTGCGGTGAATCGGTTGTGAATATTGCTGTTTGCTCCTCTGAGGCTGACATCTTTCCTTGTTCCATCATTCCTTTTAAACCTGGTAGGAAAGTGCAATGAATAGCAGCTGGCTTGTAGTAGCCTAGCTTTGCTAATGCATCTCTTGCTACTCTAAAATGAGCGTCTTGGTCAATTGCATGCGGTATGAGGCAAGGAATATTCTTATTTTTTAATACAGATGGTAGAAATGCCGGAACTGCTTGCATTGCAGTGTAAAAAATCGAGCCTATGTTTGTTTCATTTGTAAAACCAAATACTGCTTTTGCAGTTGAGAAAGTTATCTTCTTAGCAACCTTGCAAGCTTGTTTATACATCAGATCTGCATGAACAGTATCAACTATGAATTTAGTTTTCTTAGGGTCAAAACCAAGTGCAATAACGTCTAGCATATTGTCTTTTGTGTATTTTTCAGTATCATCCAAACTCAAATCCTCTTTAAAGAAGAATTTTTCTTCATCTGGAAACTGGAACCATAATTCTACATCAAACTTGTCCTGAAGCCATTTTGTAAATATCCATGGAACCAAATGTCCCATATGCACTGGGCCTGATGGAGCTCTGCCAGTGTATAAGAAGAACTTGTTACCTTTTTCGTATTCATTAAGAATCCAATCTAAATCTCTATGCGAGAAGAATATCTTTCTCCTAAGCATGTAATGCAAATCTTTTGTATGTTTCTTTATTCTTTCTATTAATTCATCTGTTACATGCTTTGTGCCAAACTCCTTTATGAGTTTGTCATAGTCTATATTGCCACGAACTTCCCATGGATTTACAGTCATTTCTTCTGTCATTTACTCACCTGGTTTCAACTAATAGATAACTTTCTTTAGTTTTATTAATATTCCTAGAAGTAGCAAAAACTACCAAGTAAATTGGAACAGGTCCCATCCCATGCAATCACTATGATAATATTTAATACTAAGAATTTAAAACCATATTATATGGCCAGATTGCTAAAGATAATAAGCTTGATTTATTTCATTTTCATAATAATTTCAGAACTGTTCTTCTATAACCAGTTTTCAAAAAGTTTAGTTTCAGAAGAAACGTTTGTAAAGGTCTCAGCATTTACTGTAGGGTTTACTTTACTTTTGCTTTTAAGCTACAAGGTAAATAAAAGAAATTTTGATTCTATAATTGAGAAAATGGATATTAATGAAAAAATTGCTATACCACCTATAATGTTCGCTTTTTTAGGAGGATTCTCAATTGCCTTGGCAGTTACTTTCATTGCATTCCTAGAAGCGCTCGGCATACTGTTTATCGTAAAAACAACAGAATATTTAGTTCTTAACATTTTAGCATTGGTAAGTTTCTTCTGGTTAGCCTTTATACTTTTCGTGGGATGGGACTTTATGAAAATAATTGGAATTGCTTCACAGTATTCTATGATTAAAGACATAGAGTCTGGGAAGAAAACTAATTTTTTAAGAAGAATGAAGCTATTTTTAAGGAAACTAGGATTTGTAAAAGACACCTTCCTAGCTTTTATTTTAATTGACCGTTCGTGTAAAAGCTTACCAAGGTTGTCGAGATTATACTATAAGAACTTGTTATATCCTGTAAAAATATGGACAGCTTGCCTAACTCTCTATGAAAATAAAAATATTGCAGATGCTTTAAAAGAGTCTTTCGAGTACTTTAGAACCAAGTCATTTAAAATATTTTACACCTCAAATCTTGCTTCACTATTTTTACCGCTGATTATAATTCCCGTAGGCTTGTCGTTAAGCATCATATTACCGAATGTTAGTTACTTTACAAACGTGCAATGCTTTTCTAGTAACTGTTTTTTCATTATATTTTTCTTTTTAGTTTTCATGTCATTAGGCTTCTTCTTCTCATATTCAATCAGCATGTCCTTAGAAAGTGCGTACTATGTAAAGATATTAAGTGATATAAAAGAAGATAGAATTATAAACAGCTTTTCTCAAGACAGGAGGATAAGATATATTGAAGAAGAATGCTACAAGAAAATTTCAGAATTAAAAGGTAGCATTTGGGACGTTATAAGAATTCATTTCTAGTGATAAAATGAAAGAAAAAGAAATTTGGGAAAGAACTTGGAAAAAAGTAGGTTATGACGAACTAAATCCAGATGAAAATGTTGTTAGCTTAGTTCCATTTCTTAAGAAAAATAAAGTCAAAAAAATTCTAGACTTAGGTTGTGGCGTTGGTAGGCATATGATTTATCTTGGAAAGCAAGGATTTTTTATGGTTGGTTCTGATATTTCTCCTACAGCCTTAAAATTAACAAAAGAATGGTTGGAAAGAGAAAAATTGAAAAACTATTTTTTAGTTGAGAATGACGTAACAAAATTGCCATTTCCAAAAGAATGTTTTGATACTGTATTAAGTATAAATGTTATTCATCACAATCCATTAAATAAAATAGAAAAAACAACAAGTGAGATAGAAAGAATATTGAAAAAAGGTGGAATAGCAGTTATAACAGTAAATTCTATAAATGATCGTAAATTTGGTACAGGCAGAAAAATAGAGCATAATACATATGCTACTCTTGGTTCTGAGCACATACCGATAATAGAAGGGAGAGTTGTTCATCATTTTTTTGATGGGAAAGATGTAAAAAAACTATTTTCAAAATTCAAGATAATTAAAATTAAGGAAGAAATAAAAGATTTAGGTGTAAAAGGAAAAATTAAAAAGAGTGCTCATTGGCTGATATTATGTCAAAAATAAACAAAATGAAAGAGATTAGCTTCGAAGAAATACTTAACAAAGCAAAGGCATTAAAACATTGGCATTTCCATATGCTTGGTAAAGATTGTAAATTTAATCCTAGTACAAAAAAGTTCTGTATAATACTAGAAGATGAAAAATTAAAAGAAGTTCTGGTTTCCTTTTTTAAAAGAAAGCCTCTTATCGAGTCTAAAAAATTAGCTGATTTGATGTATGGAAAAGGATTCTTAAAAAAAGAGGGTAGCGGGAAACATAATAAAGATTTTGAAATTATCTTAAGAAAAGCCAAAGAGTTAACTACAAAGGATGTTGAATGGCATCATCACCATTTGCATCCGAGTTGTATTTTTAATGTTCATAAAGGTAAACACTGCATTGTATTAGAAGACAAAGAAAACGATAAAGTGTTTATAGCAGTATATGATAGAAGTCCAATGAAAGATTTGGTCAAAATAGAAAAATTGTTTTATAAAAAATAATTAAATAATATCTTTGTCTTCAGACTCGTAAAAGTCTTTTAACTTTTCCATTGCCTTGTTAACGTCATCAATTTCTATCTTCGTCGCATTCTTAGCTTCTGCAATCTCTCCAGCGGTCTTCATCAAGAACAAGCCGATTCTTATATCCTTTGAAGTAAAGGTTTTCCTTATTATGCTTTCGAATGCGTCATAGTCCCATATCCTTGGTGCAAATGCATATTTCTGCCTTTCATAAAGGATGCCTCTAACTTCCTCGAACTTGTACGGTTTGAATTCTATTCTATCCAGCATAAGACGAGACATTAATCTTCTATCCACCTTTGCTATCCAATCGCTTACGTTAGTAATTAAAAATATTGTCTTTCTTTCAACGTCTTCAACAACTCTGTATAGAAAGTCGAAATCTTTTACCTTGTCTATTTCATCAAATGCAAGAACAACACCGTCATACTTGTTGAGTTTTCCTACAAGCATGTCAAAAATTTCATCAGAGTATACTTTCTCCCCTATCTTAACTTCTAATTGAACTGCCATGTCATTAATTATTTTAGAGCTTGTGTCTCTTTTCCAGCAGTTAATATATATTGGCATTATGTTATCTGTCTCTTCCATTAATTTTCTTAGAATGAATTTTGTGCATGCGGTTTTTCCTATACCCGGTGCACCAACTACTAGCAAATTTCTCCCAGTTCTACCATTCATAAGAGGCTTTATACATTCTGCAAGATACTGGTGTTGCTCTTCTCTATAAGGTAGAAGTTTAGGTAGATAGGCTTGCTCAACAATAGCAGGGTTTATGAAGAGGCTCATGCTAATAGATTAGAGCATATTTATTTATTGATTATTGATTTAAAATTAAACACGTGTGAGACCGCATCTACCTCGTTCTCCCATGCTGATTGGCCTATTTTCATTTGCTATTTGACTCTCTAAGGACGGATAAATTGCTAAGCTTTGGTCTAGCATTTTCATGAATTGAGGTATAGGAACCTTTCCTGCAGTGTCTTGAGGATTCCAACTACCAAATTGAACGAAACTTTTTTTTGATGCTCTCATTACACTTTTTAGAGCTTCAACTCCTTCAAACACATATACAGTTTGGTATCCTTCTTTAACACTACCTTCTATTTTTCGACTTTGTTCAGTTGCTACTAATTTTCCTCTATAAAAAATTCCATTACCCATAAGAAATCAAATGGAACATTAAATATTTAAATCCAAAAGTTTATTATCACTTTTTAAACTAATTTAACTAAAAGATTATTATGGTTATAGAAAAAGAAAAAGGCACTAAGGGGTTTATAGATTTAGCTAAAAGAAGAGGATTCTTTTGGCAATCTTCTGAGATTTACGGAGGCGTTAGTGGGATGTTTGATTATGGTCCTGTAGGTCTCTTGTTAAAGAGGAAGTTCATAAACAAGTGGAGAAAGTTCTTCGTAGAACAAGAGAACGATGTTTATGAGATCGAGACAAGTTTAATACAGCCTGAAAAGGTTTTTGATGCATCTGGTCATTTAAGCAGCTTCATAGACCCTATTACTCAATGCAAAAAATGTAACAGCATTTTTAGAGCTGACAATTTAATTGAAGAAATTACAAAGGAATTTGTTGAAGGTAAAAAACCAGAAGAAATGACTGAGATAATAAGGGAAAAAGGTATAAGATGCACCAAGTGCAAAGGAGAACTAGCAGATGTAAAAGTATTCAACTTAATGCTTAAGACCTTTCTTTCACCAACAGGAGATGAGATAGCTTATCTAAGACCTGAGACGGCTCAGGGTATTTTTGTTAATTTCAAGAACATACTTGTTGCAACAAGAGCCAAGCTGCCATTTGGCGTTGCGCAACTAGGAACTTCATTTAGGAATGAAATATCACCAAGGCAATGGATAATCAGATTAAGAGCTTTTAATCAAATGGAAGTAGAATGGTTCTTTAATCCTAAAGAATCGAATCATCCCAAGTTCAAAGAAATAGAGAACGTTAAGATAAGAATCCTAACAAGAGAATCTCAGAAAACAAATGGAAAAGATGTGACCTTGACAGCAAAAGAAGCTGTTGAAAAAGGAATAGTTCCTAACCAATATTTAGCATATTATTTAGCTAAAGAAGCTCAATTTTATCAATCCGTGGGCTTGACATTTGAGATGTTCAGGTTCAGACACATGCTTCCTGAAGAAACTCCGCATTATTCAAAAGGAAATTTTGATTTAGAAATAAACTTTGATTTTGGTTGGAAAGAGGTTGTTGGTAATGCTTATAGAACTGATCATGACTTGAAAAATCATATAAAAAAATCAGGCGTTGATTTGTCAGTGACATTGGGCGATGGAAGTAAAGTCATACCACATGTTGTTGAACCTTCTTTTGGAATAGAAAGAACAATTTATGGAATTTTGTTAAGTTGTTATAAGGATGATAAGGAAAGAGGATGGGAACTGTTTGCTTTTCCTCCAGATTTGGCTCCTTATACAGCAGGCATATTTCCTTTAGTTAACAAAGACGGATTGCAAGAGAAAGCCGAAGAAGTTTTTAAAATTCTTAAAAAGCATTTTGATGTTTTCTATGATGACAGAGGCTCCATAGGAAAGAGATACGCAAGAGCAGACGAGATAGGAACACCTTTTTGTATTACAATCGATTATGACACCAAGGATGATGATACAATCACTTTGCGGGATAGAGATAGCACAAAACAAAGCAGAGTAAAGATAAAAGACTTGATAGAAACAATTTCTAAGCTTATAAAAAGTATGTAATGTCTGAGCTCTACATGCTTTAGTTTAAATCTTTTTTCATACAAATATTGACATGCCTTTTGAACCTGTTAAATACACTGATGCAAGAAGCTTTATTAAAGAAACAAGAGCAAGATTAAGAGATGCTTTTTCTGGTAAAAAAGGATTTTGTTATGATTCTGGCGGAGTAGACTCGACAACTTGTGCAAAGCTAGTTATTGGTGCCGTTGGCGAAAAAGGCCTTACAAACATACTCTTTGATCACGGTGGAATGAGAAAAGACGAACCAAAAAATGTCTTGTTTAGTTTAAATAAGGAGTGCGATATACCAACAATATTTAGAGACTATAGCGAATTCTTCTTAAGAAGAGTGATGCTTGCTGGAACTGATGCTGATAAGAAAAGAGATTATGGAGTTAGCGGTTCTTATTTTCCTCTTGCAATTAAAGATGCTAAAAGAACGGGTGCGAGATATTTCGTTCAAGGTACAATTGGTCCAGATGTTATAGAAACAGTCGATAAAGGATTGAAAAGACAACATAATGTTATCTTAGAAAAACAAAGAAGAATGTTCCAAAATGCAGGAGTAGAGGTAGTTGAACCTCTTATTGATTTAACAAAAGATAAGGTTAGAAAAGTCGCTAGAGAATTAAGACTTCCAAAATCAGTTACAGAAAGAAAACCTTTCCCTGGTCCAGGTTTGCATTGCAGAGATATCGGCCAAGTCACTAGAGAGAGTATGGATGCTTTGAGAGAAGCAGATTCTATTGTAATGAAAGATCTAGAAAGTTATACAGCAGAAGTTTCTAAAGAGGACTATCAATGTTTATGTGCTCTAATGAAAAATAAAACAGTGGAAACTGCAATTGGAAAAGATTATGGCTTTAAAATTGAAGGTAGACCGAGGATGACAATTGATAAGGTTACAGGCATGGTTAATAATCAAAGAACATATACGCACATGCTTTTAATTGATGCACCTGATGCTAATATACCTGAATTAGTAAATGCTTCAAAAGAAATCGTTGCAGATAACTTAGACGGGGGCATAGGAAGGGTTGCAGTTCTTTTGGCGTGCAATAGAAGCGGGAAGTATAACGCATTTTTAAAATCAATTCTTACCAAAGATTTTAAAACAGCAAAAGCAGCACCAATAGAACGTCCTAAATTAGAAAAAGTAGCTGAACAACTTCTTATTGAAGGTCCAGAATCAATAGGGCAAGTCTACTATGATGTAACAGATAAGCCACCAGGAACAATAGAATTTGAATAATTCTAGAACTCGAATCCACAGTCCATGCAGACAAATTTCATTTCATTACATTTTATAGAAGACGCTCTAACATACCTTAAATTTTTACTATGGCATTTCTCACATTCAATGGGCATGTTATCTATAATATAAATTAAAACCGTAAGTTATTTAAAATTGTTCATAAGCGTAACATTATTTATAAGTTCAGTTTCTAAAATTAACTTTATTGGACGGGTTAATATGACGCATATAATAGAAGTTAAAAACTTAAACAAGGAATTCAAGTCCTTAAAGCGTGAGCTAGGACTTAAAGGTTATTTTAAAACTTTATTCAGCAGAAATTATGAGATAAAGAAGGCTTTGAACAACGTAAACCTAGAAGTCAAGGAAGGTGAATTCCTAGGAATAATAGGACCAAATGGCGCCGGTAAGTCAACTTTAATAAAAGTTCTAACAGGGATACTTACTCCAACTTCTGGAGAGGCCAAGGCATTAGGCATGATTACATACAAACAAAGGCAGAAGTATACAAAAAACATAGGAGTAGTTTTTGGTCAAAGAACGCAGTTATGGTGGGATCTTCCAGCATTAGATTCCTTTATATTGCTAAAACATATTTTTAAAATTCCTGAAGAGGTTTACAAAGAAAATCTTGATAAATTTTCAAAAATTTTAGAAATAGACAAGTACTTATCAACGCCAGTCAGAAAACTATCTCTAGGAGAAAGAATGCGTTGTGATTTAGCAGCCTCTCTGCTACATAATCCCAAGATAGTTTATTTGGACGAGCCAACGATTGGACTAGACGTTGAAGCAAAGTATAGAATAAGAGAATTCCTTAAAGAATTAAACAAGAAGGGAGTTACAATAATTCTAACTACCCATGATATGGGAGACATAGAAGAGCTCTGTCCTAGAATTGTCATAATAGATAAAGGTAAAAAAATATTTGATGGCCCAATAGAAGAAATAAAGAGAAAGTTTAGGAAAGAAAGGCTGTTGATAATTGAATTTCACGATGCCATTGATGTCAGTGAGTTGAAGTTTGATGGGTCAAAATTATTAGAGATAAAAGAAAACAGGGTTAAAATATCAATAGACACGAGCAAAACAACTGTATCTGAAATTGCAAAAAAGATTTTCGCAAAATATTCTGTCCATGATATTTTGATTGAAGAGCCAGATATAGAGGAGATTATAAGAGAAATATACAAGAAGGGGATTTGATGTATAAGGAAATAGCCCTAACAAGTTTTAAGGAAGAAATTGCTTACAGGGTAGAATTCATAGTTTCATTATTAGGAGCAATAATACAACTAGTTGTTTTTTGGTTTCTTTGGAATGCGATATTCAAGGCTTATGGAGCAGAGACATTAAAAGGCTTCACGCTACCAATAATGCTTACATACGTTTCAATAGCAGCTATACTTACTTTTTACAACAGGTCTATGATAGAATACCTAATCGAAGAAGATGTTAAGACTGGTTTTATTTCAGTTATCCTAACAAAACCTGTCAGCTATCCTATATTTTATCTTTTTAGAGAGATAGGTAGAATAAGCTTTTTATTTTTGACAAGAGGTTTGCCAATAATCTTATTTGCATTTTTATTTTTTAACATTTCAGCACCTTCAAGTCCATTATTCTTCTTAAGCATGGCTCTAGGATTTTTCATCAATTACTTCCTAATCTTTTTAACAGGGATCTGGTCATTTTGGAACTCTGGAAGTATATGGGGAATAAGATATAGTAGGATTGTAATTTCAGAAGCACTTTCAGGATTAATAATACCGATTTATCTATTTCCGTCGTGGCTGAGTAACATAGCATATGTTTTACCGTTTCAAGCAATTTATAGCACACCCTTGCTTATTTACGTTGGTAAACTTTCCGGAATAGAAACTTTCAACTCAATATTCATCCAATTATTTTGGATAGTTTGCTTGGGAGCATTAACTGCTTTTGCTTGGAAGCGTGCAGAGAAGAAGACTGTAGTTCAGGGTGGTTGAATGGATTTTAAAGACTATCTAAGTTTGTGGGGCCAACTAATAAAAATGAATATTTCAAAATGGATGGAGTATAGAGCAGACTTCCTTATAGGAATAGCTGCAATGTTTGCATCGAATCTGACTTCAATCATTTTCTTCTGGGTTTTATTTCAAAGCATAGTTCAGATTAATGGATGGACTTTTTGGCAGTTGGTATTTCTTTCAGGCTTGTCTGCCTTAACAGTGGGAGTATGGCACGCATTTCTAGTCGGTGTATCTTCTTGGAGGGTTGAAAGAGAGGTAAGAAAAGGCAGTTTTGATAGAGTATTAGTTCAACCAGTGAATTCCTTTGTATATTTGCTAATAAGCAATATGGATGATGATGGGTTTGGAGATTTGATAGCTGGTTTATTGATAACATACTTAGGGGCTATTAACAGTGGAATTTTACTAACGCCAGCAAACATAATTTTATTAAGTTTATTTGTTTTTGGTTCAATTCTAATATTCTTTTCACTTACAATTCTTATTTCTTCATTATGCTTTTGGGTAGTAAGATCAGGTGCTATCGGTGAAATTATTTGGAGTTTAATGCGTTTCATTGACTTGCCCTTGGATGTTTACAATCCGGCTATAACATTCATCTTAACATTCATACTTCCCTTAGGTTTCATTAATTTTTATCCAGCACAGTTTTTCCTCGGTAAGGGAATAGTTCAATTTGCTTACTTTACACCAATAGTAGGATTAATCTCTTTTATCGTTGCATACAATTTCTGGAAATATGGATTAAAGAATTATGGTTCAACAGGCAGTTAAATGAAAAATTACAAATGGTATGCTTTAAAGCTTATAGCAATTTGCGTAGTAATATTTATACTTCAGAATGTTTTTGAGAATTTGACTGACGAGTTCTCTTTAGACTCAGTTGGAATCTTATCAAGACCATGGACGATTGTGACTTACATTTTTCTTCACGGTAGTTTTGAGCATTTATTTTATAACATGTTTGCTTTGGGGCTGTTTGGTTTAGTATTAGAAAACGTTATAGGTAGCAAAAAGTTTCTATTAGTGTTTTTTATTTCAGGAGTTATTGCAGGCATCGGTAGCATACTTTTCTATAGCGCATCAATAGGAGCGTCTGGTGCAATCTATGGGATAATGGGAGCCTTGGCAGTATTAAGGCCAAGGATGACTGTTTACATCGGTCTCGTTCCTTTACCAATGGCTTTGGCAGTTATTTTTTGGGTAGCAGGTGATCTGTTAGGTTTATTCTTACCTACTGACTTAACAGCACATGCAGCTCATTTGTTTGGCTTGATTTTTGGTTTAATCTATGGGATTTATTTGAGAAGAGACTATGGAGAAGTTCCGATTAAAAAGAAAAAAGAAAAAATTAACGATAAAGAATTTAAAGCATGGGAAGAAGAATATATGTCATCTTACTGAGATTTTTAGTTTCCTTCTGCAGACTTTGCATAGTTTTTGATTAATGCCTTTCCATTTTACGTTGGTTAATCTTCCAACTTCTTTCACAGAACGTTTGCATTTGTCACACACAGTTTGGATTGTTATCACCGAATATTAAATTTTACATGTTTAGCTTTTTAAATCTTAACATTTCCTGATTTTTATCTCTTTTAGTTTCCTTTTCCTTTATTACTATTCTTTCTAGCTTATCTAAAGCCTCGTTAACAGCGTCCCTTAGGTCCCATGCATAAGATTTGCTGACGTAGATTCCTTTGTTAGTCCTGAACCTTGTTCTTATAGAGTATTTTATCTTTCCTTTCTTATCATACTTTTTGACATGTAAAAAGAAGAACTGAGGTGCAAATATTTTTGATAACTTTTGTAAAGTGTCTCTGATCATTCTGTCAACTGTTGATACTATAAATTCATCTTCGTCAGTCAGTCCGCTAATCTGGTAATAAACTCCTTTTTTCTTTAGGCTAGAAATATAAACCTCTAACAAGTCCTTTTCAGTAACTATGCCTATCGGCATGTTATTTTCAACAATTATGACACCGTCTGTTTTCTTTTCTTTCATCAAACTTGCAATCTCGCTCAAGGGCTTGCTTTTATCTGATGTTATAGGAGAGGTATTCATTATAGCTGATACTGGTATGCCCATTGTTGTTTCTTTCTCAGCTGACATTGAATAAAAGTCCATCCTTTCTCTAGGCTTCAGGGACTTTAGCAGGTCAAATATAGTTACAATGCCAATTAATTTTTGTTTCTTATCGATTACAGGAAGTCTTGATATATTTTTTTCTCTCATTAGCATTCTTGTCTTTCCTATATCAGTGTCGCTTTCAATTGCTTCAGGCTGAGACATTATCGTCTCTGCAATAGTTTGTCTAAATTCTTTTGTTTTAGATGCAAAGCCTATTATGTCCTCTAAGCTGATTAGGCCGATCACTTTGTCATTTTCTACTATTGGTAGCGATCTCAAGCCTGTTTTAAAAATCATTTCAGCTGCTTCACTGATATCTTTATCAGAAGAAACCATAGGTGCAGGAAATCTCATTATAGTATTTACTTTTGTTTTTGCTGGGTCTACAATTCCTTTGTTTGCTATGTCCTTTGAATAAACAACTCCTTTAAACTTCCCATTTTCAGTTATTATTATCTCTCTAATATTTTCTTTTTCTACTAAAGAAATTAGTTTTGAGATTGTATCATCAGGAGATATAGAAATAATCTCTTCTTCTATCGTGTCTTTTACTAGCATGAAATCCCTCCTACGGGCTTATGTATGTAACAGAATAGTATGTCACATCATTCTCATTATCAATCACTGCCCAAAGCATGTTGGCTCTTATGTTGTGAGCGAGTCTTACTGCTCTTGAAAGTTCTTGGAACGAACAATTATAATCTTCTGAAACGCAGAAAACTATCCATTTCGTGTGTTCATGTGGTGCCTTTGGTCCTTTCTTTATGGGCATTATTCCCCTTTCATAAACTCTAAAGTCGCAACCAAACTTGAAGCCAGTCCTCACTGGAAGTCCTCTTTCTCTTAGGTCTTTGTAAACAACATATCTTACATGGAATCTTGGATCAATGTTCAAGCAGTGATCATAAAATTCCTTGTTAGACATCTTTTTCTTTTTAGTTTTAGCAATCTCAATCTTCCCTCTCTCCATTAGGAGCATTGCCTCGACCAATGCTAATTCTAGTCTACTTTCTAAGAGGTCGCCATACCATCCATTATCAAAAAGCTGTTTGGCGTTTCCTACATCAGAAATTATTACTCTATCATCAACAAGTTTAGCTTTGAAAATTTCTTCAGCCATATTAATCACTATATATTTGTTCTATTTAAAAATTCTTTTATTATCTTATAGTTTTCTTCAACAATATCCATAAAATCATCCTATGTTTATTCCCTTTATCATTAATCTAATCTTACAATCATCGCAAAATTCCTTTTGCTTTTTATCGAAGTCAAAGACTGAGGGTGAAAAACTCATCACGCACTTGGCATTTTGGCAGTGATCCAAGCCTACGTAATGTCCTAACTCATGCATAACTTCCTTTACAACCCTTTCCTCGAGAAGGCTGCGTGCTGGTTTCTCGTCATAAAACTCAGGTTTTAATCTGGCTAAAGACACTATGGCACAGCTCTTAGTGGGATCTTCCAATCCAAAGATAAAATTCAGTCCAGAATAGTACAGATCAGAATCAGTTAAAAGCAAAGTGGGAATGCTCTTGTCTATGAACTTTACTTCTGAAACATTTGAGAGCATATTCATAACGACCTCTGCGTTGTACTGCTTTCTCCATTGGTTGTATGCTTCCTTTGGAATCGATATTTTCGGCAATATCCTACATTTTATGCTCAAATTTTCCAGTTCATCCTTAACAAGATTTAAGATTCCATCTGGGAATTCTCCCACTGGTACTATGCGAAGAAACATAATTAAGTTATGTTTTCAAAAGTTAAAAAAGACCATACAAATCTTTAAGTTTTTTTGCTTGCATAATATGTTATGCAAGAGAAATCAGCTTCTGAAAAATCAGTTGAAGAGGAGTTCTTCGCTTCTTTCCCTAAAGGCTATGAAAAAGGTAAAACCAAGTACATAATAATAACAGGAAGTGTGATGTCAAGTGTTGGTAAAGGAACGTTCTCAGGATGTTTAGCAACTTTGCTATCCTGTCATGGATTTAAGGTCTCTCCTTTAAAATTTGATGGTTATCTTAACTGCGATGCAGGAACATTGAATCCCTATAGACATGGGGAAGTCTTTGTATTGGATGATGGAACAGAGTGTGATCTTGATTTAGGAACTTATGAGAGGCATATTAACAGGAGCCTATGCAAGGACAATTACTTAACATCTGGTAAGATTTTCAAAATAATAATTGATAAAGAAAGAAGAGGAGGATACTTAGGAAGAGACGTTCAGTTTATACCGCACCTTACAGGTGAAATAAAATACTTTCTAAGAAATTTAGCAATGGAGTCAAAGTCTGACATAGTTTTAGTTGAGGTTGGAGGAACTATTGGCGATTTGGAAAACTCATATTTTATAGAGGCAACAAGAGAATTAAGGCATGAAGAAGGTAAGGACAACGTCTGTTTCGTTAACGTAACTTATATTTTAGAACCCAAATCTCTTGGTGAATTCAAGAGTAAACCTGCTCAACTAGGTATAAGAAAATTAATGGAGCTAGGAATACAACCAGATATTATAGTTTGTAGGTCTGAAAGACCTATAGACAAAAAAGTTAAAGAAA
>Ga0315279_10004355_pt1 | contig 19029 bp, 16 predicted proteins | sample YL17G06_20_MG_FD_203694 | JGI IMG/M metagenome (GOLD analysis project Ga0315279, IMG submission 203694) | Sediment microbial communities from Yellowstone Lake, YNP, Wyoming, USA - YL17G06_20 | ecosystem: Environmental > Aquatic > Freshwater > Lake > Sediment | place: USA: Wyoming | collected... | reverse complement strand
CAGCCTGGTAGATGTCAAGCAATAGCCGAAAGCGTTGCCTTGGTAAGAGCGTCTCTATCGAGCGCTCACGTGGAGGCAAAGGTCGCGGGTTCAAAGCCCGCCCGGGGCTCCACAATCCCCGAGTCTAGCTTGTCGGGAAATGGAGTTGAGGTCTATGTCGCTAGGGTCCAGTGACGTACATCTTTAGACCCTAAGGTCGCTGCTCTCAGGCGCCTGACTTTTGCGAAAATGACCTAGGAGCAGGATTCGAAACGATCGGTTCGAGGCAAGACGCAATCCAGCCGCAGTTCTTGGAGTGGCACAGGACTTTGACGGGGCATCGTTTGCTCCGTCACTTTTCCTAAAGAGTCTTGAGGAGGCGTACTGATGGATGCTTGTTTGCTATCTTCTTCTGCTGCTCGACTAGCTGCTTTACTTCGTCCATGCTGATCTCTTCTATTGAGATATCGAAGGCGCCGTCAAGTTCTCCTGTTTCGAGCCTGCTGAATAGGTCATCCAAGATATGCTCCCTAGTAACCGGGAAACTCCAGCAGCTCGCTTCAACGAGTCTCTTCATGCTGACCTTGACTAGATATCCACGGAGCACACCGAGGTCTGTTTTGAATTCAGGGTCCTTCAGAGTTGCAGCTGCATTTGAGACATCAATCTCCGAGATCTCTTCATCATGAAACGTTGCCATGCACGCATCAAAGGAACTTGCAGTAGAGCCTAAAAGCGGGACCGGTGATTCTTACAAGCCTGAAGGTTTGCTTGAAGAAGTCACGAATGAAGCCCTAGCTGCTGTGCCAACCGTTCTTCCAGCTGTTCGAGTTCCTTGAGTTTCCCAACCCACAGCTTACGATACCGTATCATCCTGACTGCGAAGATGACGAGCAGCACGGTCAAGTAAGAGACGAGAACGGCTATGATGATGACCAAGAGAAGTAGGTTCTGTGGCATATACTTCCAGAAGAACAGTGTCAACAGAGCCCATGCCAAGAGGTTAAGGAAGGTTAGTGCGAAACTCGCAATTGCGGCTTCACGGATAATCTGTAGGTTGCTGTCTAGCCCTTCGACGGCTCGGTGCATGTATGTTAGGAATTCGGGTGTCTCTTCTTCACTCATCGTTCGGTCCCTTCCTTGCCAGGCTAATCCATTTGCCATACTCGTGTCGTAGAATCTCAGACATGTGCGGTGAGGGTAGCCTGCGGGACCAGTTCTCGCTATGTAACTTAAAGATTAACGGGAGCTGCTGCTTCTTGATCTCTTCTCCTGACTTGGTGGGTGTGTAGACTTTCCTTCCGTCTTCCCTCTCTTCTTGGGTGAGCAAGCCTTTCTCGACGAGTAGATTGACAGTCATCCTTGCTTTGAGTGGCGACTGGCTAATTGCACCTTGGATATTCTGCATTATGCGTTTCTCTCTTTCCACTCTTTGGCAGAAGTAAAGAATCATAGTGGCACGTTCGATGAAGCTAGTACGCTCTCTCCATGGCTTCGCACATTGGCTCATGAGCTAGCGATGTGCATCCGCGGCCTTATGAAACATATCTGATCGATACAAGTCGTACGTACAAGCTGTCCGAAACGATCTATGTTGCCTAGATCAGCCAGATTCCTGATCATGAATGGCAAGACAAGATGAAGCTGGACCCGCCGAGAAGCCGAAACGGAAGCCCGATGATAGTCATGATAGGATGTCTGATGACTGGATCGATCCCCCGCTAGATACCTATCTGCAGATAACCCCACGAGAAAGACTCAGCGAACATCTACTCAACCAAATCCTCACCGTGGACCTAACATGGGCGACCCCGATTCTCGTGAAGTACTGTGCAACAAAAGGACGAAAACCACATCCGCCAATAGCAATGCTACTAGCGCTCATCTACCAACGTCTCATGTTGATTCCGTCCTGGCGAGAACTCTCAACACACTTGATGAGTACCGGGCTTTGGGTTCGACTTGGCTTCAAGTACCCGCCATCCCATCATGCCTTCGCTGACTTCACGAAACGAGTTGGCCCTGAGGGATTTCATGAACTTTTCACGACTCTGGTCCAAGTCGTGAAAAGGGAAATCTTGGCTCGCAATCCCTTCTTCCGTTTCGCTGAGGATGTTTCAATCGATGCGACTCTCGTGAAAGCTTGGGCACAATACTACGAAGCAGGACAGAAACATCGAAGACGGAGGGGCGTGAAGAAGCGAAGGGTAGGGCCAACGGACAAGGATGCGGATTGGGGCGTCAGAGGGCTTAGGGGCGGGAAGAAACTCTACGTGTTTGGCTACAAGCTCCATGCCGTCGTCGAATCTCAGTTGGAGATCCCCTTACAGTTCACCGTTTCACCGGCCAACAGACAGGAAACCAGATTCTTCAAACTTCAACTAATGGAGGTAATAGCGCATGAAATCAAGCCCAAATACGTGGAAGCGGACGCCGCCTACTGCTCTAGAGAGAACGAACTCTTCTGCCATCACGGAGACCGAAAGATTGTACCAGTGATTGCCTTCCGAGCGAGCGGACGACCAAAAGGATCCAAGAAAGGAAGGCCGCTAGGAAAACAGCCAAAGAACAAACTAAGAAAGTTTGGAAAACTCGACGGCATGCTGCCATTCAAGCGAAACAGAGAGAAATGGAAAGAGCATTACAATCTGCGATGGTCGATTGAACGAGTCTTCAGCCGCCTCAAACAGGAATTTGGCCTGACCCAGCTGAAGGTCAGATCCATCGAGAGGGTTACAGTACACTTCGCGTTAGCCCTCATTGCCATGCTCGCTGTCACACTAACTGCCTACCAACTCGACAAACCCGGCTACGCCCGGAAAACAGCAGCGTGGAGACATTGAGCTATCAACTACAAGAAGTCAGTACGCATATCGGCAAGAACGAGTACACCAAGTACCAAGTCATTATCCCCAAGAAGCTGATTGAGAAGCTCGGCTGGCAAAAGAAGGATCAAATCGTCTTCGACTCTGATGAGCGAAACAAGCGCCTCATACTCAAGAAGAGCCAGATCCTACCTGAACCGAAGAAGCCACATATGGACTACGAAACCTTCCGACAAACAATCTTCTGGCAGCTCATGAACGGTCGTAGTACCTACAAGGAGATGACTCTGCGAGATCCAAAGCTACCCAAGAGTCCGAGCCCCATATGGGTCAAACGCATGAAACAAGAGTACCCAGCCTTCAAACGTGAGAAGGACCGGAATCCAAAGTCGACACGCTATCTAAGAATGGTCTGGAGTTACGGGGGCAAATGATAGGCGCCCCTGTCTCCCCTTTTCTTCTTCACGCATGAACTGTTTATCCGGCATATGTGCTTCGTGTAACCTCACTCTTGAGTCAACCAACGGAGCAGTCATTCTCGTTCTACCTGTTACCTCGTCCCTCACATTTAGATGATGAATTTCAGGCATTGTCAGGAGCCGTTGCCTTGGAATTTGGTGCGCTCACTTGGGAAGACCGACACCCTGACCTTGGCGGGACTCAGCCTCCTGCAACTACATCCAACCGGACGAAAGACCAGACTGGCAAACACCAGCTGAGGCTTGCGGAATCAAAGTCGAAGGCCAAGACAAATGGCTGACGCTCATCCAAAATGCTACTAGACGACGCTGAAGCAGTATGTCTTTGCTACTTCGGTAACTCCATGAAACAATTGTCGCATTTTTCATATCCAGCCGGAGGGCTATCGTGCAAGGGCTCTCCACTGTAGTGGACAGTACAGGATTGAGGAACTGGATACTTGTGTACTCTGGTGTTGTGAACAAAATACTGTACCAATCATCCCACCTCCACACATAATGAGCAGAGCAATTCTGGATAACACTTGCGGTGAAACCACGAACCGATGCCGAAAGACAGAACAAGTGGCTGGCACTCGTGCAGAACGCCAAGGCAAACTATAAGTTGGAATCGAACAAGAAACTATGATGCGGATGATCATTGACAAACGAACTTGAGATCGCCAAGGATGTTTCAGTCGCAATTCTATCAGCGAGTGGTCTCTTTCTTACGTTACTTGTGGGATTCACATTTGCTTCGGCACCGAGGGGAGTCAAACCATCGGTTGTTCTTGCATCTTTCGCGTTTCTCCTATCGGCTGTGCTCAACGTAGTAGCACTTCAGCAAGTATTCTTGAGTAGTCAGGAGGCAAACCAGAAGGTCGACAGTGGCACAAGACAGTTGATCTTAGTTGGGAGTGTTGTGATGTGTTTTGGGCTTGGCGGTCTGCTAATTGCACTCTTTTCGTAGATCCAAGTCAATAGCCCTTGAAGTCACAGGCAATCTGACTAGCAAAGGCATATGTCCCGACCTTTGACAGCGGCTCGCATGTCCCTAGGATTTGACAGAACCTACAATAACAATGCTTAATTGCTTCGGAAGGGTGTATGTTGTAGATTGATGTAGGATGGTGTTAGATGGTGCGCCAGAATCTCGGCCAGAGGGGTCGGGCTTACAAGGTGAGGAACCTGCCTCCGAGAACCCTTTCGCTCCACAACAGAGTCTTCTTGATCGACTCCTTGAGCTTGATTTGACCTGGGCTGCATCTATTCTGGTTGCCGTATTCCCAGCTTGCAAAGGGAGGCCGCGTCACCCCCCTGTCGCAATGCTGAAGGCTTTGATATATCAGCGAGTCAAGCAGATACCTTCATGGCGACAACTAGCAAGGCACATTCAAACTGACAAAACCGGTTTGGCGACGAGATTAGGATTCAGTAGGCCTCCCCATCACAGTGCATTCTCAACGTTTACCATGCGCCTAGGTCCGGAAGGCGTACAAGCACTCTTCGAGGAATTCGTAAAGCAAGTCCGAGCAAGAACTCTGGCACAAGATCCGACCGGAGGTTTCGCTAAGGAAGTCGCGATCGACAGTACGCTCGTCCGAGCATTCTGCAAAACGCCTCAATGTGGAAGGCGAAAGTCGGATCCGGATGCTAAGTGGGGAGTTCAAGGAGAACTGTACGGCAAACCGATCTATGTCCATGGCTACAAACTTCAACTTGCTTGCGACGCAGATCGTGACATCCCAGTCAGTTATAGTGTTCACTCAGCTAACAGAAACGATTCCCCTCTGTTTCGCCCAGAAATCAGAAACGTAGTCAAAGGAGGGCTGGCTCCAGAAATGATCACGGCTGACGCGGGCTATGACTCTCGCTTGAACAATCTGTTTTGCTACAATGAAGCAGTCAAGGCAGTTCCTCTTATCGCCTTGAACCCAAGAAGAACAAAGGGAAAAGGAAAGCTGAAACGCAAGTCAGACGAAATGCTGCCATTCAAACGCAACAGCGATGAATGGAAGGAACACTACTCGAAGCGCCCAGCTATAGAGCGCGTAATATCACGACTCAAGTGCGAATTCCTTCTGACCGCCCTTAAACTCAGAAGATTGCAGAGAGTGGCCGTTCACTTTGGCTTGAGTCTGATCGCCCTGGAGACAGTAGTGCTAGCCGCATATGCCAACGACGAGACGGACCTGAAACTGAGTCCCGGAGCCTGGAGGTACTAGGCATACCAGTTCTACAGTGCGTAATCACGCGGATAGGCAGCAACCACTACAAGAAATATCAAGTCGTCATTCCGAAGTACATTCTGAAAGAGGCAGGCTGGATTCAAGGAGAAGACGAAGTCGCGTGGCAAGGAGAAATTACATTCCGCACCAATGGAAATAGCAGAATAATGCTAGCAAGGTCCGAAAGTCACGTAACAGAAACTAGCAGATTAGATTATGATGCTTTCCGACGAGTCGTGCATCAGCATTTGTCAGCGGAAAATCATGGGCTGACATATGCTCAGTTAAGAGCACGCGAACCTAATCTGCCAAGAAGCCCCGCAGCCATCTGGGTCAAACAACTTGAAGCAGATATCGGACTGGTACGCATCCCTAACGCTAACCGGAAGATACTCAAGAAGATCTGGAAATTGCAGCGAAGAGAAATGACATCGGGCAGTGATAACGTGTCACTTCCTACGTCTTCATAATCTCGAAGATGACTCGTTTCTTTTCCTTGTCAACGTAAACTTTGGTCCTTTCGTTGTTCTTTATTGCAAGCATCTTGACGGCTTCGCTGGGGATCGTAACCATATAGTTGCCTCTCGCTCGCGGTTGAACCTTCACGAATGCAACTTCCACCTCGACCACCATACTTCACCATCCTTGGCTTGTATTCACCATAAGACTTAATAAGCTTGCTTGCCGTAGGATGGTGTAGGATGCTGTAAGATGGTGACAAGCGGTCCTCAGGATTCCCGTTCAAAGGGAACGGGCAAACCAGTAGCAGGCCGAGAAAAGAAGTCGTTCCTGCCATTTCTGATGGAAGTCATCGAGAAGACGGCAAACGGAAGAAAGCGTGTCGAGCTTTCCAAGCTTCAGCATGGACTACTTCTGAGGGGATGGCATCCGTGACCGTCCTCTCTCTTTCCTACAAGACTCCGCCTGAGGAGATGTGGACTCAACTAAAACCAGTGAATCAGGATTTCGCCCTGAGACGAATCGAGAATCATACTTGGGATTTCACTATTGACGTGGCACGTTTCTCACTGGCGAGTATTGAGAATACCTCAGCAAACGACTTGGTCATGCAACAGGCGTTACAACAATTCAGTACCACTGCTATTGGCATCAGGGATCAACTCCTAGATGCGTTCAGTAAGAACGCCAAACAATACGGTCAGAGCATCCTAGAGGATCTTAATCGGCACCTCAGCCTTGTACATACTCGGTTGCAGGACATAACTCGGGAGAGCGCAAGCCTTAGCCCAGCGGTGAAGGAGAGTCTTGCTTCAGTAAACGCTTCCACCTCCGCGTTGACCGCTCTCATAGCCTCGCTGAAACTCCCATCAACTAAAGGCGAAATTGGTGAAGCAAACACGGTTGACAGCATTAGGTCCGCCTTTCTTGCAGTGCCCAATGTCAGTATCGAACAACTAGGTGGCCCCGGCGAAACAGACGCGATAGTTCACTTCGACTTGGGTGGACTGGAAATCGCCAAGGTCGTCGTTGAGTGCAAGAACCGAACTGCTTGGAGTAACGCGTTCCTATCACAGATTGAGCGTGACATGTTGCATCGAAGCGCACAGTTCGGCGTGTTGGTGACGTCCACCTTGCCAAAGGATGCGCGGTCACGCGGGTTCGTAATCTCGGAAAGAAGTGGTATAGTCATCGTTACAAGGCCCGACCTAGCCCCCGGAATAATGCTCATGTTGTATGAACTGGTTAGGTCGATTGACAGATTGTCCGACAAGGCCCAAACGCTCCAGACCCTTCTGCGTTCTCGTGAACTGATGGAATGTGTGACAAACAATCTTTCCTTGATTCAACCACTACAGAACATCATCAAGACGATGGAGAAGGCACACGTTGACATTACAACAATGGCAAGCAGCGTCATAGACGCCATTCAAAGAAACAACGCCAAGTTAGCAGAAAACCTCCCTGAGAATCCGACAAAAGGCGAGCAGATCTGAAGGTGGAAGGCGAAATTCTCATTGTTGCGCGGGTGCTGCACCTGATGGTGACGCAAAGGAAAAGAATAGATGATGAACGTAAAATGACGGTAATGCCATTTCTCTTGAGTGTACTGAGACGTAGTGTTCCTTGAATCTTCCTATGGAAGAAGCTAAGGCCATTACTTTTAGGATTTTTTCATTATCAACTCTTGCCTTAACATCTTGTACTATTGTGGCGAGGTTTCCGAGCTTCACATAGCCGACCAATGAACCCGCCGACCCTCGTGCGCTGTATGTTCCTCGTAGATATCGGTACAGCCCATTCTCGATGTATTCATTGTATAACCTTGTGTCGCCCTCAGCCAGCAATTTGCATTCAAAGCCAAAAAACGCTTCGCTGACCCACTTGTCTCTGAAACAAAAATCGATAGTGGGCGGCCTCCCCCTAGGTTTGGCAGAGGTTCTGTCGATTTTCTGGTTTATCGGCCGGATTGTCTCTGTGATACTTGACTTCGACCAAATGAGAACGACCTCTTTGAAAAGTTCCTCGGTGATTTCGTCCTCTGACATTTCTTGTTTGATATTATGATTCCCGCACAACTCTTGATAAGCATCACAGACTATTTTGAGGAGGTTTGAAACGCCCTGTTCCCCTATCTGCTCCGCAAGATCGCAAACGGTGCCGTCTAGGAGGGGTGCAATCGACATTACCGAACAGGTCTCCAAGATCGCATGATATCTCCGTAGACCCGGTCGGCGTCAACGAACGCAGATGACCGTGTCCAATACCTAATTTGGTTTGGCTTGATAATGGAGATGGAATTCCTTGAGTAGCTTCTATAATGCCTTCGAACGTATATGCTTCCTGTCTTCTCTTCAATCAAGTTCCTATCAAGCTCCTTGAGGAGTTTTTCCATCTCTCCTTCGTTTCGCTCTGTTAGCGTCTTCCCCCCGTCGGACGCAAGCCTAAGCGAAATCATACGAAGTGGTGCTTTTGTCGAGTACACAGTTCCGCCAAAACTCTTGCCTGAAGAGGCGAATTGATTATTGAGAATGTCGCAAAGAGTTCTCAGGTAGTCCTTGGCGTCTGATTCAGACGGTGGCTCAAATACGTTCGACTTTCCTCCTCGTCGGAAATAGTCAAGGGTAGATCCGATGGCGTCTAGAATTAGTGTCTTCTCTGTATCGTCGATTCCATATAGACGCATCAACTTATCCTCCTCGGATTTTCGAAACTTGTCGTCTCTTGCGAGTCTTGTCAGATAGTCGAAACTGATATTCCTGTTCAGTGCCTCTTTTGGAATGGGAACGTTCATGATTTCCTCTTTTTCAAGTTCATCTCGTTCGACGAGCCAGCGACCGCTCGTAAGCATTGCGTAGTACAGGTACAGGTCGGAATTTACGACTTGGCATACGGATATCAGATCGTTGAGGTATTTCGCATTGCTATGGATACCAACGATTGATTGCGGGAATACCGAATCCTCAGTCATCACCGCAGATACGAAACCAACTCCTGTTTGCGGGCTTTGTTTGATTAGGAGGTGTGGTCCTTGATAGATTTCCTTTCTCGTTCTACCCCATCGGTAGAACCGGTTCTTCTCACATTTCCTAAGAGATTCCTTCTTAACAACGAACCTGACAAGGCGGTCAGTTGTGACCTCTAGTTTCCCTTGGAGGGCCGTCGTGGGATACTTCTTACGACATCCCTCAATGTAGCCCTCTCCATGTATCCAACCTCGCTTCTTCGAAACATCGTCCAGTGTAGGGTGCGCGGAGAGTTTTCGCACTAATTCGTAATCCCTTGGTGACCCCCACATTGAGACTTTCCAGATAATTTCGGATTCTAATGCTTCGCTTAGGGGTATGTTGGCAACATCTTGGGGCTCTATCACGAAGGATAGTTCGTCCTGCAAGGTGTAGCTAGGTTTTGGGGAGCAGTACCGTATTGATTCCGTTTCCGTGGGCGGGGTTGGTGAGAAGATTATCGCAGCACTTGGACCTACTGCATGCGAGAAAAGGGAACGCCGAAGGGCGGAAAAGTTGAATATTTCTGTGATTGCATACTTCGAGAAGAACTTTTTCCGGAATTTTGAATTAGGAGTAGAACGATTGAATAGCAATGCCTTGCTGGAGACGATCATGCAGGCTCTTCCATTCGGACTGCAAAGATCGGCAACTTTCCATAGAAACGCTTGGCAGACTTGACGGTCTCCAATCGGTAATCCTCTAGAACTCATGTACCGTTCAGCATATTTCGTGAGTTTGCTTTCCCAAGGAGGATTTCCTACAATCAAGTCGAAATGCATGTCACGGAGTCCGATTTCGTTATTGAAGAAATCACCCACGAACAGATTCCGATTCATCAGACGTTCGAACTTGACTTCATCCCAGATCGTCTTCGGTTCCAAGTACTCGCATAAGGTAAGATAGAGGCTGAGAGCAGCAATCCTGATTGCCTTCTCGTCCAAATCCACACCGAACACATTCTCTGTCAGGATTCTGATAAGCTCTGTAGCGGTTGGGTACCTGTAATGATTGGCTTTAATCCAACTAGCCACTAATCTTCGATATCCTTCAACCAGAAATATCCCTGAACCGCATGCAGGATCAAGGATTCGTGAGTTCAGACTTGTCTCTGAAACGGGCAGAACTTCGCCCATCAGGAATTCGACAAGGCGGTAGGGCGTATAGTAAATGCCCGCCGGTGATACGTCGTGCTCATCAGTTTTTAGCTTGAAGAACATGAGTTCGTAAATCGTGCTTATGAGTTGTATCGGTATGACAGCAAATGAGTACAGCGGCCATAATACCATCTGGCGAGTTTCAAGATGCTCTTCTCCCTTTAGCATTCTTTGGAGCAGGTTCAGATGTTCCTGCTTAACCTCATCTTCCTCAGTCTTATCAACGATAAAGACATCTCCGTTAAATTTGTCACCTAGGTATCTGAAGAATTCGTATGTGGATTTTTTTTCTCTAAGCAACTCCGTAAAGCAGGTTGCGCCGTTGAGAAATTGATCAAAGAACCTAGTTGGAAAGACGCCTAGCCCTCGGTTGTCTCGTCTGTCTTCCAGATACTTCACGAATATTGAGCGAATTAGGATTGAATAGACATGTTTCGGGGCGAGTCCACTTTCTAATAGTTTTCTTCTCATGAAATCAAGATTGTTCAGGAGCATCCTGAAGATGCTACTGTCAATTTGGAACCTCTCCACATTCCGACGCCAATAGTTACCCGTCTCAAGTTCTGCTCTTTCGAATTGTCTGATTCTCTTTATCTCCTCGGCAAAACTTGAGAACACTTTTAGTTCGTTTATGAGACCGGCTTTGTCATCTAGTTGCAAAGGCGTTCCGTCGGAACTTCTAGGCGGTGCAAGATTGTTGTATACGAGGACCGAATCCGGCAAGACGATAAACAGCAGCGGTGCTTGACCCATATTCCACGATAACTTGTGTAGTTCCGCTATCTTCGTGGTGTCTTTAGATTCCATCAATCTGAAGTATATGAGGGGTGTGGGAGGGCTGCCCTTTCCAGGCTTAAGGAAGAATATGGCGTCGATATTCAGTTTCTTTCTTGTTTCATTGGTGGTTTGTCTGAGATAATCATCTTCAGTGTCTGAGGGATCGGTGACAAGCCCGTTGGCCTTGGTGAAATCCAGCATCGTGCAGAGTTGCTCAAAGGTGTCCTGACTCTTGGGTTTGTCACTTGTCGACATTACAACTCATCCGTCCTTGACTACGTGGTTTCTAGAGCCTACGAGACTCGGTGCTAAGCTGAACCTCAACTTGCCAAGAACCTACCCACTCGTCTTGGTTCAGGAGAATGCGCCTTGCGTACTCTTCTTGGCCTTGTTTTGCTGCTGCCCCTCTTACTCATTGTCTGTGATCTCCTGCGATTCCTTCTCGCCAGCGGCAACGATTTCGGGTGCCACAAAGAGACAGGTTCGCATAGCATGAAAATCAGCACGCTTTGGAGCAACCATCCAGCAGCCGGGGAAATACTTGTTCGTGATACATCACGATGTTGCTTTGCCCACTTCTCGAATTCTAGCTGTGCTGAGAGTCCGAGAGCCTTGTTGTGGGGCATCACACTTTTGACGTATTTCAGGGCTTCCCTGACGCTGACGTACATGCGAAGAACCTCAGCTATTCTACAGTATCCAAACGTATTAAAAGGGAGACGAAACCGAGCCTGGGCTCTTGACTTGCAGTTCCTTGGAAACGCTTCTTACTTCCCACCCGGCGCCGATTTCATAGCCATCATCCTTCAAATCCTTGAGAAACGATCGTAGCCTCTCAGCGAACTGATTGTATCTGTCCTTGAACTCGTTGAACTTGATCCTCGCATCCTTCTCTTCGACGCCAGTTTCGTTCGCGAGGTCTATCGACTCGCCAACGACTCGTTCGTGGTATTCGAATGCAAGTCTCCTGAACCCGTTGACAAGATCGGCAAGATTCTTTCGATCCAACAGTACAGCGCTTTCGAGGAAGAAGTCAACTCGTCTCCGATGTTCGTCGAACCAGCCGCTCAGAAGGTCATGAGCATTGTGGATGCAACGCTTGTGGAGATGGACATCCTGAGGACCAATTGCCGCCCCCCTTAGGTCATCACGGGAATGGTGGGGTATGAAGTCCAATATTCGTAGGATTCTCAAATCTTCGGCTTGGGGACGGGTGCCCATTGTCAGATCGTGAAAATCTTCGCCGAGTCTTCTCAGTCTTCTTAGGTGCTGCGTTTCCTTGGTCTCCACGATCGCTTCCGGATGATCAGGCCTCTCTGCCTTCGAAATCTCATTCACAAACCATCGGATTTTGACCAGAAACCATGAGCTCACTATGAAGACGAAAGCTAGCAACATTGCGGCTACGTGAGTCAAGGTTACGGGCCCCCAGTCGGTCATCCAAACTTGGAGGTCTGGAAAGAAAGAAGCACCAATGCTTGCGATAGCTGCGATAACCATCGAGAATACAATCCGGGGCTCATATGGACTAAGAACACTCTGTGGATCTAGAAGTGAACGTACATCGCTGAAGTGACTGTTCAGTCTATTGCGATCCACCGCATCCCCACGTTTAACTTGCCCTTCTATGTAGTTCATCAATCGCCTGAGTTTCCGCTCGCCCGACTGTTGTAGTTGGCCGAGGCTTTTTTCGATTCTCGATTCGTAGGTCCGATAGTATCTCAGGATGAAAACGACCCACACGACTGCTGCGCTCAAGAATCCATAGAACGGAAGAGGTTCGCTCACCAACACAGATCGCTGTCGCTTTGAAGAGCGTTTTCAGCTCTTCTAAGCGTTTCCGTACGGGATTCCCTGATGAACTACGAGCGAGATTCGTAACCTTCCTTGTCGACAACATTTTCGATAGTCTGCTTTACTTCGGCTATGAGTGGAAGCCAGTGAAAGGGTCCTACGGGGTGACCCTCACATCTCGTTATGTCCGCATCGACAGAGCATGAGATCCCGCTGACAAGCATCACGAAACCAGCAAACGCAAGTGAATCTCGCCTCTTCCAAGGGATTCTCCGACAAACCAAGAACCTCGGAATCAGGCATGCGCAGGATTCCATGTCTGGTAGTGAATTCCTCAGTCGACCAGTCGCCAGGAAAGCGACGCTTGGCCTTAATAACACCGAAACGAACTTCAATCGAAAGTTTCATCTTCGAATGAAGCGATTGATTGAGGCGTGCAGTTGACACGTTCCGCGAAGAGCCTAGGCGGTTGGTGAAATGGTCGAGTTAGCGTGGGAGGGCAAGTACGACAAGTCTGGCAAGAAGACAGCTCCGCTCAAAATCCCCCTGCCCTTGCAGACGGTCGAAACGATAAACGAGTCCTCGCAAGAGCGCCAGAAGTCCATTGACCTCTTTCTTCATCGCGAGCATTCGACAGCATGGCGCAATAGGCTCATTTGGGGCGATAAGAAGTACGTTCTACCGAGTCTGCTGCCAGAGTTTGCGGGCAAAATCAATATGGTCTATATTGATCCGCCCTTCGACACTGGAGAGGATTTTTCGTACACTGCAAGAGTGCCCGACGGCGAAGACGAGGTGGAGTCGTTCCTAAAGGAACCAAGCATAATTGAGCAGAAAGCTTGGCGGGACACTTGGGGCAAAGGCTTAGACTCGTATCTACAGTGGATGTGGGAAACGCTTCTGGTTCTTCGAGATCTTATGCACCCAGACGGTTCGATTTACGTACATCTGGACTGGCATGTGAGTCATTATGTCAAGCCGATTTGTGACGAGGTCTTTTCGCCTGAGAACTTCCGAAACGAGATTGTTTGGAAACGGACGACTGCACACAGTCATGCGAAGCAGGGAACAGTGCACTATGCGAGAGTCCACGATGTGCTTCTCTTCTACGGAAACTCCGAGTCGGCCACTTGGAATCAACCGTACGTGCAACATTCAGACAAGTATGTGGAATCAACGTATAGGTCGGTTGACCCTGAAACTGGTCGATACTACGCCCTTGGCGACCTAACGGTTACAAATGGAGGTCCAAAGGGAAATCCGAAATTCAAATTCTTGGGAATCGAAAGGTACTGGAGATACAATAAGGAGAAGATGATGAAGCTGCTAGAGGCCGGGAAAATCGTGCAAGCCTCTCCTGGCGCGGTGCCTAGACTAAAACGATATCTCGACGAGTCACCGGGAACTGAAGTATCATCGATTTGGACTGACATTAGCCCGGTTGGTGCTCAGGCACAGGAGCGTGTTGGCTACGCTACACAGAAACCGGAAGCACTGTTGGAACGCATCATGACCGTCTCGACTCGCGAGAGTGACTTGGTTCTCGATTGCTTCGTAGGAAGTGGGACTACTGCAATTGTCGCGGAAAAGCTGAACCGACGGTGGATTGCCTGCGACCTAAGCAAGTTCGCCATTCATACGACTCGGAAGAGACTCCTCAGCGTGACCAACGTCAAGCCTTTTGTGATACAAAACCTAGGGAAATATGAGAGACAGATTTGGCAGGCAGCGGAGTTTGGCGAGTCCTCCGAAGCTAGGGTCCAGTCTTATCGGCAATTCGTTCTACAGCTCTACAATGCCACACCGATTGTGGGATACTCGTGGCTTCACGGTATTAGGAGCGGTCGCATGGTCCATGTTGGTGCAGTAGATTCTCCGATCGCACCAGGCGATGTCACTCAGATTCTGACCGAATTCAGAAAAGCGATAGGCACAGGAACTGACGCCCCTAGGACAAACGGAGTTGATGTCTTGGGTTGGGATTTTGCATTCGAATTGAATGAGTTGGCAAAGCAACAAGCTTCGCAGGCAAAGGTCGACTTGCGATTTCTCCGTATTCCACGCGATGTTCTCGACAAAAAGGCCGTGGAGCAGGGCGACATCAAATTCTTTGAACTTGGCTCGCTAGGCGTTGATCTGAAGAAGAAGGGTCGCAAAGTCAGTGTAGAGTTGACTGATTTCGTAATACCCCCTGATGACGTGCCCCAAGATGTGCAGAAGAATATCACTCATTGGTCTCAGTGGATCGACTACATAGGCGTAGACTGGGATAACAGATCAGATACTTTTCACAACGAATGGCAGAGCTACAGATCACGGAAGAATCCCGAATTGCAGACCGTTGCAAATCATACCTACCAGGAAAGTGGGCAATACTTGATTGTAGTCAAGGTGGTCGACATTCTTGGTAATGATACGACTAAATCTCTGAAGGTTCAGATCTAGTATGCCACGCAGGCGTAAGTATTCAGATGGTCAGCTGACTCTGGAAGGAAAGAAGGCGGGATTCCACACAGCTCCTTGTGTCCCAAGCATTGCAGAAGCTTTGGATGACTGGCGTAAGAACCGATATGAAGGCGCCACAGAAACCAGCCGCATTCTGCTGAACTACTGGTTCCACACAGACCACCGCCTAGCTAACGGAACCCGCTTTCAGTACTATGATGCACAACGCGAGGCCATCGAAACGGTGATCTATCTGTATGAAGTCGCACGAGCACGACGACTCAAGCAACTTTTGGAGAAATTCGCTGATTTCGAGACAGTGCAGTTGCTTCAGTATGATGACTATGCCAGATACTGCCTCAAGATGGCTACTGGCACCGGAAAAACAAAGGTAATGGCACTCGCATACGCATGGCAATACTTCAACGCAGTAGCCGAACCTTCCGAGGAATACGCCAAGACTACTGTCATAATTGCACCTAACGTTATTGTCTTTGAGAGGTTACGTACGGATTTTTCTGCCGGTCGGATATTCCGTGCTGATCCCATAGTTCCGCCAGAGCTCGCCGCGTTTTGGGATGTCGAATGCTATGCCAGAGGAGAGGGCGAACGAGCGACATCACAAGGAGCATTGTACCTGACGAATATTCAGCAGTTTTACCAGCGAGAAGTTGAGGATAGTGAAGCGCGGGAGATGACAGATGTACTAGGCTCGATTCCACCAGAGCGGAACAGGGCTGAGGATTTTGAACCCAGAATCCTGGCACGCGGCGGCCCAATATTAGTGATCAATGATGAGGCACATCACACGCATGATGAGGAGCTGAAATGGAATGAATTCATAAGGCGTCTCAACGGTCCTCAAAATAGGGTATGCGCTCAGCTCGATTTCTCTGCAACGCCTAGGTTTAGCGAAGGAGGATTATTCACGTGGACGGTGTACGATTACCCACTCAAGAAGGCGATACAAGCAGGAATCGTCAAGAGCCCCATAAAGGGCATAGCGACAGGTATTCAGGAAGCAAGATCTGACATAGCAAGCACGAAATACCGTGCATACTTGACTGCGGCAGTCGAACGATGGCGAGAATATCGGGGGCAGCTAAAGCCTCTGCTGAAGAAGCCCGTTCTTTTCGTGATGATGAATGACACGAATGATGCAGACGATGTGGCAGACTATCTGAGAGCACACTACCCAGAAGAATTTGGTGGTGAGAAGCTCTTGGTCATCCATACAGACAAGAAAGGCGAAGTGACGAAGAAAGATCTTGAGATCGCTCGAAAAGTGGCACGAGAAGTGGACGAAGGGCAGAGTCCAGTCAACGCAATAGTCAGTGTGTTGATGTTGAGAGAAGGTTGGGATGTTCAGAATGTGACAGTGGTCGTGGGCCTTAGACCATACACGTCAAAGGCCAACATCCTGCCCGAACAGACAATTGGCCGAGGCCTGCGTCTGATGTTCCGAGATTTGGCTACGAGCTACAAAGAACGAGTGGATGTCATTGGGAACAGAGCTTTCATCTCATTCGTCGAACAGCTGGAGAGAGACGAGGACATACAGCTTCCAACTTTCGAGATCGGCAAGGAGAAGCTCGAAATCGTCACAATAGCACCAGATCAGGACAAGATCGACAAGGACATCTCGTTGCCCATACTCACACCGATATTGGTTCGAAAGAAGTCCCTATCCCAGGAAATCGCCTCGCTCAATGTCCAGGAACTGAAGTGCCCAAGACTTCCCCGGAGGGACGACGAAGCCGCAATCAAGATCTTCACGTACGAAGGCTATGATTTCATCACGCTACAGAAGCTGATAGAACGCAAATACACTATTCCAGAAGCTCAAACTGCGCAGGAGGTCATTTCTTACTATGCGAAGAACATTGCGCAGGACGTGAAGTTGCCCTCGCAGTTCGCATACTTGGCTCCCAAAATCAGAGAATTTCTAGAGACTCGCGCCTTCGGCGAGAAAGTCAATTTGGATGATCAGGCGATCCTAAAATCCATCAGTAGCAATGTGGCCCAGTATGTCGTTGTCCAGACCTTCGTAAAGGCTCTTCGGGCCGTTATTGTTGAAGAGCATACACCACAACTAGCTGGGCCAGAAATGCGGCTCTCGGATACGAAACCCTTTCCCTTCTCAAGGCGAACATTCGGGGCACGCAAATGCGTCTTCAACCTCGTCCCGTGTGATAACGAATTCGAACTGGAGTTCGCGAAGTTTCTGGAGGCTTCGGAGGTACAGTCATTCTCAAAGTTGCCAATGCAACTTGGCTTTGCAATTGAGTACACCGATGCGACTGCGAATCTAAGATACTATGACCCTGACTTCGTTGCAGTACATACAGACGACACACATTACTTGATAGAAACCAAGGGTCGCGAAGACATCGATGTGCCATACAAGGATCGCGCAGCCACCTTGTGGTGCGAAAACGCGACAAAATTGACGGGCACCAAGTGGAGGTACCTCAAAATACTGCAAATAGAATTCGGCAAACTGCAACCTACACGTTTTGAGGAACTCCTAGTATTGGGCCATCAGCAGCAGCTACAATGATTGATGCTGGGGGCCGTCGGAGTCCCGATCCTTTCCGGGTCTGATCCTGGAAAGGTCCTTGAAGGAACAGCACAAGCGCCTCTGTAAGTTCCCTCTGTCATGCCCTTCACTGGTAAACCCTCCATCCTCGCCCATATCGTTCTGGTCGTCGACTTGAGTGCCTAAGCCGCTGTCGTGTCAAGCTAGGCAGCATGGGAAGGGCGAAGTAGAAGCAGGGACTTATTTGCCAAGCCAAGCCATCTAATGGTCTGTTTATCGAACTCACAAGATCATTCTGCTCTGCAGAATGCTAGCGCCCTTTTTCGCGCAATTCCGCAGTCTTCTCGATCAACATTGATTTGCATTGAATGTAAGTCAGATTTGGTTTGGCCGGACTATGACAGAGGCGAAGTCGTTTGCAGAAACTGCGGAGTCGTACAGAAAGAGTATGCAACGGAGGTAATGAGTAGCTGTTCCTCGACTGCCGCCTACGTTCACGATGAGTTACAAGAACTTCAGACGAGGCTACGTGGAACCATGATCGGTTGGGGAATCTACGGCCCAGGCATGATTGACGGAGCTGGAAATAGGCTAACAGCGGACCAATATGCAAGGAGCAAGAGCTCGGTCAGATTTCAACTCCGCAACTCATCGGGTACATCTCTACTCAACTTGGTGAAACTAGTTGAAGGCACAATTGCACGGCTGCATCTACCGAAGATTGTGGGAGTAAGGGCTGCAGAGATCTATCGCAGAGGACATGCAGCAGGCATCAGAGACCCTCTTCGACGAATCGCAGCCGCAGCAACATACATCGCATGCCGGGAAAGAGGCATTCCGATCTCAATCAAACAAATAGCGCATCCATGCGATATACGGCTGCTTTGGAAGACCCATAACAGAATCGTGTTTGCGCTAGACCTCAAAATGCCTCCTCGTGACGCTTCCCGCGAGGTTCCTCGGATGGTTGCCGCCGCGAAACTACCATACAATGTGGAGAGAGGAGCCATCATGCTTCTCGGGAAATTATCCGAAGCAAAATACGAAAAGAAAAGTCGTGCGACTCCGCTGGCGGCCGCGGCAATCTACCTTTCTTCTAAGCAGAACGGCGTGAAAGTATCCAAGAAGCAAATCGCATCAGCCGCTATTGTAAACGAGAGTACAGTCGACAGATACTGCAATCTTATCACGAAGGCGATTCCCAACGACTTGCAAGTGCTGGCGTCAGCAATATGAAAGACTTCGGGGCAAGAGCCTTCAAATACGCAGGCTCCTAGGAACTTTGCTGGAGCGAGATTCATGGCTAATCTGGCTGATTTGATCAACGAACTCGCTGACACCCCCGATGAGATGCTGGACCATT
>Ga0315279_10004354_pt1 | contig 19029 bp, 13 predicted proteins | sample YL17G06_20_MG_FD_203694 | JGI IMG/M metagenome (GOLD analysis project Ga0315279, IMG submission 203694) | Sediment microbial communities from Yellowstone Lake, YNP, Wyoming, USA - YL17G06_20 | ecosystem: Environmental > Aquatic > Freshwater > Lake > Sediment | place: USA: Wyoming | collected... | reverse complement strand
TGAATATCTTCACTACATATCCACTTGCATTATCAACACTACTCCAGCTAAGAGTAGGGGTAGTGGTGCTTACGATCCCATCGCATGAAGGTGAAAGAGAATTGGGACTTGGAAGAACGGTACATTCTGGTTTAGTAACTTCGTCGATAAATTCTATGACGTCAGCTCTAACGGTTAACTTTGGTAGCGAAAATAAAATCAAATAAATCGTCGATTCTTCATCGGCAACATTAATTAATGCAAATGCTTTTTCATCCGATAAGCCTGCCTTTTCATAAAGATCTGACATCGCTTCTGTGTGTCTGCGAGATGCAAAGGGTATAATGCCCAATAATCTAAAACCGTAACTTACTCCAATAGCATTAACCTTAACCATCCGATAATTCTTTCTTGAGAGGTCTACTTGAGTCCCTGCCCTTGTAGGGTATCTTCCCGTTCCGGTTGAACATCCTATAAATAATAAAAATATTAGAGTACAAATAATAAAATATTTTCTTTTCATCTATAAGCACTTAAATATGTAATAGCCAATGTCTTAAAAATAATTTAAGTTTATCCCCTCATCACAGATCTACGTTTGATAAAAAATTAATGAGGATTCCTACTGATCCTTTAATTTGACTTCAGTCTATTAAATCTGAGTGATACAGTCAACAGATTTGAGAGATCTGAACGTCTGGAACTGCCATTTACCACACCAACAGGATCAGTTCAGCTTCTACATAACCATTCACCACATCCTCAATTTCAAATGTTTCATTGTAATATATGACTGAATGTATGCAAAAAAGTTTTACCTTGCCTCGGTAAAAACGGGGAATAAGAAGATTATGTGTTCTATTACAATGGGAGGGAATAAATAGGGTTAGTAGATATAGAAAAACGACGTACAAAGTTTAGAGGTTTCTAGCATAAAAGGAGTGATGATCCATGCTGAGTTCAAACCCACAGCGATTCAAAAATTATTCGCTTGCTTTCTCCAATAAGAGTGCTATCTTAAAATAATATTTGACAAATAATAAAGGAGAGATGGGCTATGATTAAAACTATGAAGAGCTTTATGTGCAGTTTAAATGTTTTAGCATTTATTCTGATTTTATTTCCATCAACCATTTATGCTAAAGATAGTCTCTTTGATATTACCTATGGGGCAAACCTATTCGTAGCAGCTGGATCTCAAGAAACTTGTGATGTAGATGGTCCTTGTACATATGTTGCTATTCTTGCTGCTTCCCCTGATGGAATAAATTGGATTGAAACCAATTTACCTACAGATATGTCCTTTATCTTAACAGATGTAACATATGTAAATAATTTGTTTGTAGCATGTGGATTTAATTGTACTATTCTTACTTCGCCTGATGGAATAACTTGGACAGCAGCAACAGTCTCAGGGTGTAGTACGGAGCGTATAAATGGTATCACATATGGGAATAATATCTTTGTCGGGTTGGCAAATTGGGGTGGGTTTGTAATGTCATTAGACGGAATAGACTGGGCATCATGGGTATATGATAGAAATTACTATTTTCATGATATTGCATATGGGAAAAATAACTTTACGGCTGTAGGGGTTGTAGGAAAAAATGGTGTCGCTCTAACTTCTCCTGATGGAATGACGTGGAAAGAGACAATGATTCACTATAATTGCCGTGGAATTACCTATGGCAAAGATATGTTTGTAGCAGTAGGAAAATCCGGTACTATTGTTTCCTCTTCAGATGGGAAGGACTGGAATCTAAAGAAATCAGGAACTAAGCAGGATCTTAGTAGTGTACTCTATGGCAACAATATGTTTGTAGCAGTAGGAGAATCCGGTACTATTGTTACCTCTTCAGATGGAAATAAATGGAGCGTAAGAAATCCTGGGACAGCTCATATTTACCTTTTTAGTATAGCTTATGGAAACGGTTTATTTGTCGCAATTGGCTCTAATGACACTATTATGACCTCACCTGATGGAATAACTTGGACTATAAGAGAAATTAATTCTTAGGGAATAGTTCGAATCATTAGCCCTTTAATGCTGACCATAAGAAAAGATGTTCCTTGCAGATTTCAAATCCATATCTCTTTAAAACATCCTGATCAAAATTGAAATCTAAGATCGTATCTAACAGCGTTTGGGAAATAAGGCCATTGTTTCCTTTCTTGATCTCCTTTTTAAGCTTCCAATAATACCACCGATCCACTAATCTGAGATGATCAAGATTCTCATCGATAAAACGCATCTTCTTATTTATTTCCTCTATGGCACCTCTGAGAAACTCCTTGCGAAAACGGATACTATTCCGGAAATGCATAACCTTTGGAAAATCATAATCTGGTCCTGCAATCCATACAGCATCCTCATATTGACCATAGCTCCAATATCCTTCGGGGTTAAGTCTTTCAATAGTTTTCTCGACTACCGATTGGGGAATGACTTTGTTATATGCATTTAGAATATCCTTCCACATGTTCTCTGCAATCCTGTACTTGAGTGTCTCAGACCATAGGTATAAAAAAATGACGCCGATAATGATCTCTACAATTAAACAATAGATAAAGACCGATATGGTGTTCCTGCATTTCCTCATTTCATTAAGATTCATGCCTTAAACCAAACACGGTATTTGCTTTTCAGCTATAGACTCTAATCATCATCTAATCAATCAGCCAGTAATATTCATACCCCAAAGCATAGAAGTATATGACATTGAGTACCAGCAGTATCTTCCAGGTTAAGTGTCGGTCAATAAATAAACATCCGGCTGATAGAGGTATGGATAAAAACTGAAGTAAAAAGATCCAGTTTAAAATCTTCCGAAGGACACAAACCGGTAAGCTATAACCTAAGAAAGGTGAAATAAAAAAACAGATTATCCTTCCTCGCCATGGACCGTGATTGCCCTCGTTTACACCCCATTCTCCCTTGGGTATAAGATTATGAGAGTAAGCATAAATCCACATGAATATAAGGAGACCGCATACGGCCGTGGATATCCCTAACAAAATAAAATCAAGGCAGAATTGGACAATCTTCCTTACCTTATCACCCTTCATCTCCTCACTCTATTCAATATAGATTCAAAAGGTCATAAGTAAAAGACACGAAAAGTTTTAAAAAGTTCCACTTCTCTGCCATCCAGCGTTTATAGTCGTTCTTTCAGTTTTAGAAAAGAGGTGGAAGAAATAAAAAAGGTTCAGGCTTTATCTATTCATCAATTTTGAGAGGGGCAGATCGTCGCCAAAATTCCATATGAAAGGTTCCTGGCTGCCTTTGGATGCATCTTTAACCGTACGTGCAAGGTATGGATTCATTTCAAAGACTGTTACTTCTTTGTTATGATTTTCATCAGCTTCACCTTTAAGACCATTCAGGATGAAGTGGGTAAAGAGACCATTCCCTTGATAGTCATCCTGTGCCTCCTGGTAGGTCTTAGCACCAGCAAAGATGTGCATACCTAATGCCTTAGCCAGAACCGATATACGTGCATCGTATAAACCGGTGACAATCGTCTCAACTCCGCCAGCATGGCAGGTGTCCAGAATGAATATTTGCTTTAGAGCAGGGATTTTCTTGGAGAGCTCCATGAGTTCTACTGAGGAGATGTAGCTCTTCGGGTTCAGGGGGTTGCCATCAAACTCTGAGGTGTAGAGGTAATACAGATCATCTGCTGCCCAGCCATGGGTGGCAGCAAAGAAAACGAATACATCCTCCGGCTTCATCTGGGTAGCAATACTGCTGAGCTTTTCTATGACATGGGGCTTGGTTGCCTCTGTCAAGGTTTCAACGTGGATCTCCTCGTAGAGGGTGGAAGCACTCTTTTTGACAACCTCAGTGAAGTCGTTTGCGTCTTTCACTGCCATAGTAAGGTTTTTACTTGAATTAGCGAAGTGGTTGTTCCCTATTGAGAGGACAAAAAGTTCTGGCTTCTCTTCAGGGATATCTGCCTTTACCTTCACGCTCTCCATGGCACTCATCACGAGATTTGTTCCGTTGAAGGCAGAGACCGAAATGGTGTTTTCTCCTTTGGTAAGCGTGATGGTATAGGTCTTCTCAACTGTCCCTTTCTGAGGGGTGAAATCAACAATTTGGATATCCTTTTTATCCTTATCTTCCCATACTCGCCTCAAGGTAGTCCCTCTTGCAGTTTTATAGGGGCTCCCAATATCTGCCTTTGCAAGAGTTATCTGTTTGTCACTCGCTTCTGACTTGGCAAGGCGGTAGACACCGAGTGAATCGACCAGTTTGCCATTATGGTGAACCCTTATATCCCCGATACCTCCACCAGTGTCTTTAATCTGTACCTTGACAGTTACCGTCCTGGTAGAAGAGCTGCTCCCATCATGTGGTGAAAGAATTGTTACTTGGGGCGGTGGATTCTTTATGGCATCCTCAATATTGAGACCAAGCGTGTACTTGGAGATGTCTTCTCCTTTGAGCTTCTTCTCAACCAGGTCAGGGCGGTAAAAGGCATCGTAGAACTGGTTGAAGTCATAAACATCTAAACCTTTGACGAAGTGGACGTACTTGTTGAAATCTCCCGTGCCGGAGAAGAAACCTTCGGGAGTGAGGACACAAGAACTTCTTTCCAGAGAAAATAACTTTACGATATCTTTGCCCAATTGCTCCTGGAATAATGTTATTGAGTAACCTCCTATTGCAAGCAGCTTGCCATCGGAACTGAAGGCAACCGGACTCCCCCACCTCTCTCTGTAAATGTCAAAAGTTCTTTTCAAAGACCCATCTGAAGTGCTCCAGAGGTCAACGGTACCATTGAAAAAATCTCCAGTCACGAGAGACTTACCGTCAGGGCTAAAAACAAGCAAATCAATTAATTCGCCAGGTGCTTCCAAGGTTCTTGCCAGGGAACCATCAGAAACATTCCATAGTTTTATTTTAGAGACTTTCTTCGGAACATCTGTGTTTTTTAAACGGAAGATGTTTGAAAAGATATTCCAGGAAGAGATTTCTTTAGATCTTTCCTCTACATTATCACCAACGGTAGCAAATATCTTTCCATCTGGACTGAACGCTACTGGATGAAAGAAGACCCCCCTCGTCCTCTCTAATGTCCATATCAAGGAACCGTTAGAAACATCCCAGAAATATGTAGTCCCACTTCCCTTTTTAACGCCTATGGTTGCTAAAAAACGTCCATCTGGGCTAAAGGCAATTGATTTAATTGTCTCTTCGTGCGGTTCCAATTTTCTTATTAAGGAGCCATCTCCAATATCCCAAAGCCTGACAAGAGCCGTCCGGTTAGTACGATTACAACCACCGGCCGCTAAAATCTTCCCATCGGGACTAAAGGCAATCGAATTAACTTCGCCTGCTTCTGCTCCAAATCGCCTAATTAGGTAAACGTCGGGGATGTTCCATAAATCTATCCATCCCGTGGGATAATACGAGGAATACCAGGATGGCTTGTTCCAATCTCTGAAGCCAATACCAACCATGTTGCCACTAGGATTGAAGGCAATACACTTTTTGCTTCCTTCGAGGATTGGCAAGGTCTGTATGATGGTTCCCTCAGTAATGTCCCAAAGCCTGACCGCATCACTGCTACCTGATGCAAGTATCTTCTTGTCTGGGCTAAATGCAATGGAATGCACAGAAGATTCGTATCCTTCTAATACCCTGATCAGGGATCCATCGGTGACATTCCAGAACTTGATCTTACCATGCTGATCACCGGTGACGAGGATCTTGCCGTCAGGACTGAAGGTAACCAACATGGAATGAAACCCAAAAGGTAGCCATATCCCATATTTAGTCACTTCTATTACTCTTATGATGGAGCCATCGGGAATACTGAAGAGTACAACGTTCCCATCTCTACATCCTGCAGCAAGGTTCTTTCCATCGGGACTAAAAGCTACAGAATGCACCGGGCTTTCGCACCGTTCTAACGTCTTTATAAAAGACCCGTCCAAACCGTACCACAGACATACTGTATTGTCTTCCCCTCCTGAAGCCACTATTTTCCCATCCGGACTGAAAGCTACCGTATTGACCGCCCCCTTATGCTTTTCCAATGTCCTTAAGTATCCTTTTGCAATATCGTAAAGCTGTAGATTGCTTCCCATCTCACCTGCCAAAATGAGAATTTTTCCATTCGGACTGACCGCCAATGAACGAACTGAGTAGATTCCTTTCATCCTGAAAGTTCTAATCGGTCTCCCGTCGCTGGCATTCCTCACTTTTATTTCTTCATTCCCACAGTAAACAAACATCTTTCCTGTAGGACTGAAAGCAATACTACTTATCGCTTCAGAATCCTCGCTCATTCCAACCTGCGATCCGTCTTTGAGGTCCCAAACTTCTATTTTGTTAGAGAGGCCTGCAGAGATAAGTATCCTTCCATCCGGACTTACTGCAAAATTCTGCGCTCTTTGCACGTCAATTGTTCTTAACAATGAACCATCGGCAATTCGCCAAAGCTTTACTTTCTCATCAGAGGCGCCTGAAACAAGTACGCCTCCATCGTAGCTAAAAGCAAGATAAGTGATTCCACTCGCGTGCCCCTCCTGCACCACTGTCCTCAGCGGCTCATCAGCCCATGTTTGTTGCCCCATGAGTAAAAAAATGAGGTGCGTCAAAGGCCCGATAAGTCCTTTCATCCAATTACCACTCATAACAATGAAGTCCCAAATTCAAAGCTACAAATGAAATCACATCATTTCATAGGATCAGTTTTTTCTTACGAACTGCAATGTTATTCAATATTGCCCCCAAAATAATAGCCGTAACACAAATCGCTCCCCATAATCGAGAACCGATGGTATTTTGGAAAAAGATAAGCACTGGAGTTACCACCGGGATTTCCTCTAACCTAACCATGCGACGAACTCCCGAATCCCTGACAGGTAAAGTCAACCAACTTGGTAGAGGAGCAAATATTATATGAAGGCCTATGAGGATAGCACCCCACTTTACCAAAAATTTGCCGAGTTGCTTCATCGTCACTTCCGATTCCCCCTGCCAAACACAAACGTCCAGTTGATATTGACTCCACGTGCAAGTTCTTGACGCAGTCTCTTGAGTGTCGCGTTATTCTTCGTTATTTTTGTGATTGGTACTAACTCGGTGTGTGGGAGGATTGCAGAGATCCGGTCTGCCCCCTGTTTATTCATAGCGTGCACCATTACCTTAGTTTTTGCGTTGCGGGACTGGGCTATGAAGGATGCTACTGCATCGCCGTCTTTATCCCCCGCCAAGTTGTAGTCCAGGGATATTAAATGGAAATCATAGGCATTCAGCAAGCGAATTGCTCGGGAGGCTGTGTGAACGAGAATCCATGCATGGTCTTTATAAAGATTCTTAAGAATCTCTTGTCGTTTGGGTGTATCCTCAACAATGAGAACTCTCAGAATCTTTGATTTCATAAAATACTTTATCCTTCCCCATTCAAAATAAATGTTGTCAGAAACAGGGGGCGGAATATCCTTTTTTCTTAAGTTCTCTCTCTCCCAGCGTTATAACTTCTACTTTATTTTTCTCCTATGATCTGTATGAAAAAGTTTAATATTCACTTCTGATTTGTACTCAGGCTTAACGTATACTTGCCAGTTTTGTTCGGCTCGTAAGAGGTAACTTCAATAATGTATGTCCCACTTAACGGCAGAGGATAATAGCCATCCCCTGGTGGTATTCGTGAGTTTGATCCCCCTCCTCCATCATCATCCTCAGTGATAACCGATCCGTCTGTACCTATAAGATATAAATGGGTGTCAAAGTCTGAGGACTTTAGCAGGATCGATATCTTCTGTCCACCAAATGCACTGAATGAATACCGGTCAGCATAATATGAGCTGCCCTTCACCGGTGAAAAACAATCATTTGTGCTCAGAGAACTACTCACCTTTTTCTCAAAGATGATTGGACTACAGGACAGCCACCGCTGGTTCCTGTCTGTGTCACGGTATATATCTGCCCGGCAATAGTCATTGTCCCTGTCCTCGAAGTTTCACTGGAACTTGCCGCCACTGAATATTTGACCGTCCCCTTACCACTCCCCATTGCTGCCTGTAGTTACTTTTATCCAACCTTCTACACTCTTGGCTTTCATTCCACATGTACTGAGGGTGAAAGATTTATCAGTGATTATTAACGTTTATTGAGGCCCCTTCGTTTTGTTCCCACCACTGTTCCCATTTATTAAGATCTTCATCAAAAGATTTAAGTGTAATTTTTTCTAAGGCATCACAGGCTTCCCTTCTAACATAACCATACTCATCTTTTAGGGCATTTATGAGTGGACTAATTGCCCGAGGGTCTTTTAAATTGCCAAGTGCTAGTGCTGCTTCACCTCGAACACTCCAGTTATCATCTTTTAACGCAGCGATGAAAGATTCCACACTGTTAGGATCATTTTCCCCTTTTAGTGTTTGTACCGCCGCTAATCTAACCCGGAAGTCTTCATCCCTTAGTCCAGATATCAGAAGTTGAACTGATCTGGGTTCCTTTATTTCTTCTAACGCTTTTATTGCATACCATCTAACTTCCCAGTCTTTGTCCTTTAAAGCAATTAACAAAGATGGGATTATTCTTTCAGAATGAAATATTCCTAATGCTCTTATAATCTCACGTTTATCAACTTTGGAGTTTAGATTATATACGTTCTTATAATACTCAAACCCAGTATCTGCATCCATAATAGTAATTTTTGAATCAATGCTAACTGTGGGACCAAAAAGAATATCGCTTATGACAGCAGCTAGATTATCTGTTGCAGCCTTGTGAAGTTGGTCAGCAGCATAAGGAGATGTATTATAGCTATCTGAAGATCTGTAGGATTGTCCTTTTTGTTCTCTATAAGTTGCTACCAATATAATAGGAGTTTCCATGGGATCAATAGAGCTTATACTGTCGAGGAGTGTGCACACAACTCCTTCTTTTTCGATCTCACTTTTTATTTCATTGAAAATATTTTGTCTTATTTTCTCTTCAGACTCACCTGCTCCACCCAATATACCTTTCCATTTTATAAAATCTATAATACAGATATAAATTCCTACTTTTTTCTTTAATTCATTTAACCATAAAATAGGAAAAGTTGCTTTTGCTTCTAAGGCAAAAAAGCTATTGGGGTTTTGAGAAATAAACTGTTTATACGATTCAAATGATTTAGATTCAACCGATTTTAAAAAATCTACATAGTCACGGGCAATCTGTCCATATTCACTATAGGAGTAGCTCTCAGCAAATCCGCGAAATGCCTGAATTGTTCCTATCTTACATGTTCTATTAAATGCCTCATCAATGGGTTCGTTTATCCTTTCTTTAGCTTCATCTGAGAACGGTCCGTTTGGATATATCTCGAGGAAATCTCTAAATGCAGCAACAGAATTATTTGTCTCTGCATCTTTGAAGGTATTATATTCTTTAAATTGTGCTAAAATTCTTTTTGCTTCTTCAGTATAGGGACTATCTGGGTAGTCATTTATAAATTGTTCAAGGGTATATCCATATTTCCCTTCACGACCATATCTATATTTATCTTCCATTGTTACGCAACCAATAAAGAAAATGACCATTATAAGAATCAAGAAATATTTTTTTATCATCTCATTCCCTCCTCTTTTAACACTACTCATGCCAGAACCTCACCACTTTCACCCATCCGCCTTCCCCTTCAACCCTTTCAATGAGAGTATCTATCTTTTGAGGCTGTTTATTTAGCTCTTCAGAGGAAATGGCCTCAGGTGCACCTGTTGGTTTTACAACCTTGATTGCTCTGGCTTGAAGCCCTTTTATAGCGCCTCTTACTTGTTCTTTCAAAGATACTCCTTCTATCGCAGACTCAAGGGGCCAGGAGGTAGTAAGTAAGTATATCTTCTCTTCACCCTTTATTTTATTTAAGGTAAATGCCTCCCCAAACACAGACGGCACCCAATAGTCCTTTCCTTCTTTTACTGCACCAGTTCCTCCGTTAGCCGGAAAAAGGAGATCAATATTGCCTCCTGAATCTGTCTGCAGAATATACACGTAGCAGTCTTGAAGAGGTCTGAAGAAGAAGAAATACTTATCTGCATGGGATTTAAGCCTTGAGCCTTCCTTGAGTACTTCAACCTGTCTCTTCTTTTCTTTCAGAGAGAAAAATCCTAACTCCATCCTGATTTTCAGGTTTTCTCTGGCAGGGAATGATGCAGGACTATTCATTAAGCCTCGTGATAAAGGCTCACCGGGGTTTATGAGAATCTCTACCCGTCTGTTCAGAGCATGGCAGGCCTCGTCATCTCCGGTAGTACAGAGAGGTGCCCTTTCACCGTATCCTTTAGCTATCAACTTTTCTTTCGGAATCTTGCAATAATTCACCAGATAATCCACAACGGATTCTGCCCGTCTCCAGGCAAGATCCAGATTGTATTCATCTGTTCCCCTCACATCAGTATGCCCTGCAATCTCTATCACTGATTCATCATCTAATCCTGCCACTGCAATATCCTTGTTCTCTCCGGATTCTCCCGAAAACGCCTTGCCTATTTCATTCAACTGGGAGACAGCATCAGGCCTGATTTCGGCTTTGTTAAAATCAAAGGGTATCATGCTCGATCCAAATATAATCTTAATTACCTCTCCTTTACCCCGTGTAACCGATCTCACTTTTCTGATCGTCTCTTGCTTGACTGCACCAATAATTCTGTTTTCTCGGGCCAGCGTCAATCTCTGCTTTGTGACGGTATCCTGCGGGTCATACTTCAGGTTCTCTTCGTACCAGTGAATAGCTTCCTTTGCTCTGCCTGTCTCAAAGTAGATGTCGCCAATGCCAGCATAGGCACGCGCGAAGGAGGAATCTAATTCAATTGTCCTTTTGTATTGTGCAATAGCTTCCTCACTCCTTCCTTGTTTCTCATAGGTATCACCTAAATAATAATACGCCTCTGTATGCGAAGGACAGAGTTCAATAACCTTTTCATAGAGCTGTACCTTTTGAACGAGGTCAGGCAGGTCAGTGCCTAAATTCTGGGCCTGTCGAAAGTACTTTTGTGCCTTATCACAATTTTCTGCATAGAGCGGTGAGAAAGGAAGAAGGATCACCAGGGCTATTACGATGGAAATTATCTTCATGAACTGTCCTCCACTTACTTGTGGCTTCTTATAACAACGGTATCCTCGCTCCACGTAAAGTTTCCAGTAGAGAGATTTTCATGAATCTCTTTGACAAGAACGGCCCTCATCTGTGCAGTGGAACGCGCTGTACCAGGATCAAATAACTGTTCAAATCTATTGATGCCCAGCGTCTCCAAGTCCAACGGTTGTCTCGTGGCGATCACCTTGATTGTCTCTTCTCCTGCTGGCTCACCGAATTCAAGCTCGAACTTTTTGCGCATTTTGCCATTGGGGATTTGCAATTCTTGTCCTCCTCTGACATAGTTGTCTTCATAAAATTGATTCGGGAATATGATATGGAAATTCCCCTGACTATCCAGATTAATCATTATGAGATAACAGTCTTCCTCTGAATAAAAGTTAAATACAATCTTTTCTCCAACCCTGAAGTCCCGCCTTTCCTCATCTGTTACCCAGACCTTTACCTTAAAGGGAGGGTTGGGTTTAGAGATTCTGGCAAGCTGTTTTACGATGTAGGTATATTCCAGATGAGGGGTAATTGATTTAATGAGTTCCTCAATATCTATGGCAGGTGAAATTCTCTCAACGTCTCCAATCCGGTTTAACAGCCTCAGATAATACTTGTTGTTTTTAACCTCTCCCCTGATCAACCGGTCGAAATAATCTCCTTCGACCATCTCCACATAGGGAAGTGCCTTCAATCTCTCTCGGACAGCCTGCATTCCATTGCTGTCTCCACCCTGAAAAGGTTCTATTTTTACCAGGATCTTTTCCTCTTTTTCCGTGGACGGTGGCGGAGTCACAACCTCCACTGCAGGTGGCGGTTTTTCCTGCTGGAGAGGCGCAGAGGGAATAACAACTGGTGGTGGTGCTGGCTGAGGAGGTTTTACTGCCTCTTGTACTGGCTGGGGCTTCTCAGGGGGCTTGGGTGGAGGAGGTGTTTCTGGTTTCTGCTCCTCAGGTTTTTTATCTTCGGGTTTAAGAGTCTGAGAGGCTAATGGAGTAGCTGGCTCTGGCTTGGCAGGAGGTTGTACTGGCTCTGGCGGGACAGGTGCAGGAATGACGGTAAATACAGTTTTAGTAAGGATTATATTTTCTTGAGGTTCTATTTGAGGATCTTGTTCAAGACGATAGTCATCCTTTATTACTTTTTTAGCGAATTCATAAAGCTCATTGTAGGTAATATCTTTCTTTTCCATTCCTTTAATCAGGCTGCTGGTAAGGGCACCATGGTACAAACCATCTGGAAATTTCATCTCAAGAGAAAGCTGATCATCCCGTGAAGAAGATATGATAATCTGATTCTGAGGTATATCCCTCTGTTTCGGGATTTCTATGGAAAAGGACTTTTCTCTTACAGCAGTTGGATCAAGCTTTACAGGGATAAACCGCGCCTGAAATGCAGGGGTTTGCTCAAGATTGCTTACCGCTTTACCTCTTATGCTCCTTGTCATTGTCCCTGAATGGCAGGCATCCACAATGGTTACAACTTCCCTCCCCTGAAGCTCCCTTAACATTACACCTAGTTCATCATCTAATATTAAGCCTGCTTCTTTAATATTTTTTGCTCCCGTAGGCTTTACTTCATATGCGCAGAGAGCCTCATCTTTTTTATCATCTTCATCACCATTCTGGTCTGGCACCTGTGTACCATGCCCCGAGAAATAAAAAAGAACCAAATCTCCTTTATTGGTCCCGTTGATAAGCCAGGATTCAAAGGTATTTAAAATTTTATCCCTTGTAGCTTCACTCTCTTTCAATACCTTAATATCTTCCTCTCGAAAACCATAGCGCGATACCAATAACTTTTTCATAATAGAGACATCATTTACAGGACCTTTTAAATCATTTATCCACCTTCCAAGTTGTTCTGAATAGCGGGGAAGATTCCTATAATCATTTATGCCTATGAGGAGGGCTTTTTTTGTAGCACACGAGGAAGGTGATGGAGTAGATAAAATGAAAAGGACAGCTAATAAAGCAAAGGTTATATAGAACTTTTTCATAAAGCACCTCGAAGGAGGAAAAAGACAAAACACCATCGGCGTGAAGTATAGACACCCCACTTACCGATGGTGTCTTTTAGCTCTTTATTTCTCAACGACTTTTATCATCTTTTCAGCTTCAGCCCACCGCTTGACAGGAATGGGTTTAAGAGCTATTTCAATCTGCTTGGTCAGTTGTTCTTCAGATATTTTTGCCTCCTGAAATGGACCAGCGGGTTTCAGATCGGCAGGATTTACAAGAACCACCTGATCAAGGGCAGCAATAGCCTTGACTACGTCCTCCCCAGCAGGCCCTTTTGCTTTAAAGATATACTTGGCATCTTCTGCTGGAATGCGGTAGGTAGCCCCTGCTTTTACCAGGTTGTCTTTATGATGCTCGTTAGGGAAAATCACCTGAATGACACCGCTCTCAGTCTTATTTAAGAGCGTCAAACGGCAGTCTTTGTTGGTCTTGAATGTGAAAACGATCGGATCTCCTACCTTATAGGTGGCATCTTCACGGTCCACTTTAAGGTCAATCGTGAACTCGGCATTGGGATTCTCAATATCCTCGATCTTCACAATTTCGATCTGCTTCATCTCTGCCTTCTTTTCTGCAGCAATTGCACCAGAAACTGCCACAGATATGACTACCATAACCATGATACTTACCCATAAAATTTTCTTAGAACACCTCATTTTCTTACCTCCTTACCTTTTAAAGTTGTTAGATTTTTTTCGTCTTATACCTGATTTCTGTCTTCTCAATCCCTTAATCTTTCACCCCCTCTCTTTAGCCTCTGATTATAAGACTATTTTACAGTAATAAAGTTTCACTTCCAGTCACCGATCATGACAAAGGGCGCCCAGTAGAAGGGGTGTTTATATTGGGGCATGCTCTTTAAGACGATCTGTGCCTGCCTCAATGCCTCGGGCTTGCTCATGCCTTTCTGCCAGTTCTTGTAGAAGTTCTGCATGAGGATGGAGGTGGACTCATCATCCACGTTCCAGAGGGTGGCAAGGAGTGAGGGTGTTCCTGCATAGATGAATCCCCGGGAAAGCCCTACCAAGTCATCCCCTCCCTGGATCTTGGAGAGGGCGGTTTCACAGGCAGAGAGCGTTACCAGGTTTGCATTCTTCAGATCCATCCCAAAGATCTCATGCACCTGGAGGAACCCGTCATTTTTTTCATCTTTGGCAAAGAGGAGTCCTGATTGGAGGGGCTGTTTATCATTAAACTCTCCATGGGTAGCAAAGTGGATCACATTGAAATCCGATGCTTTTTCCTTTGCAGTTGTCTCCGTAGCATTCTCCCTTAGGTAAAACTCCTTTTGAGGGAATAAGGCGGATATGGTCTGTCCTTCTTGCTCGGCAAAATCGAGGGGGACGTAGTCGGTCTTGGGGTTGGCGAGGGTAAGAAGTTTTTCCTTTTCGGGCTTCCTCTTTTTTATTAAAAATTCAACGATACTGGCTGCTGGAAGTACAGAGATGGCATATTTGTCGACCAGGTATTTACTTCCATCAGTCAGGGCGGCAAAGGGTATTTTGTGCAATACCCCATGGGGGACAATTATAAGCTTCTCAGTTTTGATATCCTTTTCCATAGGAGCCATGAAGATCTCATAAAAATCAGATGCTACCTGAGAGAATCTTTCCCTATTCTTCGTTCTTTCCTCTTCTGTTGTTTCCTTCTGATAGTCCTCATCAACTGCAAGGGTGATTACTGGGGCTGCCTTCCTGGAACGATTTGAGATATTAGGAAGGAGGAATTCATCCACTTTCTTTTCTAAATCTTTCTCTTTTAGAGCAACCTCGTAGACTTTAATGTCATCTTTTGTAAGAAGCCAGGCATAGAGGGTATCCTTTGAAGTATAGTATTCAAGAAGAGTGCTGTCTTGATCCAATAAGGTCTGGAGCTTTTCTGCTGGTACTGGATTAACGCTGATCAAGGAAGATATTTCAGAACGCTGTAATTTCACCTCTTTGATAAATTCTTCATACTGCTCCTGTACCTTTTTTAATTCCTCAATTGTTCCCTTATTTCTTAATTGTAAAATTGCCGCTTGGAATTCCCTATCTTTCTCTAATACTGCCTTATCTTCAGGGCTTTTTCCTCTATTTTCCTGTAACGCTAAGGCATCAAGAAATGACCGTGATTTTGCCTGTTCAGCGCAAGAAAAAGCTTTGCTTACATTTCCCTCTGCCTTCTCCTTTAATAATACCCGTATCATACCTTCATAAGGTGCAAGCCGGGAAAATACATCATTCCTTTCTATTGAGAAGAAATCTTGTCTCTGATTTTCTGTCAATCCCTGCCTTTGCTTTTCAATGACTTCTATAGCTTTCTGAAAGTAATCTTTAGCTTCATCATATTTTTCAAGTCCCTCACTGCAGAGCCCTAAAGCTATGTGATCTGCCAGAAGTGACTCTGGCATCATTGGATTATTATACTTAATCGCAAAACTCTCCATATCTTTGATATTTTCTTTAAAAATTTGCTTTGCCCTATCATATTGTTTCAGCGTAAGGTAATAATGTCCCAAACTAAATTTATTTATAGATGGGTATTGTTGGTATATTTTTAATGCATCTTCGAACTTTCCCTGCTCAAGATAAATATTTCCAATGTTCATTTCTGCTACTCCAGCCCATCCAAGGTATTTAGCGGATTGTTCATAACATGAGATTGCCTCTGAGTAGTTACATAGGCTATGCTGAATGCTCCCAATCAGCATAAAAATACTGGATTGCGATCGTGTATCACCAATTTCCTTGAATCTTTTAAGTGCTTGATCGTAATGGAAAAGAGCTTTGGAAGTATTTCCTGCAAAATAGTAAATTCCACCAATTTCAAGATGAAATACCCCGCTCGCCTGTTTGTTGTTTGCTTTTTCTGCAAGTTCCAAGCCCCTTTGATATGCTCTCAAAGCTCCCCTATAATCGAACTTTGTTCTACAATCTGCTCCCTCAGTAAGAATCCCTCCAAAAGTTTTATCAGAGTGAACTTTTGCAAGACTAAAAGGACCTTCCGGGAGGAGAGTAGTTGTGTCTGATTTAGATAATTCTAATGGTTGTCCAATTCTCTCTGATAATTTTGTTTTGAATTCATTAATCAGTCTATTTGCCGCTTCTTGTCCACCAGCCCCAAAATTTCCTCTAACAGAAACATAAATCTCTAACCTCCTCCCCATTTCCCACGAACTGACTTGGAGGGTAGACCAACTATGCTTACCTATCAACATGTCAGTTAAATTGGAACTCTTGGAAGTTAAATCTAAAGTATTTTCCAGTTTGCCAGCATCCGAGACATCGTAACCCATGGTTTTGCCAACTTCTGCTGTAACATCCAAAATATCTGTAACTGGACTCTTCAACTCAAGCGATTCCCACCCAGAAAACGTTTGAGTTTTTCCACCAGCGATTTCGTCTATTGCAGGGGATAGAACGGTATAAACCAGTATTGCTTCAGAACACCCAGATAACACCAAGGCGCAATATATCACTATTATAGTAAGCAAAAACCATTGAAATATTGTTTTTGCAGTTACTCCCTTATAGATCATTTCTCTTTTATACATACCACAATATTTCCCTCTTTATTCTTATATCCCTCCTTCTCCATCCTCACTTTCCCCAGTTGAATTAGCTCTTGAAGGAGTTTCACCTCTTCTGACTTCTCCACTTTTAAACTTACCTCTATCTCTTTCTCCATCCTCTTACTCTTTATCAGGCTACCCTTATGTATTTGAATGAGTTTTTCAAGCTGGGTAAAGGTTTTATCAATATTTCCCGTCTCAATAACAATGGGATTTTTAACCTCGGGCAGGCAGATGGTAAATTCTTTTGGGGCTTTCTCCATTTCCTGAAGTTTTTGCGGCGTAAAATCTTTATAAATTGTCAGGGCTAAGAGGATGATTGCCGTCACAGCCAGTCCCTCGAGAGGCCATTTGACATAGGGAATCTGCATCCATTCCTTTATTCGTTGAAATAATGGTTTTGGTGGTAGTGTCAATTCACGGATCCTCTGTATCGCCTTCTCTCTAAATTCCATGGGAAGCGGGGGAGATTGAAATTGGTCAAGCACCTTCATGGTCTTCATCAGTTCATTTACCTCTTTCTGGCATTCCTCGCATGCCTTCAGGTGCTCTTCTGCAGAGAGACGGTCTTTCTCATTCATCCGTCCAGTAATGTAATCGTAGATAATTTCCTCAAGATGTCTGTTTTTCATTTAATCAATCAAACCCCTGTATTCTTTCAGCTCATCTCTGAGCTTAATTAAACCCCGGTGCACCCACCTTCTTATATCGTCTTCTTTGCATTTCATTGTCTCAGACGCCTCTATATAACTATGTCCCATGAGATGCACGTGGATGACTGCCAACCTGTATTTTTCATCAAGGTTGTTTAAAGCTTTTTGAACAATCATCTGAATCTCAGCACCTGAAACTTTGCTGTCCGGGCCGGCTTCTGGGGCAGGGAAACCGTCAGGAATAGGATCAGGAGATGCCTGTTTGACCATATTCATACAGGTATTAAAGGCAGTTTTTCGCAGCCAAGAGAAGTAGGCAGAATCTTTTTTCAAGTCATAGATATTTGCCAAACATTTCACAAATACCTCTTGCGTTGCGTCTTTTGCATCCTCACTGGGATCGTTTCGTCGAGAGAGAATCATATAACAGTAACGATAAATAGCATCATGGTACTTATTAAAAAGATCACAGTATGCATTGCGGTTACCCTGTTTAACCTGTCTGACCAATTCGGCGTCCTCATCCCAGTTCTCTTTAGTGAACTTTACTGTTCCAATTAAAAGACATAAAAGAATAAAAATAGTTTCACCATTTTTATCAAAAAGTGTAATCATAATTATTGAAAATAACGTGAGAAATAGAAAATAGATGGGACAGGATTTTTTAATGCAAAAATGGTTGCGGTTAAATCCATATCCCTCATCTCTAAGTGAATTTAAGTAAGTAGCGAAATTATATCGATTATATCAATTGCTATTCAAAAAATGTCAAGAGTTTTGTGGGGTTAAAGATATTTAAAAATTTGACATCCATTCCTCTTTACAATAATATATTCAACATCTTAAAATCGTAATTCAGCACAATTTGCAGGATCTTTACAGATGATTGAAGTCAGGAATCTCAGCAAGAAGTTTGGAAATATCGTTGCCGTGAACGGCGTATCGTTCACGGTCAATAAGGGAGAGGTGGTTGGTCTGCTCGGTCCAAACGGTGCCGGCAAGACCACCACCATGAGGATTGTAACCTGCTATCTTCCTGCGACATCGGGGACTGCCTTAGTGGGAGGATTTGATGTATTCGAGAACTCACTTGAGGTAAGGAAAAGGGTTGGTTACCTGCCGGAAAATGCCCCGCTCTATTTAGACATGCCGGTCCTGGATTTTTTACAGTTCATATCTGCCATCCGGGGCATACCCAAACAGGAAACCAAGAGCAGAATCAGGAAGATGGTTGAAGTCTGCGGACTTGAATCGGCAATCAACCGGGATATCGGGGAACTCTCCAAAGGGTTCCGCCAGCGGGTCGGTCTGGCGCAGAGCCTTATCCATGACCCTGAAATCCTCATCCTGGACGAGCCAACCGTAGGGCTTGATCCCACGCAGATTATCGAGATACGCGAGTTGATCAAAGAGATCGGCAAAGAGAAAACCGTTATCTTGAGCTCCCATATCCTACCTGAAGTGTCCGCAACCTGCAACCGGATCATTATCATCCATAAGGGCGAGATTGTGGGGAGCGGCACACCCGATGAGATGGCCCGAAGCAGCAAGAAGAGCGAGATTATCCATATCACGATCAAAGGGCCGCTCGAAGATATCCAGAGACAATTGAATGGAATCCCTGAGGTTAAGGAATTCAAGGTGGCCAGCAGTGATGATGGCGTGAACTCCTTTGAGATCAAGAGCGAGCTGGGCGTAGACCTGTCTGAGAGGCTCTTCTTCATGGTGGTGAA